>Ga0308009_10000574_pt1 | contig 26009 bp, 26 predicted proteins | sample Neamet127_FD_203134 | JGI IMG/M metagenome (GOLD analysis project Ga0308009, IMG submission 203134) | Marine microbial communities from water near the shore, Antarctic Ocean - #127 | ecosystem: Environmental > Aquatic > Marine > Unclassified | place: Southern Ocean | collected 2014-07-24
CAAGAAGGTGGCGGGCATATCGACGATTGTAAGTGAGCGCTCCCCGGCGCGTAGCGAGCGGGATGCAATGCGAGGCGCGGGCGCCCGAGGAAAACCGGAGCGACCTCCAGGGTCGTGAGGATTTTCCTTGGGCTGCAACGACGCAGTGCGCCCGCGCAGTAGCGTCTAGTGCGCCAGGATCTTGTTGAGGAAGTCCTTGGTCCGGTCCTGGCGATTTTCCGGATGCATGAAAAATTCATCCTTGGAGCAATCCTCAAGAATTTTGCCGCCCACGTCCATGAAGATGACGCGGCTGCCCACCTTTTTCGCAAAACCCATCTCGTGCGTGACCACCATCATGGTCATGCCGTCGGTGGCCAGGCCCATCATGCAGTCGAGCACCTCGCCAACCATCTCCGGGTCCAGCGCCGAGGTGGGTTCGTCGAACAACATGGCAATCGGGTCCATGCTGAGCGCGCGGGCAATCGCCACGCGCTGCTGCTGGCCGCCCGAAAGTTGGCCGGGAAACTTGTCCTTGTGCGCCATCAGGCCGACGCGGTCCAGGTACTTGAGGCCATGGGTTTTGGCCTCGTCCTGGCTGCGGCCCAACACCTTGACCTGCGCGAGCGTCAGGTTTTCGGTCACGCTGAGGTGCGGGAACAGCTCGAAGTTCTGGAACACCATGCCGACGCGCGAACGCAGCTTGGGCAGATCGGTCTTGGGGTCATGCACGGCCTGGCCATCGACATAAATTTCACCCTTCTGAAAGGGCTCCAGCGCATTGATGACCTTGATCAGGGTGGATTTGCCCGAGCCGGACGGCCCGCAAACCACCACCACCTCGCCTTTTTCGATTTTTGTGCTGCAGTTGTCAAGCACCTGAACGGCGCCATACCATTTGGACACTTCTTTGAGTTCGATCATCTTGATTCTCCGGGGAGCGGGTGCGATAAATTGTTTTAGCGAATGATGGCGATCTTGTTTTGCAGCTTCTTGACGATGTACGACAAGCCAAAACAGATCACAAAATAAACCACGGCGGCCAGCAGGTAGGCTTCTTCAGGACGGCCATAGATCTTGCCGGCAGTCGTCAGGCCCTTGAGCAGGTCATAGGCGCCGATGGCATACACCAGCGAGGTGTCCTGGAACAGGATGATGGTCTGCGTCAGCAAAATCGGCACCATGTTGCGAAAAGCCTGCGGCAACACGATCAGGCGCATATTCTGCGCATAGGTCATGCCCAGCGCCCGGCCCGCATTGACCTGGCCGCGCGAGATCGACTGAATGCCGGCGCGCATGATCTCGCTGAAGTAAGCAGCCTCAAACGCGATGAAGGTGATGATGGCCGAGATCTCCGAGCGGTTGTTGGCGCCGCCCGGAATCAGGTCAAAAAACGCGGCAGGCATCAGCAGGTAGAACCACAGGATCACCATGACCAGCGGCACCGAACGCATGCCGTTGACGTAGAAGGTCGCCGGGATGGTCAGCAGCTTGATGCCCGACAGGCGCATCAGCGCCAGCACGGTGCCGAGGATGATGCCGCCTATGGTGGCGATTACTGTCAGCTCGATGCTGAAAATAAAACCCTTGAGGACGAACTTGGAGATGATCTCCCAGTTCAGGAAACTCATGTCAAGACCGAACATGTCAGTGCCCCCCACCAGTGGCGCCGGCCACGACAAAGCCTGGAATCTGGACCTTCTTCTCGACGAAGGTCATGACGCGGTTGACCGCAAAAGCAGACACCGCGTACAGCACGGTGACGGCCAGGTAGACCTCGACACCGCGCGAGGTTTCTTCCTGGGCCTGCATGGCAAACATCGTCAGTTCGGCAATCGACACGGCAAAGGCCACCGAGGAATTTTTCAGCAGGTTCATGGACTCGCTGGTCAACGGCGGAATGATGATGCGAAACGCCATCGGCAAAATCACATAACGGTAGGTCTGCGCGGTGGTGAAACCCATGGCCATGCCGGCATAACGCTGGCCGCGCGGCAGCGCCTGCACGCCGGCACGCACCTGTTCGGCAATTCGTGCCGAGGTAAAAAAGCCCAATGCAAAGACGACCAGCACGAAGCTGGGGACCTGCTGCATGACCGGGAAAATCTTGGGCACCACGAAGTACCAGAGGAATATCTGCACCAGCAGGGGAATGTTGCGGAACAGCTCGACCCAGACCGAAGCCAGTCGGACCAGCCAGGGGCTGTTGGGCAGGGTACGCAGGGTGCCCATCAGCCCACCCGTGAGGATCGCCACCACCCATGAACAACCGGCAACGGCCAGGGTCCAGCCCCAGGCGTCCATCATCCATTGCAAATAAGTACGGCCACTGCCGTCGTCATTTAAAAATACTTGCCAATCCCAGGTCATGGTGACTCCGCCAAAAAATGTGTACTGAGTTTGCTATCGTTTTTTCAGTAGAAACAACAAACCCCGCCAGAAACATCGCAGACGGGGTTTGTGGTTTAGCTTGGATCGGGATTACTTCTTGGCGTAATCTTCCATCGGCTTGTCGTTGGGCGTGGCCCAGGCAGCCTTGGTGCTTTCACTGACGGGCAGACCGACACGGCTGTTCTTCGGCGGAATCGGCTGCATGAACCATTTGTCCCAGGCTTTGGCCATGTCGCCGGACTTGATCATGCCCGTGATGGTGTCGGCACCGATTTTCTTGAGGGCGGCGTCGTCCTTGCGGATCATGATGGCAATCGGCTCAACACTCAGCACTTCACCGACGATCTTGAAGTCAGCCGGGTTTTTTGACGTGGCAATGTTGCCGGCCAGGATGGCGCCGTCCATCACGAAAGCGTCCGCACGGCCGGACTCCAGCAGCAGGAAGCTGTCGGAGTGGTCCTTGCCGAAGATTTCCTTGAAGTCAATACCGCCAGCGCGCTCGTTTTTGCGCAGGGTCTGCACCGAGGTCGTGCCGGTGGTGGTGGCCACGTTTTTGCCGTTGAGCTGCGCAATGCCCGTGATGCCGGAGTTGGCCTTGACCGCAATGCGGACTTCTTCAACAAAAGTGGTGGGCAGGAAAGACACGTCTTTCAGGCGCGTGGCATTGTTGGTGGTCGAGCCGCACTCGATGTCCACCGTGCCGTTTTGCACCAGCGGAATGCGGTTTTGCGAGGTCACCGGCAGGTATTTGACTTCGAGCTTGCGGCCCACAGCCTTTTCAACGTCGGCGATGACACGCTGGCAGATCTCAACGTGGAAGCCGGCGTATTTGCCGTCACCCAGGGTGTAGGACAGGGCGCCCGACGAGTCGCGAACACCCATGGTGATCACGCCGGAAGCCTTGACTTTGGCCAGTGTGTCGTTGGCCTGGGCGAAAGCGCCGCTGGTGGTCAGGACGGCAATTGCCAATGCGGCGAGTTTGAGTTTCATGAAATTTCCTTCAGTTGATGCAATTGTTAATGACGCCATTCTAAGGAGCCGCTTATGGGCCTATGCCCAAGGTTTACCCCAGCCCTCAACGCGCCAGCCGATGGACCGGTATGTCCAGGAACGCGCTGGATGAGCCCGTGGCCGACAGCATGCAGGTAAAGCCGCAGCACAAACAAGCAAAGAGCAGATCCAGCAAAAAGCAATCCCCAAGATAGTGCCTGCGTTCCAAGCGGCAAAACAGAGATGTCTTGCCAAGCAGTCTTTGTGCCAAACCCTTAGAAGCCTTTGGCTGGCCTCGTCAGAAAGTCACTCTCTCTGCATCGCAGAACGTCCCGGACTGTAAATTTGCAGCCGCCGAAAAGCCAATGCTGATAAATCGCAGCCTTATGCGTTTTGTTTATAACCACTAGGGGTTGCCACCTAGACGGGGCTTCCCGGCGGGTTTGGGCAGCGCCTGGCTCTCCAGATAATTCCAGAGCGCCTGCGCCGGGTTCTTGGCTGCGGCCTTGGTGGTTGGCCGTTCGCGGTAGACCCGCAAATCCATGGTCATCTCCAGGCCCGTGCCGGCGCTGACCAGTTTTTTCGAACGCAGTTCTTTTTTGACGGCGCTGAATGGCAGAAAGGCAATGCCGTGCCCTTCGAGTGCCATCGCCTTCAGGCCCTCGGCCATGTCGGTCTCGTACACCCGGTCCAGATGGATGGCGGTGCTGGACTGCTTGAGGATCAGGTCCACCACGCGGCCCAGGTAGGCGCCGGATGCATAACCGAGGTAGGGCAGCGGCTGGCCGGCGCGTCCCGGCAGGCGGTACAGCGGCGCGCCCTCAGCATCGGCTTTGACGAAAGGCGCCAGCACCTCCTGGCCCAGGCTGATCATTTCGTAGCGGTCGGCATCGAGCTGAAAAGGCTGTGAGTCGTGGTGGTAGGCAATCAGCAAATCGCAGCTGCCTTCGACCAGGCGCAGCACCGCGTCGTGCACATTGAGTGCAATCAACCGGCTCTTGATGGGCCCGAACTTCTCGCGCAGGCTGCTGACCCAGGCCGGGAAAAAGGTGAAGGCCAGCGAATGCGGCACCGCGAACTCAATCACGTCCTGTCCGGCCGAGTTGTGGCCGCGCAGCATGGCGCGCGTCGATTGCAGGCCCTGCAGCATCTCCAGCGACTGGCTGTACAGGGTTTCACCGGCCGGCGTCAATCGTGTCGGGTAAGAGCTGCGGTCCACCAGGTCGGTGCCGGCCCAGGCTTCGAGCGCCTGGATGCGCCGCGAAAACGCCGGCTGCGTGACATGCCGTAGCGTGGCCGAGCGGCTGAAACTGCGGGTTTCAGCGAGACTGACAAAATCTTCCAGCCATTTGGTTTCCATGGTTTGGATTATGCGAGGTGGACGGGGTTTTGAAATACGGGGAACCCCATGGCACCGGGGCAAGGCATAAAACGTGGCAACCCCGTTCCATGTAGCACAGCCGTGCTACAGTGCTTTATTGCTCACAAGGATTGCCATGCCTACAACCACCATTCGCCTGTCTGATGAGCTCAAGGCTCGCGTCGCTGAAGTGGCCACTACAACGGGCACCAACGCTCACAGCTTCATCTTGCAAGCAATTGCCGACAAGCTGGACTTGGCAGAGCAGCAAGCCAATTTCCAGTCAGTGGCGCGGCAGCGTTATGCCAAGATCGCGGCCAGCGGTCAAGTGATTGCATGGGCAGATATGCGGCGCTACTTGCAGGAGCGTGTGGCGGGCAAAGCCCCCACACAACCCAAAGCGCGTCGGCTGGGTGTTTGATCTCATTTAATCAGTGGCAAGCATAGAACTGGCGCCAGAAATAGCGGCAGACTTCAACCGGATTTTTGAACACTTTGCGCAGTACAACTCAAGCGCCGCGCCTGAAAGAGTCGCTGAAATCCTTGAAGGCCTTGACTTGCTGGCACGCCACCCGCTGATAGGGCGTCCGGTTTCCGGCGACCTGCATGAGCTGGTGATTGGCCCCAAAAATCGGGGCTACCTTGCCTTGTACAAATACGCCGCCGAGCTGGAAATCGTTTTCGTTTTGGCCATTCGCAGCCAACGCGAGGCAGGATATGCGCGACTAGACCCGGCGGAGTGGCTTGGGGAAGAATAGCTACCGGATTAGCCTCAGCGGACAGCGCTCATCCCGGTTTGCTACTAATTCAATAGCTTCTCACGCCCGCCAGCTATGGGCTGGAGGTCTAAAAGGCTTACAAACTACTCCGAACTCTGCTGCAGCGCCCACATCGCCGCATAACGCCCGCCCAGGCCCAAAAGTGCCGCGTGGGTGCCGCGCTCGATGATCTGGCCGGCTTCCATCACCAGGATTTCGTGGGCATCGACCACGGTGGACAGGCGGTGCGCCACCACCAGCGTGGTTTTGTTTTCGGCGATGCTGCGCAGCTCGGCCTGGATCGCGCGCTCATTGGCCGAGTCCAGCGCGGACGTGGCCTCGTCAAAAATCATGATGGGCGGGTTTTTCAGCAGGGTGCGCGCAATCGCTATACGCTGCTTCTCGCCACCCGAAAGTTTGAGGCCGCGCTCGCCCACCATGGTGGCGTAGCCGGCGGGGGTGGAGCTGATGAAGTCGTGGATACGCGCGGCGCGGGCGGCTTCCTCCACCTGGGCGCGGCTGGCGCCGGGCTGGCCGTAAGCGATGTTGTATTCGACCGTGTCGTTGAACAGCACCGTGTCTTGCGGCACGATGCCGATGGCCTGGCGCACGCTGGTCTGGGTCACCTCGCGAATGTCCTGCCCGGCGATGGTGATGCGGCCCCCAGCGACCGAAGGACTGCCCGGAATGCCGACGTCGTAAAAGCGGAACAACAGGCGCGCCAAGGTGGACTTGCCGGCGCCCGACGACCCGACCACCGCCACCGTCTTGCCCGGCGGTATCTCGAAACTGATGCCCTGCAGGATGGGGCGCGCCGCTTCATAAGCGAAGCTGACGTTTTCAAAGCGCACGGCGGAGTCCGATTCGGGGACGCCCTCACCCCTGCCCTCTCCCAGGGGGAGAGGGAGTTGACCCGGGGGAAAGACCAAGGGCAGCGCGCCGGGCTGGTCGGCGATCTCGCGCTCTTTTTCCATCAGGTTGAACATCTTGGACAGGTCAGTCAGGCTTTGCTTGATCTCGCGGTAAAGCACGCCCAGAAAACCCAGCGGAATGTAGAGCTGGATCATGAAGGCGTTGACCATCACCAGGTCGCCCAGCGTCATGCGGCCGTCGACCACACCCTGGGTCGCGCGCCAGAGCATGGCGACCAGGCCGGCGGCAATGATCAACTGCTGGCCGGTGTTGAGCAGGCTCAGTGTGGTCTGGCTTTTGACGGCGGCGCGACGGTAACGCAGCAGGTTTTCGTCATAACGCTTCGCCTCGAAGTCTTCGTTGTTGAAATACTTGACGGTTTCGTAGTTGAGCAACGAGTCGATGGCACGGCTGTGCGCCGAAGAATCCAGCTCGTTCATCTCTTTGCGGAATTGGGTGCGCCACTCCGTCACCGTGACGGTGAAGGTGATGTAGAACACCAGCGCGATGATGGTGATGCCGGCAAACCAGATATCGAACTTGACCGCCAGCAAGGTCAGCACCAGCGTGACTTCGATCAGCGTCGGGATGATGCTGTAGAGCGAGTAGGAAATCAGCGAATGCACGCCGCGCGTGCCCCGCTCGATGTCGCGGGTCATGCCACCGGTCTGGCGCTCCAAATGGAAGCGCAGGCTCAGCGCGTGCAGATGCCGAAACACCTCCAGCGAGATACGGCGCGCTGCGCCTTCGGTGGCTTTGGCAAACACCAGTTCGCGCAGCTCGGTGAACAGCGAGGTGGACAAGCGCAGCAGGCCGTACCCGACGAGCAGCGCCGCCGGCACGACCAGCACGGCCTGCACATCCCCTGGTTTGAAGCTCATCGCATCGACCAGATTTTTCAGCAGCAGTGGCACGCCGACGTTGGCCACCTTGGCGCCGACCATGAAGCTCAGCGCTGCCAGCACCCGCCATTTGTACTCCCACAGGTAGGGAAACAGGCGCTGCAGCGTGGCCCAGTCAGAGCGGTTGAGTTCGGGAGTGGGAGGGGCGCCGGGCGCTTTGGGCGCTTCGGTCGCAGGGGCATAGGAGCGCATCGGAGACAATTGTCCTGTTGTTTTAATTTTCCACCACCGATTGTGCCTATGTCCACCGAATCCAGCCTCCCCCATGACCCCTTGAGCGTCAAGCTGCCCATGGACAAGGAGCTGGTGCTCAAGGTCATTCCGATGCCGGCAGACTGCAACGCCAATGGCGACATCTTCGGCGGCTGGGTCATGGCGCAGGTTGATCTGGCCGGCTCGGTGATACCGGCGCGTTATGCCGAAGGCCGCATGGCCACGGTGGCGGTCAACGAGTTCATCTTCAAGCAGCCGGTGCGGGTTGGCGACATCCTGTCTTTTTATTCAGAGCTCACGCGCATCGGCCGCACCTCGATGACGGTCAAGGTCGAGGTGTATGCGGAGCGCTTCCGCTCCCAGGGGCGCTACATCAAAGTGACTGAAGCCAGCGTGACCTATGTGGCCATCGACGATGCCGGCCAGCCGCGCGAAGTGCCGAAGTCAGCCGACTCTTGATTGCTACATTAATAATAGCTGACTATTTATATCCAACGCAGGCTACAGCCTTATGTAGTTAATTTTTTATGAAATCAAACCCTGCTGCCATGGAACAATCCACCACAACCGCCGTCAGCATCGCCGACAAACGGATTGTCCTCCGTGCGCTGCACCAAACCGGGTGCTTCGTCCTCCCCAACCCTTGGGACGCGGGCAGCGCGCGCTACCTACAGAGCCTCGGTTTCAAGGCGCTGGCCACCACCAGCTCGGGCTTTGCCTGGTCGCGTGCCCGCGCTGACAACGCGATCACGCGCGACATGGCGCTGGCGCACCTCCATGAAATGGTGCAAGCGGTGGACGTGCCAATCAACGCTGATTTTGAGAGCGGCTTTGCCAGCGATGCCGCAGGCGTGGCTGAAAGCGTACGGCTGGCGGCGGAAACTGGCGTTGCGGGCCTATCCATTGAAGACTCCACTGGCGATGCGGCGCGCCCGCTGTTCACGATGGACGAAGGCGTTGAGCGAATGCGCACCGCGCGCCAAGCCATCGACAAATCCGGTGGCGATGTGCTGCTGGTCGGTCGCGTCGAATGCTTTTTGGTGGGCCGACCGGACATGGCGGAAACCATCGCGCGCCTGCAAGCCTACGCCCACGCGGGAGCCGACTGCCTGTATGCGCCCGGCGTGTCCACGCGCGAGCAGATCAGCGCCCTGGTGCAAGCGGTCGCGCCCAAACCCTTCAACCTGCTGGTCGGCTCCGCCAGCCCGCTGACCGTGGCCGACATTGCCGCGTTGGGCGTGCGGCGCATCAGCGTGGGAGGTGCCATGGCCCGCGCTGCGTGGGGCGGCTTCATGCGCTCGGCCCAGATGCTGGCAGAGCACGGCAAGTTTGACGGGTTTGCTGACGCGGCTTCGGGCAAGGAGCTAAATCTGCTGTTTAAAGACAATCGTTCAGGAATTGCTTGACGCAATTTATTTAGTAGCTACATATGCATATACAACAAGGAATAGAGGCAGATTTAGCTACTAGACCATCCGAAAACTCGCACTGCCCCTGGCAATCAAGCGTTCGCCGCACACCACTCGGCAGTCTACAAATGCCAGCGTGCGGCCTACCTTCAATACCGTGGGCTGAAATTCAACGCAGTCGCCGACCTGCGCGGTGTCAATGAAGTCCAGCGACAGCGACACGGTGACGGCACTGGCCTTTTCAGTGCCTGCGCGGCGACGCGCCTGCTGCACGGCGGAGTGGCCCATCGCGTTGTCGGCCAATGCGGAAATCAGACCGCCGTGCGCAAAGCCGCGTGCGTTGCAGTGCGCTTCGCGGATTTCCAGAGCCAGATACAGGGCGTCCGCGGTTTGCCGCGACAGCAGCGGCTCCCACGGGTCCGTCAACGGGCTGCGCCGGGTGTGCGGCTGGTAACCGGTGGGCATCATGGCTTGATCCTCATGTCGATGTTGCGGGCGGTTCCCAACAGCGTGGCGCACAGGGTCTCGTTGCCGTTGTCCACGGCAAACACGTCGGCGGCGCACACCGTCAGCAGGCGCGATGCGCTGACCACCCGGCCTCGCGCTATCAGGTGGCTACCGCGCGCGGGCGCGACGATTTTTAGAGTAGCGTCGATGGTGGCGTTGATGAAACCCGGGGGCAACAGGGTGCCCGCAGCAACAACCGCCGCGAAGTCAGCGGCAGCGAACACTGGCGTGGCTTGCAGTTGACCCGGACGAAAGCAAAATGTCTCTTGCACCGGTATTTCAAGTTCGACAAAACCGGGCTCGATGCGGCGAAACTCAATCTTGAGCGTCTGCGCCATCGGCATGGTCATCACGGCGGTCCTTGTTGCTTCAAACAGCGGTGTGGGTGAGTTCATGATTTTGATTCTCTATTTCTAGACCAGGGAGACGACGACTTGTCCAGAGCGCGCTTGGCAAATTCGCGCTTGCGCTTTTTCAGCCAGGCGATGTGTGACACCAGTTTTTTGCGCAACGCCTGGTGCGCAGCGATTTGCACATCCACTTCGGCAATACGGTGCCGCATGTTGTCCACCATCTGGTCGAATGTGAGCGTGCCCGCGCGGTACAAGGGCACGTACTCACTCAGGTACTTCAAAGAGAACCCAAGTTCGCGGCTCATGGAGATAAAGATCACTTCGCGCACGGTGCGATCTGTAAATTCGCGGTAACCACTGGCGTTGCGCTGTGCAACGATCAGCCCCATGGCCTCGTAGCGGCGCAGCCGGTGGGCCGACACTTTTGTGCGCTCTGCGAGTTCAGACACTTTCATGGGAACGAGGATAGCAAGCCTCGCACAATGCGAAGCTTGGGGGCAACAGGCACGGACTGAAAATTAATTTGCGTGGACGCTGCGCCGCTGAGCTGCCGCGCCGTAACCGGCACAGCACAGCACAAAACGGCACCGCAATGAACCGTGATACATCAATCGCTACTATTTGTATAGCTAACTATGTATATTAGACGTGGGCTAGAGGACTTTTTTTACGGCTATTTGAGGTCGGCCTGGTCCAATAGGCCACCTGAACCCCTAAAACTTGCCGTGCCGGCCCGCCCCTGACGCAAAACGAGCCGCACCTTGCAACCCGTCGCCAAGGCACAGCTTGCCGCGCTCCCATTCCTGGTGCAGCGCGTGCGGCAAATCCATGTCCCATTGGGTGTAGGCGCTCAGGCGGTCGGCCAGCATGGTTTTTTGCGGGAAGCAGCATAGCTGCTGTGCCAATTCAAGTGCGGCTGCCAGCGCCTGGCCGCTCGGCACGACCCGGTTGCACAAACCCATTTGCAAGGCTTCGGCCGCCTCCACCTTGCGGCCGGTCAGGATCAAATCCATCGCGTGGCCCAAACCGACCAGGCGCGGCAGCCGCACCGTGCCGCCGTCGATCAAGGGCACGCCGAAACGCCGGCAATACACCCCGAAGTAGGCGTCGTCGTCCATCACCCGCATGTCACACCACAGCGCCAGCTCCATGCCGCCGGCGACGGCTGCGCCGCTGACGGCGGCGATCACCGGTTTGGACAGCAGCAGGCGCGACGGGCCCATGGGCCCTGCCGGCTTGCGGTCTTCGGCCTGAAACTCCAGCTCCGCAAACACACCGGCATCGCCACCCTGGGCTTCGCGCAGCAGCTTCGCGCCGAACTGCAAATCCCAGCCGGCGCAAAAATGTCCGTGCGCGCCGTGGAACACCGCGACTTTTGCGCTGTCATCGGCATCGAAGGCCAGAAAAGCCTCGTACAGCGCACGCGCATGCTCACTGTCCACCGCATTGCGCACGTCGGGGCGGTCCAGCGTGATGACAGTCACGTCGCCGTTCTTTTCAACTTTCACTGTCATGGTTTGTCTCCCCACCAGCCGACACGCGGCGCCGCCAGGCAGGCGGCGAGTTCGTCGGTGCTCACATTGATTTCCATGCGCAGCAAGGCCGCCGCCATGGACTTGCCCAGATTGTCCAGGCGCAGGTTGCGGGCGCCGCCGCCTTGCAGCGCGTCATGCAGCACCAGCTTGATCGCAAGGATGTTGGGCAAGGGCCAGCACTCGACGCGGCCCGGCAACCAAGGCGCGAAGTGTTCCGCCACCCGCTGCGCCGTTACCTCACGCGCCAGCACGGCGTAGCCGGTGGCATTCCAGGCGAACAGGCCAAAGTCCACCCAGTCAGCCTTGTCGCCGCTGCGCGCATGGGCCAGGCGCGCGAGCTGGATTTTCTGCAGAGTGGCCGTCATGTCTGCAAAACTTCCACGCGGGTGCGCGACTCGACGGCCTGGCGACCGATCAGCGCCGGCCAGATGCCCAGCAACTCGCTGCTGTTGTGCAGGCCCTGAAAGCCGCAGGTATAAGCCGGACCGCTCAGCGCCATCCACGGAAACAGTCGCCCGAAGCCGTCTGCGGCTTTTTTGTCGCGCGTGCGCAATACCATGCGCACCCAGACCTCGTTCAACTCAGCCAGCGCTTTTGCATCAGGCAGCGGGGCCAGCGCGCCGTGTGCCGAATTCAGTCCCGGAAACTCGACAAACAGCGCCTCGTGCGGCACGGCTTTATCGGCCAGTTGCGCCTTCACCATCTCCACCGCCGCCAACGCCTTGTCGTAAGCATCGGGCCAGCTGAAGCCCCAGGTCACCTCGGCCTTGAAGCCGTCGCGGTAGCCGCCCACCACCTTGAGCTGCTCCGGGCGCGCATGGCCGGTGGCGCCCGTCATGCGCACACGGTCCTGGCCGATATCTTCGAGCGTGACGGTGGACAGGTCCAGCACCACATCAGGCGACATATAAGCATGCGGGTTGTGCACCTCGTACAGCAGTTGCTGGCGCACCGTGTCGAAGTTGATGCGGCCGCCGGTGCCGGGCGCTTTGGTGATGATGGCACTGCCGTCTTCGCAGACCTCGGCAATCGGGTAGCCGATGTGGGCCAGGTCCGGAATGGCCTTCCAGGCCTGCAGGCTGCCAAAGTTGCCGCCGCTGCCCTGGCCTGAACATTCGAGCAGGTGCCCAACCGCCAACCCCTGGGCCAGTCGGTTCAGGTCGGTCGGTGTCGCGGGGGTTTCATCACCCAGATTCCAGTTGAACGCATGCGCCAAGGGTCCGAGGAAAAGCGCCGCATCGGCGACGCGTCCGGTGATGACAATATCGGCGCCTTGCTGCAGAGCAGAAATGACGGGCCGTGCGCCCAGGTAGGCATTGGCAAACACCATGCGATCACGCACCGCATCAAACACAGCGCCGCTGAACATATGCGGCGGCGCCAGGTCGGCAACCTCTTTCAAGACATCGTCGCCTGTCACAACGGCGACGCGGGCGGACCAGCCTTTGGCTGCAAAAGCGGCCCGGACCGCAGCCGCTGCGCCGGCCGGATTGAGCCCGCCGGCATTGCAAACAAAGCGAACTTTTCGCTGTGCCATCGCCGGCCACAAGGCCATCAAAAATGGCACCACGTCCCTAGCGTAGCCCAGCGAAGCGTCGCGCTGTAAATCCTTCTGCAGGATCGCCAGCGTGAGCTCGGCGAGATGGTCGCTGGCGATGTAATGCACACCCCCTTTTTCGATGCTGGCGAGCACCGGCTCCCATGCGTCTCCGTAGAAACCCAACCCGGCACCAATCCGGATTGATTTTTTCATTGAATGCAGCTCATGATCAACCCCGTCAAATTTCAAACCCGAAAAAAAACCGCGCCTGAACAACTTTCGACTGCGGGCTATTTTTACCAAGCGCCTGCTTTGTAAAAATTTATTGTGGAGTAAATGTGCAGTTATTGCAATTGATCATCGACGGCACCGCGCAAGGCTGTATTTACGGGCTGATCGCCCTGGGTTTTGTCCTTATCTACAAGGCCACCGAGACGGTCAGCTTCGCCCAGGGCGAGCTCATGATGCTGGGCGCTTTCGGCGGCCTGGCCTCCATGACCCTGCTGGGCTTTCCGTACTGGCTGGCCATCCTCAGCTCGATTGCCGGCATGGCCCTGTTCGGCGTGCTGCTGGAGCGGCTGGTGATACGCCCCATCCTGGGCCAGCCGGCGTTTTCCATCGTGATGCTGACCATCGGTGTCGGCTACGTGGCACGCGGGCTGATCACCATGATTCCGGGCATTGGCACCGAAACCCACACCCTGCCCGTGCCCTACAAGGACCAGATTTGGAACGTCGGCGCGCTGGTTCTCAATGTCGAAAAGATGGCCGTCATCGGCACCACTGCGGTGTTGTGCCTGGTGCTGTTTGCGGCGTTCAAGTACAGCAAGATCGGTATCGCGATGCAGGCGTCCTCGCAAAACCAGCTGGCCGCCTACTACATGGGCATTCCGGTCAAGCGCATTAACGGCTTGGTGTGGGGTCTGGCGGCTGCGGTCGCGGCCGTGGCCGGCCTGCTGCTCGCACCCATCACCTTTGTGCACGCCAACATGGGTTTCATCGGCCTGAAGGCTTTCCCGGCAGCGGTGGTCGGCGGCTTCGGCAGCTTGCCTGGCGCGATTGTCGGTGGCCTGGTCATCGGCATTGTCGAATCGATGGCCGGCTTTTACGCGCCCGACGGCATCAAGGACATCGCCGCCTATGTGGTGGTGCTGATCATGCTGATGGTCAAACCCAATGGTTTGTTCGGCGAAAAACTCCGCAAGAAAGTATGACCCCCACGTTAGCGCTGCTGCCCCGGAGTGTCATCCCGGACTCGATCCGGGATCCATGCCTCATGCACAGGCGCCGGTCCGGTGCGGCATGGATTGCGGGTCATGCCCGCAATGACAGGCAAGGCGATGGCAGGCCCATGCTGCACGCACCGACCTCGGCGTCCATCGCCCGCCAGGCCTTTAACTGACCAGAAAAACAAACATGCGATTTATCTTCAAGACCGACTACGGCCAGGACATCAAACTTGCCAAACACGGCGGCCATGTGTTCTGGTACGGCGCATTGATGCTGCTGCTGGTGGCCGCGCCCTGGTTGTTTGCCGAATACTGGCTGGCGCAGCTCACCTTCATCCTGATCTATGCCATTGCCGGCCTGGGGCTGATGCTGCTGGCGGGTTTTACGGGCCTGTTCTCGCTGGGGCATGCCGCTTTTCTCGGTGTCGGCGCTTACACCCAGGCGGTGATGACCAATGCCGGTGTGCCTTTCCCGATTGCGCTGGCCTGCGCTGCAGGCCTGTCGGCCGCCGTGGGCCTGGTGGTCGGGCTGCCGGCGCTGCGCGTCAAGGGCATTTACCTTGGCATGGCAACGCTGGCTTTCGGTTTCATCGTTGAGGAAGTGTTTGCGCGATGGGAGAGCGTGACTGGCGGCAATGCCGGTATCCATATCAAGGCACCCGACATGTTCGGCTGGAAGCTCGACAGCGGTGAGTCCTTTTATTTTCTCTGCCTGGTGCTGGCGGTCGGCTCCACGCTGGCCATCCTGAACCTGCTGCGATCACCGACCGGCCGCGCTTTTGTGGCGATTCGTGATTCGGAAATTTCCGCGCAGAGCATGGGCATCCATCTGGCGCGTTACAAAACCCTGTCGTTTGCGCTGTCGGCAGCACTGGCCGGTATTGCCGGTGCCCTGTATGCCCACAAGCTGCAATTTATCTCGCCCGAGCAGTTCAACATCCTGCAGTCGATTGATTTGCTGCTGATGATTGTGGTCGGCGGTATAGGCTCGGTGCATGGGGCTTTTCTGGGCGCCATCTTCCTGATCTCGATGCCGCAGGCGATTGCGCTGGTCAAAGACTACCTGCCCGCTGCCATCGGCCAGGCGCCCGGCTTGCAGGGCGTGGTCTACGGCATGGTGCTGATCGCCTTTGTGCTGTTCGAGCCGCTCGGCCTGTACGGCCGCTGGCTCAAGATCCGCACCTACTTGCAGACCTTTCCGTTTTATCGCAAAGGCATGTTCAAGCGGCAGAAATCTTTTCAAAAGTCGGATCGCCTGAAATGAGCACCCTACAAGACCTGGCCGGGCAACCCCTGCTATCGGCAAGAAACCTCAGCGTCCGTTTCGGCGGCGTGCTGGCCGTCAACAACGTCAGCTTCGATGTGAAGCAGGGTGAGGTGTTCACACTGATCGGGCCCAACGGTGCGGGCAAGACCACGGTGTTCAACCTGATCAGCCGCATCTACACGCCCACCACCGGCGAGATTGACTACATGGGCGCCAAGCTCACCGACCAGCCGCCGCACAAGATCGCGGCGCTGGGCATCGCCCGCACCTTCCAGAACATCGAGCTGTTTGAACACGCCACCGTGCTGCACAACCTGCTGATCGGCCGGCACACCCACCGCCAGACCGGCCTGTGGAGCGAAATTTTCTTCACCCAGAAAACCCGTGACGCTGAAATCCAGGCACGCGAAAAAGCCGAGCAGGTCATCGACTTCCTGGACCTGCAGCACCACCGCGACTCCTACGTCGCCGGCCTGCCCTACGGCGTGCGCAAGGTGGTGGAACTGGCCCGCGCGCTGTGCACCGAGCCGAAGTTGCTGTTGCTCGACGAACCTTCTTCGGGCCTCAATGTGGAAGAAACCGATGACATGGCTTTCTGGATCCAGGACATCAAGAACGAGCTGGGCATCACGGTGCTGATGGTGGAACATGACATGACACTGGTCTCCAAGGTGTCCGACCGGGTGCTGGCCATGAACCAGGGCGAGGTGCTGGCCATGGGCACGCCGCGCGAGGTGCAGAACGACCCCGGTGTGATCGAGGCCTATTTGGGCTCTATTGACGACGTGTCTTCGCTGCGCCGACAGCACAAGGCCGTCGATGTCCATGCGGGGGTGCGTTCATGAGCCGCCGGGCCGTTCCCAAGGCGAACACCGCAGCTCACAGAGCGGAGGTTATTCAATGAGCGCCGTGCGCCCCCCCGTCAGCGACCAGCCCGTGCTCAAGCTGCTCAACGTTGAAAGCTCTTACGGGCCGATCAAGGCCATACGCGGTGTCAGCCTGCAGGTGCGGCGCGGCGAGATCGCCACCGTGCTGGGCTCCAACGGCGCTGGCAAGACCACCATTTTGAAAACCATCTCCGGCATCATCGACCCGCGCAAGGGAACTATCGAGTTCAAGGGCGGCAACATCACTGCGCAAGACCCGGCCTACATCGTGCAGCAGGGCCTGAGCCATGTGCCCGAAGGCCGTGAGGTGTTTCCGCTGCTCAGCGTGCGCGACAACCTGCTGATGGGGGCCTACACCCGCAAGGACCGCGACGGTGTGGCCAAGGACATCGAAGCCGTGTTTGGCTACTTCCCCATCCTGCGCGAGCGGGCCTTGCAGGACGCCGGCCTGCTGTCGGGCGGCCAGCAGCAGATGCTGTCGATCTCGCGCGCGCTGATGGCCTCGCCCGACCTGATCCTGCTCGACGAACCCAGCCTGGGCCTGTCCCCCAAGCTGACCAAGGAAATCTTCGAGATTGTGGTGCGTATCAACCGCGAGCGCGGCACCACGATTTTGCTGGTCGAACAAAATGCCAACATGGCCCTGAACGCCTCCGATTACGGCTACGTGCTGGAAAACGGCCGCATCGTGATGGAAGACACCTGTGCCCGCCTGCGCGAGAAGGAAGACATCAAGGAGTTCTACCTGGGCATGAAGGAAGACGGCGTGCGCAGCGAGCGTCGCTGGAAGAAAAAGAAGACGTGGCGATGAAGAATATGTATCCCAGAGCTCAATCCACCGGCTTGTGTCATTGCGGACTTGATCCGCAATCCATGTCTCTTGAATCCCATTTGCAGGCGCGGCATGGATCCCGGATCGAGTCCGGGATGACAGCCGTGTGGAGAAACCTATGAGCAACCTCTGGGATCTTTCCCACATCCAGCCTGAAACCCGCGTGGTGCTTGAAGGCGAAACGATTCCGGCCCTGTTCTGGAACGGCGTGGCGCAGCGTCAGGACAAGGTCTGGATGCGGCAGAAAAAACTCGGCATCTGGCGCAGCTGGAGCTGGAACCAGACCGGCGCAGCCGTCAGCGAAATCGCCGGTGGCCTGATGAGCCTGGGTTTTGCGCCCGGCGAATGTGCGTCCATCCTGTCGAACACCGTCATCGAATGGGTGCTGGCCGACCTGGCGGTGCTCAGTTGCGGCGGTGTGGCCAGCGGCATCTACCCGACAGACGCGGCTTCGCAGGTGCACTACCTCTGTGAGGACTCTGCGACCCGCATCCTCTTCGTCGAGGACGACGAGCAACTCGACAAGGCGCTTGAAGTGCGCAGCCAGCTCCCCGGCCTGCGCAAGATCGTGGTGTTTGACATGGATGGCCTGCGCGACCTCGACGAGCCCGACGTTATCAGTTTGGCAGCCCTTCGCGAGCTCGGCCGCAGCTACCTGGCGCAGCACGCGGGAGCGGTCGAGACGCGTGTGGCCGCCTGCCGACCCGAAGATCTGGCCATTCTGGTCTACACCTCGGGCACCACCGGCAAGCCCAAAGGCGCCATGCACAACCACAAGGGCCTGGTGTTCACCGCGCGCGGCTACAACACCCTGGTGGCGCAGGACGAAAATGACGAACGCATGTGTTTTCTTCCGCTGTGCCACATTGCCGAACGCATGGGCGGTGAATATTTTGCGCTGTACACCGGCGCCAAACTCAACTTTGTCGAAAACCCCGAGACGATTCCCGAGAACGTGCGCGAGATCGCACCCACGGTGTTCACCGCCGTGCCGCGCGTCTGGGAAAAGTTTTACTCGGGCGTGATTATTTCGCTCAAGGAAGCCAGCCGTTTGCAACAGGCCGCCTACGCCTGGGGCATCAGTGTGGGCACCGAGATAGCCGACAGGGTGATGGCCGGCAAAGCCGTGAGCGGCTGGCTCAAGATCAAGTTCACGATTGCACGCTGGATCGCACTGGACAACGCACGCAAGCTGATTGGTATCCACCGCGCGCGTTTTTGCGTGACCGGCGCCGCACCGATTTCGCCGGAACTTGTCAAGTGGTACATGGCGCTCGGCGTTCCGATGCTGGAGGTCTGGGGCATGACGGAAACCTGCGGTGCCGCCACTGGTGTGCCGGCCAGTCGCATCAAACCCGGCTCGATTGGTCCAGCGGCTGGTTACAACGAGGTCAAACTCGACCCAGCGACGGGGGAAATTCTGGTGCGCGGCACCAATGTCTTCATGGGTTACCTGAACCTGCCGGAGAAAACCGCTGAAACCATAGACGCAGACGGCTGGTTGCACACCGGCGATGTGGGTCTGGTGGACGAGGAAGGTTTTTACCGCATCACCGACCGCATGAAGGACATCATCATCACGGCCGGGGGCAAAAACGTAACGCCGAGCGAGCTTGAAAACGAACTCAAATTTTCGCCTTACGTCACCGATGCCGTGGTCATCGGCGACAAGCGGCCCTACCTCACCGCCATCATCATGATCGACCAGGAAAACGTCGAAAAATACGCGCAGGACAACGATGTGCCTTTCAGCAACTACCAGAGCCTGACCCGTTCAGCGGAGGTGCAGGAGCTGATTCAGGCCGAGCTGGACCGGGTCAACAAGAAGTTTGCGCGGGTCGAGCAGATCAAGAAATTTTTCCTGCTTGAAACGCAACTGAGCGCTGAAGACGAAGAACTGACGCCGACCATGAAACTGAAGCGCAAGCTGGTCGAGAAAAAATACGCGGAGCAAATCGAGGCGATGTACCGTTAAGTAGTTTCCCTTGCGTAGTTACGCCAGCTTGACTTTCACGGGTTGGCGTCAAGAATAAAGCGATGTGCACACGCCGATTGTCGGCAAGCTGTGCCCCCATGACCCCCCTCATCACAGGAGCCCCTCGATGAAATTTGGATCCACCCTGGCCTTGGCCGTATTGGCACTCAGTGCCGGCTCTTCCATGGCCCAGCAGGGCGTGAGCAAGACTGAAATCGTGATCGGCACAATCCAGGATTTGTCGGGTCCGCTGGCAGGTTATGGCAAACAGGCGCGCAACGGTATGCAGTTGCGCGTGAACGAAATCAACGAGCAGGGCGGTGTGCAAGGGCGCAAGCTCAAACTGCTGACCGAGGACTCCGGCTACGACCCCAAGAAGGCGGTTCTGGCGGCCCAGAAGCTGGTGAACCAGGACAAGATTTTCATCATGGCCGGTCACCTCGGGACGGCTCAGAACAACGCTGCCATGCCGGTCCAGTTCGAGAAAAACGTCATCAATTTCATGCCACTCACTGCGGCGCGCGAAATGTATGAGCCGACCCACCGGCTGAAGTACGCCTTGCTGAGCTCCTACTTCGACCAGATGCGCACCACCTTGCCCAGAATGGTCAAGGACAAGAACGCCAAGAAGGTATGCGCGATTTACCAGGACGACGAGTTCGGACTGGAGGTCCTGCGCGGTGCGGAGGCCGGCCTCAAGTCCATCTCGATGGAAATGACCGAGAAAACCTCGTTCAAGCGAGGTGCCACGGACTTCTCGTCCCAGGTGGCCAAGATGAAGGCCTCGGGCTGCGACCTGGTGGTGCTCGGTACCATCATCCGCGAAACCATTGGCACCATCGCCGAATCCCGCAAAAACGGCTTCAACCCGGTGTTTTTCGGCTCGGTCGCGGCCTACACCGACCTGATCCACAAACTTGGCGGCAAGGCCATGGACGGCATGTACGCCACCATGTCGGTGCAGAACCCCTACACCGACGAAGCGTCGCAACCAATCCGCTTCTGGGCCAACAAGTACAAGACCAAGTTCAACGAAGATCCCACCGTCTTCTCGGCCTATGGTTACACCATGATTGACATCCTGATCCAGGCGGCGCAAAAGGCCGGCCCCACACTCACTACGGACAGTTTCGTCAAGGCCATGGACACTATGACCATTCCACCCGATATTTTTGGGGCACCCCAACTGACGTATACCGCCAGGCAACGCCTGGGCAGCGACCTGTCGCGCCTGTCGCAAATTCAGGATGGCAAGTGGAAGGTGGTTTCGGAATACGTCAAACCCTAGCTTTGCGGCAACCGGCCAGGCTTGGAAGCCTGTCCGGCCTGCACCCCCAGTTCCAGTGTCAGCTGTTCCCCCCCCTCATTACAAATGGAGATCAATGATGAAATTCAAAGCAACTGTGGTGCTTTCCGCCCTGGCCCTGGCAAGTACACTTGCTGGCGCCCAGCAGGGTGTGAGCAAAACCGAAATCACCCTGGGCTCAATCCAGGACCTGTCCGGCCCGATTGCGGGTTTCGGCAAGCAGGCGCGGCTGGGCATGTTGTTGCGGGTCGACGAGATCAATGAGCAGGGCGGTATCAACGGCCGCAAACTCAAGATCATCGTGGAAGACTCGGCTTACGACCCCAAGAAAGCCGTGCTGGCAGCCCAAAAGCTGGTCAACCAGGACAAGATTTTCATGATGGTCGGCCACATCGGTACGGCGCAGAATCTGGCCGCCATGCCGGTCCAGTTCGACAAGAATGTGATCAACTTCTTCCCGATCACGGCAGCGCGCGAGATGTACGAGCCTTTCCACAAGCTCAAGTATTCGTTTGCCGCCACCTACTTCGACCAGATGCGCAATGCAGCGCCCAAGCTGGTCAAGGAAAAAGGCCTCAAAAAGGTTTGCACCATGTACCAGGACGACGAGTTCGGCCTGGAAGTCATGCGCGGCGGGGAGGCCGGCCTGAAAACCATAGGCATGGAGTTCGCCGAAAAAACATCCTACAAGCGTGGTGCAACAGATTTTTCATCGCAAGTTGCCAAGATGAAGTCCTCGGGTTGCGACATGGTGGTGCTCGGCACCATCATCCGCGAAACCATTGGCGCCATTGGCGAGTCGCGCAAGACCGGTTTCAACCCGGTGTTCCTGGGCTCCAGCGCGGCCTACACCGATCTGATCCACAAACTCGGCGGCCCGGCCATGAACGGCCTGTACGCCACGATGACGGTGCAAAACCCCTACCTGGATGAGGCCTCACAGCCGATCCGGTTCTGGGCCAACAAGTACAAAACCAAGTTCAACGAAGACCCGACCGTGTTCTCGGTCTACGGCTACAACATCATCGACACCTTTGCCAAGGCAGCTCAAAAAGCCGGCCCCAACCTGAACACCGAGAGCTACATCAAGGTAATGGACACCATGGTCATCCCGCCCGACATGTTCGGCAGCGCACAGGCCACTTTCTCCGCCACCAAACGCCTGGGCAGCGATGCATCGCGGCTGTCACAAATCACCGAGGGCAAGTGGAAGCCGGTGTCTGAGTACATCCAGTAAGCGGCACGCCCACTGAAAACACGGGTTTTTCAGAAAAGAGCTGCGCAATGCAGCTCTTTTTTTCCTTGTAGACGATGGATCATGAAGAATAATTTCACGCGCTTTCGCTTTAAAGCTGGTGTCCGGGTTCGACATGCCAGCCAGCTTGGCCCGGCCCGTGCCCCGCAGTTTCACGCATCGCTTTGTGGTGGACCGGGCGCCACCCCGCAACGCGGGGAAACGAGCGACAAACTTTAAGTGCCTCGCACTTCGGCGGCGTCACCGGCCACAAGCGTGAGCTTGTCCATCGCCATTCAGCACCCGCGTGCATTCACCCAGCGCAGCACGATAGCTGCTTCACATCCTTGAAGAAGGTCTGGGCACACAGCTTCAGGCCTTCCACCATTGTCAAATAGGGAAACATCTGATCGCCCAGTTCCTGCACCGTCATCCGGTTACGGATGGCAAGCACTGCGGTTTGAATCATCTCCCCCGCCTCTGCCGAGAGAATCTGGGCGCCGATCAGGCGTCCGGTCGCCTTGTCGGTCACCAGCTTGACGAAGCCGGTGGTGTCGAAATTTGCCAGCGCGCGCGGTACGTTTTCGAGTGCCAGGGTGCGGCTGTCAACCTCGAAGCCCTCGGCCCTTGCCTGGTCTTCGCTCAAGCCCACGGTTGCCACCTGCGGATCGGTGAAGACGACTGCTGGCATGGCCGTCAGGTCCAGCACCGCATCGCCACCCATCATGTTGCGTGCAGCGCGCGTTCCAGCAGCGGCCGCAACGTAGACGTATTGCGGTTGGTTGGTGCAATCCCCGGCGGCGTAGATATGGGCAACCGAAGTCCGCATATGTTCGTCGATGATGACGGCACCAGAGGCATCGACGGCAACGCCCGCAAGGTCCAGCCCCAGGTCCGCCGTATTGGCTTGCCGGCCCGTCGCCACCAGCAAGTGATCGCCTTTGAGCTTCTCGGCGCCGATGTCGATGTGGAAAGCGGTCCCGTCGTGGCTCACTGTTTGAATCTGCGTGTGGGTCAGAATCCGCATGCCTTCTGCTTCCAGAGCCGACTGAAGTCCGGCGCTGATCGCCGGATCTTCCTTTGACAACAGCGTCGAGCGTGCAATGAGCGTGACTTTGGACCCGAGCCGCAAAAACGCCTGCGCCAGTTCGAGCGCGACCACCGAGGCGCCATAGACAATCAGGTGCTCCGGGGTCTGGTCGGCGAGCAGCGCCGTGGTTGATGTCCAGTACGGGGTCGCGGACAGGCCCGGCGTGTTAGGAACGATGGGAGAGCGCCCGGTCGCGATCAAGACGCGGTGGGCAGTGAACCGTCGTGGAGCGGCACCCGCTTGCGAAACCTCGATCGTGTGTGCATCGATAAAACGAGCCCGCCCCTGCACCAGCGTAATGCTGGCATTGGATTCGAGAATCGCTTCATATTTGGCGTAGCGCAACTCCTCAACCCGGCTCTGCTGCTGCGAGAGCAAGGCAGCGCGATTGATACGGGGCGTGTGTTTGTCAATGGCTGGAAATGGATGGTGCGCCTGCTGATGCGCCATCTGCGCCGCGCGAATCAAAATCTTGGAAGGCACACAGCCGACATTGACACAGGTTCCGCCCACCACGCCGGCTTCGACGATGGTGACTGTCGCGCCTTCTTCCACGGCCTTCAATGCTGCGGCAAAAGAAGCCGAGCCACTGCCTATGATGACGACCTTCAATGCAGTGCCCGTACCTGCGACAGACGTCGGCGGTTTGGCAGGAGATGCAGGCCTCTCGACGGCTGCGCTCTTTAGCCTGCCGTCGAACCCTTTGGCCCTAATTGCCTCAATGAGCGTATCCGCTTGAACACCTGCATTGAGCGCAACGCTTGCTTGGCGCGCTGGGTAGGACACCGTTGCACTGCGGACCCCGCTCACCTGGCCCAGCGCCTGCTGCAGCGTCGATGCGCAGTGGTCGCAGGTCATCCCTGTGATTTGGAAATCAAGCGTTTCCATGCTTATTTCGTCGCCTTGAGCGTAGCCGGATAACCGGCATTGGCGCTCGCCAGACTGAGCTTTTCGACCGAGGTTTTCGCGTCGTCGAAAGTAACCACAGCCTCGCGTTTTTCAAAGCTGGCCTTGACCTGCTGCACGCCATTCACCTTGGACAAGGCTTTTTTGACAGTGATCGGGCAAGAGGAGCAGGTCATTCCAGGCACATCCAGCGTCACCGTCTGTACGGCGGCCATCGCCATGGACGACAGGCTGACGGCGAGCACAAGCGCGAGGGTACGAATCGTTTTGAACATAAATTTCCTTAGTAGTTGAGGACAAGAGGACAGCAACCGAAGCGCTGCATGGAGGACAACACACCCAGAATGCCCAGGTAAAAGAGCGAGGCTGCGGCCAGGGCGCCAACCGCGCAACGGAACAAGGTGTTTTGATCACTGCCGGCATCACTCCAACTGCGTCACAAGGTACGGATAGGCAAGCGCGATGCCAACCAGCAGCGAAACAATCCAGAAAAGAGCCCGGTTCCTGGCGTTAGTCTGTGGAAGTGCACAGGCCGAGCCGGGCGCGCAGTTGGCAGCAGCCGGTGCCCGATAGATTTTTCGGTAGGCCAGTGCCATGCATAGCAGTGCGATGCCGATGAATAGCGGCCTGTATGGCTCAAGCTTGGTGAGGGTGGAAATCCACGCGCCACCAACGCCCACGCTGACCAGCACCAGGGGCCCGAGGCAACAGGCGGAAGCTGCCAGCGCGGCCAGCCCGCCTCCGATGAGCGTCGATTTAGTAAGTTTGTCTTGTTCCATAGGGTCTTGAAAAAGGTTCGATACGCTACTGTAAGCTCCGTACTACAGTACAGAGTCAAGCGGTTTCAGCAAGCTATTTGTAAAAGTTTATGGCTCAAAAACTAACTATCGGAAAAGTAGCCGCCGCTGCTGCCGTGAATGTGGAAACCATTCGGTTTTATCAACGACGGGGCCTGCTGACGGAGCCGCCCAAATCGCAGGGAGGGTTTCGGTATTACGACGAGGCGATCATCGCCCGCGTCCGATTTGTGAAGCGCGCCCAGGCGCTGGGTTTTTCACTGGAGGAGGTCGTGGGCCTGCTGGCCCTGGAGCAGTCCAGCGCTTGCGGGCCGACACACGACGCAGCCGTTCGCAAGCTGCAACTCGTGGAAGAACGGATCACCGATCTGAAGCGCATCCAGTCAACACTAAAAAACCTGGTGCAGCAATGTGAGGCCGGCCCCGGCGCAGTTTGTTGCCCCATCATTGAATCCTTGGCACACAGCGCGAGCAACAAATAATGACGTGCGTCCCGCGTTGCCAACTTCCGGATCAGCCATTATTGAGCGTTTCAAAACTTGTGACAGTCGGAACGCTCAACCCCTCACCCCGACCCTCTCCCAGAGGGCGAGGGTGGGAGCGGTCCAATTCACTGTCGTGTATTTGGAGAAGATCAATAACCTGATGCCTTCGTCCCCTTGACACCGTATCCGGCTACGGTCTTATGCTGTCCCGTGGCCAGTACAGCTACGGAGAAAACCTATGGCTACCAATACTGAATCCCGAGTGCCGCCCGGTGAGGACGATGGTGAGTCAGCGCCCACGCTAGACGGTCTGGTGCTGATCTCGTTGTTGTTTTCCTGTTGTCTTTTACTACTGGCCCTTGCGGGCCTTCCCCTGGCGAGCGCATGGTTAAGCAGCTTTCCGACTTTCGTTTCATACCGGCCTTGGCTCGCGATGGTGGCACTCATCGGCGCGGTATTGGGCTGGCATAGGATTTATCGTCCCGAACCGGGCCATCGTGTAAAGAATGCGTGTACCCCTCCGCCGGGCATGGGCGTTAAAGTCATTTTCTGGCTGATCACATATTCAACCTGGTCTGTGCTGGGCTTACCGTACTTCGAAAAATATCTCTACTGAAATCAAACGCAGCCCATCGGCAATTCAATCGGAGCCGGTGAATGCAGGCTACGAATGACCACTGGAATGCTTGAATTTATGTCGAAAGTGACTTCCCGCCCAGCAAAGGCCACCTTCGGGTGCCTTTTTGCCCCGCCAGTTGCTGCAGGCGAGGGTTCAAGAAACGATGTAAGCACCCGCCCCGGTGGACAGCAGCTTGCCGTCTGCACCGTAGAACTCCATGCGTGTGGTGGCCACGCGGGAGCCCAGGCGCAGCACCTCGGCGTGCAATTCAAAATGGTCACTGATGCCGGGGCGCAGGTAGTCCACGCGCAGGTCAATGGTGCCGAGCTTGCTGAAACGCTGCAGGCGCTGCAGCGGCGACTCGTCCATATGGCGCGCGCCGATCGCGGCCATCACCGCCAGCCCGCCCATGGCGTCCAGCCCGGCGCTGATCACGCCGCCGTGGATGCGGTTGTGCGCGTAGTGGCCGACCAATTGGTCTGTCATCGTGATGCGCGCTGCGACGCGCTCTGGCGTGAGCAGGGTGATTTTCA
>Ga0308009_10000575_pt1 | contig 25969 bp, 21 predicted proteins | sample Neamet127_FD_203134 | JGI IMG/M metagenome (GOLD analysis project Ga0308009, IMG submission 203134) | Marine microbial communities from water near the shore, Antarctic Ocean - #127 | ecosystem: Environmental > Aquatic > Marine > Unclassified | place: Southern Ocean | collected 2014-07-24
CGCGCCACGTTAGAGTATCAATTTTACGCTGGTTCAGTGCCCTTTGATCTACCCAATATAGTAAGATCCCGAAAACTATCATTGCCCAACCGATGACCGTAATCGAGCGCATAATATATGATAGGCCCGTGAGCTTGAAAATTAGACCGGCTATAATTACCGGGGCCGTGGTGATAACCAGAGCTATTAATAGGTGGGCTTGAGCAGTGTTGGTGTGGCCACGCAGAACTTGTGGAATGCCTTGAATTGCCAGTTTAACATCTGACCAAAAGTAGATCACGACAGCAAGTAATGTGCCAATATGTGCCGCTACATCGATCACAGGTCCTTGGTCTTCCAATCCTGTTAGGCCCGGCAATAGGATTAAATGGCCAGAGGATGATACTGGCAAAAACTCGGTTAGTCCCTGAATGAGGGCAATCAGTATCAAATGATACAGGGGCATTTGGGGTATTCCTTGCTGTGATGGGGATACAATATACCTATAGTTTTAGAGTGCCACCGCAAATATAGTTCCGTTACGGTACTAAAAAGCAATTGAATTACTTAAAAAAGTATCGCTAAACTAATATTCTTACTATATAGGTCAATCCTACTGACTATTATGTGGCTAAAAACCTTAAAAATATAGAGATGCTTCGAATCGAGGATATGATGGCTGAAAATTTGATGCTTAAATTTGTGAAAATCCCGCGGCTTATGCCAGAAAAACGGGATGCGACAGGCCGTACACAGGATTTTGGCGAAATCTACTCTGATTTCTCAGATTCTAAAGCCGAGGAGCAAGCAAGCCGTTGCAGTCAATGTGGTGTGCCGTACTGTCAAACTCATTGCCCTCTTCACAACAATATTCCCGATTGGTTGCGGCTGACCGCTGAAGGCCGTCTGCGCGAAGCCTATGAAATCAGCCAAGCCACCAACACTTTCCCTGAAATTTGTGGTAGGATTTGTCCACAAGATCGTCTGTGCGAAGGCAACTGCGTGATTGAGAAATCAGGTCATGAAACAGTGACTATCGGCTCTGTTGAGAAATACATTACAGACACTGCTTGGGCAGAAGGCTGGGTTCAACCGATCAAGCCGACCTCTGAGCGTTGTCAGTCTGTAGGGATTATTGGTGCAGGACCAGGTGGTCTTGCCGCCGCTGATATGTTGCGCCGTGCCGGTGTACAGGTTACGGTCTATGACCGTTATGACCGCGCAGGCGGTTTGCTAACCTATGGCATTCCAGGCTTCAAGCTGGAAAAAGATGTCGTGATGCAACGTATACAGCAGCTGCGAGATGGTGGCATAGATATTGTTGCTAATTGTGCAGTGGGCGTTGACATAAGTTTTGAAGATATCCACGTAAAACATGATGCGATCGTAATTGCGACTGGTGTCTACAAATCGCGTGATCTTGTAGGTCCAGGGGCAGGGGTGGATGGTATTGTAAAAGCGATTGACTATTTGACCGCCAGTAATCGCCATGGATTTGGTGACCAGGTTCCTGAATTTTCAAATGGTAGCCTCAATGCTGAGGGTAAAAAGGTTGTTGTAATTGGTGGCGGTGATACGGCAATGGATTGCGTGCGCACGGCGGTACGTCAAGGGGCCATTTCGGTGAAATGTCTCTATCGCCGTGACAAGGTCAACATGCCTGGCTCCTTGCGTGAAACCCAAAACGCCGAGGAAGAAGGCGTCGAATTTGTTTGGTTGACTGCGCCAAAAGGTTTTTCAGGTACGCCTGTATCTGGGGTCATGGTTCAAAAGATGCGTCTTGGTTTACCTGACGCCACTGGCCGCCAAAGTCCTGAGGTTATTGAGGGTGCGGATTATGTTGAGCCTGCGGATTTGGTGATCAAGGCCTTGGGGTTTGAACCTGAGGATTTGCCAAAGCTTTGGGACGTTGATGGTTTGGAAGTAACACGCTGGGGTACGATCCGTGCTGATTTTGAGACTGGAAAAACCAGTTTGCCGGGAGTTTACGCTGTGGGTGACATTGTTCGTGGTGCCTCCCTAGTTGTTTGGGCTATCCGCGATGGGCGTGATTGTGCCGCTGCTATTCTGGCTGAACTTGATGGGGCAAAAGCAATCGCAGCGGAGTAACCTCTGGATTATGTTCAGGCTTTTAGCGGATATTCCGCATGACGAACCTTAAAGAATAATGTCCCTTCTGGACATGACAGGAGACCACCATGACGAAATTTGATGCAAGCTGGGTGAAAGCTGAAGAAGCCAAACGGAAGCGTATGGCTAAAAATGGTATGTATTCTGAGGCTGAAGAACACGCCAGCTGTGGTGTGGGCCTTGTGGTTTCTATTGATGGTAAGCCAAGCCGCAAGGTTGTGCAGGCAGGCATCGATGCTCTCAAAGCCGTTTGGCATCGCGGCGCTGTAGATGCAGATGGTAAAACTGGCGACGGCGCTGGCATTCACGTGCAAATCCCTGTCCCCTTCTTTTATAATCAAATTGAACGTACCGGCCATACACCGCGGATGGAAGAGCTTATGGCCGTGGGTCAAGTATTCCTACCTCGGACCAATTTTGGCGCCCAAGAGACCTGCAGGACAATTGTGGAATCTGAAGTCTTACGCATGGGTTATTATATTTACGGATGGCGCCATGTACCCGTGAATGTTGCCTGCTTGGGTGATAAGGCCAACGCAACCCGCCCAGAGATTGAACAGATTTTGATCTCTAATTCCAAAGGCGTAAATGAGGAGATATTTGAGCGTGAACTCTATGTCATACGCCGGCGGATAGAAAACGCTGCGTTAGCGGCGGGCATCAATGAGTTGTATCTGGCCAGCCTGTCTTGTCGTTCCATCATCTATAAAGGTATGTTCTTGGCGCAAGATGTGTCAGAGTTTTACCCTGATTTAAAAGACGTCCGTTTTGAATCGGCCTTCGCTCTATATCATCAACGGTATTCAACAAATACCTTTCCACAGTGGTGGTTAGCACAGCCGTTTCGCATGTTAGCGCACAATGGTGAGATAAATACACTCAAAGGCAACACTAACTGGATGAAAAGCCATGAGATCAGGATGTCCTCGGATGCGTTTGGGGATATGGCTGAAGATATCAAACCAGTGATTCCAAGTGGATCATCAGATTCAGCGGCTTTAGACTCAGTGTTTGAAATGTTGGTGCGCGCGGGGCGAAATGCCCCTATGGCAAAAACTATGTTGGTGCCAGAAAGTTGGTCAAAACAGGCTGTGGACTTGCCGAAATCTTGGATTGATATGTATTCATATTGTAACTCTGTAATGGAGCCATGGGATGGCCCTGCGGCCTTGGCCATGACTGACGGTCGCTGGGTTTGTGCTGGGTTGGACCGTAATGGCCTACGCCCAATGCGATACGTGGTAACGGGAGATGGCTTGCTGATCGCCGGTTCTGAGGCTGGAATGGTTTACGTGGATGAGGCTAACGTCAAAGAAAAAGGCGCGCTTGGCCCTGGACAGCTACTCGCTGTGGACATGGATGAGGGGCGTTTATACCACGATACCGAAATGAAAGACTTATTGGCAGCAAGCCGAGACTTTGGCGCCTGGGTTGGTAAAATTAATGAGCTGGATGATGATTTGGCTAAAGCAGTTGAGGCGCCGCTGTTTGCTGGTGCGGAATTGCGCCAACGCCAGATCGCGGCAGGTTATACCATAGAAGAGCTTGAGCAAATACTCGCGCCAATGGCTGAAGACGGCAAAGAGACCCTAGCCTCGATGGGCGATGACACACCCTCGGCCGTTTTAAGCGAAAAATATCGTCCTCTATCACATTTTTTCCGACAAAACTTTAGTCAGGTGACTAATCCTCCGATTGACAGTTTACGCGAATTTCGAGTGATGAGCTTAAAGACAAGGTTTGGAAATCTTAAAAATGTACTGGACGAAAGTAGTGCTCAAACTGAAATCTTAGTCTTGAATTCCCCTTTTGTAGCTAATGTACAATTCCAGCGCCTTTTGAAAAACTTCAATGCGCCTATGGTAGAAATTGATTGTACCTTCCCATCAGGTGCCGAAGCTGGGTCCTTACAAACGGCGCTCAACCGTATCCGCTCAGAGGCGGAAGATGCGGTGCGTTCTGGTGCTGGGCATTTGGTGCTGACCGATCAACATGCCACGGATATGCGGATTGCTATGCCAATGATTTTGGCCACTAGTGCTGTGCACTCTTGGCTCACCCGCCAAGGATTGCGGACTTTTACTTCCGTTAATGTCCGTTCAGCGGAATGTATTGATCCACATTACTTTGCGGTTCTGATCGGCTGTGGCGCTACCGTGGTCAATGCCTATCTGGCCGAAGACAGTTTGGCTGATCGGATTGAACGCGGCTTGCTTGATTGTGCTCTGACAGAAGCTGTTGCGCGCTACAGGAACGCGATCGACCAAGGACTTTTAAAGATCATGGCAAAAATGGGTATTTCTGTGGTCTCCTCCTATCGTGGTGGATTGAACTTTGAAGCGGTGGGCCTGTCGCGTGCCATGTGCGCTGAATATTTCCCCGGGATGACGTCTCGCATCTCGGGGATTGGTGTAGTTGGCATTCAGCGCAAAGCGGAGTCTATTCATGCGAGTGCCTATAAGAATGCCAGTGACGTTTTGCCAATTGGTGGGTTTTATAAGGCGCGGCGCTCTGGTGAGAAACACGCTTGGGAAGCCCAGACTATGCATCTTTTGCAAGCGGCCTGTGAACGTGGCAGTTTTGAAATGTGGAAAAACTACTCTGCAAAATTACAGGCAAACCCCCCAATTCATCTACGTGATTTGCTAGCGATTAAACCATTGGGTGTGGCCATCTCTGTGGATGAGGTTGAAAGCATCACTTCTATCCGTCAGCGTTTTGTGACTCCGGGCATGTCCCTTGGGGCCTTAAGCCCTGAGGCGCATAAAACCCTGAATGTTGCGATGAACCGCATTGGAGCTAAGTCTGACAGTGGCGAAGGCGGAGAAGATCCTGCACATTTTGTACCTGAGGCGAATGGCGACAACCCATCGGCTAAAATAAAACAGGTGGCCTCTGGCCGCTTTGGGGTGACGGCGGAATATCTTAACCACTGCGAAGAATTAGAAATCAAAGTGGCACAGGGTGCCAAGCCTGGTGAGGGCGGCCAATTACCTGGCATGAAGGTCACCGACCTAATCGCACGTCTGCGTCACTCGACCAAAGGCGTGACATTGATCAGCCCGCCACCACACCATGATATTTATTCTATTGAGGATTTAGCGCAGCTAATTTATGATCTAAAGCAGATCAATCCACGTTGCAAAGTGACTGTGAAATTGGTGGCCGCCTCTGGTGTGGGCACGATTGCCGCCGGTGTGGCGAAGGCTAATGCGGACATCATTTTGATTTCTGGCCACAATGGAGGTACGGGGGCTTCTCCAGCCACGTCAATTAAATTCGCGGGTCTTCCTTGGGAGATGGGTCTGACTGAGGCGCATCAGGTTTTGGCGATGAATAATCTGCGTGAGCGTGTGACATTGCGTACTGATGGTGGTCTACGCACCGGGCGTGATATCGTTATGGCTGCCATGATGGGGGCTGAAGAATATGGAATCGGCACTGCCGCTTTGATCGCTATGGGTTGCATTATGGTGCGGCAATGCCAATCCAACACTTGCCCTGTTGGGGTCTGTACGCAAGATGAGGATCTGCGCGGTAAATTTTCTGGATCTGCAGATAAAGTGGTCAACTTGATCACCTTCTACGCGCAGGAAGTTCGTGAAATTCTGGCTAGTATCGGTGCGCGCTCATTGGGTGAAGTGATTGGCCGTGCTGATCTATTGAGCCAAGTCTCGCGCGGCTCGGCACATTTGGACGATTTGGATCTTAACCCTCTGTTGATCACGGTGGATGGTGCGGATCAAATTTCGTATGATCGCCACAAGCCACGTAACTCGGTTCCTGACACTCTGGACGCGCAGATTGTGACGGACGCTGCACGATTTTTGCAGGAGGGCGAAAAAATGCAATTGCAATACGCAGTGCAAAACACGTCACGCTCAATTGGAACGCGCATTTCCAGCCATATAGTAACCAAATTTGGCATGCGGAATTCGTTACAGCCTGATCACCTGACGATTAAACTTCAGGGCTCGGCGGGTCAGGCTTTGGGGGCGTTTGCAGCTCCAGGTCTTAAGTTAGAAGTGGCTGGTGAAGCGAATGACTATGTGGGTAAAGGCCTGTCTGGAGGTACGATTGTAGTACGCCCGGCGCAAATTAGTCCTTTGGTGGCATCTGAGAACACGATCATTGGTAATACGGTGCTCTATGGGGCTACAGCGGGTTATCTTTTCGCCGCAGGTCGTGCGGGAGAGCGTTTCGCAGTGCGCAATTCAGGCGCTAAAACGGTGGTTGAAGGCTGTGGATCCAATGGTTGTGAATATATGACTGGTGGAATTTCGGTAGTCTTGGGGTCAATTGGAGCCAACTTTGGTGCTGGTATGACTGGCGGTATGGCTTACCTTTATGACCCGAAGGGCAGCGCAGCTCCAATGATGAATATGGAAACATTGGTCACGTGTTCGGTTACGGCTCCTCATTGGGAAAAAGAACTCAAAGACTTGGTTATACGCCACGCCAATGAAACTGGGTCGCTTAAAGCGGCTGATATTTTGCAGCATTGGGACCAAGAACGTCATAATTTCATCCAGGTTTGTCCTAAAGAGATGCTCGTACACTTGCCGGCTCCACTGAGCGACGCTCAGGCTCAATCCATACCTGCTGAATGAATTTTAAGAGGCGGCGTAGAATTATGCCGCTTTTTCAGAAGTTGACGGGTACCACTCGATGTGGTGTGGCTAACCCATGACAAGTAAAAGCACTTTATCTGAAGATCCTGAAGATCCTGAGGGTCACGAGGCCAAAGTGGCGTCCAAAATTTTGCGAGTTAAGCAAACCTTAAGTGTGATAGCTCGGTGGGTTTTGCGAGGAATTTTGGTCTGTTTAATTGTTTTCGCAGGCTGGGGTCTCGCCTATCGCTGGCTGAACCCACCCACCACATTATACATGATGCAAGAAAGTTGGCGTCTTGATGGCATCCAATATGACTGGGTGGATATTGAAGATGTTGCTCCAGTCATGCTGCGTACCTTGGTAGCTGCTGAGGATGCTAGCTTTTGCAGCCATTGGGGCATCGACAGTGCAGCCGTGCGTCAAGCTCTGCGTGATGGTGCAATGCGAGGTGGCTCTACCATCAGCCAGCAGACGGTGAAGAACGCCTTTTTGTGGCAGGGCCGCAGCTGGCTACGCAAAGCTATTGAAGCGCTAATGACACCCTACTCTGAGGCGGTTTGGAGCAAGAAGCGACTGCTTGAAATTTATATAAATGTGGTGGAGTTCGACACGGGAGTCTTTGGCATTCAGGCTGCAGCTGTACATCATTTTGGAATTGATGCTGCAAAGCTGAACCGCGTGCAGGCGGGGCGGTTAGCAGTTGTTCTACCCGATCCCAAGGGGCGTAGCGCTATAAAACCGGATGCTAGTTTGAAAAAACATGCCGCTTCTGTGATTGCGGGGTCTGATATCATACGTAAAGACGGGCGTGCTGCGTGTTTTGAGGATTGATTGCTACCCCTAAGGGCGGCTAAGACAATATGATATGTTTAAAGAGAAATCTGTATGAATATTTTATATCATGTTCCGCTGTCGCCCTTCTGCCGTAAAGTGCGGCTGAGCTTGGCAGAGAAGAAAATTGAAGTGCAGCTGGTGGAAGAGCGCTACTGGGAGCCGGATGCTGACTTCTTGCGGCGTAATCCGGCAGGTAAAGTACCTGTCCTAAAATTAGATGGTAAAATTTTTTCAGAATCTTCTGCGATATGTGAATATTTGGAAGAGAAGTATCCAGAGCCTAGTTTGCTACCACAAGATGCAGAAACTCGTTTTGAAGTGCGTCGGTTGGTGTCTTGGTTTGATGACAAATTTCATCGTGAGGTCACAGCCAACCTGCTGTATGAGCGGGTCAATCGTAAGATTCATGGATCCGGCTATCCGGTATCGGCTAATGTAAAGGCTGGCGCTAAGGCTATCAAATTTCATTTGGACTATCTTGCCTGGCTATTAGATAATCGCCGCTGGCTTGCTGGCGATGCTATGACCCTTGCAGATTTTGCGGCTGCAGCACATTTGTCCTCGCTTGATTATATTTGTGATGTGGATTGGAATCGATCTGAGGCTGTCAAAGATTGGTATGCTACATTAAAATCCCGCCCTGCATTTAGATCTATACTGGCTGACAATGTACCAGGTTTTCCACAGCCAAATCATTATTCAAATCTTGACTTCTGATCTGAAAAATAGGCTTGTTGCTCAGGCCCTTGCGGAGGGTTTTAGTAATGCACGAATTACACGACCGGATGCGATCCCAGATGTCCCCGCGCGGCTTGATGCATTCTTAGATGCAGGCTACCATGGGCAAATGGCTTGGATGGAAGATCGCAAAGTATGGCGTGGCTCTCCTGACGCCTTATGGCCTGAGGCGCGATCTGTTGTGATGTTGGCTGAAAGCTACACTCCTGATGTTGATCCTTTAGAGAATCTTACCAACTGTGATATTGGAAACATTAGTATCTATGCGCAGGGAAAAGACTATCATGACATCGTCAAAAAACGACTGAAACGTTTGGCCAGGTGGCTAGTTTCTGAAGGTGGTGGAGAAGTTAAGGTCTTTGTGGACACAGCACCTGTGGCTGAAAAACCTTTGGGTCAGGCGGCGGGTCTTGGGTGGCAAGGTAAGCATACGAATTTGGTGAGCAGGGATACTGGCAACTGGATGTTTCTGGGTGCGGTTTTTACTACGCTTGAGCTGGAGCCTGATCCTGCGGAAGTTGATCATTGTGGTAACTGCACTCGCTGTTTGGACATCTGCCCAACCAAGGCCTTTATAGCACCTTATAAAATGGATGCGCGCCGCTGCATTTCTTATCTAACTATTGAGCATAAGGGGCCAGTTGACCTGGAGCTGCGCCGGGGTATTGGCAATCATATATATGGCTGTGATGATTGCCTAGCGGCTTGCCCTTGGAATAAATTTGCGGTGCAAGCTTCTGATATGCGGTATGCGGCTAAAGATGATCTTGGGGCACCCCGTTTGACGGATTTGGTGGGGCTTTCTGATTTGGCATTTAGAAAGAAGTTTTCAGGTTCTCCAATCAAGCGTATCGGTAGGGACCGCTTTATTCGCAACGTCCTATACGCCATTGGTAATACCCAAGACCCCACCTACTTGCCGTTGGTTGCGCCGCTTGCCACAGATCTTGATCCAACCGTGGCGGAGGCCGCGCGATGGGCCCTCAAACAGATCGAACTGGCTTAGCTCTAATCTCTTGGAACGGCGAATGTGAGGTTGGCCCAAAGGCTGTGCCACACTGGATTACCTTCAACTTCTGAATCTATTGGGATCAAAGCAACACTGTCGATCATATATTCCTGACCTGCTGTTACTGGGAATTTGGCAACTCCATCTGCGTCCGTTTGGTGAAGGCTGATCTGGACTTCGCCAGTTTCCCCGAGAGCCCGCTGGAAAACTTCCACCTGCACATTTGAACGTGGTTGGCCCATCATCAAAACGCGCACCTGCATGCCATTGCTTAGGTCATCAGTATAAGGATTGGTGAGGGCCACAATTTCGATGTCGAGCCCAACTGACATATCTTTTCCAGCGCCGTCCCCGACCGCTATCAAAGATTTGGTAAAACGTCGATAGCTTTCCCTAAAATCAACCTCTGGCAAACCACGTGCCTGATGGGCTTCCGGTTGTCCTTCAAAGCTCTTGTGTTGCACAAATTTAACAAATTTTTCATAGTCCTTATAAGTCAGAGAGCTGTCAGTGGTTTCATGCACTAAAATTGCCAGCCCACTGGACAGGCCTGAGTGCTGAAAAGCAGGCCTGTCACCATTACGCCCAGTCACTTGAGTGGTATGGCTACCTTGAACTACCTCCTGTCGCGCAGTTCGTCGGCTCAAAAATGACTGGCCACTCCCATTGAAGCCTTGACCTACCCGGAAGTGTGCCTCGATTGGTTCGTCAACACTAACTTCATATTTCACTGGAGAAATCCAGAATTCATGGGCATATACTGGAACCGAAACGAACAGGCTGAAAATCAAAGTAAGGGAACGCAGAGACATGTTTAAGCCTTTTTTTAAGTTCTACATCAAGATGTTTCCTTTTGTACTGATGTCAAGTGTTGTCGTGGGATTAGTTGCCTTTGCAGGACCCTCGCAGGGCCATGAGCTGCGGCCAGCGGTAGCTGATGTAACTGTGACGCAATCAGAAATCAGAGTGGAGTTAATACTGGCGGTCGAGACATTGTTAGCGGGTATTGATCTCACAGAGGTAATAGACACTGATGATGCTCCTCAGGCTGAGATCTATGATCAGCTGCGTAGTTTATCAGAGCAAGAACTGGTGAGTTTGGTTCGCTTGGAATGGCCTTTGCTGGCCAGTGGGTTCCTGCTGGAGGGGGCTGGCCCATTGAGCTTGGTTGATGTGGAGGTTATTTCGGAGGCCAACCTAGATTTGCCGCGAGATACAAGGCTGATTATGCGAGCGAATCTGCCGCCAGGTAGTGGATCAGTTTCGCTCGGATGGATTGCTCGAAATGGTGGATTGGTGGTGCGCCATGGGGATAGTAATGATGCCTATGCTGCTTTCCTTGACGGTGGAGAACTAAGTGCGCCTCTGCCGCGAGAGGGTGCAGTGGTTGAGAGCTTAGGAGCGGTCTTCTGGCGGTTTGTAGTTGAGGGCTTCGAGCATATCATACCTAAGGGTTTGGATCATATCCTTTTTGTGTTTGGATTGTTTTTGTTTTCCTTGGCATGGCGGCCATTGCTGGCGCAAATCACTGCCTTTACTTTGGCACATACTGTGACTTTGGGTCTGGCAACCCTCAGCGTGATAACCATACCGACGGCGCAAATGTGGCTGATTGAGGCGCTCATTGCCATCTCGATTGCCTACGTGGCCATTGAAAACATTCTCAGACCAAAGCTTGGGTGGTGGCGCATTGTGGTAGTCTTCGGGTTTGGACTGCTGCATGGGCTGGGGTTTGCATCCGTCTTGGGCAATCTTGGACTTGCGCAGGGTCAGTTTGTTCTGTCGTTGATTGCCTTCAATATTGGAGTCGAGTTTGGCCAACTTACAGTCATTTTAGTGGCCTTCGCACTGCTTGCTCTGCCATTTGGCCGCGCACGTTTTTATCGAAATATCGTCATCGTGCCCTGCTCATTAGGAATTGCAATTGTTGGGATTTGGTGGGCTATTGAGCGGAGCTTTTTGTGATTACTAACGGGAGGGTATGGGGTCTCAAAAATCTGATAACCTTCTAATTTGCCTACCGTGTGAATCAAAATTAGTAAGGTCAAGATACGTGCTAAAACGTGCTTTGAGCGCAGGCCAATCGGCATCAATGACTGCGAACCAAGCGGTATCTCGGTTACGGCTTTTGTAGTGGACACATTGGCGGAATATGCCTTCAAATTGAAAGCCCAAGCGCTGTGCTGTGGCGCGGGATGGCGCGTTGAGGCTATCACATTTCCATTCATAACGGCGATAGCCCAGATCCTCAAATACATGATGCATCATCAAATACATAGCCTCCGTCGACACTACAGTGCGTTGCATGAGTGGCGACATAGAGATCCAACCTACTTCAATTGATCCCATACTTGGGTTGACCCGCAGGTATGCGGCAATCCCAATTGCCTGCTGATCGCGATCGAAGACGGTATAAAATAGTAGCTCTTCACTAAGGCATATGGATAAAAACCACGTTTCAAACTTGGCAAAATCTAGCGTAGGGTTGATGGGCATATAAGTCCAATTTTGTCCGTAGTGGTCGTGAGAAAAGCTGTCAAACAGCCCACCTGCATGCTCGGGCATGGTGCGTTCCAAGCGACATGTGCGTCCTTCCAGCGGGATGCCTTGGGGGTGGGGCCAAGGGCCGGTAAAGCCTAGTGGAAAGCCAATTGGTTGGCCAAATTCATTTGTATGACTTGCCATTTACCGCGTCCTGTACTTTTGTAATATCAGCTAATAACAAAATGGATGCAAATGCTAGTGCCAGATCGGACCCAAATGACCGACAATATCCGTGGAATTTTACTCAAGGTGACGGCGGTTTCCATATTCACTGTAATGATGGCTCTGATTAAGGCCACCTCGGCGGAGGTGCCTGTAGGACAACAGGTATTTTTTCGTGCTTTCTTTACGCTTTTGGTGGTGGTGGGCTGGTTGATAGCACGGGGAGATTTTCTAAGCGCCCTGCACACTTCCAATATCTTTAGCCATATGTGGCGTGGTCTTTCTGGTGCGGCTGCGATGTCATTGCGGTTTTTTGCACTTGGAATTCTGACATTTCCCGAGGTCGCGGCCTTAGGCTTTACCACCCCTTTAATACTAACGGTTCTGGCAGCGTTGATCCTGGGTGAAACCGTGCGAGCGTTCCGGCTGACCACTGTGGCTTTGGGCTTTGTTGGTGTGCTTATCGTGCTTTGGCCAACGTTTGACGCGAACGGCGACCGCAGTACATTGGAGCTGATTGGAGCTGCTGCTATTTTGGGATCTGCAGCTTTGGCGGCTTTGGCACAGATCTTTGTGCGCCGCCTGGTCGCGACTGAGGGCACGGCGCAGATCGTGTTTTATTTCTCACTTTTAATCACTTTTCTGTCTTTCTTGTCTCTGCCTTTTGGCTGGGTTGTGCCATCTTTTGGGGCCATTGCTATGCTGATCACTGCAGGGCTGATTGGTGGCGTAGGACAGATCTGCCTCACTGCCGCTTACCGAAATGCGCCGGCGTCTGTGGTGGCGCCTTTCGATTATACGTCGATGCTCTTAGCCCTAGCAATTGCTTATTTCTGGTTCGCAGAAATCCCAACCGGCTGGACGATCTTCGGGGCTCTGGTGATCATTGCCTCTGGCGTGGTGATTATCTGGCGTGAGCAGAGTCTAGGAAAGTTGCGCAATCGGTCACAGGCCACGCATTAAGCATGAGATAGGCCTCTGCGCGGTTGGGTGAGGCCAAGTGTCTTGTGGGTATTGGCGAATTAAGCGCGTACGATTTTCTCGTAGCTTTCCGCAATATCGCGGGCTAAAGTCCCAACCTCAAAGTTATAATTACCGATTTGACCAACGGGTGTCACTTCTGCGGCCGTGCCCGTTAGCCAGCATTGCTCAAAGCCTTCGAGCTCATCTGGCATGATGTGGCGCACAATCACCTTGATACCACGGTTCTCTAACATGCCAATAACTGTTTGACGGGTGATGCCGTTTAAGAAACAATCGGGTTTCGGCGTATGCACTTCGCCATCTTTGACAAAGAAGATATTGGCGCCGGTTGCCTCAGCCACATAACCTCGATAATCGAGCATCATTGCATCGGAACAGCCTTTGGCTTCTGCGGCATGTTTGGACATGGTGCAAATCATATAAAGCCCAGCAGCTTTGGCAAAGCACGGGATTGTTTCTGGGCTTGGACGTTTCCATTTGGCTATGTCAAGCTTGGCGCCCTTCATTTTGGCGTCGCCATAATAGGCGCCCCATTCCCAAACGGCGATGGCCATTTTGACTGGATTACGAGCGGAGGCGACCCCCATGTCTTCACCAGAAGCGCGCCAGCATACTGCCCTTACATAGGCATCTTGTAGGCCAGAGGCCACCATAACTTGTGCTTTGGCTGCTTCGATTTCATCGACTGTATAAGGGATTGGAATATCCATATATTCTCCGGATTTCAGCAGTCTTTCTGAATGTTTACGTGATTTAAAAATCTTACCATTATAGGCACGTTCACCTTCGAATACTGAGCTACCGTAGTGCAAGCCATGTGTGAGAATGTGAACTTTAGCATCACGCCAGTCTACTAATTCGCCATCCATCCAGATGACACCATCACGGTCGTCATATGCACCATCCATGTGTATTTTCCCTTCTAGTCAGCAGAATTTGCAATTATGTCGCAAAATGCGTCCGTTTCGGACATAATGTTGCGTAAAACCTAATAATCGCTAACAATTGATTCTTGGAATGTCAACAACACTGACGTATTAATGATTTATGGTTTAATCGAAAGGATGGGGCATGACACAGGGGCAAAGTCGGCCAGAAAATACGCGGGGATTGTTGTTCTTGACTGATGAGCAATTGCGCAAAGGGATTGAGGCTATGTTTTTTGCCTATCGCGGCTTCACTGCTGATCCTGATCGTATTTTGGCCGAAAAATCCTATGGGCGCGCTCATCACCGTGCTTTGCACTTCATTCACCGTAGCCCCGGCACAACGGTTAATAATTTGCTGGCTACTTTGGGGGTGACTAAACAAAGCTTGAATAGGGTACTTCGAACCTTAATCGAGGATGGTCTTGTACTCAACGAAGTAGGCATCCGCGACAAGCGGCAGCGCCACCTAACCTTGACTGATGCCGGCGCAGATCTTGAAAGTGCGCTGTCAAATGCGCAGAGCGATCGAATGCGTTCCGCATACCGACAAGCTGGAGCTGATGCGGTGTATGGGTTTTGCACGGTGCTCGAGGCAATGATGGATCCAGAGCTTAAAGAGCATTATGAACACCTCACTGGTGGAGAACAACAATGATCCCCGATGCACATTTACTGATTGTTGACGACGATGAGCGCATTCGCAGCTTATTGCAGAAATTTTTGATGCGAAATGGGTTTTTAGTGACCGCGGCACGGGATGCAGGCCATGCAAGGCGTATTTTGTTGGGGCTCGATTTTGATCTGATTATTCTTGATGTGATGATGCCAGGTGAAGACGGGGTGTCGCTGACTAAACATTTACGCGAGACGCGTAATAGCCCGATCTTGCTGCTCACAGCGCGTGGCGAGACCGCAGATCGTATTTTGGGGTTAGAAGCCGGGGCAGATGACTATCTAGCCAAACCTTTTGATCCCAAAGAGCTTTTGTTAAGGATCAATGCAATTCTAAGACGCGCACCAATGCCAGAAGAAAATTTGAATATTCCTAAGGTGATGTACCTGGGGGAAGTGCGCTATGATGTTGATCGTGGCGAGCTCTTGCAAGGTGAGACGCGTATTCGGTTGACTGCAACGGAAAGTCATTTGATGCGTATTTTTTCTAGTACACCTGGAGTGCCTTTGAGCCGTACTAGTTTGGTAGCGCAGCTGGGACGCGATGGCGGCCAAGCGCAAGAGCGAGCAGTGGATGTCCAAATCACACGGCTTCGACGCAAAATTGAAAGCGATCCCAAACAACCGCGCTATCTGCAAACTGTTCGTGGGGCGGGCTATATGTTGGCCCCAGCACATAGGCATTCCCATGATAACTAAAATCATCACCCATAAGGATTGTTTGAAGCATGTGAATTTGCCTGGCCATCCTGAGCAGGTTGCTCGCTTGGAATATGTGCTGGAGGCATTGGGGCCCTTAGGTTTGGAGACGCTGGAGGCCCCATTGGTGCTTGATGATGATTTGTTGCGAGTGCATCCGGAGCGCCATGTCAGCGCAATTCGCAGCGCTGCACCTCAATTGGGCTGGACCTCCTTAGATGCGGATACACATATGTCACCGGGTACACTTACTGCAGCCTTGCGGGCTGCAGGTGGTGCTGTCCGTGCGGTGGACATAGTGATGGCGGGAGAGGCGCGCAATGTCTTTGTAGCTACGCGGCCGCCGGGGCATCATTGTGAACGTGAAACTGCGATGGGCTTTTGTTTTTTTGGAAATGTAGCATTGGCTGCAAAATATGCTCTGGATCATCATGGCCTGAAGCGAGTTGCAATCGTTGATTTTGATGTACATCATGGCAATGGGACTCAGGATTTAGTGGAAAGTGACAGCCGCATCTTTTTCGCCAGTTCTCACCAAATGCCACTTTATCCGGGTACGGGCCATGCCCATGAAACTGGTGGTCATGCAAATGTTATGAATTGTCCCTTGCCAGAGGGGGCAGGCAGCAAAGCATTTCGTGATGTTATGGAAGCTGCGATCTTACCTGCGGTGGACCGTTGGGCCCCCGAACTCTTACTAATCTCTGCTGGATTTGACGCCCATAAGGCCGACCCGCTTGCTGGCATGGCGCTCACAGAGATGGACTTTGCGTGGGTTACGGAGCGCCTATGCGAATTGGCGTCGAAGCATTGCCAAGGTCGGGTGGTATCTTGCCTAGAAGGTGGCTATGATCTAGAGGCGTTGGCAGCCTCTGCTGTGGCGCACGTGAAAGTTTTGAAGGAGCAGGCAAATGGCTGATGCATCGATTGAAGAGATGAGCTTTGAAACCGCTATGGCTGAGCTTGAGCAAGTAGTCACCCAGCTGGAACGTGGTGATGTTGCTTTGGATGCGTCAATTTCGCTATACGAGCGTGGTGCGGCTCTAAAGGGCCATTGTGAAGCCAAACTAAAATCTGCAGAGGAAAAAGTGGCGGCCATCACCCTGAACGGTGACGGGCAGCCTATTGGCGTTGTCCCTCTAGATGCTGGTTGAACGTAGTGTAGTTATGTTTGCCATATGATAAAATCTGATTTTCTCCCCAAACTTGAGGCTGCAGCTGCTGCTACAAAAGCCTGTCTTATGGATGCGCTACGGCCCTTGGGTAGTTTGCCAATTGCACAAGGCATGCGTCACGCGGTGACTGGTGGCAAAGGGTTGCGTGGGTTTTTGGTGATTGAAAGTGCAGCGATTTTGGGTGCACCAAAGGCAGGTGCTATCTATGCCGGTGCGGCAGTAGAAGCGTTGCATGCATATTCTTTGGTGCATGATGATCTGCCCTGTATGGATGACGATGATTTACGGCGTGGGCAATCAACCGTCCATAAAAAGTGGGATGAGGCAACTGCAGTTTTGGTAGGGGATGCGTTACAAACCTTAGCATTTGAGCTTTTAAGTCTACCAAACTGTAGCCCTGATCCCAAAGTCCAACTAGCGTTGATTTCAAGCCTGGCGCGCGCTAGCGGTGCGCAAGGGATGGTTTTGGGGCAGGCGCAGGATATCGCGGCAGAGACTGCTCTCAAACCTCTTACCTTTCACGAAATATCACAGTTGCAACAAAATAAAACTGGAGCGCTATTTGAATGGTCCGCTACTGCTGGTGCTGTTCTGATTGGCTCTGATTCAGTCCCGCTGCGGCGCTATGCGCGAGCTTTGGGCTTGGCATTTCAGATTTCTGATGACATTTTAGACGTTGAGGGTAGTGCGGTATTGGTTGGTAAGGCAGTGGGCAAAGATAGTAAATCTGGGAAGGCTACCTTTGTTTCCCTGCTGGGCTTAGATCAAGCCAAACGTCGCGCTCAAGATTTGGCTGATGAAGCCTGTGACGCGCTGGTCACATTCGATGACCGAGCTACAACATTGAGAGCTGCGGCACAATTTGTCGTCTCGCGTGATACATGAAGAGGTTTCCGCAATGACCGAACGCCCCAAAACTCCGCTTCTGGATACAGTAATAACTCCAGCGGATATGAAAGAATTCACTGACCAAGAGCTGAAACGCTTGGCGGATGAACTGCGAGCGGAAACGGTCTCAGCAGTGTCTGAAACGGGTGGGCATCTAGGGGCTGGCTTGGGTGTGGTTGAGCTAACAGTAGCGCTGCATGCGGTGTTTAATACACCTAAAGACAAGATCATTTGGGATGTATCGCATCAAACCTATCCACATAAAATTTTAACTGGACGCCGTAACCGTATAAGAACCCTACGCCAAAAAGATGGTCTCAGCGGCTTCACCAAACGTAGTGAAAGCGCCTATGATCCATTCGGTGCGGCGCATTCCTCAACCTCAATTTCTGCAGCGCTTGGGTTTGCTGTGGCGCGAGATTTAGGTGGTGCGCCCGAGCATGGCATCGGTGATGTAATTGCTGTGATCGGTGATGGTGCGATGAGCGCAGGGATGGCATTTGAGGCTATGAACAACGCGGGTCACCTTAAAAAGCGCATGTTTGTTATTTTGAACGACAATGAAATGTCGATTGCCCCACCGGTTGGAGCGTTGTCTGCATATTTGAGCCAGCTTTATGCGGGTGCGCCCTTTCAGGAGTTTAAGGCTGCGGCCAAAGGTGCAATGTCGCTTTTACCAGAGCCGTTTCGTGAGGGTGCAAAACGCGCCCGTGACGTAGTCAAGCATATGACTGTGGGTGGTACGATTTTTGAACAGCTGGGATTCAGCTATGTTGGTCCAATTGATGGCCATGATCTTGATCAATTACTGCCAGTGCTGCGTACAGTAGAAGAGCGTTCGACAGGGCCTATGCTGATCCATGTGATCACGCAAAAAGGTAAGGGTTATGCGCTAGCTGAAGAGGCTCGTGACAAAGGACACGCAGTTGGTAAATTTGATATGGTGACTGGCGCGCTGGCTAAAGCTGTCTCCAATGCGCCTTCCTACACTTCGGTTTTCGCTAAATCATTGCTGGAACAAGCTTCGCAAGATCATAAGATTTGTGCTGTGACTGCGGCAATGCCCGATGGTACTGGCCTCGGCTTATTTGCAGACCGCTATCCGAGCCGATGTTTTGATGTAGGAATTGCTGAGCAACATGGCGTTACCTTCGCGGCGGGCTTGGCTGCTGGGGGAATGAAGCCCTTCTGCGCTATCTATTCGACCTTCTTGCAGCGTGGCTATGATCAAGTCGTGCATGATGTTGCAATTCAGCGCCTTCCAGTGCGATTTGCTATTGACCGTGCGGGGCTGGTTGGGGCGGATGGTGCCACCCATGCTGGTGCTTTTGATATTAGTTTTTTGACAAACCTTCCCGGCTTTGTAGTGATGGCTGCTGCTGATGAAGCTGAACTGTGCCGTATGGTAGCAACCGCGGCTGCTTACAACGATGGACCGATCGCTTTTCGTTTCCCACGGGGTGAGGGTATAGGCTGTGAAATGCCTGCGCACGCGCAACCTTTAGAGATTGGCAAAGGTATAATTGTGCAAGAGGGCAGCAGGGTCGCTATCTTGTCCTTTGGCACACGCTTGGGCGATGTGCGTATCGCTGCAGAAACTTTATCCGCGCAGGGTGTCACTCCAACTATTGCAGATGCTCGGTTTGCCAAGCCGTTGGATCGTGACATGATTTTAAAACTTGCCACCAATCATGAAGTTTTGATCACCATTGAGGAAGGTGCAATTGGCGGCTTTGGCAGCCATGTGGCCCAACTTTTGGCTGAGGAGGCTGTGTTTGACCGCGGATTAAAATTCCGTTCTATGGTTCTTCCAGATACGTTCATAGATCACGCTAGTCCGGCGGACATGTACCGTGAGGCCAGGCTTTCGGCGCAAGATATTCATGAAAAAGTATTAGATACTTTGGGAGTATCCACAATTAAAGCTCGGGCCTGAGAGCCTTAAAGATACAAGCTGATTGAGTTATTTAAAAACAATCTTTGACCTACGGTTGTCTTATATGTCTCATACAGCGTTTCCGTTTGGCCCGAACTTATCGACACCGCTTTGGTATTATTTTATATTTTTTATATTTTAGTTTCTAATTCCAGTAAGCTTTTTAATCCCTCCTTATAATTGGGGTATTTCAAGCTGACGCCTAGCTCTGTTTTTATTAAATCATTCCTCACCCTTTTGTTTTCGGCATAAAAGCTACGTGCCATAGGCGTCATCTCAGCTGTATCAAAATTGACTGTGGGTGGCAGAGGCATGTTCAATAGCTGTGCCGCATAGGCCAGCACATCTTGTGGTGGAGCTGGTTCATCATCGCATAGGTTATAGATAGCACCTGGACGTGGTTGCATAATTGAAGTTGTTACTACCTGGGCGATATCATCTGCATGAATTCGACTAAACATTTGCCCCGCCTTAATGATCCGGCGCGCCGTACCGTTGCGAACTTTGGAAAATGGCCCACGTCCTGGTCCGTATATCCCCGCAAGGCGGAAGATGTGTAAAGGTAGGCCAGTCGCGGTCCAAGCGGCTTCGGCCTCTACTCTCAACTGGCCACGTTGGGTTGTGGGCGTGAGGGCGGCTGTTTCATCCACCCATGCTCCGTTATGATTGCCATACACACCGGTAGTTGAAAGATACCCTACCCACGAAAATCCATAAGGTTTCAGATCGATTGCGTTCAAGAAGGGATCCCCCAGGCCAGAGGGGGATGCTGAAATCAACAAATGTGACGCCTTCGTGAGTGCCTCATGCAAATTATTCCCGGGCCAGATGATAGGGGTCACATTTTCAGTGTGCATTTCGTTGGCGCGCATTTCGCTGCGGGTTGTACCAGTGATATTCCAGCCTAAAGGGTGTAGCACCGCGGTTATTGCGCGTGCCGAAAAACCATATCCGATACAAAGTAAACTATTGGCCATATGGTGGTAATAGGTTCAAACTGGCCGTACGTGAAGAGTAGAATTGCCGCAGGAGCCACCATGACTGATAAACCAGAGTTAGACGCCGCCTATGGGTTACAATCGGTAGAAGATAATAGGCGCCTTTATGCTGCCTGGGCCCAGACCTATGACTGCGACTTTGCCGATCATATGGGTTATGTGCTGCCGGCGCGCGTAGCAGATATTTTTGCTACTGCTGCGGGCGTAGTTAAAACTGGTCGTGTGCTAGATGTTGGTGCTGGTACAGGGTTGGTCGGCCAGAGATTGGCATTCCATGGCTTTGCCAGGGTTGATGGGGTGGATATTTCTTCTGAAATGCTCGCTGTGGCGGCCTCGAAAGGTTGTTATAATAGCATGATTGAGGGGGACCTTTTAGGTTGTTTACCAATCGCAGCAGATACTTATGATTTTATCATTAGTGCGGGAACCTTTACCCATGGTCATGTGGGTGCCGAGGCTTTGGATGAGATCCTTCGTATCGCAAGGCCTGGTGCAATATTTTGCCTATCAATCAACAGCGCACATTTTACCACGGCAGGCTTTGCGGTTGCCTTTGAACGACTCGCAGGCAGGATTGAAGGTCTGGAGTTCTGCCCAGTGCAATTTTACCTTGAGAGCGCCACGGGGCCTCATGCCAATGATCACGGTGTAATTGCCTTATTTTCTAAATGTATGACCTAATTTATGCGCCGTGAGTCGTGGCGCCTCAGAAAATCACTTTCCTTGCCACACTGGATCACGCTTCTCAGCAAAAGCTTTTGCACCCTCGAGTTGATCTTCAGATGCATATAGTATGTCTACAGAGGTTAATTGTCTTTGGGTGATCCTGTTCATGCTATCTTGAAACTTACTGTTTTCAGAATCTCGCACGATTTCTTTGATTGCAGCATAGACTAATGGCGGACCGCTGGCCAACATCCGGGCCATGTCCCAAGTCCGTGCCATCAGGTCCACAGCTGGATAAGAATGATTAACCAGTCCCCAAGTTTTTGCTTCTTCAACATCAAACCACCGGCCTGTCAAAAGCAACTCCATCGCAATATGGTAGGGAATACGTTTTGGGACTTTTATAGAAGCCGCATCTGCAACTGTGCCAGATTTAATTTCTGGCAGGGCAAAGCTGGCATGGTCAGCGGCTAGGATTATATCAGCTGAAAGCGCCCATTCGAGACCACCTCCACAGCAAATCCCATTTACAGCAGCAATCACTGGCTTGTTGAGATCGCGTAGCTCTTGCAAGCCGCCAAACCCGCCAACTCCATAATCTCCATCTACCGCATCGCCGCCTGCGGCCGCCTTGAGGTCCCAGCCGGGGCAGAAGAATTTGTCACCTGCACCGGTGATAATAGCAACCCTCAGGCTGGGATCATCGCGAAACGCGGCGAAGGTATCACCCATGACTTTGCTGGTCTCGAGATCAATAGCATTGGCCTTGGGTCGGTCCAGCGTCACCTGAAGGATACCATCTTCTACATGGGTTTTGATTGGGCTCATTGGGTTTTCCTTATCAAGGCATCTACGGCAACGGCCGTCTGTACTGTACAAATCAGAGGGTTGATCTCAACTTCTTCTAGGCTGTCTTTATTGGCAAGCACATAGGACTGCACAGCATCGATTGCATCCAAAATAGCATCAAGGTTTACGCACGGTTTACCGCGATGACCATACAAGAGTGGTGCCATTTTTAAGCTGTTGAGCGCTGCAGTCATATGCCCTCGTGTGGCTGGAACAAGCAAGCATGCACTGTCTTCTAGCAGTTCGGTCATCGTGCCTCCAGCCGCAAGTGTCAGCACAAACCCGTGGGCAGGGTCACGGGTTATACCTACCAATAACTCCGCTATAGCTCCTGTAATCATATGTTCAACCAATATTCTTCCGGGGGCCAATTGGAGCAATGCTGCTTTAACCTCATCGTTTGAATTCAAATCCAGTGCCAAGCCATTGAAGCCAGTTTTATGGGCCAAGCCAAGGATTTTTAATGCCACTGGAAATCCAACCTCTGGAGCTTCCTTCGCTGCTGTCACTCGATCCAATGCCATGGCACCCCGCGGGACCTGCAGCCCATGCTGGGCAAGGTCTTGTTTTGCCGTATGCTCATCCAGTAGCTCAGCGCTCCGGTTTTTTCCGGGCAAAAGCACTGGAACTGGGTCCTGGGGCAGCGCACGAGTCAAGAGATCCAGTGCTTGAATTCCGTGATCTAGACCGTTGATTGCGGCAACTCCATTCTCCATCAACATTTTAGCAATATGCTCGGGCATTAACTCGCCCAGGCTGGCTACAACTGCATAGGGGCGCTGGGTTATCTGTGCCGCGGAAATGGCGGCATTGGTCACGCAATCCCAGTCGTTTGGGTCACAGATGTCGGCGCGGGGATAATCACTGATTAGGAGGGTTAAAGCGATATCAGGATCTGCCATTGCGGCCCAAGCTTTGGTCATAGCCTGTTCATCCCGCCAAATGTAGGTGTGATAGTCCAGTGGATTGGCCAAGGCCACCATGGGCCCCAATGCGGCGCTTAGTTCTGCGTGCTGTCTTGAATTGAGGGGTGGGAAAACCAAGCTGGTGGAATGGGCCGAGTCTGCGGCCAAAGCCGCCTCACCGCCAGAACAGGAGATAGAAGCAAGGCGATTGCTGGCAAGCTGACCAAATTGATGGGCAAGCTTAAGGGCTTCCAAGAAAACTGGTAGGCTGCTGGCGCGTCGAATGCCAAGCCTGGCGAGCAGGGCCTCTGCCCCTGCGTCGCTTCCCGCTAATGACGCGGTATGTGACACGGCGGCGGCTTGCGCGTGCTGTGACTTACCAGATTTTACTGCAATAAGGGGGATATTTTTGGCAAGGGCTTTGTGGGCTAAGGCCTCCCACCCACGCAGGTCTCCAAACCCTTCGATATGCAGGCCTATAGCTGTGACTCTTGGGTCGTCTAGAAGATGTAGGCCAACATCAGTTTGGGAGGTTTGGGCCTGATTACCACATGTGACGACATAGCCTATGGGCAGTCCTCTGGTTTGCATTGTGAGATTAATCGCAATGTTAGAACTTTGAGTTAAAATTGCTACGCCGCTTTCGACCTTACGGCAACCGTGTTGGTCTGGCCAAATACTACATCCATCGAATGCGTTTAGAAATCCGTAGCAATTTGGCCCTAAAATTGGCATATCGCCTGCGGCTAAGATTAACTTTTCTTGTAGGTCACTTCCTAATGCGTCTTCGGCAGCTACCTCAGAAAATCCTGACGCAAAACAGGTTGCCCCACCAGCGTTAAGGCTGCGCAATTGTGCCACAATGTCGAGTGTTGCATGACGATTAACTCCAATAAAGGCTGCATCAATGGGGCCAGGAAACTCTTCAATCGTAGGTAGAGACGTAATGCCCGCAATGATTTTACCAGAAGGGTGGATTGGTCGTAAAATACCGTTAAAGCCAATTTGAAGTGCCGCTGAAATGATTGATTCACACCAGGCGCCGCCGCCTATCACCGCAATTGATTTTGGGTTTAGCAATCTCGAAAGATTTTGCATGCTTTGCCTCTATGAGTTGAGGCACTTGCGCGCCGCCGTGGTTATTTGGGCTGCTTGCACAAAGTTGGTTGCGTACAACATGACCTATTATGCCCCAAGCGCGCGTAATAGATCTCGACTAATGATATGGCGTTGAATTTCCGAGGTGCCGTCCCAAATGCGCTCAACCCGCGCGTCACGCCAAAACCTTTCAAGCGGGTAATCGTCCATTAAGCCCATGCCACCGTGGATCTGAATGGCGGCATCTGTAACTCTTGAAAGCATTTCGCTGGCATAGAGTTTGGCGCTTGCAATCTCGCGATTAGCAGGCATGGCGAGGTCTAAGCGATTGGCCGCCGCGAGTGTAAGCAAATCTGCTGCATCAATCTCGGTGATCATATCGGCTAGCTGAAAGCTTACGCCCTGAAATTTACCAATTTTCTGACCAAATTGCTCTCTCTCCGCCGCATAGTTGAGAGCATAGTCGAATACGCGTCGCGCTCGGCCAACGCTCATGGTAGCCACGGTTATCCGAGTGGCATAAAGCCACGTGTTCATGACTTCGAACCCACCATCGACTTCACCCAAGACTTGGGCTTGCGGGAGGCGACAATCGTCAAATTCTAAAATCATATTTTTATATCCGCGATGACTTACCGATTTATAGCCATCTCGGATTGTGAAGCCAGGTGTTCCGCGATCCACAAGAAATGCAGTTATGCGTTTTTTTGGCCCCTTTGGAGTTTGGTCCTCGCCAGTTGCGATGAAAACGATGATAAAATCCGCATGATCGGCGCCACTGATAAAATGCTTGCTGCCATTGACGACCCAGTCGCCACCATCTGGAACTGCTGCACATTTCATTCCACGAATATCTGAGCCAGCTCCTGGTTCTGTCATGGCCAATGCATCCATGCGCTCACCGCGTATGGCGGGCATCAGATAGCGTTCAATTTGCTCGTCTTCGCAGGCCATTAGTATATTTTGCGGCCGGCCAAAAAAATGGTTGAGGGCCATCGAACCGCGGCCAAGTTCGCGCTCCACCAGTGCAAAGTCCATATGGTTTAAACCAGCGCAGCCTACGCTTTCGGGAAAATTGCAAGCATAGAAGCCTAAATCCAGTGTCTTTTTCTTAATCTCTTGAGCGATTTCATTAGGTACTTCACCGGTACGCTCAACCAAGGCTTCATGTGGATAGATCTCTTTTTCCACAAAGGATTGGACAGTTCTAGCGATCATTTCTTGCTCTTCGGACAGTCCATACTGCATTTTGCGATCCTTTGTTTAGTATTTAGCCTAAGGCTAATACGCTTGCCAAAGTTCATCATGCATTGTTATTGAATATCATGCTAAGTTCGCAAAATCATCAAACCTTACCCTGTCAGATTTCGATTCTACTGTTTGGCAACTTTTCCAACCATTGCTTAGCCAATATTTTAGAGCCGCTGCGAGCGGCTAATGATCTGTCTGGTCGCCCAAATTATAGTTGGAAAATTGTTACTATGGACGGGTTGGAAGTATCTTCTTCCTCTCTTCTTCGACTCGGGGCTGATGCGCGGCTTGCGGATGTCGCAGGCGATATTTTGATGGTAATGCCGTCATATGGATTTTTAACACATGCAACTGTGGCCGCTAGTCGGGCTTTGCGGGCTGCTGCGAAGCGATTTGAAACTTTGGTTGGTTTGGATACTGGCAGTTGGCTTTTGGCTGAGGCTGGCCTGTTGGATGGCTATCGGGCGACTATCCACTGGGATGAACTTGATCGATTTTCGGAGAGGTTCTCTGAAGTTCATGTTCAGAAAGATGCAGTAGTATTTGACAGAGGACGAGCGACATGTGGCGGGGCCTCGACAGCTTTTGCGATGGCATTGCAACTGATTGGCGAAGCTCACGGACCGACCTTACGGATGCGGGTCGAAAACTTGTTTACAGGGGCTTATTCTGACCGACCTGATCCGCGGGTAGGTATTGTGTCGCGTGCACTTCTATTGATGCGCACAAATCTTGAGGAGCCATTGTTGATTTCTGACATTGCTAGGCGTCTGGGGCGCAGTCAAAGGCATCTTGAGACGCAAGTGAGTGCCAAAATGGGCGCAAACCCGCAAGCGATTTATCGCCGCATGCGGTTGGCATTAGCCCGTAGTTTAGCAGTCGAGACGCATGTCTCTGTGGCTGAAATAG
>Ga0308009_10000579_pt1 | contig 25803 bp, 24 predicted proteins | sample Neamet127_FD_203134 | JGI IMG/M metagenome (GOLD analysis project Ga0308009, IMG submission 203134) | Marine microbial communities from water near the shore, Antarctic Ocean - #127 | ecosystem: Environmental > Aquatic > Marine > Unclassified | place: Southern Ocean | collected 2014-07-24
GAGCTGACGTGAGCCGGGTGCCGTTGCGGCAAAACCCGAAGGACTGATTTTACGGGGCCGGCGCCGTCTGGGCCGAATCGGTGAGCGCGGGCGCCTCCGCCTCTGCTTGCACCGGCCGAAACAGCTCGTAGTGACTCACCTTGCCACCGACAAAGGTGCAGGTCACCGACGAGCCGGCGGTATCTGTCCAGACGAAGATTTCGGGCTGCTCATCTTTCGCTGAACGCAAGGCACCCAGAGAGCGCGTCATGGCCACCACATGCATCAGCGTGAGCCCGGGTTTGAGCTTGGCATTGAGCATGACGGCGCTGGCGACGTAACCGATGGGTTGGTCAGCTGCCCGCCTAAGCACCTGCATCATGCGTGTGAAATGCAGCAACACCCACATCAGCAAACCGCCCACGGCGGCGGCCACGCCGGGCCAACCGAAGCCGCGATAAGCCAGCACAACCACAGCAACGCCGGCAATCGGAACAAGAATTTTCTGGAAGTTCATCGCGCTATTTTCGCAGGCTCCGGCTGCAAAGGACTGCGGGGAGTGCGCAGCCGGCCCTGACACAGCAATTTGACAGACGACAGGGATCGTTTTTGGCCCTTCGCCCTTTAACAACGAGGATAGTTTGCTATTAATTACATAGCGGCAGGCACGCGCGTCTCACGGCATGAACCGAGGCCCCACCTCCCCCGCCTTTAACCTTGGTCGACTCCCTGCCCTGCTTCAGGGTTCAGTCATGGAGCGCCTGACGCGATCCAGCAAGGGCTTTAAAAGGTAATTCATTGCTGTACGTTCTCCAGTGCGAACAAAGATTTCCGCCGGCATACCAGCCCTGATCTCATTTTTTTTCAGTTTGGCCATGCCCTCAGTTGTCACGTCGATGGAGGCTTTGAAATAGGACCTGTTTGTCTTGGGGTCCATCAACACATCAGCAGACACCTGCGTCAGCCTGCCTGAGATCCTGGGCGTGCTCACCTGGTCAAACGCAGTAAACAAAATGTCAACCGGCAAGCCGGGCTTGATTTTGTCGATGAGGTGAGGGGGTATCTGCGCTTCAATTTTTAAAATCTCATCGCGCGGCACGACTTCCATCATGGGGCTGCCCGCAGCCACCACGCCGCCGACCGTATGTACCGCGAGACCCATGACCAGACCGTTGGCTGGCGACTTGATTTCGGTGTTGAGCACATCAAACTGCAGGCCCTCCAGCCGGCTACCGAGTGAGGATGCGTCGCGCTGGACATCGGTCAACTGGGACTCCACTTCCTTCCTGACCTCCTGTTGGCGCGTCACCATTCGGATTTTGGTCTCGGCAATCGCCTGCCGACTGCGGCCTATGCTGCCGTTGTCCTCTGCAATCGCTCCCAGCATTGCAGAGTTGACACGTTCCTGGTCGAGTACACGACTCCGTGGCATAAAGCCGTCATCCGCCAGATTGCGCAGATTTTTCAACTGCTCCTGCAGTATTTTCAATTGCTCTTCCTTGGCCTGCCGTGATGCTTCGGTTCCCTGAACCTGAAGTTCCAGTCCACGCATGTTCTCTCTCATGGCCGACAGTTCACTGCTCAGGGACTTACGCCGCGTCACAAAAAGCTGTTCTTGCAGCGCCATCGCGGCGAATGCCCGAGGGTCGGATTTTTCGTTTTTCAGTGTTGGTGGAAATTCTGGAATTTCGCGCGCTGTGCGCTCAGCCGTCAGCCGCGCCTCTGTGGCCAGACTTGTAAACCATTGGCCCTTGTAGATATCCAGCTGCGACCGGCTCTGCGTATCATCAAAGCGTATGAGCACCTGGCCTGCCGTGACCTGGTCGCCGTCCTTGGCGAGAATCGCCGCGATCTTGCCGGACACCATTGGCTGAACCGCCTTGCGGCTCCCGGTCACCACCACCGTACCCGGTGCTGAAATGCCCGCGTCCAGAGGCGCCAGCAACGCCCATGCCAAAAACCCTCCAAACCCAAGGATCAAGAGCGCCCAACCCCAGCGCTGTGGTCGCGCACTGTCAGTATCGACAAGGACTGAAGGTTGAAGCCCGGTTGAGCCACGCAGGGAAGGGTCAGGCGTCAAGATGGATGTCCTTCGTATCGGATACACGATGCGGTACGGCAAGTCCATTGCGCGGCGCGGCCCTTGAAGCTGGTGCCACCGGGCCCGAAACTGCCAGTGCCCTCATGGCATCCAGGATTTCCCTTCGGGGACCGTAGGCTCGCAGAGTGCCATCAGCAAGCACCATGATTTTTTGAACCGCATCCAAAGACGCGGTGCGGTGAGTGACAAGAATCGTTGTGGTTCCACGCGCGCTCAACTCGCTGATCGTCGCGGACAACGCCCTCTCGCCCACCTCGTCCAGATTGGAATTGGGCTCATCCAGAACCACCAGTGCCGGGTCCCCATACAAGGCCCGCGCCAGGCCAATGCGCTGCTTTTGGCCTCCCGACAACGCACTGCCACCTACGCCCAGAGGCGTGTCGTAACCCTCGGGCAAACGCAAAATCAGCTCATGCATCCCTGCGCGTTGCGCGGCCTGTATCACTTTGTCTGCGTCGACCTCGCCAAAACGGGCGATGTTTTCAGCGACCGTTCCGTCAAACAATTCAATGTCTTGCGGCAGGTAGCCCAGATGAGGACCAAGCTGGTCTTTGTTCCATTGATGAAGATCTGCGCCGTCCAGTCGTACCGTCCCCGCCACGGCTGGCCACACGCCCACCAGCAGGCGCGCAAGTGTGGATTTACCAGCGCCACTCGCGCCAATGATGGCGACTGACTCGCCCGCAGCAATCACGAAACTGAGGTTTTTCAGTATGAAGTGCCGGGAGGAAGGTGCCGCCGCGGCAACGCCTTCGAAACGCACCGCACCTTTGGGCGCGGTCAAGGGCATGCCGTGTTGCCGAACTGGGTGCCTATCCAGGAGCTCCTTGATGCGGTTGTAGGCCGAACGCCCCATGATGATCTGCTTCCAGTTTCCCACCAGCATTTCAACAGGCGCCAACGCCCTGCTCACCAATATCGACGCAGCGATCATGCTACCGGGGGACATTCGGCCCTCCAGCACCAGCAGGGCGCCAAAACCGAGCGACAGCGATTGCATGGTGATGCGGATAAATTTGGTCACGCCGCCCATGACTGCAGCCTGATCGCTGGCTATCGCCTGAAGCTGTATCTGCCTTTGATGCAACCCATGCCAGCGTCGGCGAATCTGGGGCAGCATTCCCATAGCCTCAATCACCTCAGCGTTTCGCAGGTGATGACCCAAGGCAAGCTGCGCCTGGGAACTGCACCTTTGGGCTTCGTCCAGCTTGGGTTTGGAGATTTTTTCATTCACCACAGCCAGCGCACCCAGAAGCAAGGCACCGACGAAGGCAAAAATACCCAGTTCAATGGAAAAAAGCGAGATTACAACCAGATAGATGGGCATCCAGGGAGCGTCAAACAAGGTCAGTAGCGCAGGACCGGTCAGCGTCTGGCGCAAGGTATCCAGATCGAGCATGGGCTGAGTTGCATTGCTGCCTGACTGCATCAGACTGCGGTCGAACGTCGCGGTGAAAACCGGGGCATTGAGTTCTGCGTCGAGTTGCGCACCGACCCGCACCAGCACCCAGGTCCGTATGGCCTCCAATGCGCTCATGAACACAATGGCGCCTACCAGCAAAACGGTCAAAACAACAAGGGTGGTTTCATTGCGGCTTGCCAATACCCGGTCATAGACCTGCAGCATGTAGAGCGATGGCGCAAGCATCAACAGATTCAGAAACCCGCTGAAGATGGCAACGGTCACAAATGCCCCGCGCAACTTGCGCAGAGTAGAGGGCAACTCGACTCGCGACGGACGGTGGGGATCGGATCGGGGACTCATGGAGATTTGTCATGGCTCTGGACGCGTGCCCTGCTGTGGCTTGGCGGACAGCAGAGACTGGCGTCAAGCCGGGCACTAGGTGCGGCTTGACGCCCCGCCCCGCTTTGCACGAAGCTATCGCTTACGCCATCCAGTCGCCCATCGTCACCGTCACGGCTTGGCCCACAAGCAGAATGCCCGTTTCACCACCAGCGGTAGAACTGTATTGCTCATAACCCGCCGTTTCTGACGCGTCACGTCGCCACCCCGTCTCGATTTGCAACTGATCTCCGGCATCGCCATTGACTGTCAGGGTGTCGCTTTCGGCGGACAAGGCCAACATCTGGGCCAAGGTCAGCCGAAGGGTTGTGGCGTTGCCGTTGCCCATATCCACCAACTCGATCCCTGTCAGAGTCGTGCCCGCCAGACCGGCCAGATTAAGGAAGTTCAAGTCCGCCCCCAACTGGAGGGTGTCGGCGCCGCTGCCTCCCGTCACCCGCTCCTGGCCGGAATGGATGGTCAACTCGTCGTTGCCGCCGTTGCCGGTCAGGCTGTCCAGCCCACCCATGCCGTCGATGCTGTTGTCTGAATCATTGCCCTGAATCACATTCGCCAGCGCGTTGCCATTGGCCACCACGCCGGTCTGTCCGATCAGAATCAGGTTCTCGAAGTTGTCCTGCAAGGTGTAGCTGAGGTAGCTTTGAACCGTATCTGTCCCTTCGTTGGCCGCCTCCCACACAAAGTCGCCGGCATCGTCGACGATCACGGTGTCGCTGCCCACACCGCCGAACATCTGGTCCTGGCCCAGCTCACCGTTGAGGAAGTCGTCCCCGGAGTGGCCATAAAGCACATCGTTGCCGGAACGGCCGCGCACCACGTTGTTCAAACTGTTGCCAGTGATGAAGTTGTCGAGCTCGTTACCAGTAGCGTTAACGGCCAGGTTACCAATCAGGGTCAGGTTTTCCACGTTGCCGCCAAGCGCATAGTTCACATAGCTTTGCACCGTGTCAGTTCCCTCGTTCGGGCGTTCGGTTACCGCATCCAGCGCGCTGTCCACGATCAGCATGTCGTCACCAGTGCCCCCTGCCAAAAGATCATCGCCCAGTTCGCCATTCAGGAAATCGTTCCCGGCCCCACCCGAAAGGTAGTCGTCACCCGCACGGCCATACAAGTTGTCGGGGCCTGCGGTGCCGGCTAGCACGTCATTGCCATCAGTCCCGGTCTGCGTGGTGCCGGGGGTTGGCGGAGAGTCTGGCGGTCCGGACACGAGGTGTGTATTAATGTCTGCGTTGTTCCATGCGGTATCCGAAAATACAATGGAATGGATGGGATACAGGTTGGCACCAGAAGATCCAAAGTAGTTTTGGACCGTCACACTGTCGTCGCCATCGCTGCGATCAATGACAAGGTCATCTCCCGTGCGGATCAGCTTGACCTCGGTTGAAGCGATGCCTACCGGGCTGGCGCCCAGAGAGCCCACAGCGTAGGACGTCACCAGCTCGATGCTTGTGCGGTCCGCTCCGCCTGCGGTAGCGACTCCCCGGACAATGTCCTGCCCGTCACCCTGCTGGAAGATCAGTCTGTTTGCCCCGCTTCCACCGTCCAAAACGTCACTGCCCGCGCCGCCATCGAGAAAATCGTCGCCGACGTCGCCGACAAGGGTGTCGGCACCGGTGCCGCCCAGCAGGCGATCACCTTCACTGCCTCCATTGAGCATGTCGTTGCCATTGCCGCCCATCAACACATCGCGCCCGGCGCCGCCCAGCAGATAGTCGTTGCCGTCGCCCCCTGAAATGTGGTCAACACCATCTTTTCCATCAATGGTGTCGTTGCCACCCAGACCCGTCAGGGTTTCATTGGTGTCGGTACCGCGAATGACCCGGTCACCGTTGCCAACAGGGCCCAGCGGCGCAGCTTCGAACTCGACACTGCTCCACACCGTGCCATCGCTGAACACCGCTGTAGCGAGTGGCTTGACAGTCGAGCTGAAGTAGTCCACCACCGAAAGCTTGTTGTCCACAAAGCCAACAATGTAGAAATTAAGGTCGTTGCCTTCACGGCGAACGGCGACGTCAGCCGCAATGACGCCATTTTCAAAGCGCAACTGGTTGGCTTCGCCGCTGACAGCGGTTTCCAGCACCCGGTCTGAACGGGAGCTGCGGCCAAAAAGATAGGCGTCGTTACCCGCCCCGCCGGAAAGCGTGTCATTGCCCGGAAAATAGTCGCTGCCAAACAGGTCTGCCTCCTTGCCAGGCGGCAGCAGATCGAAACCACCGTTCAGCACGTCGTTGCCGGCACCGCCGTACAGCATATCGTTGCCCAGACCGCCATCCATGGTGTCAGCGCCGGCTTGGCCGTACAGGACATCGTCGCCGTTGTCGCCAAACAGCGTGTCGTCGGCTGAGGAATAAAGCATATCCCTGCCTTCGCCCTGGTCTCCCCAGATGATGTCGTTGCCGGCGCCGCCGCGAATCAGGTCTGACCCCGTATTGCTGGAGAACGAATAGGATCCGTGCATATAGGCAAAGTCCCCCTGGATGTAATCGTTGCCCGCGCCGCCATTGAGGGTGTCATTCCCCGTGTTGTTGCCAAATATCCGGTTGTCGGCCCCGTTGCCGAAAGCGGAGAGGTTGTTGAAGCGGCCAACCATGGTCAGGTTTTCCACATTGGAGGGCAAGAAGTAGGTGCCCGTGAACGTATCGTCCCGGAAGTACACGCTGTCGTTGCCCTCGTCAATCTGCTCGGTGATGGTGTCCGCGCGATCAACTTCGTACCGATCATCGCCCGTGCCGCCAAGCAGGCTGTCATTGCCCTGCTGGCCGTAGAGCGCGTCATTGCCCGACCCTCCCAGCAACTCGTCGTCGCCGCCGCCGCCGTACACGGTGTCGTTGCCCCCCAGCGCGTCAATGATGTCAGGCTGCGCGTCGCCGATGATGGTGTCGTCGCCGGAGGTTGGGGCCGGGGTGTAGCTCATGTCGGTTCCTTGGGTTGAATAATTAATTTCATTATGTAAACCGTTGTGAGCCGATGTGTGCGATCAGCCCACAAATGACCTGCGTAATAAGGTAAGGCATTGTTCACGAGGCATTGGCTGACAAGATGACAGTCGTCTGTCCGGCCGATGACGGAATGTGATTCTGAAATCCGCGCGCGCGCGCGTGCGTGCGAGGCCCAAAACCGCCTCGTTGGTGGTGGTGGTGGTGGTGGTGGTGGTGGTGGTGGTGGTGGTGGTGGTGGTGGTGGTGGTGGCGGCTGCTGCGGTAGATCAGCTCAGACTGCGCACCAGGTCAATGGCCTGTTCGACCCGCTCGACCGCATGGATGGTCAGGCCCTCGATCAGCTTTTTCGGCGCGTTGGCCTTGGGCACCACAGCGATGCTGAAACCCAGCTTGGCCGCTTCCTTGAGCCGCTCCTGGCCGCGCGGCGCGGGGCGCACCTCGCCAGCCAGGCCGACCTCGCCGAAAGCGATAAACCCCTTGGGCAAGGGCTTGCCACGCAGGCTGGAGGTGATGGCCAGCATTACCGACAGATCGGCGGCCGGCTCGCTGATACGCACGCCGCCCACCGCGTTGACAAACACGTCCTGGTCCATACAAGCAATGCCGGCATGGCGGTGCAGCACCGCCAGCAACATGGCCAGGCGGTCGCGGTCCAGGCCCACCGACAGCCGCCGCGGGCTCGGGCCGCCGCTGTCGACCAGCGCCTGGATTTCCACCAACAGCGGGCGCGTGCCTTCGAGTGTGACCAGCACGCAACTGCCAGGCACTGGCTCGCTGTGCTGGCTCAGGAAGATGGCACTGGGGTTACTCACGCCTTTCAGGCCTTTTTCGGTCATGGCAAAGACACCGATTTCATTAACCGCGCCGAAGCGATTCTTGATAGCGCGCACCAGCCGGAAGCTCGAATGCGTGTCGCCCTCGAAATACAGCACGGTGTCGACCATGTGTTCGAGTACCCGCGGCCCGGCCAGCGCGCCCTCCTTGGTCACGTGGCCGACCAGGATGATGCAGACACCGCTGGACTTGGCCGCACGCGTCAGGTGGGCGGCGCACTCGCGGACCTGCGCGACAGAGCCGGGCGCGGACGTGAGCTGGTCGGAATACACCGTCTGGATGGAGTCGATCACGGCGACCGCCGGTTTTGTCGCTTCGAGCGTGGCAAGAATTTTTTCGAGCTGGATTTCGGCCAACACCTTGACTTGCGAGCCGTCCAGCCCGAGCCGGCGCGAACGCAGCGCCACCTGGGCGCCGCTTTCCTCCCCCGTGACGTACAAGGTGTCGAGGCCGGCGCGCTGCAGCGAATCCAGCGCCTGCAACAACAGCGTCGATTTGCCAATGCCCGGGTCGCCGCCTATCAGCACCACGCCACCTTCAACGATGCCGCCGCCCAGCACACGGTCCAGCTCCTCATGGCCGGTGGGGGTGCGCGCCATATCGGTGGCTTCGATATCGCCCAGGGTGGTGACTTCCGAGGGCTTGGCCAGCGACGCAAAGCGGTTTTTGACCGATGAGCTGCTTTCAGCAGCCGATTCGATCAGTGTGTTCCAGGCGCCGCAATGCGGGCACTTGCCCAGCCACTTGGGGGTGCTGCCGCCGCACTCGGTGCAGCTGTAAATTGTCTTGTCTTTGGCCATGCTGGATATTACTGTATTTATACACAGTACAAATCAGTCCTGACGAGACGGCTCGGAACCTCTTTGACATTTCATTTAACATGTTAAACAATTAAGTCCTTCCCCATGACCACCCCTTTCATTCACCGCAATTTGCCTCGCTTGTTGCTGCAGGCACGCGAGTCCGTCATGGCGCATACCCGGCCACGGCTACGTGAACATGCCTTGAGCGACCAGCAGTGGCGCGTGTTGCGGGTGTTGGGCGAACACGGCGTGGTGGATACTGGCCGGGTGGCGCGGGAAGCCTTCATCCTCGGCCCCAGCCTGACCGGGGTGCTGAACCGCATGGAACGCGACGGCCTGATCCGCCGCGTGCGCGATCCGGCCGACCAGCGCCGCAGCGTGGTTGAGGCCACCGACAAGGGCGCGCAACTGGTCAACACCCTGTCGCAGACCATCGAAGCGCATTACGCGTGGATGGAAACCTCCCTGGGCAAAGACAAGCTGGCCCAGCTTTATGAACTGCTCGACGAAGTTGTTGAATTGGAGCAGCCCTGAGCTGGGGCGGCCATTGCCGTGCCGGCGCGTGTGACCGAGGTCGAGCTTGGTGCCACCATCGCCAAGCAAGGTGATGTGTTCGACGCCGACCATGACCAACAGGGCCATTTTGAATTTTCCTTCATATTGAGAGATTCACATGCAAACACCCATCAACACTTTCAAACAGGCGATTGCCAACCAGCAAACCCAAATCGGCCTGTGGGTCAGCCTGGCCGACGCCTACAGCACCGAGATATGCGCCGGCGCCGGTTTCGACTGGCTGCTGCTGGACGGCGAACATGCGCCCAACGATGTGCGCAGCATCCTGGCGCAGTTGCAGGTGGTGGCGGCCTATCCCTCGCACCCCATCGCGCGGGTGCCCATGGGCCATGGCCATGTTGGCGAAGCGTTGATCAAGCAGTACCTGGACATCGGTGTGCAGACCTTGTTGGTGCCCATGGTCGATACCGCAGCGCAGGCCGCAGCACTGGTGCGCGCCACGCGTTACCCGCAATACGATGCGCAGGGCAAGGACATCGGCGGCATACGCGGCATGGCCGGCGCGCGCGCCTCACGCTGGGGCCGCATTCCCGGCTACGCGCATGAGGCCAACGCGCAGGTCTGCCTGCTGGTGCAGGCCGAAACCCAGACCGCCCTCGACAACCTCGACGCGATTGCCGCTACGGACGGCGTGGATGGTGTGTTTATCGGCCCGGCCGACCTGTCGGCTTCGCTGGGCCATGTCGGCAACCCCGGCCACCCGGAGGTGCAGGCAGCGATTGACTCGGCGATCGCGCGCATCCTGAAGGCGGGCAAGGCGCCCGGCATCCTGACAACCGACGAGAAACTGGCGCGCCACTACATGGCTTTGGGCTGCAGCTTTGTCGCGGTCGGCCTGGACACCCAGCTGCTGGTGCGCCACACCAGCGCACTGGCCGCGACCTTCAAGGCCGGCGTCAGCGTCGCGCCTGCCGGCAAAACCTACTGAGACATCCCTTCACCCGGAGCCCGACCATGAACGCCGTCCTGAATCCGCCACCCGCCGCCATGCATCCCGACGAGTGGACGGCCCGCCTGCAACTGGCCGCCTGTTACCGCGTGTTTGCGATGCTGGGCTGGACCGAGATGATCTACAACCACATCACGGTGCGGCTGCCGGACAGCGTGACTGGCGGGGACAAACAGTTCCTGATCAACCCCTTCGGGCTGCATTATTCCGAGGTCACGGCCAGCAATCTGCTCAAGATTGATCTGCAGGGAAAAAAGCTGGACAACAACCCCTGGCCCGTCAACCCGGCGGGATTCACCGTGCATGCGGCCATTCACAACGGCCTGCCCGATGCACATTGCGTGATGCACACCCACACCACGTCCGGCATGGCGGTGGCCTGCACGCAAGGCGGCTTGGCCCAGAACAACTTTTACTCGGCGCAACTGCACGGCCTGGTGGCTTATCACGACTTCGAGGGCATCACCATCCATGCCGACGAAGCGCCGCGCCTGCTCAAAAACATCGGCGACAAACCGGTGGTGATTCTGCGCAACCACGGCCTGCTGGCCTGGGCGCCGACCTTGCCGCTGTGTTTTGTGCGACTGTGGACACTGCAACGCACCTGCGACATCCAGCTGGCGCAGGCGGCCATGGGTCCGGCGATTGCGGTGCCCGAAGCCGTGGCTAAAAAAACCACCCACGACTCCTTCCAGTTCGACGCCCAGTTTGGCGCCGGCCAGGACGTCTTCGATGCGCTGGTGCGGCAGGTTGACCGGATCGACGACAGCTATAAAAAGTAGAGCATGTCACGCAGACCACACAAGGGCTGGAGGCCGATTTGATCAATAAAGTGTGTATTTACGGCGCCGGCGCGATTGGCGGCTGGATGGGCGTGAAGCTGGTGCAGACCGGTTGCGAGCTCAGCGTGGTGGCGCGCGGCTCGACCTTGACGGCACTGCAGCAACACGGCTTGCGTCTTCAGCACGGTGAGGATGTCACGTCCGTACAAGTCAAGGCCAGCGCCGACCCGGCGGCACTCGGCGTGCAGGACCTGGTCATCATTGCGGTCAAGGCGCCAGCGCTGGCCGAGGTCGCCAAATCCATCGCCCCGCTGCTTGGCCCGCACACCATCGTGCTGACCGCCATGAACGGCGTGCCCTGGTGGTTTTTTGAAGGCTTCGGCGCGCAGTATGCCGGCACGCGGCTCAAAGCCGTGGACCCGGACGGCGCCATCGCCCGCGCCATTCCGGCGAAACACATCATCGGCTGCGTGGTGCATGCGAGTTGTTCGCTCAACAGCCCGGGGTTTGTGAAGAACCACTTCGGCAACAAACTCATCATCGGCGAGCCCTCGGGTGAACAAACTGCACGCGTGCAGGCGCTGGCGGCATTGCTGGAGCGTGCCGGCCACGAGGTCACAGTGTCAGAGCAAATTCAGAAAGACAGCTGGTACAAGCTTTGGGGCAACATGACGGTCAATCCGATCAGCGCCCTCACCGGCGCGACCACCGACCTGATCCTGGGCGACCCGCTGGTGCGCGATTTCATCTCCAAGGTCATGCTGGAAGCGAAAGAGATAGGCGCGCGCATCGGCATCCCGATAGACCAGCAACCGGAAGACCGGCATGCGGTCACGCTCAAGTTGGGCGCATTCAAGACCTCGATGCTGCAGGACGTTGAGGCGGGCAAGGCGGTCGAACTGGACGCGCTGGTGAGTGTGGTGCGGGAGTTGGGGCAACTGACGCGAGTGCCCACTCCATTTACCGACACACTGATGGGCTTGAGTCGCCTGCATGCGCGGGGCTTGGGCTTGTATTGATTTATTTTCGGCTCCATAATGGCTCCATCGACACATTTTGGAGCCAAAATGCCAAATTTATCCATCAAAGACGTTCCTGATAGCTGGACAGAAGCGCTGCGCCAACGCGCTGCGCGCAACCATCGATCGTTGCAGGGTGAACTGATGGCGATTGTTGAACAAGCGGTTGAAGGGACAAGCTTTCCCGCACCACAGGCTGCCGCGCGCGGCAGCCCCCGGATTGTGGGTTATGACAGCGCAGGACACCCCATCGTTCGCGTCGGGTGGAAGTCAGTTGCGCAGGTTGCTGCGGATCTGAGGGCCAAATATCCGAACGGCGTAGGCAGCCAAATCTCCAGCATCGACATCATTCGTCAAGACCGGGACAGCCGGTGAGCTCATCGGCGCCCATCTTGCACATTGCCGAGCCGCCCGCGCAGTACCTTTTGCGACCGGCGCTGGTCGTTGATTGCAGTTGCCTTGCCGGATTTGTGTTTAACGAAGACTGGAAAGAGCAAGCCAGACAACAGCTGGATGGCCGGACATTGCATGCGCCGCACCTGTTGCACGCCGAGATGGCGAACGTCGCCGTCAAGAAGCTCAGGCGCGGCGAACTGCACGCTACCCACGGGTTGGCGGAGGCTGCCGCGATGGAAATCGAGCTGCATCCGATCAATGCGCCCGCCGTTGCCGCCCTCGCCATGCAGTACGGTCTGTCCGCCTACGACGCCGCTTACCTCTGGCTCGCCGCTGACCTGAAATGCCCGCTGGCCACCTTCGACGACAAACTTGCTGCCGCCGCCAAGGCGCATCTGGCCGGGCTGGCATAAATGGCAGCCCCTGCAGCCGCTGCCCGCGCACTCAGCCTGGGCGCCTTTGCCACACTGTTGCTGATTGCGCTGATGATGGGCGCCAACCATGTGGCGGCGCGTATTGCCTTCAACAACGGTGTGGATGTGGCCACTGCAGTGGTGTTTCGCAGCGCAGTCACCGCCGCAGTGATCGTGGCCATTTTGTTGGTTCAGCGGGTGCGCATCACTTTCAGCGCGCGCCACAAGCGTATGCTGCCGCTGATTGGCTTGCTGATCGGCATCCAGAGCCTGTGCCTGTACTCTGCGGTGGCGCGCCTGCCGGTGGCGCTGGCGCTGCTGGCCTTCAATACCTACCCGATCTGGACGGCTCTCTGGGCCTGGATTGTTTATCGGCAGAAGCCGGAGCGCGCGATGCTGATCGCGATGCCGTTTATCCTGCTCGGCCTGGCGCTGGCGCTCGACGTGTTTGGCGCCGCGTCAGGCCTGGGTGCCTCCAGCCAGTGGAGCCGCATCGGCGCGGGTGTGGCCTTTGCGCTGGCTGCGGCGGGCACTTTCGGGCTGGCACTGGTACTGACCCAGCAAGAAGCCGCAGACGTCGATGGCCGGGTCCGCACCGCCACCACCATGCTGACCGCCGGCTTGATTGCGCTGATCACGGTGGGCCTGCAAGGCGGCTTTCACTTGCCGCAGGCGCCTGCCGGGTGGGGCGGCCTGGCGGCACTGACCTTTCTGTACGGCACGGCTTTCACCATCATGTTCACCGTGCTGCCCAAACTCGGCGTGGTCGGCAATTCGGCCATCATGAATGTGGAGCCGGTGTTTGCACTGGTGCTGGCCTGGCTGATTCTGGGGCAGGCGATTGCGCCGGTGCAGGTGGCCGGTGCGCTGCTGGTGGTGGGGGCGGTGATGGTGCTGGGGCTGAGGAGACGCTGAGGCGACTTGGAGATCGCAATGCTTGTCATCCGACTACCCCAACCCGTCGAACGGCGTCTGAATGCGCTGGCGCGAAAAACCGGACGCACCAAAACAGCGCTGGCACACGAAGCGATTGTTGAGTTTATCGACGACCTTGAAGACCACCACCTGGCCGTAGCCCGCGCTAGCAAGAACCGCAAATCCATTCCACTAGAAGCGGTCGCGCATCGCCTTGGACAGCCCGCGCACGAATGAACAGCCTTGTGACTCAATCCCCAGCCACTACCGGCACCCGCTGCGCCAGTGCACACATCAATTCATAAGCCACCGTCCCCGCCGCCTGCGCAATCTCGTCAATCGGCAGAACAACGCCGTTTGACGCGCGCCCCCACAAGGTCACGTCGCTGCCCATGCCGGCCTCAGGCACCGGCGTCAAATCCACCGTGATCATGTCCATGCTGACCCGCCCGACCATGCGGCAGCGCACACCGCCGACCAGCACCGGCGTGCCCGTCGTGCAATGCCGCGGATAACCGTCGGCATAACCACAGGCCACGACGCCGATGCGCAGCGGGCCGTCGGCAACAAAGCTGGAGCCGTAACCCACCGTGTCACCGGCCACCAGGGCCTGGGTGCCGATGATTTTTGACGCCAGCGTCATGCTCGGCAGCAAGCCCCAGTCCGCCGCGCTGTGCTCCGGAAAGTCGGGGGAGCTGCCGTACACCGCGATGCCGGGCCGCACCCAATCCGACTTGTCACTGACGGCCGCGCCATGGCGCAGGGCAGCGGCGCTGTTGCTCAAGGTGCGTTCGCCGGGCAAGTCATGCGTGACAGCTTCAAAGGCCTGAAGTTGCGCGGCAATGCCCTTGGCGCCGTCAGCATCGCTGAAGTGCGTCATCAGCGAGATTTCCTCGACCTGCGGCAAGGCGTTGAGCCGCGTCCACGCGGCGCGGTAGCGCTCGGGCCTGAAGCCCAGCCGGTTCATGCCCGAGTTCATTTTCAGGAAAACCCGGTGCGGCAACTGGGTCTTGTGCGTGGCCAGCATGGCTATCTGCTCGTCGCAGTGCACCGTGTGCCACAGGCCCAGGCGCGAGCACAGCTCCAGGTCGCGCAATTCAAAGCAGCCTTCCAGCAGCAAGATGGGGCCGCGCCAGTCCAGCGCGCGCATGCGCCGCGCCTCGTCCAGATCAAGCAGCGCAAAGCCGTCGGCACCGCGCAGGCCTTCAAAAACCCGCTCAATGCCGTGGCCGTAGGCATTGGCCTTGACCACCGCCCAGACCCGTGCGTCTGGGGCGGCCGCGCGAGCACGCATCAGGTTGTGGCGAAGCGCGGTGGTGTGGATGGTGGCGAGAATGGGGCGGGGCATGGCAAGCGCTTGGTATAACAAAAAAAGTCCGTGGCGCAGCGAGGGTTAACGCAGGCCTGCCAGTGCCGATTTCTGGATTCTGCCAGCTTGCCGCGTGCTATAAACCTTCATAGTCTAGGAGTCACCCACTTTATCTTGCAGCTCCGGGGGGCCTGGCGCATTCGCAATGGTGATCAAAACAGTTTAATGAAGCGCGGTTTTTACACCATCATGGCGGCCCAGTTTTTCAGCTCGTTGGCTGATAACGCGCTGTTCGTCGTCGCCGTTGAGTTACTCCGGACCAGTGGCGCGCCCAAATGGCAGCCGGCTGCGCTGGTGCCGATGTTTGCGCTGTTTTATGTAGTGCTCGCGCCTTTTGTCGGCGCTTTTGCCGACGCCCAGCCCAAGGGTAAGGTCATGTTCATCAGCAACGCCATCAAGGTCATTGGCTGTCTGATGATGCTGTTCGGTACACACCCGTTGCTCGCCTATGCGATTGTCGGCCTGGGCGCCGCCGCCTATTCACCGGCCAAGTACGGCATCCTGACCGAACTGCTGCCGGCTTCGCAACTGGTCAAGGCCAACGGCTGGATTGAGGGCTTGACGATTGCGTCCATCATCCTCGGCGTGCTGCTGGGCGGCCAACTGGTCGGGCCCGTTGTGTCGGGCTTCCTCCTGTCAATTGACTTCCCCTTCATCCATTCGGGCATCGACACGTCAACCGAAACCGCCATCTGCTCCCTGGTCATCTTGTACGCGCTGGCGGCCTGGTTCAACACACGCATCCCCCACACCGGTGTCGAGATGCGGCCCATGCCGCGCAACAAGCTTGAGCTGTTGCCCGACTTCTGGAACTGCAATTCGGCGCTGTGGCGCGATAAGCTCGGGCAGATTTCGCTGGCCACCACCACGCTGTTCTGGGGCGTCTCGGGCAACCTGCGCTACATCGTGCTGGCCTGGAGCGCAGCCGCGCTGGGCTACAGCACCACCCAGGCCTCCTCACTGGTCGGCGTGGTGGCCATAGGCACGGCCTTCGGTGCCATCCTGGCGTCGATGCGCATGCGGCTGGAGCACGCGACCATGGTGATGCCGCTGGGCATTGCGATGGGTGTGCTGGTGATTTTGATGAACTTCATCAACAACGTCTGGGTCGCCGCGCCTTTCCTGATTTTGCTGGGCGGCCTGGGCGGTTTTCTGGTGGTGCCGATGAATGCGCTGCTGCAGCACCGTGGCCACAACCTGATGGGCGCCGGCCGCTCGATTGCGGTGCAGAACTTCAACGAGCAGGCCTGCATCCTGGCGCTGGGCGCCGGTTACAGCCTGTCCACGGGCATGGGCCTGTCGGCCTTCGGTGCCATCACCACCTTCGGCGTGGTGGTCGCGGGCTTCATGTGGCTGATCCAGCGCTGGCACAAGAGCAACTGCATCAAGCACAAGGAGCAGGTCGAGCACCTCTTGAGCATCGCCCGCAGCGACAAGTCGCATTGATGCGGACCGGGGTCGAGCAGTGAACGACCGTGGGGCCAACATGCGCCGCGAAGGGCCGCCCCGAGCAAGCGACGGCCCCTCGGGGCATCCTTCGACAGGCTCAGGAAGAACGGAGTGTCGGTGAACGACCGTGGAGCCTTATTAGCCACCGGCGCCCTGGTCGTCAACGCCTTCGTCTGGGGAGTGTCCTGGTGGCCGTTTCGTGAACTGCAGTCCATGGGCCTGCACCCGCTGTGGTCTACCGCGCTGATCTACTTCTTCTGCCTGGCCTGCATCTCGGCATGGCAACCCGGCGCCTGGCGCAGCTTCGCGCGGCACCCGCAGCTCTGGTGGCTGGCCGTGGCCGCCGGCCTGACCAATGTCGGCTTCAACTGGGCCGTGACCGTGGGCGATGTGGTGCGTGTGGTGCTGCTGTTTTACCTGATGCCGGCGTGGTCGGTGCTGCTGGCCTGGGCGGTGCTGGGCGAGCGACCCACACGCGCCTCGTTGCTGCGATTGCTGCTGGCCATGGCCGGCGTGCTGATTGTGCTCAAGGAGCCGACCTCGCCCTGGCCGGTGCCGCAGGACGCGGCCGACTGGCTGGCGCTGATGGGCGGGCTGAGTTTCGCCGGCACCAATGTCATGTTGCGCAAGCTGGCGTACACACCAGACGCGTCGCGCATGATGGCCATGTTTGGCGGCGGCGCTATCCTGGCCACAGGCGCGGCGCTGCTGGGGCTGGCTGGCGGCATCGTCTCTGCGCCACTGTGGTCCGCGAGCTGGGTGCCCATAGCACTGGGCCTGAGCCTGGCCTTCCTGGTCAGCAACATGGCACTGCAATACGGCGCGGCGCGCCTGGCCGCCAGCACCACGGCGATTGTGATGTTGACCGAAATCCTGTTCGCTAGCGGGTCCGCCGCCTTGCTGGGCGCTGCCGAGTTCAGCCCGCGCATCCTGTTCGGCGGCGGCCTGATCGTGCTGGCTGCTGCGCTCGCGGCGCTGGCGCCCGGGACCCTACAAAAAGCGCAAAATCCATGACCGAGCAACGCTAACTCACTACGCGTTGTTGATTGTCATGCCGGACCTGATCCGGCACCATGACGTGCGGGCCTGGATTGCGGGTCGAGCCCGCAATGACAGCTACACGAGCAGTATTAAGACCCCCCTACAGGAGCACCCCATGAGCAGCATTTACGACTTCGAAGCCCAGCAGATCAACGGCCAGGACATCGCGCTCTCCGAATACCGGGGCAAGGTCATGCTGATCGTCAACACCGCCAGCAAGTGCGGCTTCACGCCGCAGTTCGGCGGGCTGGAGGAGCTGCACAAGGCCTACACCGGCAAAGGCCTGGTGGTGCTGGGTTTCCCATGTAATCAGTTCGGCTCGCAGGACCCCGGTGCCGACGGCGAGATTGCCGAGTTCTGCCAGGTCAACTACGGCGTGAGTTTTCCGATGATGGGCAAGATCGATGTCAACGGCCCGGCCGCGCACCCGCTCTACAAATGGCTGTCGGCCGAAGCGCCCGGCCTGCTGGGCAGCAAGTCCATCAAGTGGAACTTCACCAAGTTCCTCGTCGGCAAGGACGGCCAGGTGATCAGGCGTTATGCGCCTACCGACAAGCCCGCTGACCTGGCGAAAGACGTGGAAGCGGCGCTGGCTACCTGATTCAAGGTCAAATCAGGCTCCAGCCCATATACAGCAAGCGTCAGCAGCTATTTATTTGATAGCGAAGCAGTGCTGGAGAGCGCTTCATCCAGCAGCTCGACCCAGTGCCTGACTGGCGTGGCCGTGCCGCTTTGCAAATGCGTGATGCAGCCGATATTGGCCGACACAATCACCTCGGGCGCCATCGCGCCCAGATGGCCGAGTTTGCGGTCGCGCAACTGCGTTGCAATCTCCGGGTTGAGCACCGAGTAGGTGCCGGCCGAGCCGCAGCACAGGTGCGCTTCGTTCGGTGATGTGCTGACCTTGAAGCCGAGCTCGCCGAGGTATTTTTCAACACCGCCGCGCAATTGCTGGCCGTGCTGCAGCGTGCAGGGCGGGTGAAAGGCGATGTTGCCGACCCGGCCCGAGACCCGCGCGCGCAAGGACCCCACGAGTTCGGGCAGCAGCTCGCTGAGGTCGCGCGTGAGGCCGCTGATGCGCGCGGCTTTGGCCGCGTAGGCCGCATCATCCTTCAGGTGGTAGCCGTACTCCTTGACCGTGACGCCACAGCCAGACGCATTCATGACGATGGCCTCTGCCCCGCTTTCAACAAACGGCCACCACGCGTCAATGTTGCGCTTCATCTCGGCCTTGCCGCCGTCCTGGTCGTTCAGGTGAAACTTCACGGCGCCGCAACAACCGGCCTTGGGCGCCAGCACGGTCTGGATGCCGACCGCATCGAGCACGCGCGCGGTGGCCGCATTGATGTTGGGCATCATGGCAGGCTGCACACAACCGGCCAGCATCAGCATCTTGCGCGGGTGCTCGCGTTGCGGCCAGGCGCCAGCCGGCTGCGGCGCCGGCACCTTGGCCTTCAGGCCCGCCGGCAACAGACCGCGCACCGCCTGGCCCAGCTTCATGGCCGGCGCAAACAGCGGGGAAGGCAGCCCCTCTTTCAACGCCCAGCGCAGGGCCTTTTCGCCAGCCGGCCGTGGCACGCGTTCATCAACAATCTTGCGGCCGATATCGACCAGATGACCGTATTGCACGCCGCTGGGGCAGGTGGTTTCGCAATTGCGGCAGGTCAGGCAGCGGTCCAGATGCATCTGCGTCTTGCGCGTGGGCACCTCCCCCTCCAGCACCTGCTTGATCAGGTAGATGCGGCCGCGCGGGCCGTCGAGTTCATCGCCGAGCAACTGGTAGGTCGGGCAGGTCGCAGTGCAAAAACCGCAGTGCACACACTTGCGCAAAATCGCTTCGGCGGCCAGGCCGTCAGCGCTGTTCTTGAATTCTGGGGCGAGGTGGGTTTGCATGAAGGGCGCCCGTCAAAAATCGGGATACAGCCGGCCGCGATTGAAAATCCCGGCGGGGTCGAACTCTTTCTTGAGCTGACAGTGGATCCGGTGGAGCGGTGATTTTAAGGCGTCAAATCGGCCTCCAGCCCTTTCCAAATGGGCGTCACCAGCTATAAAAAGCGTAGCACTTCCGCCCACTGCTGCGGTGGCAGCACGCAGCCTGGAGGCATCGTCGGGCATGGCGCGCACCCAGCGCAGGCCGCCATGCCACTCGACCAGCGGCGGCTCAGACAAGTCCAGCACGGGTGCCGTCTGCGGCACCGACAAGCGCCACAGGTCGCGCGCGCCGCGCTCCCGGAACCAGGGCAGTTGCTGGTCGCGGCACAGCGTCCAGTCGGGCGCTGCGGCCGTGCTGTCCTGGCGCTCGCCACCCAGCGACTTGCATGCGGCTTCAACTGCCGCCACCGCACCGCGCAGACGCAGGTACAGCGTTTGGGCTCCTGCATCGTCCACCCAGCAACTGGCATTGAGCGGCAAGGGCTGGCCGCCCCAGCGGTTGAGTTGCGCCAACGCTTCGGCCTGGCCCATCTCAAATTTCAGCGTGGCTTCGGCCGGGGCCAGCGGCAGCACCTTGAGGCTGACTTCGGTGATCAACCCCAGCGTGCCGAGCGCGCCGCATATCAGCCGCGACACGTCGTAACCGGCGACGTTTTTCATGACCTGGCCGCCGAAGGTCAGCAGCTCGGCCTTGCCGTTGAGCAAGGTTACGCCCAGCACGTAGTCGCGCACCGCGCCCACACTGGCACGCGCCGGGCCGCTCAGGCCAGCGGCAACCATGCCCCCGACGGTCGCGCCGCCCTCGAAGTGCGGCGGCTCGAAGGGCAGGCACTGACCGCGCTCGGCCAGCACAGCCTCAAGTTCGGTCAGCGGGGTTCCGGCGCGCGCAGTGACCACCAGCTCACTTGGCTCGTAACTCGTGATGCCAGTCAAAGGCAAGGTGTCCAGCACCTCGCCAGGGGCTACCTCACCGTAAAAGTCTTTGCTGCTGCCGCCGCGAATGCGCAGGGCAATACCGGCTGCTGCGGCCGCGCGTACCTGCTCGGTGATCAATTGAAGCGCTGAATTCATGGCAATGATGGTAAGGCGGCAGCTTGCCGGGCAGTTTGATTTTTTTGAACGGGCAGTGTTCGGTTTTTTACGCAGCAAAGAAGTTGACCGGCAGTCCCGGCACGTCAACGCGCAGCGACAACACGGCGCCAGACAGAGGCATGGCCTCCAGCTCGGCGGCAGGCCGGCCGTGGCGCGCGCTGGTCAGGTACAGGGTCTGCAGGTCGTCGCCGCCGAAACACACCATGGTCGGGCACATCATCGGGGTGGCGATCTCGGCCAGAACCTGACCGGCGGGCGACAGCTTGAGCACACGCGCGCCCTCGAACATTGCCACCCAGTAGTTGCCCTGGCTGTCCACCGCCGCGCCGTCGGGCCGTCCGCCGTAGCCAGGCTGGCCGGCCTGCGAGTCCGCCGGTTTGAACGGAAAGTGCATGAACACACGCGGGGCGGACAAGGCATTGTCGGCCGCGTCCCAGTCCCAGGCGCGGATCACATGGGCGGTGGTGTCCGACCAGTACAAGGTGCGGCGGTCGGCCGACCAGGCCAGGCCGTTGCCGACGGTGGCGCCCTTGGCCATGCGGGTCAACCCATCGCCCTGCAGGCAGAACAGCGCGGCGTCTTGCGCATCGCGCGGCTCATAAATCGTGCTGGCCCAGAAGCGTCCCAGCGGGTCGCATTTGCCGTCGTTGAAGCGGGTGGTCGCCGTATCGTGATCAGCCGCCGCCAGCTGCTCCAGCGCCCCACCCCAGCGCTGCGCGCGGTAGATGCCGTCGCGCAGCGCGATCACCAGCCCGCCGCCAGCCGCCGGCGCGATGCAGCCCGGCTCCAGATCATGCGGCGCGGCCATGCGCCAGCTTTCGACTGTGCCCATGAAGACATTGCAGCGGAGAATCTTCCTTGCCGGGATATCGACCCAATACAGCAATTGCTCGTGCGGGTGCCAGAACGGCGACTCGCCGACCTCGCAGGGCGCGGCAGCGACCACCTGCCAGGCCGCACTCACCGTGCGCGCTCCACCTGGATGCTCATTTGCGCGCTCATCGATTCGCCAGGGGCCAGCACTTCCAGCCCCAGATCCTCGGCGCGCGCGGCGCCGGCCTGCAGCAGGTTGACGGCATTGTTGACATGGCTGACCGGTTCGATCGCCACGAAGTCGCGCGTGGTGTTTGTGAAGACCACCAGCCGGCTCAGGCGGGAGTGGATGCGGATGTGCAGCAACTCGTCGCGCAGGCTGACGCTGCCGGTCCAGCCGTCAAAACAATGGTCCACCTCAAGGCCGGCGCAATCGGTGTCCAGCCCGGTCGAGGACTCGCGATGCGTGGGCAGTTTCTCACCGCTCATTTCCCAGCGCCCGCTGGCCTCAAAGGCGATGTGGCTGCCGGCGCGCTTGACAAAGTAGGGGTGCCAGCCGAGGCCAGCCGGCGCCGGCACGGCCGACTGATTGGTCATGCTGAGTGTCAGTTCCAGCACATCGCCGCGCAGGCAAAAGGTCTGAGAGGCATCAAAGGCGAAGGGCCAGGCTGCATCAGCGCGGTGTTCACAGGCCAGCATCAGCAGTTGGCTCTCGTGCTCCAGCACCTCCCAGGGCCGCTGCCAACCGATGCCGTGGATCGCATGCGGCTCGGGGCCGTTGTTCTGCACCAGCGGATGGCTGGTGCCCTGCCACTTGAGTGTGGCGTGACCGACCCGATTTGAAAAAGGCACCAGCGGGTAACTGCCCGAAAGACGGACGGAAGCGAGTTCGGCGGCCGGCGTCGAGCGCAACACGGGCACATCGTCCAGCCACAGGCCGGCGATACAGCCGCCCAGCTCGGGCTTGATCTCGCAGCGCAGTCCGGCGCTGGACAGTGTGATGGCAGGGCTCATGCCGCCATTGTGCATCCCCGACGCAAAAAAATGGCCCGCAGGAACCGAAGTTCTTGCGGGCCGAACATCCAAAGGAGACTCTCGCTATTTCAACATGCTGCCGCAGTTGCCAGGCAACTGCGGCGAGTACCGGGTTTAGCGGCTGTAGGCCGTTTCGCCGTGAGAGGTGATGTCGAGGCCTTCGCGCTCGTCTTCCTCGCTGACACGCAAGCCGATGGTCAGGTCCACCACCTTGTAGGCGATGAAGGACACCACACCGGACCACACCAGGGTGATCAGAACCGCCTTGAGCTGGACCCAGACCTGGCTGACGATGGAGTAGTCCGCCGCCGTGACCATGGTCACTGTGACCCAGTCGGCCACATAGCCGGGGCCGCCCAGGCTTGGCGAGTTGAACACGCCGGTCAGCAGGGCGCCGAGGATACCGCCGATGCCGTGCACGCCGAACACGTCGAGCGAGTCGTCCGCACCGAGCATTTTCTTCAGGCCATTGACACCCCAGAGGCAGGCAAAGCCAGCGATCAAACCGATGATCAGGCCGCCACCGATGCCGACGTTGCCGGCTGCCGGCGTGATCGCCACCAGACCCGCCACCGCACCGGAGGCTGCACCCAGCATCGACGCCTTGCCGCGCATCAACGCTTCACCGACACACCAGGCCAGCACTGCGGCTGCCGTGGCACCCAGGGTGTTGATGAAGGCCAAAGCCGCAAAACCGTTGGCCTCCAGGGCAGAGCCGGCGTTGAAGCCGAACCAGCCCACCCACAGCAGGGCGGAGCCGACCATGGTCAATGTCAGGCTGTGCGGCGCCATGGCTTCCTTGCCGTAACCAATGCGCTTGCCCACCATGTAGGCGCCCATCAGACCAGCGACCGCGGCGTTGATGTGCACGACGGTACCGCCGGCGAAATCAAGCGCGCCCGACTGCCAGATGTAGCCGGCTTTGGAAGTCATTTCGTCGACCACGCCAGCGGCGGTGTAGGCGTCAGGACCCATCCAGAACCAGACCATGTGGGCCATAGGTGCATAGCTGAAGGTGAACCAGATGACCATGAACATCAGCACGGCAGAGAACTTCATGCGTTCGGCAAAGGCGCCAACGATCAGTGCGCAGGTGATGCCGGCAAAGGTGGCCTGGAAGGCTGCGAAGATGATTTCAGGAATCACTACACCCTTGCTGAAGGTTGCCGCGTTGGCGAAAGTGCCCGCGGCGTTGTCCCAGACACCTTTCATGAACAGCCGGTCAAAACCACCAAAGAAGGCGTTGCCCTCGGTAAAGGCCAGGCTGTAGCCGTAGATGAACCACAGCACCACAATCATCGAGAAGGTGACCATGACCTGCATCAACACCGACAGCATGTTTTTGCTGCGGACCAGACCGCCGTAGAACAGTGCCAGGCCAGGGATGGTCATCAGGATGACCAGCATGGTCGACACCATCATCCAGGCGGTGTCGCCCTTGTTGGGGACGGCAACCGGCGCAGCCGGTGCTGCGGCGGCTGCAGCGGCAGGCGCCAGTGTGGCTGCAGCAGCAGGTGCTGCAGGTGCAGCCGCTTCAGAAGCGGCGGGCGCGGCAGCAGGGGCCTGGGCCAGCACAGCGGCGGCGCCGGTGAACAGGCTCAAACCCAAAGTCAGGGAGGCAAGTAGTTTTTTCATGTCAATGTTCTCTTGATGGGTTGAGCTTCACAGCGCCTCTTTGCCGGTCTCGCCGGTGCGGATGCGAACTACCTGCTCCAGGTTGTAGACGAAAATCTTGCCGTCGCCGATTTTGCCGGTGCGGGCAGCGCCTTCTACCGCTTCGATGACGCGGTCAACCAGCTCGTCGGACACCGCCGCTTCGATCTTGACCTTGGGCAGAAAGTCGACGACGTATTCAGCGCCGCGGTACAACTCGGTGTGGCCCTTCTGGCGACCGAAGCCCTTGACCTCTGTCACGGTGATGCCCTGCACGCCAATACCGGACAGCGCCTCGCGCACTTCGTCCAGCTTGAACGGTTTGATGATGGCTGTGACTAGTTTCATAGTTGCTACGCTCCAAAAAATAATCAATCGTCGAATTTAAAAACTGTAAATCGCCTGAACGCCTAACGATCTTTGGGACTTCGACGAGCCGACTCCTGATGAATTGACAAAAGAGGCGACATTTGAAGAATCGGCTCGAACTTCCGCCCGCAACTCGAGCGCCTTCACGGGTAAGTACCCAACAGTCAAAGTGGCTTCTTTCCATTTTTGAGCCACGCCTGTACGGTAGCCATCCTTGTCGTCAAAATACTCAACACGACCCGACAGACGCCATTGACCATTGATCTGGTAATTGGCGTATCCCGCAACGCCAGACCACTTCGCTGTGCCGTTGTTGCCGGCCGCCAGCGTTGCATTTTTCTGGGAGCCATAGTCGTAGTTGACGATAAAGGTCAGTTTTTCGGTGGCATTGAAAGTTCCGACCAAGTCGATTAGGTTGCGCGTACCTTCCGGCCCCGTGTTAGTCAGACCGCCGACCCGTTCTTTGCCCGAGTAGCCCTGAATTCCAAGGGAATAAGCTTTAGACGGTGCATAAGTCAGTCCCAGTTCCAAGGTCTTCGCACTGTTGGAGTCCTTAAAAGCGTCCCATCCGTTGTTGACGCCGGCTATCATATTCAGCGTGTCGTCAACCGCATAGGTGGCACGAACGCCACTGTGCGTGAAGGGAATGGCATAACCGAAAAGAATCGAGCGGGAAAAGTTGGAGTTGGCTGGGCTTTTAATGACTTCGGCGCCCGCCAGAGTAACGTACTTGCCTGCAATGACAGTCAAGGGCCCTGTGGCGTACTGTCCGAACGCCTGAGTCAGGTCGATCTTGTCTTTTCTACCGAATCCCAAGCCGTAGGCATTGATCACGTCGGCATCCCGGCCGCCGGTCGCATTGAGCAGGAAACCGAATCCCTCTTTCGGTTGGTTGGCCAAGGTGAATGCCAACTGTTGGAGAGCCACACCTTTTGGCTTCAAGTCAAACACCCGGTTCGCAGTGCCGCTGGTGAATGCGTTGCGCTGTGACAGCCGGTTATACGAAGCGTCGACATAGCCACTGAATTCCAACCCGCCTTCAGCATCTTTGGTTGGCTCGGGCGCACTGGTCTGCGCGAACACACTTCCTGCTGACAAGAGGGATACTCCAACTGCAATGTAAGTAGCTTTGAGTTTCATCGATGGCTCCAGAAGTAAATTAGAAAGACGCGGCTACTTAGCATGGAGCGTGCCAAACTTCGCGAGCTTCACCGTGGTGCGTCCTCTCTTCAACAGGCTGCCGCGTTACAGCATGGCGCACAAAAAAGAGATTTGCACCAACTTAGTGCCTAATCGTATGCGCGCTAGTGGTGCACAAACAGGGAGGAAATGGATTCATGAGCTTATCTTTAGTGCAAAGCCGCGCTTTGCTGGGCATGCAGGCGCACCCGGTCTGCGTCGAAGTGCATCTGGCCAATGGTCTGCCCAGCTTCACCCTGGTCGGCCTGGCCGAGACCGAAGTCAAGGAAGCCCGCGAGCGGGTACGCTCTGCCATCCAGAACACCGGGCTGGAGTTTCCCGGCAACAAACGCATCACCGT
>Ga0308009_10000581_pt1 | contig 25749 bp, 30 predicted proteins | sample Neamet127_FD_203134 | JGI IMG/M metagenome (GOLD analysis project Ga0308009, IMG submission 203134) | Marine microbial communities from water near the shore, Antarctic Ocean - #127 | ecosystem: Environmental > Aquatic > Marine > Unclassified | place: Southern Ocean | collected 2014-07-24
GAGCGGCGATCAACACCAAAGTTGGCCTTGCATTGCCTGTCGCGCCGCGACAATCTCGCTCCCGTCACGGCCGCAGAGTCTCATCCTGATCGCCGCTACTGTCTCATCCAGATCGCCGCTCAATACTGAGCGGAAACGAGTCGGGGACGATCGCTGGTGCCGGTCATAGAAGATGTGGTCGACGCGCATACGCGCGCGTCTCAGCAGCGATAACAGGGCGGGCCCCGCTTCCGATCGCTGCCCGTTAAGGTAGAGGGATGACGGGGCTCAGACCGTCGCAGCGAACGGGGAGGCTTGCGTGAGACGGTCGGGAAGAGTGCCGGATAGGCAACTGCTTATATCAGCCAAGCACGACCGATGCGCACAGATGCTTCAATACGTTACCCCGCACCTGGCGAAACGCAAAGGTGCCCCGAACCGCTACCTGCGAACATGTCCGATCGGCCGCCCCCTGGGTCTGAAAGCTAGTCGGGTGCGGCCAGGCGGTTGGGCGTGCGAGCAACATCCAGCCGCGCCACTTCAACGGGACCGAGCAGTTCCAGTTTAAGTTCGTGAGCAATCCCACGAAGCGCGGCAGAGGCGTTCTGGTGCGCCCCGATCAATCGATGTGGCTCAGCTAACGCATCGAATTGAAGATACTCCCAGAGATACGATAAGCGCCATCGTTCGACATGCTCGGCAAGGGACCGGAGGGATTCAATGACGGCTGTCCCGGTCTAGGGGCCTGATTAGATAAGCTCTGCCGAGATCTCAAGATTACCAAGGGCGTCACACGTGTCATGGAGCTGGTGCGGGCCGGTATCGCGGGGGGTGTGGCGCTGCGAGAGTCAGCTCGTTGGGATTGTGGCAAGGTGCTGAGCGACAGCCTCGGCGCCGTGGGTTGAGATGGCTGAAGCGATCGATCGAGCGTCTGACTTTTCCATCGCCGGGATTTTGATGCGATCGAGAGCGGCGAGAAGGACAGGGCGGCCGGCGTCTCGTGCTGCAAGTTCGGCGACTTTTTTCTGTTCTACAAGCGCGGCAAGTTCTTCACGCAGGGCCTTTTCACGCGCTTCGATGGTGGTGATGTCGACGGTCTTAGGGGAGGTGCGGGCCATAGGATGTCTCCGGGTTTCTGGGAGGATTGATCGCATAATGTCTGAGGATAGCTTGGATTGCTATGCTGATCGATTGGACCGGGATGGAAAAAAACCAAAAGCAAAAAGCGCGCGCCGAAGGTGCACCTTTTAGCCTTCGATCGACAGAAGTCAGAAATGCGACCTGGCGATATCTGGGGCTGAAGCTGGACAGTTGCTCCGGCTCCGCGTTAATGAGATGGTGCAGGGGTGTGGGAAGGAGCGGAAGTGTATGAGGGATAAGGTCAAGGGATGGCAGGATAAGCCTCCTGGCACCAATGTCGGACATTGGTTTTTCAGTCTCCGCTGCTCGGGGCTTTCCAGATGAAGGTTACGGTCCGGCTCAGCGATGTTCTCACTGCGGAGATCGATCGTATTGCTGTCGCGTCTGGACAGACTCGCAGTAGCTGGATCACAGCCGCGTTGACGCATGCGGCGCTCACACCAGAAAGCCGAAGCGTGCCGGTCATGCCGGTTCAGGGCAGGGGGCATCCCGACGACTATATTCGGGTTACCGTCCGCCTGAACCGGAGCGAGATCGAGGCCATCGACACCGTTGCCGCGCCGATGCGCCTGACCCGCAATGAGTGGATCAAACGCACGATCCGCTGGCAGCTCTGGGACAGGGCTGCGCTGCTGCGTCTCGCACCTGTAACGCAAACGGAGATCGGCAAAGTCCGCAAGCAGATCCTCGCGATCGGACGAAACATTAACCAGGCGGTCCACGCGATGAACGCGGCGAACCAACCGGATAGCTCGCTCGATATCGCGCGCATTGCGGGGCCCTTCATGAAAACCTGCGCGGACTTACGCACCCTTCTGATTGAGGCCCGGCGCACCCTGGCCTCCTCGATCGGTGGTGAAATCGGGTACTGGACCCGCAAGGATGAGGCACCGGGCGAGTGAGTTTTCGGCTTTCCTCCGGCACGATGGACTCGATGGCAGGCGTCTTCGCGCCTCCCAAAAAATACCGTAAGGGATCCGGTGGCGGCAGCGCCAAAGGCCCGAAGACCGGGGGTACGATCCTCGGTATGGCCGTTGCATCGATGTTACCGAAACCAGTATCATCATCCGCTGGATCACGGCCCAGCGCGCAAGCAAAATATGCTTTCGGAGGTGGGTCACAGGCCCGCATGAACAACCGCGCCGTGATGGCGGCCGACCGTACTTCTCGTCGCGCACCCGAGGCTGTTGTGCGGATCACCGGACGTCAACATGGAGGCGGTCATGTGCTCGCGAACTTCTCCTACATCAGTCGCCTGGGCCACGGAGATAAGAGCGAGCTTGGTCTCGAAACGAGCGAAGGCGAGGTGCTGCGCGACGGTCGCGACATGCAGTTGCTCGCCAAAGAATGGCACGGCTGGGAGATGGACGGCGACGCTCGCAGGAAGGGTGCGACGTCGATTTCCATGATCCTATCGATGCCGACCGGCACGGATCCGGATCGCTTGAAGCACGCCGCTCTCGACTTTGCGAAGGAGGAATTTGCCAACCGATCGTGGGTTGCTTCGCTCCACGTTGACCGCGAACATCCGCACGTTCACCTCACGATCGCGCGTCGCGATCATGATGGCCGGCGCTTCCATCCAAACCGTGAAGACCTCTTTCGCTATCGCCACAGGTTCGCCGAAAAGCTACGCGATCGTGGCATCGAGGCGAACGCCACGCCCGCCAGGGCGCGTGGCATTGACCCTATGCACGAGCCGATTGCCGCGGTGAAAATGCGTGAAAAGGGACAGGTGCCGGATATCGACAAGAGCCGTATTGCGCGTGCTGAACGACTTCGCGCGGAGGGTCGCGAAGACCCCGTTAAGGCGATGCTGGCGAGCCGGCAGGCGACCGTCCGCGCGACCTATTCACGCTCGATCGTCGAACTATCGGCGTCACCTTCGGCCGTCGATCAATACGTCGCTCGGAGCCTCGAACGGTTCGTCGCCACGATGCCGGAGCCCGAACCAAACTCGGTCAGGGCAATGCGCTTGGCGAGCGAGAAGGTCACCGAGCCGATCGTCTCTGCACCTGTCCGATCGCCTGTTCGTATCCCCGAGGCCTCGGTGTCGCGCGCCGATACCGGCCTAGACATCCTCAAGGCGCTTAATCAGAAAGAGGCTTCGCCGGAGGTACAACCCAAGGCGCATCCCGACGATAAGATGCCGACGCCAGCCCAGTCTGAGGACAGGGCAAATCGTATTCGCGATCGGATCGAAAAGAGCCGAGCTCCGGCCGGGAAGGATGACTATCCAGATCGCGTCGGCACGCTTAGCGATCGTCTCCGAGCGATCACCGAGAAGATCGGCAAGCCCGGCCAGCCGATCGATGTGTCACGCCACGACGAAATCGTGAGGAAGGCCGAGGAGCAGAATCGCGACCGGCTCGATCGCGACCGTTCAAAGGATAGGGGTGGGCCCAAGCGATGACTTCAGACGCATCAACCGTCGCGATAGCCGCCCTCATGGACGCTCTGTCACTGCTCCGGGGCGAAGTGGCGGCACTGGCGAGAAGCAACGCGCGGATCGAAGAGTCCCAGGAGCATCTACATCGCCGTATCAATGTCATCGACACCGGCATCGCGCCGCTTTCTGACCTAGTGCCGTACCAAGAGGCTATCCTCGCAAAGACGGTCGACGGACACGCTGACACGCATGAGTGGCTCAAAACCCTGGCCCCGGTTCTATACAACCTCATCGAGCGGTCCGACGCCGATCGCGTGACGACAATCTCGCTGCACCAGGACATCATCCGGACGCAGGAAATCGCTGGCGCTGGTGAGAAGGGCACCGCTGATATCGCCCTTGGCCTCGAGGTGATCGCAGGCCGATTGGATGTGGCCGCAAGTGCTAACCGGAAGGACCGCAGGGCAGCGGTCGCAAAAACCCTGGAATTGATCGGTTTCACTCGCGCAGCCGTGTTGGGGCAACGCGGCCCGCTGCCGATCGATGTGGAAGACGACCCCTTGATGGAACGGTTCCTCCTCGCTCAACCGGCCGACCTCACATCCAACGAACGCGCCTTGGTCGACTGGCGAAAGGCAATCGCCGGCACCAGCGCGGAGGATCTCATCACGCTTCTGAAAAAGCAGCAGACCCCTTCACCGACGGACACCCCAGAATCACGCCTCCTTCGGTATCGCCTCGCAGCCATTACACGCGCGAAGATCGAGGAGCGCGGAGCAGTACCCCCGCCACGGCCGACGACGACCCGGGCGACGGATCGATCAGCCGGCAGTGGCTTCTTGCGATCCCAGGATCTCGCCGCGTTATGGCGAAAGGGCGAAAGCACAGAGCTATATGCCGAGCCCGAGCTGGCGGGCGCAGTCGACGTCTTCGACGCCCTTGACGACAAGATAGCACCTTCAGCGAGCGACGCCGACCATCCCGAGCTGACCGAGCTTCACAACGAGTTGGCTAAACGCATCGAACTAGGCGAACGGCCCACGCTCGATGAGAGCCACCCATACGCGCAACACGACCGCGCCGCCTCGGTCGAGCCGAGCAAGGACCGATAGGGCCGCGACCCGTCGACGATCTTTTCAACTTGGCCTCAGACCAGCGCCTACCTGTTGGCGCTTGCAGTCGTAACGCCGCCTGCTCGCATAAGAGCAGTTTTCTGCTCACGCTTTCCAACATTGGATCGGGGTATCGTGCTCACATTAATGGCATTGTGCTCGCAATCTTCTCAACGTACTTGCAATCGGAATCGCCCCGCTCACGCTATTTGCAAATGGGCTCGCATAACCCGTGGGCGGGAGCGCGCCGACATGGTGAAGTTTCTGTAACAGTTTAGAAAAGTCTGTCTGGCGTGCGTGCCGCATTGGCCGGCGAACCGGTGAGAACACTAAAAACGGTGGTTTTGTGAAAGCCAGGGGACAGGTCACTAACACGAGGCAGCTCACTTCCACTTACCTCCTTGATAGCGCCACACCCGAAAACCAATGTGAGATAGCCGACCAGACAGGCGGATCAGCGAGAACACTGCGTATCGAAGCCCAAGCCTAGAGCGCGCCAGCGTTCGGGCACCCACCAGCAACACCTTCGAAGCGACAATCCACATGCCGGCCGGCAGTGCCAGCTCCCACCAGCGCAGAGGACGGCGGACGCGCGGGGCCCGCGAGCGCCCCTTGGCTAAATAAGGCGGGTCTCTGGTCGTCATTTAAACATGACTCATTCCTGCTTAATTATATGCAATGACAAAGCCGACCGCAGCCTATTACGGGACTGCAGGCAACGGTGTCGATCCGGCAATCATGAAAGGGGGGGGCATGCGGACCGATGTCACCATTCTTCAAAAGCATGCCTCAGACTTTTGGCTGGCGCGGGACGCTATTGCGCTTACGGTCGCCCTGAACCTTATCCTTGTGAACAACCTTACCATTGGCCACGCGGGCTGGTTTCGGCTTTTGAAATCGCGCTTCTCGTGCCGCTCTCGATCGCAACGGCATGGACGCAAGAACGGATTCGATAGGCCGAGAATCATCATCACTGGAACCTGATCGTATGAGCCGCCGCCGCTTCGATCAACGCTTCGCTCTGTAGCTGACAGCCTTGATCACCGTCACGAACTTTTCGGGCGCTCGCGGCGGGCATGCACGCCCTGCTTTTCGATGGTCCAAAAGTAGCCAGCGGGGCAGTCTTTGCTGCTGGATGCGTTGAACATCTGGTTCACGAACATCGTTGTCTTCGCACTGTGGTTCTGGATCTTGACCATGGCGGACCCGCCAGGCGCGGTCTTGAAACTGAGCGCGCTGCGGACTTTCTGTTCCCTCAGATTAGCGCGGGCGGAGCCGAGGGGGTGGAGCAATGGACCCCCGGATTCATCGACTATCTCTATGTTTCGTTCACGAACGCGACCGCCTTCTCCCCGACTGATACGATGCCCTTAAGCGTTCGAAGCGAACTGCTCGTGATGGTCGAAGCTGGCGCTTCACTCCTCACGGTGGGTCTTGTCGCTGCCCGTGCCGCGAATGTGCTGGCGTAGCGGCTGCCGAGAAACAATTATGGTAAGGAAGCCCAGGCATTCCTGACCCATCAGCAGTGGAATATGCGTTCGCAGCGACGTAAGGATTGTCTCCTGTTAGGGGCGATCGTCTACCAATGTTTAAAGGGTCCTGATGAGCGTTGTTGCCGCTTCCCTGTACCGCCATGGCCAGCGGGTCCGGTCGGTTTCGATCGACGAGCCGACATTCTGTTCGGACGACAAGGCGGAGTTCGTCTGGATCGGTCTGCTGGAGCCGTCCGAGGGAGAGCTTCGGAAGCTACAGGAGCACTACGGCCTTCACCCGCTTGCGGTCGAGGACGCCCTGAAAGCCCATCAGCATCCAAAGGTAGATGTCTACGGCGATCAGTTGTTCGTAGTCGCGCTGACCGCCCGGCTGGAGGATCAGGTCATCGCCTATGGCGAAACCGCAATATTCGTGGGGCCTAGCCATGTCATTACCGTGCGTCATGGATCGGCACGTTCGCATAGCACGCTGCGCGGCCAGCTCGAGGCGGCGCCGTCACTACTTGCGCATGGTGTCGACTATGTTTTGCACGCCATCATAGATTTCATCGTGGATGGGTATTTGCCGATCGGGGAAGCCATCGAGGAGGACGTGGTCGCAATGGAACAACGGGCGCTGGATGCGTTCCTAGCCCGCGTCGAGATTAGTCGCATCTTCAACCTGAGACGTGAGTTGATGCGGTTTCAGCGGGTTCTTGGCCCCATGGGAGAGGTGGCAAAAAAGCTCACTCACCAAGACATGCCCTGCATTGATCGGGACGTGATACCGTATTTCCAAGATGTGCTCGACCATATTCATCGGGTTGAAACCACCGTTGGCGCCCTTCGCGAAGTGCTTTCATCGGTATTCGAGGTCAGCAACCTTCTTGAACAGCAGCGCACCGGCGCGAGTACCCGGCAGCTTGCAGCTTGGGCGGCCATTCTGGCCGTGCCCACTGCCATCGCAGGAATCTATGGCATGAACTTCGAGAACATGCCTGAGCTGAAAACCGAGTATGGGTATTTCGTTGTGCTCGCAGTGGTCGCCACGGTGTGCAGCGCGCTTTATGTTCGATTCAAGCGGGCGGGATGGATCTAGCCGTTGACAGTACCACCCACTGCAATGTGCGGCGAGTAGTCGTGCGCCGGGTATGAAAAATCGTAGGAGGAGCGGGAAGCGTCCAGATGATCGTATCGCCTTCTATCTTTAAAGTGGCCTTGTTAATTGTTGCGTTGGGGAGCCTTGCCGTGAGCGGTTGCTCGCCGTCTTACCGATCCTTGCCACGGCTTGAAAACCTAGCAGAGATAATTCCCGCCAGAGGCTTCAACGTGTCCGGTCCCGATCTCAGGGACATGCCGAGCGGTACCTACGCATGGGGACGGGCCTGTCGCGAAACGTTCGGCACCTATACGCCGCGTGGGCTCAGGATGGAGTTGGTCAGCGCCGGCGATCAAGTGGTGGCCGACAGCTTCGCGGTTATCAGCCCGCCGATCAGGCGAAGCCAACGCTGTGGCTTCTATAACTTCCGAACCAACTGGCATGTATCGGTGAGCCAGCATGTGCACCTATGTCTCATTCAGTATTATGGTAACCCGGCGAAGCAGTGTTCGAAGGGAAGCATGGAAAACCCCTAATGTCGTAATCGATAGCTAGAGATGCTATTCAAGTTTTCAAAGGGACCTTTATCTTTGCTCGGATTTCTTGATCCGGGACTATCGGTTTGAACTAAGTTCTTCGCAATCTTTTTAACTTTAGGACCGGTGTCGTGATGATTTAGGCAGATGTTATTTTCTGTGTACCTTCTCAATGCGAGGTATGTCGCGTGGGAAGTCGGCGTCCGGATCGCTAACCTATGGCATGGACATGCGCGTCTTATTGTGCGGAGGATTTGTTCCATGGATGGCATCCTTGGCGTGTTCGACCTTGACCCCATGTATCACGTCGGTTGCATTAGATGCGTGCGCCGAGTTCGACGTAAACTGGTACCAAGGCTTCTCGGCCGAACAGCCGGACAAGGCCACAGCCATCGCCAAACTAAGCCAGCGCGACGTAATGATCGACATTCTTCTTACCCTTTTCGGTCGGACTGCACGTAGGCCTCACGGGAGAGATAACTTCTCACGTCGCAACTTCTTCGATCAACAGGAGCGCAAGGAAGCCGACGAAGAACATCGCGCTGATAAGCGGTGTGTCCGGCCTCTCGTGCGCCTCGACCAAGAGTTCCTCGGTAACGAGGAACAGGAGCGCCATGAGGCCGAAGCATAGGAATCCGGCGACAACCGGCGCCGACAAACCGGCGACGGGGATCGCCAGCAACGCGCCGATCGGCAGCAGCAAGGCAAGACCTGCCACGATAAGGATGATCCGTAGTTTCGAGTTGATGGATTCGGCAAGTTCTGTCGTCAGCGTCACACCAAGAAACAGAACCTCGAGTGTGAGTGCGATGGTCAACAGTACACCCGCTTTCGCTCCGGCGACGAAGGCAAGACCCAGCACAAGCCCATCGACGATGATATCGATCCCAACGGCCGATATCAGCGTAACCGGCCCCGCAGCTCGCGCTTCATATGCCTTGAGCCCCAACATGACCGCGACACCCATCGCCCCGCCGATGAACGTCGCCAGTGGTGAACCGGCATGCAGGACCTGGGGCAGTATCTCGGTTGCGGCAGCAGCGAACACGACGCCGGCTGCCAGATGCTGCATCGCAGATATAAAGGCGTCCCCGGGGCGACGCCAGGTCGCGAAGGCACCGCCCAAGATTACAGCAAGGACCGGGATGATCGTATAGCTTAGCGCCAGCATGATTTTCCCCTGAACGACAGATGTTCCTTAAGGTCTTGGCGACCGATCCGCTCCAGGTGGAGTAGGTCGTTGCCGACCGTGACTGTTAGCCTTCGGCTGGCGGCGCGAACGCTTGCGCGGGGCGCCGTCAGCCTTTCCCGACTTTCGCCCGTGGCGCCTATCACGTCGATCAGGAAGGTATCGGCATTCAGACCGGTCACGATAGATGACTTATCCTCACAGGTAAAAACGTGCATTTGCATCTCATAACCTAGTGCTGACGTGTTGTGTGCGTCACCTTCGTTGTCCGGTCGAGCAGACGAGCAGGCACCCATTAGCAAGGCGATCAAAGCAAGCCCTGCGGCCGTAACCGCCCCCCTTTTACGGCGTGGTTTCATGTACGGTGCCTAATTGGTGGGCATTATCCAAGCGGCATGCTCATGATATCCCGGTAGGCGGACAGGAGCTTGTTTCTGACCTGAAGCGTGGCCTCGAACGACACCGAAGCGCGGTTCTGCATCAGCGCCACGGTAGCAATGTCAGTGGTCTCGCCGCGCTCGTAGCGCTCGGTAGCCATATCCTCCGCTTCCTGTGCCTCGTTCACCTTGCCGACTATGCTCTTCAGGGTTTCCCCGAATGTCGCCGGCGCTTGCGTCGGTGCAACGGTTGTAACTGTCCCCGGCGTCACGTCGGTCGGCGTCAGGCGGTTTAGCGTCTGGCTACGGGCAAGGATCTGAGCCCGGACGGCAAGGACACCGGATATGGAGGAATCGGACATCGGAAACACTCCTTTTCAACTTGTAGAGACCGCATCCACTGGATGCGGTCTCCAGATCAGGCGGTCGGCGCCGCGGCGAACCGGTCGCGGTAGGCGAGCAGGCGCAAAGCGTTTACGACCACGAGCAGCGTCGATCCCTCATGCATGGCAACGGCTGCCCCGATCCCGAGACCGAAGATCGTCGCCGGAACCAGGATCGCTACCACGCCCAGGCTGACGACGACGTTCTGCCGGATGATCGACCGGGTTTGCCGCGACAGGCCGACCGCGAACGGCAGGTGGGCCAGATCGTCCGCCATCAGCGCCACGTCGGCGGTCTCCAGCGCAACGTCGGAGCCCGCTGCGCCCATTGCAATTCCAACGGTCGCATTCGCCATCGCGGGAGCATCGTTCACACCGTCGCCGACCATCGCGACCTTGCCGTCGCCACGCAGCTTCTTGATCGCCTCGACCTTGTCTTCCGGCATCAGGTCGCCCCACGCCTCGTCGATGCCGACCTCGCGTGCGATCGCGTCTGCGACTGTCTGGTTGTCGCCCGAGATCATTATCATGCGCGTGATACCGAGTGTGCGCAGCGTCGCCAGTGTCGCCTTAGCTGCGGCACGCGGCGTGTCCATCAGCCCGATCACGCCAAGATCGACGTCGCCACGTCGGACGACCATCGTCGTCCGCCCGCCCGCGCGGAGCCGCTCGACTGCGGCCATCGTTTCTTCGGCCAATGCAGCTATCCCGTCCTTGCCGAACATCTCGGCCTTGCCGATCGTGACGGGATCGCCCTCCAGCGTTGCACGGACGCCGCGGCCAGTAAGGCTTTCCAGATCGCTCGCCTGTGGCAGCGCAGCGTCGTTCAGGCGCGTCTTGCCGTCCTTGACGATCGCCGCGGCAAGAGGGTGATCGCTAAGCGCCTCCACGGCGACGGCCGTCCCTAGCAGCCGATCCTCCGCTACGCCTGTCATCGCAACGACATCGGTGATCTTGGGCTGGCCTTCCGTCAGCGTGCCCGTCTTGTCGAAGGCTATGGCGGTCAGCGAGCCGAGGTTCTCCAGCGGCCCCCCGCCCTTCACCAACACGCCGCCACGAGCGGCACGGGCGACACCCGACAGGACCGCGCTGGGCGTCGCGATAGCCAGCGCACAGGGGCTGGCGGCGACCAGAACTGCCATCGACCGGTAAAAGCTGTCGCGAAACGGTTCGTCGACGACGACCCAGGCGAACAGCAACAGAACGGCTAGGCCCAACACCACGGGCACGAACACCCGCTCGAACCGGTCGGTCATGCGCTGTGTCGGCGACTTCTGCGTCTCGGCCTCGCTGACCATCTTCACGACCTTGGCGAGCGCGCTATCGGTCGACAGGCGCGTGACCTCGATCTCGATCGCGCCGCTGCCGTTGATCGTGCCGGCGAACACGCGGCTGGTGGCATCGACACGGTCGGGATTGGCTCGTGCCTGGCCCGCATCGGCGACTGCGGTCTTGTCAACCGGGATACTTTCGCCCGTCACCGGAGCCTGATTGATGCTACTCGAGCCCAGCGTTAGGAAGCCATCGGCGGGCAACCGTGCATTGGGTTTGACCACGACGATGTCGCCGACTACCAGCGTGTCGACGGAAATTTCGCTGATCCTGCCTTCTCGGCGGACGAGGGCCGTTTTTGGCGCCAGTTCGGCCAAGGCCTCAATCGCGCGCTTTGCGCGGCCCATCGCATAATGTTCGAGCGCGTGGCCGAAGCTGAACAGGAATAGCAGCAGCGCGCCTTCCGCCCAAGCCCCGAGCGCGGCTGCCCCCGCCGCGGCAACCAGCATCAGCGTGTCGATCTCGAACCTGCGCATCCGCAGATTATCGATCGCCTCGCGGACGGTGAAGAAACCGCCCAGAACATAGGCGATCAGGTAGCAGGCGAGCGGCAGCCACGATGGCGCGCCGGCGATCAGTTTCTCAATCGCGAAGCCAACGCCTAGAACGGCACCACAGCCCAGCGCGAAGAACATCTCCGTGTTCGGCCCGAGGATGCCGCCATGACTGTGGTTGTGCCCCTCCTTGCCATGATCGTGCTCGCCCGGACCATGGTCGTGGCCGGCGTGATCGTCCTTGGCTTGCGGGACGGCTGCTTCGCGCTCTACGACGGCGCCGCGGATCGTAGCCTCGTCTGTCCTTTCCCGGTCGAACTCGACCCGGACCCGGCCACTGGCAGCGACCTCGGCCTCTAGTACGCCGGGCATGCTCTTCAATCGATCCCCGAGGGTGCGTGCACGCCGCTGATGCGTGGCGCCGATGTCGAACACGGCATGGCCGTAGCGCGCACCGATCTGCGCGCCCGCGCTGGTCGCGACCTCGCGAATACGGGATAGCGCAAGCTGGTCCGGATCGTAATGGATACACAATTGGGCGGGTGCCCCGGTGCTGGCGGGGACGACGTGCGCTTCGCTGACGCCCTCGCGGTCCGTCAGCCGCTGAACGAGCCGCGTGACGCAGGCGTCCGCGGCATCCGGCACGTCGGGCAGGACGACGGCGAGGTCTAGCCTGGTCTGCTCAGCCATTCTGATTGTCCTTGGTTTTGCGCGCGTCCTGTTTCGCGTCGCGCAGGATCTTGATGCCGCCCCATAATTGGATGGCGGCCGTCGCCAGCCCGACAACGAGGTCCGGCCAGTTCACGCCCAGCCACATGACGAGGACGCCGGCAATGACGATGCCGCCGTTCGATATGAAGTCGTTGAGGCTGAAGGTCGTCGCTGCGCGCAGGTTGACGTCCTTGTTCTCCAGCTTCTGCAGAAGGCGCAGGCACAGATAATTGATGATGCCTGCGACGATCGACATGCCAATCATGGTCGGGCCGATCGGGTCGCTGCCTTGCGCGAAACGGCGCGCGACATCGATGAGGACCGCGACCGCAAACAGGAGCAGCATGATGCCGGATACCCCGGCTGCGAGTTGCTTCCAGCGTGCGCTGCGCGTCAGCGCGACGAGGCTGAGCCCATAGACTGCGGCATCGGAGCCGTTGTCGAGACCATTGGCGATCAACGCGCTGGAGTCGCCGACCAGTCCGGTAGCGACGAACGCTACGGCAAGCCCCGCATTGAGGATCAGGACGATCCAGAGCGTACGTCGCTGACGATCCGTCGCGGCGACTTCGGACGTGGGATCGCTCATAATTGGTTCGCTTTTCGACAAAGTACAGGACGTTTGTCCGGGGCCTCGATCTTGATCTGGTTGCCGGAGAACGTCGCGGTCTCTGTGTCCCCGACATATTGGAGACCTTGCATCGGTGCAGTTAGAACGGCCGCCGGCGCATTCGCATCGGACCGTATTTCGACCGTCAGCCCCTGATCCCTGAAGTCAACCAGGAGAGACCGATCATTGTCGCATCGATAAAGGTGGCGACCTGGCGTACCGCTTGTCACGGCACTGTCGCGGGCGTGGGTCTCCTGCTCGGTTGGCGGCACCTTCGGGGGTTGTTCCGAGCAGGCAGACAGCGCCAACATGCTGGCCAAGCTCAAAGTTGCGATTTTGCTGCAAAGCGGCGTCAATTATGCCTCCTGGTTTTTTTGCCACCATGCCGGAAAGGTAACGCCCGTGGTTTCAGACTTGGCCGCGCTGCTAGCGACCGAAGCTGCCGGTCCAAACATTGATCCGACGTTACAAGCCCCGCCTGTAGTTTCTTACGCAGGAGCGCCGTCCACATGCCATTGAGGAAACCGTGGAAGCGCAAGCTATGTCGTAGGCGAGTACCAGCCGGGTCGCTCTCCAGCTCGTACAATTCCTCGAATAGCAGCACCTTTGCTACACCCGCAGTCCACGCAAAGGCGACGGGTTTTTCGGCGCGGATGATGTCGGCAGTAGTCGTAATGGGCTTTCCGAGTCCGCCGATACGGAAGCTGTATGTTGCCTTGCCGCCTTCGACAGCTTCACCGGCTAGCTGAACAAACGGCTTCCATTGCGGATGCGCGGCAAAGTCCGTGAGGACCGACCAGACGCGCAGCGGAGGCGCCGGGAGGATTACGATATTCTCGATGAACGTACAGCCAGCATCTACTGTACGGCGACTAGCTCGACACTCGCCACCGGGATCGCTGGCGATGCCGTCGCCTTCACTCTGTGGCATCGCTCGCGTCCGTATCGGCTTGAAGTTGAACGATCTCCACCGCCTCCAGCGTCATCAGGCCGATACCCTTCAAGTCACGCAGATTGGCAATGAAGGTACGCAGCTTCACCTCGTCGTCGACGATTTCGATAATTACCGAGCGATCGTTTTCAAGGATGTGGCGACGATGCGTATGCGCCGATCGCCCGATCCCGATCATCGCCTCGATCACGGTCGCACCGCCGAGGCGGGCGTCGCGCGCGCGCTCGGCAATGAGTTCGAAGACCTTACGGTCGCCGAAGTAAGCGTTCTCGTCGGTGTATACCCGCAGCAGCTTCATCACGGTCATGTCGACACCTCCTCAGGCGACTGGGTGGGGGGTACTTCATGCCCACGTTCCGACCGCGACGACGCACCCAGAATGACCTTGGCAAGGGCGGGAAGCACCAGCAGGGTCAAGATGGTGGCCGCGATCAGACCGCCGATCACGACCGTTGCGAGCGGCTTTTGCACCTCAGCACCAGTGCCGTGTGCAAGCGCCATCGGCACAAAGCCGATCGCGGGCACAAATCCGGTCATGATGACCGCTCGCATCTTGTCAGCCATGCCCTCGCGAATAGCTTGGGCGATCGGCATTCCGGCTTCACTGTGTTCGCGGATAGCCGTCATGACGACGAGCCCGTTCAGGACCGCCACGCCGGCGAGGCAGATGAACCCGACCGCGGCCGACACCGAAAAGTTGATGCCGGTCAGCACGAGCGTGAACACGCCGCCCGCGAGCCCTAGCGGCACCGCCAGGAATACCGCTGCTGCCCTGCCGAATCCGCCCAATGCCATGTAGAGCAACCCGAAGATAACTAGGAAGCACAACGGTACGACGATCGACAGCCTTTTCGACGCCGCAGCCAGGTTTTCGAACTGGCCGCCCCATTCGAGATAATAGCCGGCAGGTAGCTTGACCTGTGCAATCTTCGCTTGTGCCTCCTGAACGAACGAACCGGCATCGCGCCCGCCTAGATTGACCTGAACGACGACACGACGCTTGCCGTTCTCCCGGCTGATCTGGTTCAACCCCTCCGTCAGCCGGATTTGCGCAACTTGCGCGAGCGGCACTTGAGCACGCGGACGTCCCTCGACTTCGGGAAGCAGTACCGGCAACGACCGAATGTCATCGAGATTCGTACGCGTCGCCTCGGGCACGCGCACGGTGACATCGAAACGCCGATCGCCCTCGTACACAAGCCCTGATTCACGACCGCCAAGTCCTGCAGCAACCGTATCCGCAACGTCGCGAACGGTAAGGCCGAGACGTGCGATAGCAGCGCGATCAAGCCTTACGTCGAGTGCCGGCGCGCCACCGACCTGCTCGGCCTTGACGCTGGCCGCGCCGGGTATCGTCTGTAGCACCCGCACCATCTCATTGGCCGTCAGCGCCATCTTGTCGAGGTCGTCGCCGTAGAGCTTGATCGCAACATCGCCGCGAACGCCGGCAATCAACTCGTTGAAGCGGAGCTGGATCGGCTGACTGACCTCGTAAAGATTACCTAGCAGCCCACCGGTCGCCTTCTCAATCTTGGCGACCACATCGGCTTTGGTCGTACCTTCCGGCCACTTATCCTTCTCTTTCAAGATAACGAAACCATCCGAGACGTTCGGCGGCATTGGATCGCTTGCAACTTCCGCAGTGCCTGTTTTGGAAAACATCAAGGCGACTTCGGGAATCTTGGTTACAGCTTCCTCGACCTTGCGTTCCATCAGCAGCGATTGGTCGAGACTGACCGAAGGCACACGTGTCGATGCAAAAGCGAGATTCTTCTCGTCTAGCTGGGGAATGAATTCCGAGCCTAGCAGCCCAAATGCCGGAATCGCCGCCAGGAAAAAGGCCAATCCACCGAGGATGAATGGCCACGGGCGCTTAATCGCCTGATCAAGCAACGGCAGGTAGCGCTCCTTGGACTTTCGGATCAGCCACACGTCTTTTTCCGCGACCTTGCCGCGGATCATTATCGCAACGAGTGCCGGGACGAGCGTGATCGCAAGCACGAACGCCGCCACCAGCGCGAGCATGATCGTGATCGCCATTGGCGAGAACGTCTTGCCTTCCGTGCCTGTGAACGTGAGCAGCGGGGCAAAGGCGAGCAGAATGATCGCCTGACCGAAGACGGTCGGTTTGATCATCTCCTGCGCCGCCCGCATCGTCTCTTCCAACCGTTCCCGAAGCGAGAGCAGCCGGCCTTCATGTTCCTGCCGATGCGCCAGTCTGGCAAGGCAGTTTTCGATTATGATGACAGCACCGTCGACGATCAGACCGAAGTCGAGCGCCCCGAGGCTCATCAGGTTGCCGGGCACGTTGAACGCATTCATTCCCATTGCCATCATCAGGAATGAGAACGGAATCACCAGCACCGCGATCACCGCGGCACGCCAGTTGCCGAGCAGCAGGAACAGCGCCACCGCAACGAGGATCGCGCCTTCGGTCAGATTGCGCTGGACCGTCGCAACCGTAGCGCCGACCAGCTCAGCGCGATTCAGCACCACCTTGACCTGGATGCCGGGCGGCAGCGTTTTTGCGACCTGATCGAGCTTGGTTGAGGCGTCCGTGGCAACAATCCGGCTGTTTTGGCCGATCAACATCAGCACCGTGCCGATGACCGCTTCCTGGCCGTTCATGCTCCCGGCACCGGTCCGCAAGTCGCCGCCGACACGGACATTCGCGATCTGGCCGATCGTAATCGGCGTTCCGCCCCGTGTCGCGGCGACAGCGTTGCGGATCTCGTCGACGGTACGCACGCGGGAGTCGACGCGAACGAGATAGGCTTCGCCGCCCTTGTTGTAGTAATTAGCGCCGACCGCAAGATTGGCGTTTTCGAGTGCTTGGCCAAGTTCGCTGTAAGAGATGCCGAAACTGGCGAGTTTCGTCGGGTCCGGTTCGACCACAAACGTTTTCGCATAGCCGCCAATGGAGTCGACGCCCGCAACGCCTTTCACCGAGCGAAGCTGGGGGCCGATAATCCAGTCCTGTACGGTTCGCAGATAGCTCGCCTTGGTTACCGCATCAGTCAGTCGTTCGCCTTCAGGCGTCAGATAGCCGCCGTCCGGCTGCCACCCTGGTTGGCCTGCGACTTTTTTGGCACCCTTGCCGTCCGGATTTGCATAGCCGACTGTGTACATGACGATCTCACCGAGACCGGTTGAGACCGGTCCGACTTGCGGCTGCACGCCATCCGGCAGGTTCTCAGTTGCCTGACGCAGGCGTTCGCCGACCTGTTGGCGTGCGAAGTAGAGGTCGGTGCTGTCGGTGAAGATCGCACTGACCTGGCTGAAGCCGTTGCGCGAAATCGAACGCGTGGTTTCCAGACCGGGAATACCGGCGAGCGCGATTTCAACGGGATAGGTAACGAGCTTTTCGATTTCGACCGGCGACAGGCGCGGGTCGATCGTGTTGATCTGAACCTGTTTGGTAGTGATATCAGGCACCGCGTCGATCGGCAGCTTGGTAAGCTGCCAGACGCCGAGACCGCCGATGGCGAGAAATAAGGCGAGTACCGTCCAGCGTAGGCGGACGGAGAGCGCCATAAGGTTGGCGATCATGGTCTATTCTTCCTCGCCCGCGCCCTTGCCGAGTTCGGCTTTGAGCAGGAATGCGTTTTTGGTTGCAACCTGGCTGCCTGCGGACAGCCCCCTGACAATCTCTACACGGCCGTTGCTGCGTTGACCGATCGTCACGGTTTGGGCTCTGAAGCCTTTCGGGATGCGAACGAACACGACGTCGCGACCTTCAAGTGTCTGCACCGCATCCTCGGGCACCACGATCGCACTGGATGTGCCACCACGGCTAGGCAGCAGCCGCACACGGACCGCCAAGCCTGGCTGAAGGCTACCCGACACATCGAGCACCGCGGTTGCCGAGCGCGTATCGTTGGCGAGCCCCGGCGTGACGGCACGCACTTTCGCCTCCACCGTCCTGCCATCGGGCAGTTCGATGATTGCACGATCGCCAGGCGCGAGTCGTTGGGCATCTGTCGGTCCGACCGCGGCCTCGACCTGTATCTTCGACGCATCGGCGATGCGCATCAGTTCGGTCTCGGGCTGAACAAATGCACCGAGGCTGACGCTCTCGGCTGTGACGCGACCCGAGATTGGGCTGGACACAAGCACGCCGCGGCCATCGGACGTGATCCGCGCGGTGCCTGCCGCCACACTGGCGCGGCGCGCCTCGGCGGCCGCAGACGTGGCGCCGGCCTCAGCCTGCTCCAGGTCAACACGTGCCGACACCTTCTGACGATACAGATATTGCTCGCGGGCGAGCGCCTTCTGCGCAAGCGTCGCCCTTGCAGCCGCAGCGGTGCGGTCGGCCGCGATCTGAGCGGCGTCCCGGCTCTCGACGATTGCCAGTGTCTCACCGGCACGGACCGGGTCACCAAGCCGTTTCATCAGCCGTGTGACCGCACCGCCTGCGCGGGCGGTGACGATCGCCTCGCCTTGCGGAGACGCGGTGACGGTCGCCTGTGCCACGATTTCTGCCCCGAGTCCGCCTGGATTGATCGTCTCGGTCGCGATTCCGGCTTGCCCAATGGCTTGCGAGGTCATCGTCACCACATCGGGCGTTTTCTTTTCCTCGGCGGGGGCCGTGGTGTTGCCGCTTGCCGCTTCCGTGGCAGCGGGTTGATCTGAGGTGCAGCGTGCGACACCGAAGCCGCCGAGTGCGGCGACGAGCGCGACGGTCGCGCCGCCGCCCAGCAGGCGCTTATCCTTCATCATCGTTCATCTCCGGAAATCGTAGGGGCTGGCGTCGTGAGCCGGTCGAGCCGAGCCTGTGCGTCGTGGTACGCGGCGAGCGCGTCGACGTAGGTCTGCCGGGTTTGCGAGAGCGTGCGCTCGGCATCGAGCAGCGCGATCTGATCGAACTTGCCTTGGCTCCAGCCGAGCCGCGCTATGCGGGCGGCCTCCTGTGCCGCAGCGAGCCCGGGGCCACCAGCCGCGCGCGCCGTGGCGGCAGCATTCGCCACCTCGGTCTGTGCGCTGGCGATCTGCTGACGGGTATCCACAATCGCCAGACTGCGCAGCGCGAGCGCTTGGGTTTGTTCGGCCTGTGACTGGGCGACGAAGGCGTTGCCGTTGTTGAAGAACGGCAGCGGAATCGATAGTCCGACGACGGCTGCGGTGTCGTTGGTCGCCTCAAGTCGCCGTGCGAACGCGCTGACGGTGACATCGGGAACCCGCAGCGACCGTGCGACACGAATTTGCGCATCGGCAGTGCGAACATCGGCTTGGGCAGCGACGAGCGCGAGCGTGCCTTCGATTTCGACGGACCGCGGTGGTCCATAGCCATCAATTCGCTCGAACCAGGCGCGGTCGATTGGACCGGTCACGGGTGACGACAACAGCGTTTCGAGATTGGCACGCGCGGCCTGCGCCTGCCGGGTCGCGCTGTCGGCCGCGACCTGCGCATTGATGCGCAGCACATCGGCCCGTTGTTGTTCGATGGGACCGACAGCACCTGCCCGAACGCGCTCATTCGAAATGCGCGACGCATTTGCGGCGATCCCCGCCTGCTCGCCCAGAACTTCTGACCGCCGCTCCGCCGCGGCTGCCTCGATATAGAGCTGCGTGACCCGCAAGCGTAGATCGGCCCGTGCGATCTCGGTCTGAATCTGCGCGCGGGTCAGACGCGCGGTTGCCAAGGCAACACGCGCGGGGCGCTTGCCACCCAGTTCCAACGGCAACGCCACGCCGACGGTGGTCTCCGAACTGCGGACCCCCCTGTAGGCGCCGCTGCCGCCGATATTCTCGACCTGCGTCTGCAACTCGGGGTTGGGACGCAGCCCCGCGACCCGCCGGGCTGCGGTCGCGGCCGCGACGTTCGCAGTCGCTGCACCGATCGAAGGCAGCGCGGTTTGCGTGCTGCCGCCGGGACCGGACGCCGCCCCGCCGGTGGTGGCGCTCATTGACGGAGTGCCGACAGTCGTTGGCACGCCGGCAGCGCCAAGCGCGGCGTCGAGCGAAAAGGCGGGTGGCACCTGTGACGAAGTGGTCGCTGCCGGAAGACCGGGCAGTGGTGATGTCTGCGCCTCAGCCATACTGGCCAAGGACGCCGCGACCATGAAGGTCGCGATGGTACGATGCATCAATGATGACTCCTGACGTAACTAATTCGCCCCGCACGGCAGCAACCGGCAGGGTTAGTGGGTCGTCAGGCTTGCGGCGGCCTCAGTGCAGGATCGGCCGTAGACAACGGCTGCATTGAACGGCTCGCGGAAACAGGAAGCAGTCGGAGGTCTCGCGTCAGAGTTGCGATAGCAAGCTTGACCGGTGCCCCAACATGATCGCCGTGGCAGCCCCCGTGGTGGTGAGGATAGCCCTTGTCGCTATCTGCGGGCACCTGATCGACGTCGTCGGAGGTATGCGCTTCGGCAATCTGTTCGGCACGCGACTCATGAGCGCTGATGCTGGCATCCGGTCGTTCCAACACATGCGCCGCTGCCGTCGTCTCAAGGGAGAAAACGAGCATCAGGCAGGCAAAAATGGTCAACAGGCGTCGCACGGGTTGCTCCGTAGCAGTAACGCCGATGAAGTGATAGCCCCACAGATCGCAGCGGGCACCGCTGGTATGGACGATCATATTTTCGCGCTTGTGAACCCTCGACGTTTGCGCATTTCGCGACCTTAATGCGCTGTCTGGATGGCCCTTGCGGCGTGAGCAGGTGTTGCGTTCACGCGCCGCAGTTGGTGAACATGCACGTGTTCCACGGAACTGTGACGGGATAATTGCGAATCGCCACGGGGCCAAGATTTGCACGTGATGCCTCGAGATGGCTATTCGGCGTAATAGGATGCTGCTTATCGGCTCAATTTAAAAAATTCCTTCTTACTACAAATGCTCTACACGCAAGATATGTAATAATATATCTGCATGAACATTAGCTGTCTGGGGCATTCTCGAGCTGTTCACCCATGATATCCTATTGACTAAATTTGTGGCAATCAGTCACGCCCAATGGAGGTAATCATGAAAGGACTTTTTATATTAGCCGCTGCGGCTATCACACTTGCGGCTCCGGCCGCGATGGCCCAGTCCTACGGCAGTTATGGTAGAGGCCAGGTCTATGGCGACCAATACCGCGGCAACGGTGGGCACGATCGCTCTTATGGCGATCATGATCGGGACTATAACCAATCTTGGCGTGGCAATAGTGGTGGCTATAATCGTGGCGGCTACGTCTACGACAATCGCCATGATCGCGAGGAACGCCGCGAACGCCGACATGAGCGTCGGGAGCGCAATCAGCGCTACGGTGGGTATGGCTATTAAGACGAAAGCGGCGCTTCCAGGGCAGACGTCCTGTGTGGCGCCGACCAGACAGAGGGATGCACTATGACGGACACGGCAGCGACATCCACTACCACACGGGCGCAAGGTATGCTTTGCCCTGTGTGCCGCGTCGATCTCATCCTTTCCGACAAGCAAGGTGTCGAGATCGACTATTGCCCGCAATGCCGGGGTATCTGGCTGGATCGCGGCGAACTCGACAAGCTCATCGAAAAGAATGCGTCGTACGAAGCTAGTGGCAGACCAACGCCCAGTTATTCTCCGCAAGCGGCTGCGCCTGCTCCCAGCTATGCGCAGCCTGCCCCATGGAGTGGATATAACGAGGGGCGTCATGGTGAAGGGCGACATGGCGGCGGGCATGACCGCGGAGGGCAAGGCGAATATCGTCCCGGCGGCTTCCTTGGCGGTCTTTTCCGACATTGATCCGAAATTGTGAAACCGTGTCGCGCTGGGAGCCACTTCATGTGCGTCCAGTGGCATAGCAGGATAGATAACATGATCAGGAGATGCCGGGTGGGATTGAGTGCCCTCATCCTTGCCGGTTTGGCAACTGGGTCGGCGGGCGCGCAGCGCTTGTCCCATGGCGCGGGTGTCAGTTGGAGCGGCACGCATGGCGGGGTCAGCTGGGACGGGGGGCATGGATATGAGGGTGGAGGCTATGGCGGCTACCCTGCCACCTCTTCGCCACGTCCCGCCTACCAGACGCCGCAGCCGTCATCGCACCTCACGCATGCGCCTCGTCCGCCATACTATCAGAAGAACAGCAGCCCCCGTTCAGCTCAGCACCACGATGATCGTTTATCCGACCAAGCGGCCCAGAATTCTGAGCATTGATGAGCGACTTGCCAAAACGTTAAAGATGTTCGCGACGCAGGTGATGGATCACCGCGAAGTTCGACGTTCAGGGGCCGTTGAGTCGCTTCCAGGCCCGGTGGTGATGGCGCAGGTGGAAGAGCAATCCCCGCCGTCTGGAGAGAGGTTCGAACATCTCGTCCGGTCCTTCGGGGTCGAGTAGTTCGCTGTCAACCAGCCACCTTTCCACCGCAGAAAGTTCAGGTAGTTCATACTCACGCAGCGAGCGTCCGGGTGCCTGCAATGCGGCGATCGTCGCGATCAATGAGCCGGTTTCGGCGAGCTTTGCAGACACTATGTCTCGCTTGGTGCCGAGATGTTCCGCCAGAAGGCCGTCGCGGATCCCGGCTATCGTTCGCTGGGTGTTCGGTTCGGGTGTGGCGGTGACGTCTATCGTCACGTCGCACTCGCTGTCGAGGCGCAGCGAGCGGTTGTTGAAGTTCGATGAACCCACACGCAGCACCACGTCATCGATGATCGTCACCTTGGCGTGGACGTATATCGGCACCCCATCGGCGGTGAACGGGTGATACAGACGAAGGCGCCTATACCCGTCGCGCTTTTGAAGTTCTGCTACGAGTCTGGCGCGTGCCGTGTCCATTGCGATTGGCTCCAGCCAACCGTTTGCAGTCGTCGGGTTGACGATAACGATTTCCGGGCCATCGGCCTCGTCGAGACGCTTTGCGATCGCTTCGGCGACCCGCCGGGACGCAAAATACTGGCTTTCAGCATAGATCATCCGCCGTGCACGCGCGATGAGTGTCACATAGAGGGCCTCGATTTCATGGACCGGTTCCTGGTCTTGCATCTTCGGCAATGTCCTCGAAATGCCTACGGAGACGTCATTAAAATCGGCCTCGAGCCCGTCAGGCCAGCAATCAGTTCCATCGGTCACGGGCTCGATTGGGCGCCCGCCGGCCGCGTGCCATCGTTCACGACAAGCGTCTCCGAGCGCGCGCGCGACCGGACCTTCGAGTGCCATCGCCGCATCATGCCACGGTCCGTGTGGCTTGCCGTCCGGACTGACGCGGCGCGGCTCCTCGTCACGATGCTCCCGCGTATCCCACCGTTCTCGAGTCATATCGATGCCGCCGCAGAACGCCGTGCAGTCGTCGATCACCACGATCTTTTGATGATGCGATCCCGCCAGCGGATGGTGGCTGTCGAGCTTGAGGTGTATACGCGAATCGCGCATCCAGCGAAGGAGAGTGACCAAGGTGCGGCCGTGGACCAGCGATTTGAACGCACCGGTACCCCATCGAAGTATGTAGACTTCGAGCAAGGGGCGGCGCTTGACCAGCCAGCTGATGAACGCACCGACTGTTGGTGGCCCTTCGTCCTGACCCTCTGCGGCAAAATGGATACGGGCATCAAAGTCCCAGCCGATAAGCACGATATGACGCTTCGCCTTGAGCATCGCCGATCGCGCGGCCCTGAAGTAATCATTGGCGTCGATGATGACCGTGGCACGGCTTGCCTTGGCGGTGCGCCAGAACGCGGGGCCGATGGTTGCACCGCTCATAGACGTGCCGCATTCAGCGTTCATGGCGACGTCTCCATGTCACCACGCGCCACCCGTACATCAGCACGAGCGCGACGATGATCGCTATCGAAATGGAACCCAGGTAGCGATCGACCGCCGTATAGCGTTGGCCCAGTACATAGCCGGCGGTGGCGAGTATTGCCGTCCAGACAGTCGTTCCGACTGTCGACCAGATGAGGAAAGACCCCAACGGCATCCGCAGAAGCCCGGCGGGGATTGATACGATTGATCGTACAGTAGGGACGATCCGTCCGACGCAAACGAACAGCGCGCCGTGGCGACCGAACCAGTCCCTCGCGCGCTCGACCTCTTGCCACTCAAGCGTCAGCCATCGGCCGTGCCGATTGATCAACCCACGCAAGCGGTCGGCGCCGAGCATGCGGGCAACCGCATACCAGCAGAGGTTGCCCGCCATGGCGCCGGCCGCCCCGGCGGCAATCACGCCGGGCAGTGATAGTGCCCCGCGGGATGCGCGCAGGCCCGTAAGCGGCATGATGACCTCGGAGGGGAGCGGCGGGAACACCGTTTCGGCGAACATCAGCATCGCTATTCCGAGATAGCCGAGCTGATCGATAAGCTGCTGGATCAACTGAGCCAAACCGATTTTCCCCAATTTCGTTCGGCACCGCTTTCCGTTGCGAAGCACATGGATTTATGATGCCTTGTCCACCTTGCCGTCATCGTCGTCCTCTGCGGATTTCCTTAGTGGTCGCGAAGAGCGCAATGTCAGGAAGGTGACGAGGCTAATGATAATGGCGATATCATACAGCCCATATCCGACCGCTGCACCCGTCGCGCCCGTCGCCCAAAGGCTCGCTGCCGTGGCCGTTCCAGATGTTCGACCACCCTGCTTCAGTATCGCCCCGCCACCGATAAAGCCGACGCCGGTGATCAGGCCCTCAAGGATGCGAGCTTGGCCGAGCGATTCCCGGCCGAGAATCGCGATCGCGATCAGCACGAAGCCGCAGCTTGCGATGGCGACGAGCGGAAAAGTACGCAGGCCCGCGCTGCGGTCTTCTTTCTCCCGATCCCAGCCGATTGGAAGAGCCAAGGCATAGGCAGTCCCCAGGCTGACCGAATGCGACAAGGTCTCAAGGAGGTTACCTGTCAAAAAGGTCATCGACGTTTATCTTCCCAGCGGTGTTGGCAGAACAAAGCAATATCAATGATGCCGGCCCCCATGTCCGCCGCCGTGCCCTCCCCCAGAATGCCCGCCACCAAGATGACCTCCGCCAAAATGGCCGCCTCGGTAGTGGCTACCACCAATTCCGATCCCGACTGATCCATAGAAGGGGGAGCCGTAGTAGCCGTAAGGGCTTGAATAGCGGTAGGGATAGCCGCCGCCATAGTAGCCGGTGCCTCGCCAATCGCGTGCGCGATTGGCAACCGCAATCAGACATTCGCTTCCGTCCGCCTGAGCCGCGCTGCCCGGCGCTGCGGGGACGGCCACTTGTGGCGGAACGGGCGCGCGAGGGGCCGCGGCCGTCGCCCCAGGCAGAGCATCCGGCACAGGGATCGGCACTGCTCGGATCGCACCGGGTGTGTCGCATGGTACGGAAAAGTAGGAATAGGAGGGGGGCTGCGGCGGGTAGGTGGCGCAGCCGCCCAGCAGGATACCCCCTGTCAGCGGGACGGCGATAATAGACTTGTGAATTTTAGACATGATATGTTCTTTCATCCTGGATTGGCGGGCGCTGTTCAACCGAGCCGGACCCCAATCCAGCGAGAACCGCCCATCGTCGCCCTTGGGGGGACACAGCCAGTGTTGCCGCCGCCCTTCACGGAGAAAGGCGATCGCCTTTCTGCAGTTGGATATCGTTTACGCGCCGCGACGGTTTCATTTTTTATCAGGTTTCGGGGAGATCGCTTCAGCCGCTCGCAATCCAGCAACTCTTTCGAAATAAGCGTCGGCCATCTTGCAGTGCGCTGCAACTACTTCGGATTTGGTGGCATGTTGAGCGAGCTCAAGCTCCGCCTCTGCTCGATATTGAAAATAAATTATGTCATCATCCGCCACGATGATCTCCTTAATACGATTGCAGGGCTCAAGGTTCGGACGGCGCGTACATATCCACGCATAGGATATATACTGTCTGCAAACGCGGGCGTGTACACGAACGCACGCTCGCGCCGACGCGAACTTTGCTAGCGTGGTTGCAGGCTTTAGGTGTTTAGTCCCGGCATCTGGTGGATCGGATTGACGATGAACCTATCCGGCTCTGACGTCCAGATTTTGGCGATGTATTCGTAGGGTGTGAGTCCGCTGAGCGTCTTGAGCCGGCGGGCAAAGT
>Ga0308009_10000593_pt1 | contig 25478 bp, 27 predicted proteins | sample Neamet127_FD_203134 | JGI IMG/M metagenome (GOLD analysis project Ga0308009, IMG submission 203134) | Marine microbial communities from water near the shore, Antarctic Ocean - #127 | ecosystem: Environmental > Aquatic > Marine > Unclassified | place: Southern Ocean | collected 2014-07-24
GCAGCGGCCGGAATTATGCGGAGTGACAACCGCCAAAAGCCCCTGCGGCGCCCATCACGGGCGCCACAAACTCCGCATAATCATCCGCTCGGCATAAACCGTGGTGAGCATCGCACGATCCTTCGCCCTGCGGCGCCTGTTCGAGGCAATCCGGATGCGGGGCGACTAGATGGAGTAGCTGCCGAAGGGTTTTCCGAACTTCTCGACGCCGGACTTGCCCAGCAACGTCAGCTTGTTGTGCAGCTTGTGCCCGGGAGATGCGTTTCGGGCCTCGCGAGCCCAGACCTTGGCGTCAATTTCCCAGACATCGAAGTTCGTTCCGTCCGGGGTAAAAGCACAGAGAACGACATCGATCCGCTCGAGAAGAGTGTTGAGACATCCCCATTGGGTGTTGCGTCCCTTCGCCGTGCGCAGCGTAGCTCGCCGACCGTCAGGTAGTTTGAGTTCTGTTGCCACAGGGCTGACGAGGTCGCCGATTTTGCTCGCAAGTGCCCGGCCAGCCGAGATGCCAAACTCATACCCCTCGCGGCCAGTGAACTCGTCCTGTCCGCCGCCCGGCTTGGAGGGTTTCGTCGATACGACCTTGGGAGCCTTCGGCAGGAATTCGTCCAAGGCACGAGCGGCAACGGATGCAGCCGATAGACTAGGGTTCTGAGTCAAGAATTCGCCGAGACGGGATGCCAGATTGGGATCCAGTCTAACCGTGATCGAGTCTACCATGCGCGCCACCATTCAAGAGGGTTGATGCACCCATCTTGCAGACCAACGATAGGATTCGTCAAGAGGTATGATTCATACCCCTTGACGTGTCGTGCTTCCGCGAAGCTGCGTCCAATCAAGCGATGCGGTAGACCCGCCCCCGATCCTCGACCTTCTCAGAGGTCACTTCGAGCCCGAGCTTCTTCTTCAGCGCCCCGGCCATCGCGCCGCGCACCGTGTGCGACTGCCAGCCCGTTGCGGCCATGATCTCCTCGATGGTCGCGCCGTCCGGCGCGCGCAGCATGGCGATCAGAGTGGCCTGCTTGGTGCCCTCGCGCGGCGTGCGCGTCTTGGGCGCGGGCTCGGTCTCGGTGGGGGTGTCCGGCGCGGGCTGCTCGGTCGGCGCGTCCGTCGCGCCCGCAGGCGCGGTGTCCGCGTCTTCGGTCTCGATACCGATGGCGGTGAGGCCTGCGTCGGTGGCGACCAGCGTGACGCCGTGGCCGTCGCCGGTCTCGCGCCAGACGGGCTCGCCCTTGCGCAGGTCGGCGTCGACCTCCTCGAGGAAGCCCTTGGCGAGCATCGCGCTGACCACCTTTGCGGCGGCCCCGCCCCGCAAGCTGTCGGGGAGCGGCAGGGCGATGTGCTCGGGCCGCTGGGCGGCGGCGCTGAGGATGCTGGCTTGGGTATCGGAAAGCTTGGTCATGGGGTCGTCTCCGTATTCGGGCCCGCGTCATGCGGCGCCTTCTACGATCCCGAGCCGCGCAGGGCGCGCGGCGGGAGTTCCGGCAGTGCCGGAGATCAGCGGGCGTGTTCGCCCTCGCCGAAGGCGCTGTCGGTGATGCGCTTCAGGAGGCTGGCGTAGTGTTCGAGGGTGCCGACCATGGCCCAGCCCGCCTCGTCGGGGGCGCAGTTGAAATGGTCGTCGCTGAGCGCCTGAAGGCGGGCGAGCATCTGGTCGATCTCGGCCTTCTTGCCGATGAAGGCGGCGAGTGCGGCTTCCTTGTTCCGGCGCGCCTTCTCGGCGCGGAGTTCGTGGCGCGGGGTGGTGATCGGGTTCAGGCAGGTGGTCATCGTGGTGGCTCCGTGGTGAGTTGCATCGTCCTTCTGGAGACACGTTCCCTCTGTCCGCGACGCTTATCAACTCGATAAGCACATGATTCTGAATGATAATCGGAGCCGTCGATGCAGGGCATGAGCGAGCGCCAGTACGCCGCCCATGTCGGGCTGTCGCGGGGCGCGATCCAGAAGGCGAAGACGGCCGAGCGGCTGGTCCTCTATCCCGACGGCAGCATCAACGCGGCCGCAAGTGATGCGCGGCGAGCGGAGACGACGGACCCGTCCAAGACGAGGAAGCCGCCCGCGCCGAAGCTGAAGCCTGTCCCCGAGGCGGCGGTGGCCGCCGTCGGCGACACGCTGCGCGAACAGGGTCTGGCGGTCCCCGCCGTCGGCGGCGGCACGACCTTCCTGCAAGCCAAGACGGCGAACGAGGTGCTGAAGGCGCAGGAGCGGCGCATCCGGCTGCAGAAGCTGAAGGGGGAGTTGATCGAGCGGGCCCGCGCGCTGGCGCTGGTGTTCCGGCTGGCGCGGGAGGAACGGGACGCATGGGTGAACTGGCCTGCGCGCGCGGCGGCGCTGATGGCGGCCGAGCTCTCGGCCTCGTGCAGCGACGCGACAGGTCAGCAGATCACCGTGGAGCCAGCCGCGATGCAGAAGGTCCTGGAGAAACATGTACGCGCCCACCTCGACGAACTCGCCGAGGTCCGGCCCGACTTCCGGTGATGATGATGGCCTGACCGATTTCGACGGCGCGGGCGAGATCCTGCGCGCCTGGGGTAACGGGCTGCGGCCCGACCCGGACCTGACCGTCTCGGAATGGGCGGACCGGCACCGGATGCTGTCGGGCCGGGCCTCGGCCGAGCCCGGGCGGTATCGCACGGTGCGCACGCCCTACATGCGCGAGATCATGGACCGGCTGAGCCCCGGCGATCCCACGCAGCGGATCGTGTTCATGAAGGCCGCGCAGGTCGGCGCGACCGAGGCGGGCAACAACTGGATCGGCTTCGCCATCCATCAGGCGCCGGGGCCGATGCTGGCGGTCCAGCCGACCGTGGAACTGGCCAAGCGCAATTCGCGGCAGCGGATCGATCCGCTGATCGACGAGAGCCCCGAGCTGCGGGAGCGGGTGAAGCCCGCCCGGTCCCGCGACGCGGGCAACACGATGCTCTCGAAGGAGTTCGCGGGCGGCATCCTGATCATGACGGGTGCCAACTCGGCGGTCGGGCTTCGGTCGACCCCGGCGCGGTACATCTTCCTTGACGAGGTCGACGCCTATCCGGCGTCCGCCGACGAGGAAGGCGATCCGGTCACGTTGGCCGAGGCGCGGTCTCTGACCTTCGCCCATCGGCGCAAGGTCTTCCTGGTCTCGACTCCGACGATCCGAGGGCTGAGCCGGATCGAGCGAGAGTACGAGGCGACCGACCAGCGCCGGTACTTCGTGCCGTGCCCGCATTGCGGCGCGATGCAGTGGCTGAAGTTCGACCGGCTGCGCTGGCAGAAAGGCCGTCCCGAGACGGCGGAGTATCACTGCGAGGGCTGCGACGCGGCAATCGCGGAGCACCACAAGACGGCGATGCTGGAGGGCGGCGAATGGCGGGCGACCGCCACGGCCGCCGATCCGACCACGGTCGGGTATCACCTCTCGGCGCTCTATTCGCCGATCGGCTGGCTGAGCTGGGAGCGGATCGTGCGGGCATGGGACGCGGCCCAAGGGTCGGACGAGGCGATCAAGGCGTTCCGCAACACCATCCTCGGCGAGACCTGGGTCGAGACCGGGGAAGCGCCGGACTGGCAGCGGCTCTACGACCGGCGCGAGCGCTGGACATCCGGCACGGTGCCTGCGGGCGGGCTGTTCCTGACCGCCGGGGCCGACGTCCAGAAAGACCGGATCGAGGTCGATGTCTGGGCCTGGGGGCGCGGGCTTGAGTCGTGGCTCGTCGACCACGTCGTGATCGAGGGCGGGCCGGACCGGCACGACGCGTGGTCGGAGCTGACCGCGCTGCTGGACCGCAGCTGGCCACATGATCGCGGCGCGCATCTGCGCATCGCGCGGCTTGCCATCGACACCGGCTACGAGGCCCCGGCGGTCTATTCCTGGTCGCGGGCGCAAGGGTTTGGGCAGGTATCGCCGGTCAAGGGTGTCGAGGGGTTCAACCGCTCCAGTCCGGTTTCGGGCCCGACCTTCGTCGACGCGACCGAGGGCGGCAAGCGGCTGCGGCGCGGCGCACGGCTCTGGACCGTGGCGGTCTCGACCTTCAAGGCCGAGACCTACCGCTTCCTGCGGCTGGCGCGCCCGACCGAGGAGGAGATGGCCGACGGAGCGGCGTTTCCGCCTGGTTCGGTGCATCTGCCGCATTGGGTCGAGAACGAATGGCTGAAGCAGTTCGTCGCCGAGCAGCTGGTGACTGTGCGCACGAAGCGCGGCTTCGCCCGGCTGGAATGGCAGAAGCTGCGCGAGCGCAACGAGTCGCTGGACTGCCGGGTCTATGCCCGCGCCGCCGCCTGGATCGCGGGCGCGGATCGCTGGCCTGACGACAAATGGCGCGACCTCGAGGATCAGCTCGGGGCCGCCCCCACCGACACCGATCCCGCCGGGCAGATCAACCGGCCGGGACAGGCCCCGCAGGGCAAGCGCCGTTCCGACTGGCTCGGGCGGCGCGGAGGATGGTTCTGAAGATGACCGACTGGACGGACACCGAGCTCTCGGCGCTGCGCCGGGCCTATGCCAGCGGCACGACGCGCGTCAGCTATGACGGCAAGTCGGTGGATTACGGCTCGGCCGAGGATCTGCTGGCGCGCATCCGGACCATAGAGCGCGCCATCGCGGGCACCACGCGGCCGCTGCCGGTGGCCGGGCTGGCTGGCTTCAGCCGCGGGGACCGCTGATGTCGGCGACCTGGTTCGACCACGCCATCGCAACGGTGGCCCCGCGCATGGCCGCCCGCCGCGTGATGGCGCGGCAGGCCTTCGAGACCCTGACGCGGGGCTATGACGGGGCCGCGCGCGGGCGTCGCACCGAGGGCTGGCGCGCGCCGGGGTCCTCCGCCGACACCGAGATTGGCGTCGCCGGGGCGCTGCTGCGCGACCGCATGCGCGATCTCGTGCGCAACAACCCGCATGCGGCCAAGGCCGTGGCGGTGCTGGTGAACAACATCATCGGCGCGGGCATCATGCCCCGCGCCGCCAGCGGCGACGATACGCTCGACCGGAAGGTCGATGCTCTCTTCGAGCGCTGGACGGCGGAGTGCGACGCCGACGGCCAGCTCGATTTCTACGGCCTGCAGACGCTGATCTGCCGCGAGATGGTCGAGGCGGGCGAGGTGCTGGTGCGCCGCCGCCTCCGGCGCGCGAGCGACGGCCTGCCCGTGCCGCTGCAATTGCAGGTGCTGGAGGCGGACTTCCTCGACGCCACCAAGTCCGGCGCCCTCGGTGCGGGACGGCTGGTGCAAGGGATCGAGTTCGACCCGGTCGGCAAGCGCCGGGCCTACTGGCTGCATGCGGAGCACCCGGGCGACGCCTATGGCGCCTTGCAGAACGGGTTGCAGAGCCGCCCGATCCCCGCGGCCGAGATCGCGCACATCTACGAGAAGCAGCGCACGCAGGCGCGCGGCGTTCCCTGGGGCGCGCCGGTCATACGGTCCCTGCGCGATCTCGACGATTACGAGGTGGCGGAACTGGTCCGCAAGAAGACCGAAGCCTGCGTCACCGCCATCGTGTTCGGCGACGACGAGGCGCAGCAGGGCATCGCGCCCTCCGTGGTCGACGCCGATGGCAACCGGGTGGAGCAGTTCGAGCCGGGGCTGATCGCCTATGCGCGCGGCGGCAAGGACATCCGCTTCAACCAGCCCTCGGCCACCGGCGGCTACGGCGAATACAAGCGGGCCAGCCTGCACACGATCTCGGCCGGGTTCCGGGTGCCCTACGAGCTGCTGACCGGGGACCTGTCCCAGGTGAACTATTCCTCGATCCGCGCGGGGCTGGTCGAGTTCCGCCGCCAGATCGACGCGGTGCAGTGGCAGCTGTTCATTCCGATGTTCTGTGCGCCGGTCTGGCGCTGGTTCACCGAAGCGGCGTGGGCCGCGGGGCAGATCCCGTCTCCGACCGTACCGGTCGAATGGTCGCCGCCGAAGTTCGAGGCGGTGGATCCACAGAAGGATGCGATGGCGAACCTGCTCTCGATCCGCTCCGGCACCATGACGCTGGCCGAGGTGATCGCCAAACAGGGCCGGAACCCCGACGCGGTGCTGGCCGAGATAGCGGCGACCAACGCCAAGCTCGACGCGCTGGGGCTGGTGCTCGACAGCGACCCGCGCCGCGTCACCAAGACCGGCAGCGCGCAGACCAGCGATCCGGCGACCGATCCCGCCGCCGACGCACCGGATACCGACGACTCCTCCGCCGACGCGGACAACGACCCGGCGCAGGCCGACCAACAGGACTGACCTTCATGGACACGATGATCGAACTGCCGGCCATGCGCCGGTCGGCGGAGCTTGCGCCGAACACGGCAGATGCCGACAGCCGCACCGTCGAGGTGGTCTGGTCGGCCGGGGCCCGCGTCCGCCGCGCCACCTTCTTCGGCGAGCCCTATGACGAGGAACTGAGCCTCGACCCGGCCCATGTCCGGCTCGACCGGCTGAACGCGGGCGCGCCGTTCCTGAAAGTGCACGAGCTCGATACGCTCGACGCGGTGATCGGCTCGGTCGTGCCGGGTTCGGCGCGGATCGAGAATGGGCGCGGCATCGCCCTGGTGCGGATCAGCGAGCGTGCCGATGTCGAACCGATCTGGCGCGACATCCAGGCCGGGCATATCCGCGCGGTCTCCATCGGCTACCAGGTCCACCGCTTCGAGGTCTCGAAGCCCGAGGCCGCCCGCGAACTCTGGCGCGCGGTGGACTGGACACCGTTCGAGGTCTCTGCCGTCGCGGTCGGCGCCGACCCCGCCGCGGGCTTCCGCGCCCAGCATCCCCTTCATGACTGCGTCCTTCACCGCCGGGACGCCCCCACACCGCAAGGAGCATCCCCGATGACGGACCAGACCCAGACCCCGGCGCGCGACGCCGCCACCCCCGCCACCACCCAGCCGACCGAGCCGGTCGAAACCGAGGATACCACCATGACCGAGCTGAAAGCGGCTGCGCCCGACCCGAAGGTCGCGGCCAGCGAACCGAAGGCCCACGCAAGTGAGACGCGCAGCCAGCCGAAAACGCAGGCAACGCCCGCGCCCGATACCGAAGCGGTCGCCACCCGCGCCCGCGAGGCCGAGCGCGACCGCGTCTCCACCATCTACGATCTGGCCGGACGCCTGAACCTCGAGCGCGGATTCGCCGAGGATCTGGTCAAGCGCGGCATCAGCGTCGACGAGTCCCGCCGCCTGATCCTCGACCAGGTCGCCGCGAAATCCGACGAGACCCGGACCTTCCCCCATGTCTCCGTCCCTCTCGGCGGCCGGGACGAGCGCATCACCCGCCGCGACGCGGTGGCGAACGCGCTCCTGCACCGCTACAGCCCGACGCTGTTCCAGCTGGAGGACGCCGCCCGGCAGTATCGCGGCATGACCCTTCTGGAGCTTGCCCGCGAAAGCCTCGGCAATGCCGGGGTCAACACGCGCGGCCTGTCGCGCGACGAGGTGGCGACGCGGGCGCTGCACTCGACCTCGGACTTCCCCGAGATCCTGTCCGCCGTGACCAACAAGACCCTGCGGCAGGCCTACGAGGCCTATCCCCGCACCTTCATGCTTTTCTGCCGCCAGGTGCTCGCCACCGACTTCAAGGCCATGCACCGGGTCCAGCTCGGTGAGGCCCCGCAGCTGCTGGAAGTCGGCGAGAGCGGCGAGTTCAAGCGCGGCACGCTCGGCGAGAGCAAGGAGAGCTACAAGGTCAAGACCTATGGCCGGGTGGTCGCCATCACCCGCCAGACGCTGATCAACGACGATCTCGACGCCTTCACCCGCATCCCGGCGATGTACGGAAACTCCATCGCTCAGCTGGAGTCGGACGTGGTCTGGGGGATCATCACCGCCAACCCGGCGATGGCCGACGGCAACGCGCTGTTCCACACCACCCACAAGAACCTCGCGGGCACCGGCGCGGCGCTCGAAGTGAGCAGCGTCGGTGCGGCCCGCGCGGCGATGGCCAAGCAGACGGGCCTTGACAAGAAGACGGTGCTGAACGTCCGGCCCGCCTTCCTGATCGTGCCCGCCTCGCTGGAACTGAAGGCCGAGCAGCTGGTCGCGCAGAACCTCGTGCCCGCCGCGACGTCCAGCGTCGTGCCGCAGTCGATCCGCACGCTCGCGCCGATCAGCGAGCCCCGGCTCGACGCCGCCAGCGAGACAGCGTGGTATCTGGCGGCCAGCCCGAACCAGATCGACACCATCGAGTACGCCTATCTCGAGGGTCAGCAGGGCGCCTACATCGAGACCCGCAACGGCTTCGACGTGGACGGCGTCGAGATCAAGTGCCGCCTCGACTTCGGCGCCAAGGCCATCGACTGGCGCGGCCTCTACAAGAACCCGGGCGCGTAAGGCGCGCTTCCTGAACCCTGACACACGGGCGGCCCAATCGGGCCGCCCTTCGTCTTTCCACGAGGATCCTCCCCATGAAAAACTACGTCCAGCCCGGCAACACCATCACCCTGACCGCACCCTATGCCGTCGCCTCTGGCGATGGCCTGCTCGTCGGCTCCATCTTCGGCATCGCCGCCGGAGACGCCGCCCTCGGCGAGAGCGTCGAGACCACGCTCGTCGGCGTCTTCGACATCACCAAGGTCGGCTCCCAGGCCTGGACCGTCGGCGCCAGGGTCTATTGGGACGACACCAACAAGCGCTGCACCACGGTCGCGACCGACAACACCCTGATCGGCGCGGCCGTGGAGGCGGTGGCGAGCGGCGCGGGCGACACCATCGGCCGGGTGCGCCTGAACGCGGCCTTCTGATGAGCGCCTTCGCCGCCGCCGTCGGCGCACTCTTCGCCGATCCGAACATCGGCCGGGATGCGGTCTACATCGCCGACGGCGGCGCGGCCGTGCTTGTGCGCGCCGTCGCCCGGCGCGCAGACGCGGTCACCGACTTCGGCGATGCGCGGCTCTGGTCCGAGACCACGAGGATCGACCTGCGCGTGGCTGAGGTGCCGACACCGCGTCCCGGCGACCGCATCGAGATCGACGGCGACGCCTTCCTCATCCAGGGCGAGCCCGTCCGCGACCGCGAGCGGCTGGTCTGGACCGTGGATCTGAGGCCCGCGTGAAACTGAAGCTCGACATCGATCCCGACATTGTTGCGATGATGGCGGCCGAGGTCGCGGCGGGCGAGCGCGCGGTGACGGCAGCTATGCGCGAGGCCGGAACCGGCCTCAAGGCCGCTTGGCGCGGCCAGATTACCGGCGCGGGGCTCGGCACACGGCTGGCCAACTCGATCCGAAGCCAGAACTTCCCGAGGTCGGGCGAGAGCCTCGATGCGGCGGCGCTGGTCTGGTCCAAGGCGCCGGTCATCGTCGGCGCGCATGACACGGGGCCGTTGATCCGCTCGAAGAACGGGTTCTGGCTGGCGATCCCGCTGCCTGCGGCGGGCAAATCCCTGCGGGGCGGCCGGATCACGCCCGGTGAATGGGAACGGCGACGCGGGTTGCGCCTGCGCTTCGTCTATCGCCGCACCGGCCCGAGCTTGCTGGTCGCGGAGGGACGGCTGAACACGAAGGGACAGGCGGTGGTGTCGCGCTCCAAGACCGGGCGCGGCAAGGTCACCGCGCCGATCTTCCTTCTGGTGCCGCAGGTGAAGCTCCCGAAGCGGCTGGACCTCGCGCGGGACGCAGACCGGGCGCTGGACAGCGTGCCGGGGCTAATCGTGGCAAACTGGGTGGAGGGGCGGATTTGAAAATACTGGATCGCCAAACGCCGCAGACGGTCCGAGCCCGCCGGTTCTGGTCACCCGGCGCAGCAGCTGAGTTTCGCGACGTCCTTGTCGAAAGTCTGTGCGGCGAGCCTCACGCCCTCGACCGTGGTGAGATAGGGAAAGATCGTCTCGCCGAGCGCCTTTGTCGTCATGCCGAACTTGAGCGCCATGGCGAGCGTCTGGACACTGTCGGCTCCCTCCGGCGCCATGATCACGCCGCCCAGCAGGCGGTCGGTCGCCCGGTCCGCGACGAGCTTGATCAGGCCGCGCGTGTCGCGGGCGGCGAGCGCGCGGGGCACGTTGTCGAGGGTCAGCACACTGGTCTTGACGTCATGACCCGCCGCGCGCGCCTGCGCCTCGGTCAGCCCGACGCCTGCAACCTGCGGATCGGTGAACACCACCCACGGCATGGCGGTATTGTCGTAGCGTTCAGTCCCGCCCAGCACGGCGTTGCGGGAAGCGAGCTTGGCGCCATAGGCGGCCATGTAGACGAACTGGTCGCGGTCGGTGACGTCGCCCGCCGCGAAGATGCCGGGCTTCGTGGTCTGCATGTCGTCGCCAACCCGGATCGCACCGCGTGCGTCGGTCTCGACGCCCATCTCCGCGAGGCCCAGCCCCTCGGTGTTGGGCGCGCGTCCCGTCGTCAGGACGAGGCGGTCGGCCGTCAGTTCGCGCTCCGCGCCATTCACCGTCACGGTCAGCACCGCACGGTCCCCGTCGCGCCGCGCGGCGTGATAGGTTGCGCCGTCAAGAACCGTGACACCCTCGGCGCGCAAGGCCTCGGTGAGCGCCTGCGCCACCTCCGGCTCGGTGCGCGGCAACAGGCGCGAGCGGCAGACGATGGTGACGCGGGTGCCCATCCGCGCCATCATCTGCGCGAGTTCCACGCCGATATAGCCGCCGCCGAGGAAGATCAGGCTTTCGGGCAACCGGTCCAGCTCCAGCAGCGACGTGCTGTCGAGCGTTGGGACGTCCGGGATACCGTGGATGTCGGGCACGGCGGGTCGGCCGCCGGTGGCGACGATGACCTTGAGTGCCGTGATCCTGCGCCCGCCGACATCGACACCGCCGGGAACGAGCCGCGCCGGACCCTCGTCGAGATAGGTCACACCGTCGTAGCCCGGCAGCAGGTCGGCGTACTTCTTCTGGCGCAGCGTCGCGACCAGATTGTCCTTGGCCGCGACGAGAGCGGTCCAGTCGGCGACCTTCGCTTCGCCGACGAGGCCAGGAAACCGGGACGCCGCCCGCGCGCCGTGCACGGCCTCGGCCGCGCGGATCATCGTCTTGGAGGGCACGCAGCCCACGTTCACGCAGGTCCCGCCGATGGTTCCATGGCCGATCAACGCGACGCGCTTGCCTCCCTCGGCGGCGGTGATCGCGGCCGAGAACCCGGCCGATCCGGCGCCGATCACGGCAAGGTCGAAATCGCCCCTGGGCGCGCAGCAATCGTCTTTCATCAAGTCATCCATCCGTTCAAGTGGTCTGGCGCCGCTGCCGCCGCCAGACCGCGTACACGGTCAGCGCGACGAAAAAGGCGAGCGCGGGCAGCAGAACGTAGTCGAGCCAACGCAGCCAGGCCGACAGGCCCACGGCGCCCAGAAGCACCACGAGCACCGGCGTGAAGCAGCAGAGCGCCGCGATGACGGTTCCTACGATCCCTGTCGCGATCAGCTTGCGGTCGGTCTGCTCGGTCATTCCGTCAGCCCGAGACGCGCGCCGGGTAGCCTGCATTGGCCGACGCAGTTGCGATGGCGTCGGCGCTGGTCGCGGCAGTGTCGAAGACGACCGTGGCGGTGCGCGCCTCGAAGTCGATCTCGACGGTGCGCACGCCCTCGACGCCCTCCATCGCGCGCTTCACCGTCACTGGGCAGAGCGCGCAGGTCATTTTGTCGACCGCGAAGGTGACGGTCTGCTCGGCGGCGACGGTCTGCGCGACGGCTGGGATGGCAATGATCGGCGCGACGGCGGTCAGGCCGAACAAGGCGAGTGCAAGGATCTTCTTCATGTGGATGGCCTTTCGGGGTCAGTAGAGAAGCGGGGCCCACCAGTCGATGGTGAGCGCGGCGACGACGAGGATCAGGGAAGCCCAGAGCGCGCTCTTGGTGATGCGCGCCGAGGATGGGCGCGCACAGTAGGAACCGGGCTCGCAGACGGTCTGCTTGCGGAAATACACCTGCCAGAAACCCGCCGCGATGAAGCCGAGCGCGATCACGGCGAAGATCGGCTTGTAAGGCTCCAGAGCCGTCAAGTTGCCGATCCAGGCGCCCGAGATGCCGAGAGTCAGAAGCACTAGCGGCCCGATGCAGCAGGCCGAGGCGAGAAAGGCGCCCACCACACCGCCCGCCGCGAGCCAGCCCTTTCGGGCGGGGCGATCCGCGCCCGTGCTGTCCGTTCTGTCGTCAGTCAGCGCCATGTCGCGCACCTCTCGTCTGTGATTGACGATGGGTGTAGGGTCTGTAGCAACTACAGGCTCAAGAGGAAACTTGCCCATGATCGATCACGAGCGCGAGAGCGGCTTCACACGCGGAGATCTTGCCCGGACGACCGGCTGCAACATCGAGACGATCCGCTATTACGAGAAAACCGGCCTGCTGCCCGACCCGCCCCGGACCGACGCCGGCTACCGGATCTATTCCGCCGCGCACGCCACGCGCCTGCGCTTCATCCTGCGCGCCCGCGAACTCGGGTTCTCGATGGAGGACATTCGCGGGCTGATGGGGCTCGAAGACGGCACGGCGCCGACCTGCGCCGAGGTCAAGGAACGGACGGAGCGGCACCTTGCCGACGTCCGCGCGAGGATCGCGGATTTGCGGCGTATCGAATCCGTCCTTGCTGCAACCGCATCCAGGTGTTCGGGCGCCGAAGTCCCCGACTGTCCGGTGCTCGACGCGATTTCCAATTCGGCCGACCCATGACACCACGCGAAACCATCCTCGCCGCGCTGCACGCGCGGCTCTCGGCGCTGCCCGCCACGGCCCTGCGCGGCGAGGTGCTGCCCGAGCGCGTCCCGGTCGAGGGCCTTCTGATCCTGCGTGACGGCGAGCCGGGGGAGCCCGAGGTGACGCTGTCGCCGCTGGCCTACCACTACCAGCACCGCGCCGAGATCGAGGCGGTCGTGCAGGGCACAGAGCGCGACGCCGCCTTCGACACGCTCTGCGCCAGCATCGGCACGGCACTCGCCGCCGACCGCACGCTGGGCGGGCTCTGCGACTGGGTCGAGGCGGAAGCGCCGCGGCCAATCGATCTGCCGGTCGAGGGCGCCGCGAGCCTGAAGGCCGCCGTGATCCCGGTGGTGCTGCACTATTCCACGGCCGACCCACTCGGCTGATCCCGACAACCCGAGGAGAACACCATGGCACGAGCCCAGGGGGCGCGGGCGCTGATGGCGCTTGCGTTCGAGACGACCTATGGAACGCCGCCCGCGAGCGGCTTCACCCGCATGCCCTTCGCCAGCACCTCGCTCGGCGCGGAGCAGCCGCTGCTGAACTCGGAGCTTCTCGGCTACGGCCGCGATCCGCTGGCGCCGATCAAGGATGCGGTCACGGCCGACGGCGACGTCGTGGTGCCGCTCGACGCCGAGGCCTTCGGCTTCTGGCTGAAGGCGGCGTTCGGCGCGCCCACGACCACGGGTGCGGAAGCGCCCTACACCCACGAGTTCCAGTCGGGGTCCTGGACGCTGCCCTCGATGTCGATCGAGACCGGCATGCCCGAGGTGCCGCGCTATGCGATGTACTCGGGGTGCGTGCTCGACCAGATCACTTGGCAGATGCAGCGCTCAGGGCTCCTGACCGCGACGGCGCGGCTGGTCGCGCAGGGCGAGACGGTGGGCACGACCACCAACGCCGGCACGCCCGCCGCGCTGGAGCTGAAGCGCTTCGGCCATTTCAACGGGGCGATCACGCGGAACGGCTCGGCCCTCGGCAACGTGGTCTCGGCCGAGATCACCTACGCCAACAACCTCGACAGGATCGAGACCATCCGCTCGGACGGGCGCATCGATGGCGCGGATCCATCCATTGCCGCGCTCACTGGCCGGATCGAGGTGCGCTTCGCCGACCAGACGCTGGTGACGCAGGCCATCAACGGCGAGGCCTGCGAGATGGAGTTCGCCTACGTCCTGCCCTCGGGCGAAAGCTTCACCTTCACCGTGCACGCCGTCTACCTGCCGCGCCCGCGCATCGAGATTTCCGGGCCGCAGGGCGTGCAGGCCACCTTCGACTGGCAGGCGCGCGACAGCATCGTCGGCCGGATGTGCACCGCCACCCTCGTGAATGACGTGGAGACGTATTGATGCTGACGCTCGACCTGACCAACGCCCCGCGCTGGCACGACCTCGTTCCCGGTGTCCGCCTGCAGCTTCGCCCGCTGACCACCGCGCTGATGGTGGCGACCCGCAGCGATTCCGCCGTCGAGGCAGTTCCGGAGGAGGCTTCCGACGAGGAGCGCGCCGTCGCCTTCGCCAAGGCGCTGGCCCGCCGCGCGGTGCTCGCCTGGGAGGGCATCGGCGATGCGGACGGCAAGCCCATCGACCCGAACCCGGCGGCCATCGACGCGCTGCTCGATGTCTGGCCGATCTTCGAGGCCTTCCAGCTGACCTATGTCTCGAAGGGCCTGCTGCTGGAACAGGAAAAAAACGCCTCTGCGCTCTCGCCGAATGGTCCTTCGGCGGGGGCGAGCGGTACTGCGAAGCCTGCGCCCAAGCCTGCCCGGACTGCCCGGCGCGGCTGAACCGTCCGCTGACCCATGAGGGCTGGCAGGTCTGGGACCTCGTCGGCCGTCTGGGTGGCCAGCTGCGCGTGTTGCCCGGCGCGGTGATCGGATGGGACATGTCCGCCGCGCTGGCGCTAGGTGACGCACTCGGGGTCCCGCCGCTCGCCATGGCCGAACTGCTGCCCGTCATCGAAGCGGTGATGGTCGCCAAGCTCAACGAACAGATGGATCACTCCCATGGCGGAAAAACGGGTTAGCGTCCGCCTCGCGGCCGTGGGCGGCCGCCAGGTCCGCGCCGAACTGGAAGGCGTAGGCGAAGCCGGGTCGCACGGCTTCGGACGGCTGAGCCGCGAGATGGAAGCGGCGAACACCCGGCTGGCGGCCTTCTCCCGACGGGTGCGCGTAGCCGCCGCTGCCGCGGTGGCCGCCGCTGCCGCCGCGGGCGTGGCGATGGTGCGCTCCGGCCTGCAGACGGTGGATGCGCAAGCCAAGTTGGCTCAATCGCTCGGCACCACCGTCGCCTCGATCCAGACGCTCGAGCGCGCGGGCGAGTTGGCCGGCGTGTCGATGTCCGGCATCGAGCAGGCCACCAAGGATCTGACGCGCCGTCTCAGCCAGGCGGCCGCCGGGACCGGCCCCGCCGCCGACGCGCTGGACCGGCTGGGGCTCTCGGCCAACGAGCTGATCGCCCTGCCGCTGGACCAGCGGGTCGGCGCCATCAACGCCGCGATCGAGAGCTTCGTGCCCGCCGCCGAGCGCGCGGCCGTCGCGGGGCAGCTCTTCGGCGAGGAAGGCTCCATCGCCATGTCGCGGATCGACACTGCGACGCTGCGCCAGGCGACGGAGGACGTCCTCGCCTTCGGCGTCGTGGTCTCCGAGCAGGATGCCGACCAGATCGAGCGGACGAACGATGCCATCTCGCGGCTGGGGCTGATCTGGCGCGGGCTTTCGAACCAGCTCGCGGTCGCCGCGGCCCCTGCGCTTGAAGCCGTGGCAGATGCCATGGCAGCGGTCGCCAGCCGCACCGGGCCGCTCGGCAACGCCATTCGCGGTCTCTTCGACAATATCGGCCGCCTGACCACCTACGCGGCCACCTTCGCCGCCTTCCTCGCGGGGCGCTGGGTGGCCGGCATGGTGGCTGCGGCGATCTCCGTCCGCGGCCTCGCCACAGCACTGGTCGTTCTGCGCGGCGCGCTGATCCGCACCGGTATCGGGGCGCTGATCGTCGGCGCGGGCGAGCTCGTCTATCAGTTCACCCGCCTCGTGTCCGGTGCGGGCGGGTTTGGCGAAGCGATGTCGCTCCTGAAGGACCTGGCGGTCGAGGTCTGGGAACGGATCAGGATGGGCGCTGCAGCGGCAGGTGCTGCGGCAACGGCGATGTTCTTCGACCTGAAGGCCGATGCCGCCTCGGGCATGCAGAGCGCCATCGAGAGCGTGGTGCGCTTCGGCAACACGGCGGCGAACACGTTCGAAGGCGCCTTTGAGGCGATCAAGGCGATCTGGGGTCTGCTGCCCGCCGCCATCGGCGATCTGGCGTTCCAGGCGGCGAACAGCCTGGTCGACGGCGTCGAGGCGATGCTCAACGGCGTGGTGTCGCGCATCAATGGCTTCATTGGCGGCATCAACCAGGGGCTGGAAGCGCTCGGGTCCGAGCGACGCATCTCGCTGGTGCCCGACCTCGACCTCGGCGAGATCGAGAACCGCTTCGAGGGGGCGGCCAGTGCTGCCACGACGGCGGCGCAGGCGGCCTTCGACCGGGCCTTCGAGGACAACCCGCTCACGGCACCCGATCTCGGCCTGACTGACGCGGCGAACCGGGCGCTCGAATCTGCGAACCTGTATCGCGGGGCCGCACGCGATCTGGCGGAAGGGGCCCGCGCGCCTCTCGAAAGCTGGCAGGCGCTTCGCGACGCGGTGCGTGGAACTGACGAGGACGGCGCCGACGCACTGACCGAGGCCACCGGCGCGGCCGAACGGCTGGAGACGGCGCTCGGCGATGCCGGGCGCGCTGCAACAGGTGCAGGCGCGGCGGCCGGAGCTGCCGCCGCTGCGGCAGAGCCCGCGACGGAGGCTGCCGTCACCGGGTGGCAGGCGGTCACTGCGGCGCTGTCGGATTACGCCAGTAGGGCCCGCGCCATTGGTGGCGACATCGGCCAGAGCCTCGTCGGCGCCTTCCAGTCGGCCGAGAACGCGGTGGGCCAGTTCGTGAAGACCGGCAAGCTGAACTTCCGCGACCTCGTCACCTCGCTACTGGCCGATCTCGCCCAGCTCGCGGCGCGGCGGTTCATCCTTGGGCCGATCGCCAATGCGCTCTCCGGCGTGTTCTCTGGGGCGGGCGGAATTTTCGCCAACGTCCTGCATGCGGGCGGGATGGTCGGATCGGCCGGGCCCTCACGCTTGGTCCCGGCCATGGCCTTCGCTGCTGCGCCCCGGATGCATGGCGGCGGGATGGCGGGGCTGCGCCATGACGAGGTGCCCGCGATCCTGCAACGCGGCGAACGGGTGCTGTCGCGGCGCGAGGCGCAGAGCTACGGCGCGGGCGGCGGCGTCAATGTCACGATCATGGCCCGCGACGCCGAGAGCTTCCGGCAATCGCGCACGCAGGTCGCGGCGGACATCGCCCGTGCCGTGTCTCTCGGTCGGAGGGGCATGTGATGGCATTTCACGATGTCCGGTTTCCCGACAACATCAGTCGCGGCGCGCGCGGCGGGCCGGAACGGCGCACGCAGATCGTCGAGCTCGCCTCGGGCGACGAGGAGCGCAACGCCAGCTGGGCCAACTCGCGCCGCCGCTACGAAGTCGCCTACGGCATCCGTCGCGCCGACGATCTGGCGGCGGTTGTCGCCTTCTTCGAGGCACGGAACGGGCGGCTGCACGGTTTCCGCTTCAAGGACTGGGCCGACCACAAGTCCTGCCTGCCTTCGGGCACGCCGTCGCCCACCGATCAGGCGATCGGCACCGGCGACGGCGCGACGACCGCCTTCCAGTTGGTGAAGCGCTACGCCTCGGGCGCGCAATCCTGGACGCGCGCCATCGCGAAGCCGGTGACGGGCACCGTGCGCATCGCGCTCGGCGGGGTCGAGCAGCCCTCCGGCTGGTCGGTCGACACCGCCACCGGCGTCGTCACCTTCGGCACCGCGCCGGGCGCTGGCATCGCCGTCACAGCGGGCTTCGAGTTCGACGTGCCGGTCCGCTTCGACACCGACGTGCTCGACGTGACGCTCGACCTCGAGCGGCTCGGCTCGATCACCTCCATCCCGCTGCTGGAACTGCGCCGATGAAGACTCTCGATCCCGCCCTGCAGGCCCATCTCGACGACGGCACGACGACGCTCGCGTGGTGCTGGCGGATCGCCCGCGCCGACGGCACGAGTTTCGGCTTCACCGATCACGACCGGACACTCAGCTTCAACGGGACGGATTTCGAGCCCGAGAGCGGGCTGACGGCCTCCGAGGTCCGTTCCGGCTCGGACCTGTCGGTCGATGCGCAGGATGCCGAGGGGGTGCTGACCTCGGACCGCATCACCGAGACCGACATCCTCGACGGCCGCTGGGACAACGCGGAGGTCGATGTCTGGCGCGTGAACTGGGCCGACACCGGCCAGCGCGTCCTGATGCGGCGCGGCGCCATAGGTCAGATCCGGCGCGGGCGGCTCGCCTTCGTCGCCGAGGTCCGCTCGCTCGCCCACGTCTTGGGCCAGACGGTCGGGCGGACGTTCCAGGCGACCTGCGACGCCGCGCTTGGCGATGCGCTCTGCGGCGTCGATCTGGAGGATCCCGCATTCAAGGGCACCGGCGGTGTGATTGATCTCCTGCGGGACCGGGCGTTCACCGCTTCGGGGTTGGGCGCATTCACGTCCGGCTGGTTCACCTTCGGCACGCTCGAATGGACCTCCGGCGCGAACGCGGGGCGGCGCACCGAGGTGCTGGGCCATGACGTCACGGACGACGTGGCGATCCTGACGCTGCTCGAACCGCCAGTGCGCGCGATCGCCGAGGGCGATGCCTTCACCATCCGCGCGGGCTGCGACAAGCGCATGGAAACCTGCGGCGCGAAGTTCGCCAACACGGCCAACTTCCGGGGCTTCCCGCACATCCCCGGCCAGGACGCGGTCCTGCGCTACGCGACGAAGGACGGCGGCCACGACGGAGGCGTGCTGTGACGCAACCTCTCGCATCGGCCGATCCCGCGCGTGTCATCGCCGTCGCACGCTCCTGGCTCGGCACGCCGTACCACGATCAGGCCAGCCTGCGCGGCGCCGGCTGCGATTGCCTCGGGCTCGCCCGGGGCGTCTGGCGCGAGGCCGTCGGCCTCGAGCCGTTCCCGTTCCCGCCCTACAGCCGGGACTGGGGTGAGACCGGGCCGCGCGAGGTGCTGGCCGAGGGTGCGCGGCGGATGATGCCGGAGATTGCACCATCACAGGCAGCTCCCGGCGCGCTGGTCCTCTTCAGAATGAAGCCGCGCGCCATCGCCAAGCATGTGGGGATCCTGACCGCGCCCGACGCCTTCCTCCACGCTTATGAGCGGCTCGGCGTGATCGAGGAGCCGCTCACCCAAGCCTGGCGCCGGCGCATCGCCTTCGCCTTCCTCTTCCCGGAAAAGATCTGATCCACCATGGCAACTCTTGTTCTCGGCGTGGCTGGCGCAGCCATCGGCGGCAGCATCGGCGGGGCCATCCTTGGCGTGAGCGCGGCGACGATTGGCGGCTTCGTCGGCTCCGCCATCGGTTCGGTAGTCGACAGCTGGATCATTTCCTCGCTGGCGCCCACCCAGCGGATCGAAGGCCCGCGGCTCGACAGCTTGCGCATCACGTCGTCCACCGAGGGCGCGGTGATCCCGCGGCTCTACGGGCGCATGCGCATGGGCGGCAACATCATCTGGGCGACGGATTTCCGCGAGGAGACGAAGACCACCACGCAGGGCGGCGGCAAGGGCGGCGGGGGCGGCAAGGTCAAAACCACCGAGTATCTGTACTATGCCAGCTTCGCCGTGGCGCTCTGCGAGGGCCCGGTCACCGGCATCGGGCGCATCTGGGCCGACGGCAAGCCGATGGACCTCTCCGGTGTGACCTGGCGCTGGTATCCGGGAAGTGAGGCGCAGGCGGCCGATCCGTTCATCGCCGCGAAGATGGGGGCGGCCAACACGCCGGCCTATCGCGGCACGGCCTATGTCGTCTTCGAGGAGCTGCCGCTTGCGACCTATGGCAACCGGCTGCCACAGCTTTCCTTCGAGGTGTTCCGCCCGCTCGCCGATCCCGACACCGCCGAGGGGCTGACCCGCGCCGTCACCATGATCCCGGCCTCGGGCGAGTTCACCTACGCGACGCAGGCGATCCGCAAGACCGACGGCGGCGCGACGGTGCCCGAGAACCTGAACGCGCTGGCCGACTCCACCGACATGGTCGAAGCGCTCGACCGGCTGCAGGCGATGGCCCCGGCGGTCGAAAGCGTCAGCCTCGTGGTGGCGTGGTTCGGCGACGATCTGCGCGCGGGATCGTGCAAGGTGCGGCCGGGCGTCGAGGTCTCGGCTAAATCGACCACGCCCGCCAGCTGGTCGGTGAACGGCGTCAGCCGCGCCAACGCCTTCCTCGTGAGCCGCGACGATCAGGATCGCCCCGTCTATGGCGGCACGCCGTCCGACTTCGCGGTGGTGCAGGCGATCCAGGAGATGAAGGTCCGCGGGCTGCGGGTCACCTTCTACCCGTTCATCCTGATGGACGTGCCACCCGGCAACACGCTGCCGAACCCGTATTCCGACAACGCCGCGGAGACCGGTCAGCCTGCGTTCCCCTGGCGGGGGCGGATCACCTGTTCCCCGGCTGCGGGGTTCGCCGGGACGGTGGACAAGACCGCCACGGCGGCAAGCCAGGTCGCGGCGCTGTTCGGCACGGCGACGCCCGCGAGCTTCAGCGTCGCGGGTCAGTCGGTTTCGTGGATCGGGCCATCGGGCGACTGGGGCCTGCGCCGCATGGTGCTGCACTACGCCCATCTCTGCGCGGCGGCGGGCGGGGTCGATGCGTTCCTGATCGGGACCGAGATGCCGGGGCTGACGACCATCCGCTCGGGCGCCAGCATCTATCCGGCGGTGCAGGCCTATCGGGAACTGCTCGCGGATGTGCGCTCGATCCTCGGGTCCGGAACGAAGATCGGCTACGCCGCCGACTGGTCGGAATACTTCGGCCACCAGCCGGGCGACGGCTCGGGCGACGTGTTCTTCCATCTCGATCCGCTCTGGGCCGATCCGGAGATCGATTTCATCGGGATCGACAACTACATGCCGCTGTCGGACTGGCGCGATGGCTTCGAACATGCCGACGCGGCCGAGGGCTGGCCCGCGATCTACGACCGGGCCTACCTGCAGGGGAACATCGCAGGCGGCGAAGGCTTCGACTGGTTCTATACCTCGGCCTCAGATCGGTCGGCACAGGTCCGCACCCCGATCACCGACGGTGCTGCGGGCAAGCCCTGGGTCTTCCGCTACAAGGATCTGCGCGCCTGGTGGTCGAACGCGCACTACGACCGCCCGGGCGGGGTGGAGAGCGGCACGCCGACAGCGTGGACGCCAGAGTCCAAGCCGATCTGGTTCACCGAGCTGGGCTGTCCCGCCATCGACCGGGGCACCAACCAGCCGAACGTCTTCTTCGATCCGAAGTCGTCGGAGAGCTTCACGCCACATTTCTCGCGGGGCTGGCGCGATGACGCGATCCAGCGGGCCTATCTCGAGGCGACATATCTCTGGTGGGGCGAGGCCGCGAACAACCTGCTGTCCTCGGTCTACGGCGGCCGGATGGTGCACGTCCCCGAATGCGCCGCCTGGACCTGGGACGCGCGGCCCTATCCGTTCTTTCCGACGCTGACCGACGTCTGGACGGACGGCGCGAACTGGCGGCTTGGGCATTGGCTGACCGGGCGTCTCGGCGCGGTGTCGCTGGCCGCACTGGTCCGGCACCTCTGCCTGCGCGCCGGGCTGCCCGAGTCCCGGGTCGACGTCTCCGGCCTCTGGGGTGCGGTCGAGGGTTACGCCATCACCGCGCTGGAAAGCCCGCGCGCCTCGATCACCACACTGTCGCGGCATTTCGGCTTCGACGCGGTGGAGACCGAGGGCGTTATCCGGTTCGTCATGCGCGGGCGGGCGTCCGTCGCCACCCTCGCGCCCGACGATCTGGTGGCCGGTCGTGAAGGCGACGTGCTGGAACTGACGCGCGGCCAGGAGACCGAACTGCCGCAGGCGCTGAAGTGGCAGGTCGCCCGCGCCGACGAGGATTACGACGCGGCCCTCGTCGAGGCGCGGCGCATAACGGTGGACACGACGCGGATCGCCTCGGAGTCCTTCCCGATGGCTGTGCCACCCGAGGAGGCCGAGCGCCGCTGCCGTCGCGCGTTGATGGAGGCGTGGGTGGGGCGCGAGACCGCGGCCTTCCGTCTGCCGCCCTCGCGCCTCGCCCTTGATCCGGCCGACGCGATCCGACTCGCGCATGACGGACGGCTGGTCGATCTGCGGCTCGTCTCCATCGCCGACGCCGAGGCGCGCGGCATCGAGGCGGTTCGCCAGGACCGGGCGACCTACGACCTGCCGCCCGGCGATCCCCGCGCAGCCTCACTGACGCGCGCGGTGGTGTTCGGCGCGCCGGATGCGGTGCTGATGGACCTGCCGCAGCTGACCGAGGACCAGCCCGAGCATCGACCGTTTGTCGCCGCGCACGCCGTTCCCTGGCCGGGCGAGATGGCGGTGTTCCGCAGCCCATCGACGGACGGGTTCGAACTGCTGACCACGGCTCAGTCCCGCGCCCGGATGGGGGCACTGGTCTCCGACTTCTACCCGGGCCCCACCTCGCGCTTCGACCTTGGCAATGCGCTGGTGGTCGATCTGCTGACCGGCACGCTGGAGAGCGTCACCGACCTGACGCTGTTTGGCGGAGCGAACGCGCTGGCCATCGAGAGCGCGCCGGGGGGGTGGGAGATCGTGCAGGCGAGCACGGCCGAGCTGCTCGCGCCCGGCCGGTATCGGCTGACCCGGCTCCTGCGCGGCCAGCGCGGCACCGAAAGCGCCATGGGCAATCCGGCGCCCGCAGGCGCGCGAGTCGTGGTGCTGGACGCGTCGCTCGCGTCCCTGCCGATCGCTGAGGCTGATCTCGGCATCCCGTGGAACTGGCGCATCGGCCCCGCGAGCCGCCCGGTCAGCGACGAGACCTATGTCGCGCAGGCTTTTACGCCCGAGGGCGTCGGACTGCGGCCGTTCTCCGTCGCCCATGTCGAACAGCCGTGGCGTCGCCCCCGCACGTCCGGCGATCTCACCATCCGCTGGACGCGCAGGTCCCGCGCGCTGGCGGCCGACAGCTGGGGCGGGCTTGAGGTGCCGCTGGCCGAGGAGCTGGAGGCCTACGAGGTCGAGCTCCTCGACGGCGCTGCCGTGAAGCGGGTGCTGAGCACGACCACGACCAGCGCGGTCTACACGGCCGCTCAGCAGAGCGCCGACTGGGGCGCGCCGCTCGGCCCCAGCGACACGCTCGACATACGCATCTTCCAGCTCTCCGCCCTCGCCGGGCGGGGCGCGCCCAAGATCGTCACGCTTACGTTCTGAAGGCTTTTCCCATGTCCGACGTCACGACCCATCTCATGCTGCCGTACATCCTGGCGGCGCAGGCCCAGAAGCACGTCACCCACAACGAGGCGCTGCGGATCCTCGACGGGCTCGTCCAGCTCTCCGTCCTGGACCGGGATCTGACGTCGCCGCCCGGTTCTCCCACTGATGGCGACCGCTACATCGTCGCCTCGGGCGCAACCGGCGACTGGGCGGGGTGGGACCTCAACGTCGCGCTCTGGACCGACGGCGCCTGGCTGCGCCTGCCGCCCCGCAACGGCTGGCGGGCATGGGTCGAGGACGAAGGTCTGCTGCTCGTTTATGACGGCGCGAGCTGGATCGGCACCACGCCCGCGGCGCTGCAAAACATGGCGCTGCTGGGTGTCGGCACGACAGCGGATGCCTCGAACCCGTTCTCGGCCAAGCTGAACGCTGCGCTCTGGACCGCGAAAACCGTGGCCGAGGGCGGCACCGGCGATCTGTTCTACACCATGAACAAGGAGGCCGCCGCAGACGATCTCGGGCTGACCCTGCAGACCGGCTTCGTGACCAAGGCGCTGGTTGGGCTGTTCGGCTCCGACCGCTTTCGGCTCGCGGTCTCTGCTGACGGCAGCACCTTCTTCGACGGGCTGAGCGTCGACAACGCCACCGGCGTCGTCGATCAGCCCCGGCTGCCGCGCTTCAAGGCATACACCAACTACGACAACTATGTTGGAGTGGGGGCCTGGACGAAGATTGGCCTGAACAACACCGACTACAACGACCAAGGCGCGTTCGACGCCGCGAACAACCACTTCGTGGCGCCCGTGGATGGCACTTACCTCTTCGGCGCCACGCTGCTCTACAAGGTCAATTCCAGCACGACCGCGCGTATGCGGGGGCGGCTCGTTCTGAACGGCACAACCGAAATCCGCGGCTCCTTCGGGGAGATCTCCGCCACCCACGTCTCGCTCGCCACCACGATCTGGCTGCAGACCATGGTCCCGCTGACGGCAGGCGATACCGTCGAACTGCAGGGGTATTTCCGGGTCGCGGACGGCTACTTCGCCGCCGATCACACGTCCTTCTGGGGCTGCAAGATCGGCTGAGCGGTGGAAGGAGGATCCCGATGACACCACCCCGATCCGACGGCTTCGTCCGCATGCCCGACGCCGAATTCGAGGCGATCCTGACCCGGGCCGCAGAGGAAGGCGCGAAGCGCGCGCTCGCCGATGTCGGTCTCGACGGCGACGAGGCCGCGCTCGACATCCGCGATCTCCGCTCGCTCGTCGACTGCATCCGCCTGGTGCGCCGCACCGCCATGCAGACGGCCGTCCGCATGATCACAACCGGCGTCATGCTGGCGCTGCTCGCGGGCATCGCCATCAAGCTCAAGATCTTCGGCGGCAGCCCGTAGCCGCGCCCCATCCCCATTCATCAGTTCGCAATCACCCGCCCTCGAGGCGGGTTTTTTTCGTTTCGGAGAACCCCATGACCACGACCTTCTACGACCACTGGCGCGACGTCCCCGTGAGCAGCTGGCGCTGGCCCAACTTCTCGCCAGCCGAGATCGCCTGCCGGGGCACTGGCAAGCTGCTGATCAACGAGCCCGCGCTCGACAAGCTGCAGGCGCTGCGCGACCGGCTGGGCAAGCCGCTGATCGTGCGTTCCGCCTATCGCAGCCCCGAGCACAACCGCGCCGTCGGCGGCGCCACGCGGTCGAAGCATCTCGACGGCGCCGCCTTCGATATCGCCATGGCGAACCACGACCCAGCGGCCTTCGAGGCGGCGGCGCGGGAGGTCGGATTCCTCGGCTTCGGCTTCTATCCGCGCTCGGGGTTCATCCATGTCGACGTCGGGCCCGCGCGCCAGTGGGGCGAGCGGTTCCCGGTCCGGGCGACGGCATTTGCAGCCGAGACGCCGCCCGCGCGCGAGGTGCTGGCTGACAGCCGCACCATGAAGGGCGGCGGCGCAGCCGGTGTGGCGACGCTGGGTGTCGCCGGGGTCGAGGTGGCTCAGAGCGTCCTGGCGGAGACCCAGACCGCGATCCTGACGCTCGTGCCGTATCTCGACACACTGCGCTGGGTGTTCATCGCGGTGGCGCTCGCCGGCATCGCGGTCACGATCTACGCTCGGCTCGACGATTGGAAGAAGGGGCTGCGATGATCACCGCGCTCCTGACCGGGTTCGCCGCCCGCCCGTGCATGCGGGTAGCTCTGCGCTACGGCGCCATCGCGTTCGCCGTGCTCCTGTTCCTGCTTTCGCTTCGGCGCTCCGGGGGGCGAGCGGGACGCCTCGCCGAACGCCTTGAAACCATGGAGAAGGCCAATGACGTCCAACGTCGGATGCTGGAAGCGGCGGCTCGCCGTCCTCGTGATCACGACGATCTCGCTGACCGCCTGCGCGACGGTCGCTTCTGATTCCCGCGTCGCGACCGTCTGTCCGCCGGTTGTCGAGTATAGCCGCGACTTCCAGGCACGCGCAGCCGACGAGCTCGATCTGTTGCCGGAGAGGTCGGCAATAGCCGAAATACTCTCCGACTATAGCGTCATGCGTGATCAGGTGC
>Ga0308009_10000594_pt1 | contig 25446 bp, 21 predicted proteins | sample Neamet127_FD_203134 | JGI IMG/M metagenome (GOLD analysis project Ga0308009, IMG submission 203134) | Marine microbial communities from water near the shore, Antarctic Ocean - #127 | ecosystem: Environmental > Aquatic > Marine > Unclassified | place: Southern Ocean | collected 2014-07-24
CATGGGCGCCGGGCACGCCATGTTTGGCGCTCAGGTTGGTGTCGAGGTTGGCATACACCGCGCCCGGAAGATGGGCCTGCAGGTACTGGTCTTTGCCGGCATGCGGCTGCATCAGGTCAAAGCTGCAGTCAAAAATCCGCAAAGGCTTGGCCTCGGCCATCAGCGCCTGCAGTTGTTCGGCAGAAATCAGGGTGGTGTACATGGCTGGGCCTTCAAAAGAAAGATGCGCCGGCGTCAGCCGGGGTCTGTCGTGCGGGGATCAAGTATGGCGCGCCGCAGCAGGCGCCGGCAAGTGATTTGACCGCATTTCATGTGGGAAAAGGGCGCAAAGCCGCTCAATGTTCTTCGGCGGGGGAGTCGGGCGCGGCGCGGGCGCGCAGCACGGTGGCCGCGATGCCGCTGGCCATGATCAGGGCCATGCCGGCCCAGCCGATCAGCGGAAGCCGCTCGCCGAACAGCAGCAGGCTGTAAATCGCGCCGAAAACGATGCCTGAATACTGCAGGTTGGCGACCACCAGCGTGGCGCTGCGGGTTTTGGCGCGGGTGTAGGCGCGTGTCATGCAGAGCTGCCCCAGGGAAGCCAGCACCCCCAGCGGAATCAGCCAGAGCGCTGGCTTCCAGTGCCATTCGGACACGCCCGTTATCCCCATGGCCAGCCCGCCAGCCACGGCCGAGCCCACCGCAAAATAAAACACGGTGCGCGTCTCGGGCTCGCCGACGCGCGCCAGCGCCATCACCTGCATGTAGGCAAATGCCGCCAGCAGGCCCGACATCAGGCCGACCAGGCCGGCAAAGGCCTGGTTTTGATCGATGGTGGGGCGCAGCATCATGATGACGCCGATGAAACCTGTGACCACCGTCAGCACCAGCGGACCCTGGCTGAATGTTGCCCCCACGCTTGTCGCTTCTCTAGCTGCACGGTCGCTGCGCGCAGGCAGCAAGCCCATCAGCAACGCGCCGCCGACCAGAAAGGCCGCAATCCAGACGCTGCTCATGTAATTCAGGGTCATGGCGGTAGCCAGCGGCAGGTGGGCGATGGCGTAAAACCAGGCGCCCAGCGAGATCACGCCGACCAGGCTGCGCCACATGTGCATGCCCGCGTAACGCGTGGCCAGTGTGATGCCGCGCGAGCGGGCCAGCGCCCACATGAAAAACATGCCCAGCAGGCCGCGGTAAAAAACCAGCTCGGCGCTGTTGAAATACTCCGAGGCAAACTTGACGCAGACCGCCATGGTCGCAAAGAAAAAGGCGGCGGCCACCATCCATAAGGCTTGCATCGTTGTCCTGGTTTTATAGGTAAAAAGTGGCCTCAGCCCATACCAGTCGGGCGTGAGCAGCTATCAAATCAGTAGTAGCAGGTGGTGCCAGAATGCGGCTTCACAGCATCTGCGTGGTTTTGCTGGCGCCCATCTCGCGCCGGTACCACTCGTGAAAATGCTGCATGCCGTCTTCCATCGGGCTTTGGTAAGGGCCAAACTCGTTGTCGCCGCGCTGCATCAGCGCCTTGCGGCCGGCGTCCATGCTGAGTGCGATTTCATCGTCCTCAACACAGGTTTCCATGTAGGCGGCCTGCTGCGCCTCGATGAACTCGCGCTCGAAGGCGCAGATTTCTTCGGGGTAGTAAAACTCCACCACATTGAGCGTTTTGTCCGGGCCCTGGGGATGCAGGGTGCTGACCACCAGCACATGCGGGTACCACTCGACCATCACGTTGGGGTAATAGGTCAGCCAGATCGCGCCATGTTTGGGCGGCACGCCGTTTCGGTACTGCAGCACCACGTCGTGCCATTTCTTGTAGGTGTCGGTGCCGGGTTTGCCGAGCTTGTCGGAGACGCCGACCGTCTGCACCGAATAGTGGGGCGTCAGTTCCCAGCGCAGGTCGTCGGTGGTGACAAAGGCGCCCAGACCGGGGTGGTAGGGGCCGACGTGGTAGTCCTCCAGATACACCTCGATGAAGGTCTTCCAGTTGTAGTTGCACTCGTGCAGGTGGATCTTGTCCAGCTGGAAGCCGGCAAAATCGAGGTCGGCCACGGGACCCAGCGGCACCATCTCGGCGGCAATGTCGCGGCCGTTGTTTTCAAACACCAGCCCGTTCCAGCTGCTGGTTGTGTAGCGGTTCAGGTTCAGGCAGGGATCGACCTGAAAATGTGGCGCGCCTATCAGCTCGCCGGTGGTGTTGTAGGTCCAGCGGTGCAGCGGGCAGACGATGTTGCTGTCGGCGCCGTTGCCCAGCGAGCCTCGGCCCTGCAGCATGGTGGACTGGCGATGCCGGCAGACGTTGGAGATCAGCTCCACGCCGGTAGCGTTGCGCACCAGCGCGCGGCCGCCAAGCTCTTGCGGCAGGGCGTAGTAGTCGCCGAGCGCGGGCACGGCCAGCTCGTGGCCGACATAACGCGGGCCGCGGGCGAACAGTTTTTGCTGCTCCCGCTGGTACAGGCCGGCGTCAAAGTAGCTGGAAACGGGCAGCTGGCTGGTGGCCTGCAGAAGACGAAGGCTTAAATCAGGCATGCAATTGCCGAAACAGGCGATTTCGGGGGGAGTTGGACAGGCCCGCAACAGTGCATCAAGGCGAGGCTGCGAGGACGAAAACCACTTTTGATTGTAGCCTGCACCCTTGCTGGTCGGTGTGCGGCAACGTGCAGGGCACGGCTTGAAGAGCGGGGCGTTTGGAACGGCCTAAAATCAGGGCATCCAAGAAATACCATGGCAAAAACCTCTTCCGCCTCCCTCCCACCCAGCCCCGCCAGTTATGAAGCTGCGCTCGAAGAGCTCGAAGCCCTGGTGGCCCGGCTCGAATCGGGTCAACTGCCGCTGGACCAGTTGCTCACCGGTTACCAGCGCGGCGCCGAGCTGCTCAAATTCTGCCGCAGCAAGCTGGAGGCCGTGGAAGGCCAGATCAAGGTGCTGGAAGGCACAGAGCTCAAGCCCTGGAACCAAGAGTAAGCATCCCTTGACCGACCATCCACCCTCTTTTGCCCTGGGCGCCTGGAGCGCCCGCCAACTTGCCGACGTAGAGCGCGCCTTGAAGCGCTGGGTGGCTCCGCCGGAGCCGGTGCCGGCACCGGCTGGCCTCGGTGACGCCATGCGTTATGCCGTGCTTGATGGCGGCAAGCGCCTGCGCCCGCTGCTGGTCATGGCCGCCTGCGAGGCGGTAGACGGCAACCCCGCCGCCGGCCTGCGCGTGGCCTGCGCGGTCGAGCTGATCCACGCCTACTCGCTGGTCCACGACGACATGCCCTGCATGGACAACGACATCCTGCGGCGTGGCAAACCGACGGTGCATGTCAAATTCGGCGAGGCCCAGGCGCTGCTGGCCGGTGATGCGCTGCAGGCGCTGGCTTTCGAATTGTTGACGCCGGAGGACGGCTCGGTCGATGCCGCGACCCAGGCAGTGCTCTGCCGCATGCTGGCGCAGGCCGCTGGCTACCAGGGCATGGCCGGTGGCCAGGCGATTGACCTGGCCAGCGTCGGCAAGGCGCTGTCCTCAGAGCAACTGCATGACATGCACCGCCTGAAAACGGGTGCGCTGTTGCAGGCCAGCGTGATGATGGGCGCGGCCTGCGGCCAGATCACCCCGACAACGCAAGATGCGCTGCGCGACTATGGCGCGGCAGTGGGTCTGGCGTTTCAGGTGGTGGACGACATCCTTGACGTGACGGCAGACTCCGCCACGCTGGGCAAAACGGCCGGCAAGGATGCGGCGCAGGACAAGCCCACTTTTGTATCGCTGATGGGGCTGCCGGCCTCACGCAACTATGCTCAGGAGCTGCTTTCGCAGGCACACCACAGCCTCAAGGCCAGTGAGCTCAGGCACACCGACGCGCTCAGCGCGCTGGCCGACATGCTGGTCAACCGCACGACGTGAGCACCAGCCAGGAACCCCAGGGATGAGGCGCGCAGCGCCCGCAATAACAAGGTCACCACGATGTACCCACTGCTAGAAACCATCAACAGCCCCGCGGACCTGCGGCTGCTGCCGCGTGCCCAGCTCAAGACGCTGGCTGATGAGCTGCGCAACTATGTGCTGCACAGCGTCTCGCAAACCGGCGGGCATTTGAGCTCGAATCTGGGCACGGTCGAACTCACCGTGGCGCTGCATTACGTCTTCAACACGCCGGACGACCGGCTGGTCTGGGACGTGGGCCATCAGACCTACCCGCACAAAATATTGACCGGGCGGCGCGAGCGCATGGGCAGCCTGCGCCAGCTCGGCGGGCTCAGCGGTTTTCCGCGCCGCGATGAAAGCGAGTACGACACCTTCGGCACCGCGCATTCATCGACCTCGATTTCCGCCGCGCTGGGCATGGCCATGGCGGCCAAACAAAAAGGCGAGAACCGCCACGCAGTGGCCATCATCGGCGACGGCGCCATGAGCGCGGGCATGGCCTTTGAGGCACTCAACAACGCCGGCGTGTGCGACTGCAACTTGCTGGTGGTGCTCAATGACAACGACATGAGCATCAGCCCGCCGGTGGGCGCACTGAACCGGTACCTGGCGCAACTGATGAGTGGGCAGTTTTATGCGGCGGCCAAAAACGTCGGCAAGCAGGTGCTCAAGGTGGCGCCGCCTCTGTTCGAGTTGGCCAAGCGGCTGGAGACCCACGCCAAGGGCATGGTGGTGCCGGCCACGCTGTTCGAGAATTTTGGCTTCAACTACATCGGGCCCATCGACGGTCATGACCTGGAGTCGCTGATCCCGACGCTGGAAAACATCAAACACCTCCAGGGGCCACAGTTCCTGCACGTAGTCACCAAAAAAGGCCAGGGCTACAAGCTGGCCGAGGCTGACCCGGTGGCCTACCACGGGCCGGGCAAGTTTGACCCGGCCATGGGGCTGCAGAAGTCCAGCGCGCCGGCCAAACAGACCTTCACCCAGGTGTTTGGCCACTGGCTCTGCGAAATGGCTGAAAAAGACAGCAAGTTGGTGGGCATCACGCCGGCCATGCGCGAGGGCTCGGGCATGGTCGAGTTTCACCAGCGTTTTCCCGAACGTTATTACGATGTCGGCATTGCCGAGCAGCATGCGGTGACCTTTGCAGCCGGCATGGCCTGCGAAGGCCTGAAACCGGTGGTGGCGATTTATTCGACCTTTTTGCAGCGCGCCTACGACCAGCTGATTCACGACGTGGCGCTGCAAAACCTGCCGGTGGTGTTTGCGCTGGACCGCGCCGGGCTCGTCGGCGCCGACGGCGCCACCCATGCCGGCGCCTACGACATTCCCTTCCTGCGTTGCATCCCCAACATGAGCGTGGCGTGTCCGGCTGACGAGAACGAATGCCGCATGTTGCTGAGCAGCGCCTATGCGCAAAATCACCCGGTGGCCGTGCGTTACCCGCGCGGCGCTGGTGCGGGTGTGGCAACCCAGGCCCATCTCGATGCGTTGCCATTTGGCAAGGGCGAGATGCGGCGCCAGGGCGCGGGCATCGCGATTCTGGCCTTTGGCACGCTGCTGTACCCGGCGCTGCAGGCAGCGGAGAAGCTGGGCGCCACCGTGGTTAACATGCGCTGGGCCAAGCCGCTGGATCTGGACCTGTTGCTGCAGGTGGCGGCCAGCCATGAGGCACTGGTGACGGTTGAGGAGGGCGCTGTCATGGGCGGCGCCGGCAGCGCCGTCGCCGAGGCGCTGGCCGAAGCCGGCATCAGCAAACCTTTGCTGCAACTGGGCCTGCGCGATGAATTCACCGAGCATGGTGATCCGGCCAAGTTGCTGGCCCAGCAGGGCCTGGATGCAGCAGGCATTGAACAGTCGATTGCCGGGCGCTTTGCGGCCTTGCTGGCATCGGCTGGGGCGTCCAAGCCGGCGCTGAAGGCGGTGGGTTAGACCTGCACCGGCCGGTCGGCAAGGTGATGTGAGTTCACGGGAAAACCCGTGAAAGTGCACGGCGCGAGGTTTTTACAATTGGGGCAAGGCGGCACAACCGTGCCACGCCGTGATCCCGGTCAGCAACAGGCCGGTTTCCCCCTTTCGGAGTCCTCCATGAATCGTCGCGCCCTGATCAGACATGCCGGTATTGCCGGCGTGCTTGCGGCTGGCGTTGCGCCCGCCGTGCATGCACAGGCGACGATCCGCTGGCGCCTCGCGTCAAGCTTTCCCCAGTCGCTGGACACGATTTATGGTGCGGCAGAAAGTTTTGCCCAGCATGTGCGCGCGGTGTCGGGCGGCAAGTTCGACATATCGGTGCATGCGGCCGGCGAACTGATGCCGGCCTTCGAGGTCGTCGACAACGTGCGCCGGGGCTCGGTTGAGGCGGCGCATACCGCGCCTTATTATTTTGCTGACAAGGACGAGACTTTTGCCATTGGCGGCGCGATTCCCTTTGGCCTGAACAGCCGTCAGATGAGTGCCTGGACCTTCGAGGGCAATGGCCTGAAGCTGATGCGCGAGTTTTATGCTGGCTACAACATCATCAACTTTGCCTGCGGCAATACCGGCGCGCAAATGGGCGGCTGGTTCCGCAAGGAGATCCGCTCGCTGGCGGACATGAGGGGCCTGAAATTCCGGGTCGGCGGTTTTGCCGGCAAGGTCATCGAACGCCTGGGCGCTCTGCCGCAAAACCTGCCTGGCGGCGACATCTACCAGGCGCTGGAGCAACGCACCATTGATGCTGCCGAATGGATTGGCCCGTACGACGACCAGAAGCTCGGCTTCAACAAGGTGGCACCCAACTACTACTACCCGGGCTGGTGGGAGGGCGGCCTGCAGCTGGACCTCTATATCAACCAGAAAGCCTATGAGGCGCTCAGCACGGCCAACAAGGCCGTGGTGAAAATCGCCAGCGCTGCGGCCCATGTGGAGATGCAGGCCAAGTACGATGCCAGGAACCCGACGGCGCTCAAGCAGCTGGTCGGGGCCGGCGCCCGGCTCAGGCCTTTCCCTTCAGACGTGATGAACGCGGCTTTCAAGGAATCCATGGCGCTGTATGCAGAGTTGTCGGTGAGCAATCCCAAGTGGCGCCGGGTCTATGCCGACTATGCCCGCTTTCGGGGTGACCAGAACCTCTGGTTTCGTTTCACGGAGTCGACGTTTGACCGCTTCATGCAGAGTCAAAAGCTGTGAATGGGGCGGTCCTGACAACCGGCTGACTGTGATGCCGAAGCGTGATTTCCCGCAGGGAAAACCCGCCCTTATTCTGCGAAAAGCGAGTTTTACAATCGGGCACAACTTTCATAAGTTGAAGGCGCGGCCATAAGCCGTGTTCCCTAAAATCACCTGGAGTCAATTCATGGATCGTCGTTCCCTCATCAAAAATGCCGGTATCGCCGGTGTGCTGGCCGCTGGCGTAGCACCGGCCGTGCATGCCCAGGAAGCCATTCGCTGGCGCCTGGCATCGAGCTTTCCGAAAGCGCTCGACACGATTTACGGCGCTGCAGAAACCTTCGCCAAAAAAGTCGGCGAGATGTCTGGTGGCAAGTTCCAGATCTCCGTGCACCCCGGTGGCGAGTTGATGCCTCCTATTGCCGGCATGGTCGACAACGTCCAGAAGGGCACGACCGAAATGGTCCACACGGCGCCCTACTACTTCTTTGGCGTGAACGATGTTTTTGCTCTGGGATGCGCCATTCCGTTCGGTCTCAACAGCCGCCAGATGACGGCATGGATGTACCAGGGCAACGGCCTGAAACTCATGCGTGAGTTTTACGGCAAGTACAACATCGTCAATTTTCCCATGGGCAATACGGGCGCACAGATGGGCGGCTGGTACCGCAAGGAAATCAAGAGTGTTGCCGATATCAAGGGTCTGAAGTTTCGGGTCGGCGGTTTCGCCGGCAAGGTGCTCACCCGCATGGGTGCTGTGCCGCAAAACATTCCTGGCGGCGAGATCTACCAGGCGCTGGAGAAGGGCACCATCGACGCTGCCGAATGGGTCGGCCCCTATGACGACCAGAAGCTGGGCTTCAACAAGGTCGCTCCGTTCTACTACTACCCCGGCTGGTGGGAAGGTGGCCCGCAACTTGACGCTTTTGTCAACAAGACCGCTTACGACAAATTGTCCCCCGAGAACAAGGCCATCCTGGAGGCTGCCGCAGCTTTCGCACACACCGACATGCAGGCCAAGTACGACGCCCGGAATCCCGAGGCGCTCAAACAGCTCGTGGCGGCCGGATCCAAAGTGTTGCCATTCCCCAAAGCGGTGATGGATGCGGCCTTCAAGGAGTCAATGGCGCTTTATGCCGAGATAAATGCAAGCAATCCGGATTGGGCCAAAATCTACGCCGACTACTCTGCTTTCCGCAGGGACCAGAACCTGTGGTTCAGGTTCACGGAAATGCGCTTCGACCAGTTCATGCAAGCTCAGAAGCTGTAAGCCCTGTCAGCCTGTCCAAACCCCGCTTCGGCGGGGTTTTTTATGGGCGGTCCCGGCACGACGTAGGGCATACAGCTGAAGTTGTTTCGACGCCGGCGTGAAGCGCCAGGAAAAAGAAACCGCGCTTTTATCGTCTGGGCGCGTCTGCTTATTCGGAAAGTACAACGCAAAAAAAGGCTCGCGGTGCGCGAGCCAAATCAGAATGTAGGGTGAAGGAGTTGGCTATGGTTTTTTGCCATCCTTCGACCTTGTCGCTTCCTCCAGGGCTTTCATCGGATCGTCTTCCTTGCTAGCCGCCTCGGCAGCCTCGGATGCCTCAGCCTCTTCGGCTTCTTCCTTGATCTCTTCTTCGGACTTCGGCATTTGCAGTTGCTCGAGCACCTGCTCGGCATTGAGCTTGTCTACTTTTTCAATGCCGCCCGTCACCAGATTTGGAAACAGCATGATGGCTGCAACCATCACAAGCTGCAGGATGATGAAGGCAATCGAACCCTTGTAAATCTGGGCCGTGGTCACCGCTGGAATCGTAGCTCCCGTGACACGGTCGCGGTAGTCAAATTTCGCCGCCACGCTGCGCAGGTAAAACAGTGCAAAGCCGAAGGGCGGTGTCAGGAACGAGGTCTGCAGGTTCATGGCGATGATCACGCCGAACCAGATCATCGCGTCATCGGCGGTCATGCCCGGCACCAGTCCCGGCAGGATTTTTTCAGCGACTGGCGCCAGCAGCGGAATCACGATAAAGGCAATCTCGAAGAAATCGATGAACATGCCCAAAATGAACACCAGAATGTTGACCACAATCAGGAAGCCCCAGGCACCGCCGGGCACGCCCTTGAACAGGTTCTCCACCCAGAAGTGGCCATCCGCCGCATTGAAGGTAAAGCTGAACACCGTCGAGCCGATCAGAATGAACAGCACGAAAGAGGCGAGTTTTGCGGTGTTTTCCAGCGCCTGTTTGAGCAGGGACATGTTCATGCGGCGTTTGCCAATAGCCAGAATCAGCGCACCCAAAGCCCCCATGGCGCCACCCTCGGTCGGCGTCGCCACGCCCAGGAAGATGGTTCCCAGAACCAGGAAGATCAGAATCAGCGGAGGCATCAACACAAAGGTCACGCGCTCGGCCAGTTTGGACAACAGACCCATGCCGGTCACGCGGTTGAAAATGGCCAGTGCCAGGCCCAACAATGAGGCCAGCGTCATGGACAAAATGACGATTTCGTCTTTGGCAGCAGGATAGGGGCGTTGCAGCCAGGCGGTCAGCAGCGCGTTGTGAACCTGAGCCCAGGCGACACCGGCCGCAGCGCACACCAGCATCAGAATCAGAAGAGACTTGTGGCCGGAGGCGCCATTGCCCTCTTTGTAAATGCGGGCTTCTGGCGGCAGCGGCGGCACCATGGCAGGTTTGAACATGGCGACGATCACAATAAACAGGATGTACAAACCGACCAGCAGCAGGCCTGGCACCAGCGCACCGGCATACATGTCACCGACCGAGCGGCCCAACTGGTCGGCCAGCACGATCAGCACCAGCGAGGGGGGGATGGCCTGTGCCAGCGTGCCCGAGGCTGTGATGACGCCGGTGGCGATGACGCGGCTGTAGCCGTAACGCAGCATGATGGGCAGGGAGATCAGGCCCATCGAAATCACTGCGGCCGCAACAACGCCCGTGGTCGCGGCCAGCAGCGCGCCCACCAGAATCACGGCAATCGCCAGCCCGCCGCGCAGCGGGCCAAACACCTGGCCCACGGTTTCCAGCAGGTCTTCGGCCATTCCCGATCGCTCGAGAATAATGCCCATGAAGGTGAAAAAGGGAATGGCCAGCAGCGTGTCGTTCTGCATGATGCCGAAAATGCGCGAGGGCAGCGCCTGGAACAAGGTGGCAGGAAATAGCCCCGCCTCCATACCGACAAAACCGAAGGCCAGACCGGTGGCGGCCAGCCCGAAGGCCACCGGGAAGCCGGTCAGCAGCAGAAGAAACAGCCCTGCAAACATGAGCGGCACAAAGTTCTGCGCCAAAAAGGTGGTTTCCATCTTATTTTTCTCCAGCAAGGCGAGCGGCGGCAACCCGCTCTAGTTCTTCAAGATGCTTTTGTTCGTCCGATTTGGCCGACTCGCCACCAAGCGGGTCGTCCAGCAGTCCGCGCAGGAAAGCGATGCGTTTGATCAGCTCCGACACACCCTGCAGCATCAGCAGCATGAAACCCACGGGCACAAGCAGGTACACCGGCCAACGGATCAGCCCCCCCGCGTTTTGCGACATTTCACCGTTGGTGTAGGCGTTCACGAAGAAGGGCCAGCTCAGGTTGATCAGCAGGATGCAGAAAGGAATCAGCACGAACACGATGCCAAACACGTCGATCCAGTTGCGGGCACGGTCGGACAGCCGCGCCGAGATGAAGTCGATGCGGACATGCGAATTGCACAGAAGCCCGTAGCCTGCGCCAAGCATGAACACGGCTGCAAACAGGTACCACTGGATTTCCAGCAAGCCGTTGGAGCTCATGTCAAAGGCCTTGCGCACAATGGCATTGCCCGCGCTGATCAGGGTGGTGGCCAGAATCAGCCACATGGTGACTTTGCCAACCACCGTGCTGATTTTGTCGATCAGTCGGGACAGGGAGAGGAGATACTTCATGGTGTTCCCAGGAAAAAGTGCCCGCGCATAAAAATTAACCGGCAGACCCTCCACGGAAGGACTGTCGGATGCGGGTGGACGCGGAACGGATTCTATAGAGGACTATAGAAGGCAAGCTGACAGCTTTGTGACGGTGTTATCCCGTAGCGGACAGGGCATTGCGCGGACGGCAAGCCGCAAAGCGGCAACTCGCTCAGCCCGGTATCCTGCAACACCACCCGATGGGTTGCCCGTGTCAGTGACCGCTGTGCTTCGGCGTTGCGCGGACTTCATGTCCGCGCCATAGGTTATTCGTTAGGAGGCAGGTTCGCCCTCGCGGATCCGTGCCTGCAGCTCGCCTTTTGCCGCGTTGTAGCTGAAATTTTTCCTGGCCAGCGCTGGCTGGTAGTTGAGCATGTTGATCAAAAAACTCAAGGCGCCGAGGTTGTTGCCCAAGCGTTCAAAGCTGCCGGTCGCCCGCGCTTCCTGTTCGGTGCTGCCGGTTTGCAGCATCTGCTCGACCAGCTCGCGCATATGGGTGACGGCCAGTGCGGCCTGCTCCAGATCAAGGACGGCCAGCACCCCGCGCATCTGCTCAAGCTGCCCCGGCACTGCGGCCAGGAGGGTGGTGTCCTCCGGCGTGCGGAAAAAACTGTCCAGCGCCACCTCGAGCTGGCTCAGCAGCCTGCGCAGCTCGGTGACCACGCTTTCCATGGTTTGTTTGTCGTTGACGCGCCGGTACAGCGCTTCCATCCAGGCGTCGGGCGGTTGGGCCTGGCCGGTCCGGGCGCTGTCCAGCCGCTGCGCCAGGCGCCCCGTGCGGGCCGTGAGCTGCGGGTCCTTGGGGTCGAGATCGTCAAACGCCGCTTCGAGGTAAAGCAGCGCTGTCGCCACTTCAAGTGCGAGGTCTGGCGAAGGCGCCTGTCCGGAAGCCGCCGTGGTGTTGATCGCCTGCGTCAGCGCCTGGGCCAGTGGCTCGCTGGGCGGGTGCAGCTTGACCAGCGAATCGGTCACCAGGCTGAACTGGTCGCTGACCATTTTGAAGCGGTTCAAGTCGCCGGCGGTCACCGAAGACCAGCTCTCCTTGGCCGAGCTGATGCGTTTGCGGGCCTGCTCGATCAGGGCCGGCGCAAAGCGGTCGAACTGGACCGCCTCGTAGTCCACCGGCTGGAAGCGCTCCAGGCCGTAGCTGGCCCGCACCGCTGTCAGCGCGGGCGCGTCGCCGGCATGCCGGGCCACAGCCTGCGTGCACAGAAAAAGCAGGTCTTGCGCAAAGCGGTCTGAGGCATGCGGTATGCCGCGCGCCAGGTTGGCATATTGCAGGAGGACGCGCAAAATCGCCCTTTTGGCATAGACGTCCACCTTCAACAGCCCCAACGCCAGCGCTTCAAAAAAGCCTGCAGCAATTTTCCAGAATGTTTTCAGCTCGACCTCGGTGTCGGTTTGCGCCAGGCCCAGACACATGTTGGACAGGTTTTGCGCGGCCTGTGCATCGCCGCTGCGCACCAGTTTGAGCGTGAGCCGGTCCAGCAACTGCCGCGATGTGTCGCTGTAGGCCGTGGCCTCGACGCTGACAGCGAGCTCGGGTTCCAGCCAGCGCCATTCAAACGCCCAGAGATCTGCCGGATGGGCCCTATCCGCGCCGATCAGGCTCTGGATATCGCGGTACTGCGGAAACAGCGACACCGCCGACACTGGCTTGCCTGCCAGCACATCCCCCAGGTAGGCGGTCAGCGCCAAGCCGGCCAGCTCGACCTGATTGCTGGCTTGTTCTGTGCACTGTTTCGGCGACTGGATAAAACGCTGGACCGCTGTTTCCATGGCGCGCAGTACCAGCGCCGGCGCGCTCATGCCCACCATCTCCAGGGCGCCCGCAGCCTGGTGCAACTGCTGGCGGGCCAGGCGCAACTGGCTGGCGTCCAATGCTTCCAACTCTGCGCCTTTCGCCAGAGCGGCCTCGCGCACAAACCGTTTCAGGGCCTTGCTCGCGCCGTCCAGGGATTTGCGTAGCTCCTCCAGCACCCAGGCCAGCGGGCTCAGGTCCATGATGCTCACGTCGAGATCTTCAGGCGATGGCGTCAGCACATTGGAGGGCATACAGGCGTACCGGTTGAAGGACGGACGTTCATGGCTGGAAGCGAGGGCTTGGGCGCCCGGAAGGCGATACCGCAGGCAAGTCGCCGAAGTCTATTCCTGGGCCTGCGAAATTTGGCATGAAAACCTGTGCGAGGTGACAGTCGGCGCATGGCGCCCGCTGGCAGGTCGTGCTAGGCGGGGGGGGGTACTGATTTCAGGCAACAAGGGCGCAAGCCCGTGTTGGCGGCCACGGCCGCAGCGGTCTGCTATTCTGGCGCCACCCGCCCGGCGCGCTGCCGCTGCCGGTTTCCGTGGCCGGACTTACCAGGACCCTCATTTGGCTTCAGACGCTGCCCCCGATTCGCCCCCGCATTCCGCATCGACCTCGGTCACCGGGCGCATCGATTCGTCCGACATGCGCGGCGCTGGCAAGGCCTTGCTGTCGCTGGCGCTGATGGATGCGCGCAACCACACGCTGCGCCTGTTTGGCCAATACCAGCAGGCGCTGGAAGGCGCAAATTTTGCGGTTCCCCAGTTGCCGGTGCTCAATCCCCCGCTGTGGGAAATTGGCCATGTGGGCTGGTTCCAGGAGTGGTGGATAGGCCGCAATAGGCAGCGCTCGCGCGGCCTGCGCTGCGAGCCGGCGCATGCCCGGCTGGCTTCCATCGAGCCGCATGCCGACCGCTGGTGGGACTCGGGCAATGTGCCGCACAACACCCGCTGGACGCTGGACTTGCCGGGAGTGGCCAACTGCCGCGCCTACCTGCTGGACACGCTGGAGAGCACGCTGGAGTTGTTGGAGAAAACCGATGAAGACGACGACGCGCTTTATTTTTACCGTCTGTGCCTGTTTCACGAGGACATGCATGCCGAAGCCCTGACCTACACCGCGCAGACGCTGGGCTTGAGCCTGGACAAGCCCTTGCTGCAGGCTTTCACGCCGCCGCCGATGACAATGCGCGAGCCGTTGCTGGTACCGGCCGTCGCCTGGAAGCTCGGGTCGCCCGCGACGGGTTTTGTTTTCGACAATGAGCTGGCGCAGCGCCAGGTCAGCGTGCCCGAGTTCGAAATTGACGCGCAGCCCGTGAGCTGGTCGCAGTTTGTCGAGTTTGTGGATGACGGCGGCTACGACCGGCCCGAACTCTGGCAGCCACCAGGCTGGGACTGGCTGCAGGCGATGGCGCGCAGCGAGGGCCAGTACCAGGGACGAAGAGGCCCGCGTTATGTCGAGCAGATTGGCGTGGCCAGCGGCGCGGTGATGCAAACCCGTTTCGGCCGGCCGATGCGCATGCTGGGCAACCAGCCGGCCATGCACATGAGCTGGTGGGAGGCCGACGCCTGGTGCCGCTGGGCCGGCCGCCGCCTGCCGGCCGAGGTCGAATGGGAGGTGGCGGCGCACACGGCGGCGCGCCGGGGCTTTCGCTGGGGCGATGTCTGGGAGTGGACCGGCAGCAGCTTCCGGGCTTACCCCGGTTTTGAGCCGCACCCTTATGCCGACTATTCGCAGCCCTGGTTTGGCACACACAAGGTGCTGCGCGGCGCGTCGATGGCGACGCGGGCGCGCATGAAACATCCGAAGTACCGCAATTTTTATCTCCCTGAGCGGGATGACATTTTTTGTGGATTCCGGTCCTGCGCCTTGTAGGCGCTATTGATTTGGTAGCTGGTTACGCTTGGTGGATAAGGGCTAGAGGCTTTTTTATTGAAGATCAGGTATCACGCTGCGCCTGCGGTCTGTGTTGAACAGTAGTTTCAACTCCCCACTCCCACCCCTAACCCCTCCCTCGCCCTGCTGGGCGATGGAGGGGGACTTTATTTGGCCGCGTGCGCTACGCTCGCGTGCAATCACGACCGTTCGTTGGGATTCCCGTGCAGGAAGCGCTGCGCGCCTCCTGCACTCCGGATTTCTCCCCGCATCGGTTTTTGTTTACCCACCCGTCGGGCTGGGCCGAGGAGCGCAGATGGAGGCGGCGTCAAGGGCGGCAGTTGTCTGAGCGAAGCGAGTTCTGCCGACCCCCGCCGGAATCGAGCACCGCAGGTTGCCCGCAGCGAAGCGCAGGGACCCAGACCATCGGGTCGCCTTTTCTTTGGTGACTTTCTTTTGGCGAAGCAAAAGAAAGTTACTTGCCGCCGGGCAACCCCCGGCCAGCAGGTGCAGGCACACCAAACAGCACGGCTAAGCCAACATGAATCCCATCAAGCCGGGGCTGACAGATCACACGGAAGAATTTGCTACGAATTCAATAGCTATTCACGCATATCCACCGGGGGCTGGAGCTCGAAATCACCCCGAAGAATGGGAAACCTTGGCCTTCCGGTAATTCCACCACGGCAACATCGCCCGCAGCGACAACACCTGGCCGCTTTGCGCGCGCTCGCCGGTGTAGCCGGGCAGGCTGGCCAGCGTGGTTTGCCAGGCAATGCTTTTCAGTTCAGCCAGCAAGGCTTGCACCGGCGCCTGCGGCAACGCCGATTTCAGGCACACCAGGTGATAACGCTCCTGCACCAGCGGCACGAAGTCCAGGCCTTTTTCACGCGCGGCCGCTTCGATGCCGAGCCCGGCATCGGCCGCGCCACTGGCCACTGCCTGAGCCACGGCCGTGTGCGATGGCTCTTGCGTGTCGTAGCCGCACAGGCTGCCAGCGACCAGCCCGACCTGCGCCAGCAGCTCATCGAGCAGCACGCGGGTGCCGGTGCCTTCAGCGCGATTGACATACCGCAGGCCGGGTTGCTGCATGTCCGCCAGTTGCCGGATCCGGCGCGGGTTGTTTTTGGCAACCATCAGGCCCTGGCTGCGGTGGGCAAAACCGATCAGCTTGTGTTGGCCCGGCTTGAGCAGGTTGCGGTAAGTGCGCGCGGCCAGCGAGCTTGTGCCGGGTTGGTCCAGCGTGTGAAAGCCGGCCATCATGCAGCGGCCGCTGTTGAGTGCCGCAATCGCGTCCACGCTGCCCATGAAACGAATGTCCAGATGCAGGCGGCGCGTGGCGGCCTCATCACGCAGTGCGCTGAGTGCGGCGTCATGGCTGGCATACAGCGTCAGCACATGGGCGTCGTCGTCGAAGGCGGTGGAAAACGCGCGTTCAATGTCTCCGCGCAAGGCTTCGATCTGCGGCGCCAGCCGGGCCTGCGCCTGGCGCTCGGCCCACAGCAGTTTTTCGCCGAACTCGGTCAGTTGTGCGCGCTGGCCCTTGTCCCAAACGATCAGCGTGCGGCCCAGCGTCTGCTCCCACTTCTTGAGTGCGCCCCAAACATGGCGGTAGGACAGGTCGAGCGCGTGTGCGGCTTTGGTGATGGAGCCCTGCTCGCGCACCGCGTGCAGCAGGTCCATCAGCGGATTGCGGATCAGCGCGTCTTTGCCGCGTTCGGGCGACAGCAGGTAGGAGAGTTCGACTTTGTGCATGGCGGGCGTTGCTGGCAATTATGGTCGCAGCCCGGCAGGAGCTTGTCGCACCTATGCACAAGGCTTCATAGCTCGTGAATCCCGATGGCTTCAAGGAATGCGCCCGCCTAGGATAGGCCCACTTTTCCGATTCGCATGAACACCTTCTCCGACAGCGTCAGTACAGCTTTTGCGCTGATCGCCTCCTTCGACCCCCTGCTCGGCAGCATTGTGCTGAGGTCGCTGGCCGTCAGCGCCTGCGCCTGCCTGCTGGCCTGCAGTGCCGGCCTGGTGCTGGGCGCCTGGCTGGGCGTGGCGCGTTTTCGCGGGCGTGATGCGGTATTGACGCTGCTCAACACCTTGCTGGCGCTGCCCTCGGTGGTGGTCGGGTTGGTGGTTTACCTGCTGCTGTCGCGCTCCGGCCCCCTGGGGTTTCTCGGCTGGCTGTTTTCCTTCCAGGCCATGGTGCTGGCGCAGACCGTGCTCGTGCTGCCGGTGGTCACGGCGCTGGTGCGCCAGACGATTGAAGACGCCGACCGCCTGCACGGCGAGCAGTTCCAGTCGCTGGGCGCCGGCAAGGGCATGCGCAGCCTGCTGCTGCTGTGGGACGAGCGTTACACCCTGCTCACGGTGCTGATCGCCGCCTTTGGCCGCGCCATCTCGGAGGTCGGCGCGGTGATGGTGGTGGGCGGCAACATCGACGGCTTCACCCGTGTGATGACGACTGCCATCGCGCTGGAGACCAGCAAGGGCGACCTGCCGCTGGCGCTGGCGCTGGGCCTGCTGCTGCTGGCCGTGGTGCTGCTGCTCAATGTGCTGATTGCGCTGGTGCGGCGCTGGCGTGAACGCCTGGACGACCACGCGCCGCCGCCCGAAAGCGCCAGCTTGCAGCGTCAGGGAGGCGGTTGATGAAGCCGCTGTTCGAACTGAAAGCCGTGGGGGTGACCTACGGCAAGGTGCAGGCAATAAAAGCCTGCGCGCTGCGCATTCAGACCGGCGAACGCGTGGCGCTGGTCGGCTCCAATGGCAGCGGCAAAAGCACCTTGCTGCGCACCCTGCACGGGCTGGTGCGGCCCAGCACCGGCAGCCTGCAGGTCGATGCGGCGGCGCGCCAGGCCATGTTGTTCCAGCAGCCTTACATGCTGCGCGCCAGTGCCCAGACCAATGTGGCGCTGGGCCTGTGGCTCAAGGGTGTGGCCTGGAAAGAAGCAAAAACTCAGGCCTTGGGCGCCCTTGAACGTGTCGGCCTGCTGGGGCTGGCGCAGCGCAATGCCAAGGCGCTGTCGGGCGGGCAGCAACAGCGGCTGGCGCTGGCGCGGGCCTGGGCCTTGCGGCCTGATGTGCTGCTGCTTGACGAGCCGACGGCCAGCCTGGACCCGGCCGCCAAACGCGAGGTCGAAGCCCTGATGGCTGAATTTGCGCAGTCCGGCATGACGCTGATCTTCAGCAGCCACAACCTGGGCCAGGTCAAGCGCCTGGCCAGTCGCGTGATCTACCTGGAGCAGGGCCGGCTGCTGGCCGACCTGCCCACCCATGATTTTTTCAACGGCCCGCTGCCGCCTGAAGCTGAGATTTTTGTCAAAGGAGAGCTTGCGTGAATTCTGTCAATATTTTCAGGTATTTTCGGGCTGTAGCCCTTGTCCCGCTTGTGCTGATAGCTACGGTTTCGATAGCGCAAACGCAGCCCATCGTGATGGCCTCGACCACCTCGACCGAGCAGTCCGGCCTGTTTGGCACCTTGCTGCCGGCCTTCAAGCAGGCCAGCGGCATCGCCATCAAGGTGGTGGCGCTGGGCACCGGCCAGGCCATCGACATGGGCCGCCGTGGCGATGCCGACGTGTTATTTGTGCATGACCAGGTGGCCGAGGAGAAAATCGTGGCCGAAGGGTTTGCCATCAAGCGTTTCCCGGTCATGTACAACGACTTCGTGCTGGTCGGCCCGGCCGCCGATCCGGCCAAAACCAAAGGCAAGGACATCACCGAGGCCCTGAGAAAACTCAACGCGGCCAATGCCAACTTTGTCTCGCGCGGCGACAAGAGCGGTACCCACGCGGCCGAGCTGCGCTACTGGAAAAACGCCGGCGTCGACAACCCGCAGTTCGCCGGCTACAAGGCCTGCGGCTGCGGCATGGGTCCGGCGCTCAACATCGGCTCCTCGTCCAACGCCTATGTGCTGACCGACAGGGGCACCTGGCTCAGCTTCAAGAACCGTGGTGAGCTGGTGGTGCTGGTCGAAGGCGACACCCGCCTGTTCAACCAGTACGGCGTAATGGTCGTCAACCCGGCCAGACACCCGCAGGTCAAGCTTGCCGAGGCGCAGAAGTTTGTTGACTGGATTGTTTCCCCGGCCGGCCAGGCAGCGATTGCCAGCTACAAGATAGGTGGTGAACAGCTGTTTTTTCCGAACGCCGCGCGATAGTGAGTTCTAGCGCAGCAAACCCAGCGCAAACGGCAGGCTGACGATGCCCAGCAGGGTCGACAGCGTGACCAGGCCGGCGACAAACGCGCCGTTGTAACCCATGCGCGCGGCCAGCACATAACAGCTAGAAGCTGTCGGCAGGGCTGAAAACGACAGCAGCACCGTGGTCTGCACCGCCGACAGCCCGAACGCCCAGGTCAGGCCCAGCGCGATCAGCGGAATGAAAAAATGGCGGATGGCCAGCAGCGACACCGCCAGGGTCTTGGCCGAAGCCAGCGACGCGAACTGCATACCGGCGCCTGCGGCCATCAGGCCCAGCGCCAGTGATGCCGCGCCTATGCGCGTGACGGTGGGCTCCAGCCAGACCGGTATCTGGAAACCCAGCAGGTTGGCGGCCAGCCCGGTGGCGGTGGCAAGGATCAGCGGATTGCGTACCAGCGCGCCTACAAAACCAGTGTTGGCGTGGCGCGCCATGGGCCAGACCGCGCCCACGTTGAACAGCGGCACGCAGACGCCGATCAGGATGGCGATCAGCAGCAGGCCTTCGGCGCCGGCCAGGCGTTCGGCCAGCGCCAGCGCGATGAAGGAGTTGAAACGAAAGGCCACCTGCGCACTGGCGGCGTGTTCACGCCTGTCGATGTGTTTCCCCAACCAAGGCAAGTAAGGCAGGCTGTAGGCCAGCGCGATGCCGAGCACCCCCATGGTCAGCCCGGCGGCGATCAGGCTGGAGGCGGCGCCCAGGTCCAGCGGACTCCTGACGATGGAATGAAACAGCAGCACCGGGAACAGGAAGTAATACACCAGGCTTTCCACCTGCTGCCAGACCGTGCGGTTCAGGGCGGTGTAGCGGCAGACCAGGAAGCCACACAGAATCAGCGAGAAATCGGGGAAAAGGAGTTGCGCGTAGTTCACCCGGTGAGAATAACAAAACCGTGGGGCTTTCCTAGGGATTGCCCTTATGCGTTATCCACAAGGCACGGGCACGCAGCTTGCGCTTAGGATTGGTCATTGTTTTTTTTTAAGGAAGTTAGCCATGCACCGTCGTTATCTGCTCACTCTTTCCGCGCTGACGCTGGCCACCGCCGCGGCAGGTTCGGCTTTTGCCCAGGCCTACCCCAACAAGGTCATCAAGCTGCAGGTGCCGTTTGCACCGGGCGGCACCACCGACATTGTTGCCCGCGTGATCAGCGAGCCGCTGGGCAAGGCGATCGGCCAGAACGTGGTCGTCGAGAACAAGGCTGGCGGCGGCGGGGTGGTGGGCGCGCTGGACACCGCACGCGCCACGCCGGACGGTTACTCTCTGGGCATGGCCACGGTGTCCACCACGGCGGCCAATCCGGCCATCAACCCGAAGATTCCGTACAACACCTTGACGGACTTCACGCCCATCATCAACATTGCGGCCACGCCCAACATCATTGCGGTGCACCCGAGTTTTCCGGCGCGCAACTACAAGGAGTTCATTGCCGAGCTCAAGAAGAATCCCGGCAAATACTCCTATGCTTCATCAGGCACCGGCGGCATCGGCCACCTGCAGACCGAGCTGTTCAAGAACCTCAGCGGCACCTTTATCACGCACATTCCCTACCGCGGCGCCGGCCCGGCCTTGAACGACACGGTGGCTGGTCAGGTGCAGATCATTTTTGACAATATCCCCTCGGCCCTGCCCTTTATCCAGCAAAAACGCCTGATCCCCATCGTGGTGGCCGCGCCGACTCGCTTGGCGGTGATGCCTGACGTGCCGACCTTCAAAGAGGTGGGCCTGGAGCCCGTCAACCGCATGGCCTATTACGGCATCACCGGCCCCAAGGGCCTGCCGAAAGATGTGGTGGACAAGGTCAGCGCGGCAGCCCTCAAGGCCTTGCAGGACCCGGCCGTGCGCAAGCGCATCGAGGACACCGGTTCCATCATCGTCGGCAACACGCCCGAGCAATTCACCGCGCAGATCAAGGCGGAGTACGAGGTCTATAAGAAGGTCGTGAGCAGCGCCGGCCTGAAGCTCGAATAAGCCGTGCGGGCAAGTCGCCCGCCTCGCCTACCCACCCCGCAGGCCCCGTGCCTGGCGGGGTGTTTTTTTTTGGCGGTGCCGGGCATGCAAGCTGCGCATTTTGTTATCGTCAATGCATGCATCCCCAAAGCCAGTCCGGCATAGACAGTTTTATCGACGCCTTGTGGCTGGAAGACGGCCTGTCCAAAAACACGCTGGCCGCCTACCGGCGCGACCTCTCGTTGTACGCGGCCTGGCTCGGTGCGAAGGAGCAGGGGGGCCGTGCGCTGGATGCCTCGGTCGAGAGTGACATCCAGGGCTACTTCTCGGCGCGCCACAGCGCCACCAAGGCAACCTCGGCGAACCGCCGGTTGACCGTGTTCAAGCGATATTTCCACTGGGCGCTGCGCGAGCGCCTGATCACGGCTGACCCCACGCTCAAGCTGCAGTCGGCCAAGCAGGCGCTGCGTGTGCCCAAGCTGCTGTCCGAAGCCCAGGTCGAGTCGCTGCTGGCCGCGCCGAGCGAAGACACCGCCTTGGGCCTGCGCGACCGCGCCATGCTGGAGCTGATGTACGCCAGCGGCCTGCGCGTGAGCGAGCTGGTCGGGCTCAAGACCTTTCACACCAGCATGAACGAAGGCGTGCTGCGCGTCAGCGGCAAGGGGGACAAGCAGCGCCTGGTTCCCTTCGGCCAGGTGGCCCGGTTGTGGATAGAACGTTACCTGGCCGAAGCCCGACCCGAGATTTTGAAAGGCCAGCAAACCGACGACCTGTTTGTCACCGCACGCGGCAGCGGCATGAGCCGCGTGATGTTCTGGATGCTGGTCAAAAAATATGCGCTGCGTGCCGGCATCCACTCGCCGCTGTCGCCGCATACCCTGCGCCACGCCTTTGCCACGCACCTGCTGAACCACGGTGCCGACCTGCGCGCGGTGCAGATGTTGCTGGGCCATGCGGACATTTCAACCACCACGATCTACACGCACGTGGCGCGCGAGCGACTGAAAAGCCTGCACGCGCAGCACCATCCGCGCGGGTGAATGTTGCCCTCACGTCCGTGTTGCTCCCTCTCCCTCTGGGAGAGGGTTGGGGGGAGGGCCAGCGGTCTGAGGAGCGGGCCGTCGTTAGCTATGTATTCGATAGCTATTCGCGCCCGTGGAATAAGGGTTGGAGGCCAATTGGTGTCTTGAACCTCGCGCCCAGACGCTTAATGGGACCCCGTGTACATGTAGTCGCGCCGGAAGGGGTAGCGGCTCTGCGCGCCCTGGATGGCTTCGTCCGCCATGGCTTCGGCCGGGCGGGCGGCCAGCATCTGGTGCAGGCTGATCCAGCCCTGCTCGAAACACATGGCGCTGCCGGCCAGGTAAAGGCGGTAGGCGCGCAGGATTTTTTCGGCACGCTCGGCACCACCGGTAGCGGCCAGCACCGTCTGCGCCTCGCCCAGCCTGGCCTCCAGGGCATCCGACCAGTCCCAGAGCGTGCGCGCATAGTGCGGCCGCAGGTTTTCGGTGTCCACCATTTCCAGACCGGAGCGTGCCAGGTGCGCGAGCACATCGCTGACGTGCAGCAGTTCGCCGCCGGGGAAGATGTATTTTTCGATGAAGTCCCCCATGCCCGCGCCGAGCTGGTGGTTGTCCAGGCCGCCGGCGGTGATGCCGTGGTTCAGCACCAGCCCGCCGGGTGCCAGCAAACGCATGATCTTTCCGAAGTAGGCGCTCATCTGGGTGCGACCCACATGCTCGAACATGCCGACCGAAGAGATCTTGTCGAAGGGCTGGCTTTCATCGAGATGCCGGTAGTCGCGCAACTCCATGCGCACCCGGCCCTGCAGGCCTTTTTCGGCGATCAGCGCCTGCACATGCGCATGCTGGTTTTTCGACAGCGTGATGCCGGTGGCGTCCACGCCGTAGTGCTCGGCGGCCCACAGCAGCAGCCCGCCCCAGCCCGCGCCGATGTCGAGGAAACGCTCGCCCGGCCGCAGCATCAGCTTGCGGCAGATGTGGTCGAGCTTGGCCTGCTGAGCCTCTCCCAGCGTCATGGTCTCATCGCAGTAGTAGGCGCACGAATAGACGCGGCGCGGGTCCAGCCACAGCGCATAAAAATCGTCCGACACGTCGTAGTGAAACTGAATCTGCTCCGCATCTTTTTCGGGTGTGTGCATGCGCAGCGAGCGGATCTGGTTTTGCAGGCCGGCCCACCAGCCGGTGTCGCTGTGAGCCGGATTCGCCGGCAACAGGCTGGCCGCCACCGCCATCACGTCGCGCATACGGCCCTCGATGTTGAGCCTGCCTTCGACGTATTCCTCGGCCAGCGCGCCGATCTGGCCTGCGCGCAGTCGCGTCAGGCTGGACCAGTGCGAAAAACTCATCTTCACCAGCGCGTCCGGCACGCCGAGCAGCGGCCCTTCAGGCAACTGCACAGACATGGGGGCCGGCAGGCCGACCAGCCGGGATTCCAGATGGGGAACGAGATGCCGGATCATGGGCGCACTCCTGTTCTGCATTCAAAGTGGGTCTGAATGAGCCTGGTCGCTGCGGCGACCGGTTTGCCATCGACCCATTGGCAACCCTGACTATGCGTGAACTTCAGGGCTTCGTGTGTAGGGAAAAACGGATTGTTGCGAATTGCTTACCGCAACCCGACCAGCAGCCCCAGCTCTGTTTCATCAAACCCCGCAGCCCGACGCGCCTCCAGGTTGAACGGCCCCTTGAGCCGGGGCGCGCCGTAGGCCGTGGTCAATGCTGCATAGGTGGTGATGGGGTCCAGCCCGCGTTCGCTGCACAAATGCCGGTACCAGTGGTTGCCGATGGCGACATGGCCGATTTCGTCGCGCAGGATGATGTCGAGGATGCCGACGGCCGTCAGGGCATCGGGCGTGCCGACCTTGCGCAGCTTGGCCTGCATGGCCGGCGTGGCGTCCAGGCCGCGGGCTTCGAGCGTGCGCGGCACCAGCGCCATGCGCGCCAGAACGTCATCAGACGTTTTATGGGTCATGTCCCAAAGGCCGGTATGCGCGGGAAAGTCACCGTAGTCGTAGCCCATGGCCTGCAGTTGCGTGCGCAGCAGGCTGAAGTGATGTGCTTCCTCGGCTGCGACGCGTAGCCAGTCCCGGTAATAGGCAGGCGGCATGCCGTCAAAACGCCAGGCTGCGTCGAGTGCGAGATTGATCGCGTTGAACTCGATGTGGGTCACCGCATGGAGCAGAGCGGCCAGGCCGGCCGGCGTGTACGGGGAGCGTTTGGGCACGTCGAGGTGGGAGCGCAGCTCGGGCCGCGCGGGGCAGCCGGGCAGGCCGGCGGGTGGGGCGATCAACAGCGTATCTGCTATCGAAAGAGTAGCTGCTTGCGCATGCAGGGTATGGGCCAGCAGCACTTTTTGTTGTGGATCGGGCTGCAGCAGTGCCTCCAGGGCCAACTGGCGCAGTTCGGGCGGGGCGGCGGGCAGGGACATGCCCGGATTGTCTGCCAAAGACGGGGTGGTTCTTTACAATGGAGCTATCCGCGAGACTCTCCCTCACCCCGACCCTCTCCCAAAGGGTGAGGGCGAAAGCAGTCCAATTCACTGTCGTGTATTTGGAAGAGATCGATACGCAGCACAAAGGAAAAACACGATGGCGATTTACCAACTTGATGAACTGGCCCCGAAGATGCACGAGACGGCCTGGGTGGCCGACAGCGCGCAAGTGATTGGTGATGTGGCGCTGGCCGAGGGCGTGAGCGTCTGGTTTGGCACCGTGATACGCGGAGACAGCGAGAGTGTGCGCATCGGCCGCAACTCCAACATCCAGGACGCCAGCGTGTTGCATGCCGACCCCGGCGTGCCGCTGGACATCGGCGAGGGAGCCTCCATCGGCCACCAGGTCATGCTGCACGGCTGCACCATCGGCGATGGTTCGCTGATCGGCATTGGTGCGGTGGTGCTGAACCGCGCGCGCATCGGCAAAAACTGCCTGGTGGGCGCGGGCTCGCTGGTGACCGAGGGCAAGGAGTTCCCTGACGGCTCCATGATTTTGGGCAGCCCGGCCAAGGCGGTGCGCCAGTTGTCGCCGGAGCAGATCGAGGGTTTAAAAATGATCGCCCATCACTATGTAGAGAATGCCCGCCGCTACAAGGCGGGATTCAAAAAGATTGATTGATGTCCGAACTTCATAAATTCATTTTCGACGGCCTGCCGGTGCGTGGCATGCTGGTGCGCCTGACCGACGCCTGGCAGGAAATCCTTAAGCGCCGCGAGGCTGGTGGCGGTTACCCGTCTGAAGTGCTGCAACTGCTGGGCGAAATGACGGCGGCCGGTGCGCTGATGCAGAGCAACATCAAATTCAACGGCGCGCTGGTGCTGCAGATTTTTGGCGACGGTCCGGTCAAGCTGGCCGTGGCCGAGGTGCAGCCCGACCTGAGCCTGCGCGCCACCGCAACCGTGACCGGCGAGGTACTGCCCGGCGACACCTTGAGCCGTCTCGTTAACGTCAACAACCAGGGGCGCTGCGCGATCACGCTGGACCCGAAAGACAAGCTGCCTGGCCGCCAGCCCTACCAGGGCGTGGTGCCGCTGTTCGGCGATCAGCACGAAAAGATCGAAAATCTGGCCGAGGTGCTGGAGCACTACATGCTGCAGAGCGAGCAGCTCGACACCAAACTGATCCTGGCCGCCGACGGCAAGGTGGCG
>Ga0308009_10000598_pt1 | contig 25345 bp, 24 predicted proteins | sample Neamet127_FD_203134 | JGI IMG/M metagenome (GOLD analysis project Ga0308009, IMG submission 203134) | Marine microbial communities from water near the shore, Antarctic Ocean - #127 | ecosystem: Environmental > Aquatic > Marine > Unclassified | place: Southern Ocean | collected 2014-07-24
GCCCAGGGCTCAGCCAGTCCCAGCGCCTGGCAAAACAACGCTTCTTGCATTTGTGGTTCTCCTTTAAGCTTGGATGTCAACACAATGTTCTTACGTGTCGCTTCCCACCCGAAACGGAAGAGAGCCAGTTTTCGCCAGTTTTGCTGTAGCCCATCTTGCGTACAAACTGCCCTACGCTGTCCATCTCGGTCAAGCTGTTGATGCCGAGGTTAATCTCCACGACCTGGCGGTTCCCGCACCACTGCTCAAAGGCTTTGAGCAGGCGCACGCCGTAGCCGCCCATGCGCTTCTCGGGCAACACGTCGTAGTGCATGACGCTGGCGGTGAGCTGGGCGCTGAAGATGTGCTGCTCCAGCACGGCAATCAGGGCGCCCACGATCTGGCCCCCCGTGTCCTGCGCCACCAGGAATACATACTTGTTCTGACCCTGCTCGATCAGTTGCCGAAAAGTCGCCGCCACGCGCGCAGCGTCGTAGTCCAGCGTCTTGAAACGTGTATGCGCATGCATGCGCCGACCGCCCTCCACCAGGGCAGCAATGTCTTGTACGGTGGCAAATCGAATGGGCATGGTTTAGGGCTTCGCTGATGACGTTGGAAAAAGCGAGTCGAGCATGGGGGCATAAAAAGCCGGGTGCAGCAACGGGTTGCAATTGGCCTCCAGAAAATGCACAACGCCCGTGGCATCGACGATTCCATCCAGCGTAAATGCGGTGTGCTCGCGAATGTCGGCGGGCACACACGCCAGGCAAAGCCGCCCTGCGTGTTCCAGCTGCCGCTCCAGGTCGCTGCCTACAATTTCAGCGCGTATGTTGTAGTCCGTGCCAATGGCGGGGTTCAGTGCCGACATGTAGCGATAGTCTGAAACCACCTCCACGCCTGCTGGAAGCGGTAGCGCGGCGTCATACCCTTGTAGCGTGAGCAAATGGTCATGCGCCTCTGACCAGGACTCTTCGGAGGGTAGCGCCTGAGAAATCAGTTGCCTGGCGGTGGCTCGGCCATCACCCTTGACGGTCGGCATCGGCACCGCCTCAATCACGCTCAAAGACCCGTTCCAGTACCAGGCCTTGAGTAATTTTCCAAAAATGAACTGCTCACAGTACTCGCCGTCTTCCAGACGAATGCCCGCTTGTGGGGCCGGAGGTGGCGCCGCCACAAACGGGCCACGCATGGACCGCCCGAGTGTGGATCTTCGGTGCTTCACCAGGAAGGGGCCCTTGACCTCTTCGACGCGAACTGTCCATGCTGGCACGCGCAAGCCAACGGACTGTGCGTAGCGCTTGAACGCTCGCTTGTCCTGTGCCTCGATCCAGGTTTTTCCGAAATAGGGGTACCAGCCCACAAACCCGCTCACGTTGAACCCGAGTTCTGGCGTAAAACCAATCAGGCCGCCTTCGTTTTCTGTGACGAACTGCGGCACAAAGCGAACGGCTTGGCCGTCCAGTGATATTTCCATGGCCAAGGTGCGAGGGTCCATACCGCCCTTGGCATCGACGCTTTTCATCCACTGGCTCACCGCCAGCGCATGCTGTAGAAAATTGCGCTTGAAGGGCTGCGGCATCAGGCTGACCCTCCTGCATCTGCGGCGGTCTTGACGACCTGCATCTCTTTGGCGCCGTTTTTTCCCAACTGAATCACGGAGTCCACGCGCAGGCTGTGCGGCAGCGCATGTGTAATAAAAATCATGGTTACTTTGCCCTTCAGTGCATTGATGGTCTTGGCGAAATGCTCGGCGGTTTCCGCATCCAGCGCGCTGGTCGCCTCATCAAAAATCAGCACCTTGGGCCGCTTGAGCAAGGCACGCGCAATTGCCAGCCGCTACCTCTGCCCGCCGGAAAGTCCCGCCCCTCGCTCGCCGATGGGCGTCTGATAGCCTTGCGGCAAAGCTTCCACGGTGGAATGAATCTCGGCCATCTTGCAGGCCTGGGTGATCTGCTCGAAAGTGGCATGCGGACTGGCCAGGGCCAGGTTGTCGTAGATGGTGCCGCTGAAGAGCACGGTTTCTTGCGGCACCACGCCGAAGGTTGAGCGCAATTCATTGGCGCTCATGTGTCGAATGTCAATGCCGTCAAGTTTGATCTGACCATTGGTAGGACAGTAAAAGCCCTGCAGCAGTTTGGCCAGCGTGCTCTTGCCGGATCCACTGGGCCCCATCAGCGCAACCGTGCGGCCGGGTTCGATGGTCAGGCTCAGGTTCTCATAGAGATAAGGGAGGTCATCAGCGTAACGAAAGGCGATGCGCTCGATCTCGATGCGGCCTTGCCCGACGCCTTGCCGACCCGGCGTCAGGCTGTAGGGCTCTGCGGGTGCGTTCATCAGGTCACCCAGCCGCGCCACGGCCAGGCTGGCCTGCTGAAACTGCTGCCACAAGCCGACCAGGCGCATCATCGGCTGGCTCAGCTTGCCGGCAAACATCTGAAAGGCCACCAGCATGCCGATGGTGAAGGCCGTGCCTTTGCCGTCGGTCGGGGGGTTCATCACGATCCAGGCGCCCACCAGCAAAATGAGCAATGTCATCATCTGCTCCAGCGTGGAGGCGATGACGTTGTAGGTGTTGCCGATCTGCTTGGTCTGGAAGCCCGATTGAAAGTAAGTCGCAAGATAACCCGCGTACCTGGATTTCAACTGGGGTTCGAACTGCAGGCTCTTGACCGTCTCAAAGCCAGCGATGTATTCAGTCAGAAAAGCCTGGTTGCGCGCGCCCAGCATGAACTGCTCGTTCAGCCGGGTTTGAAACACGGGCGCAACCAGCATCGACAAAATACCGATGAGCGCCAGAATGCCCAGCGCAATCAGCGTGAGCGGCACCGAGTAGTAAAACATCACGGCCATTGCAATCAGCATAAAAGGCAAGTCGAGAACCAAGGTGATAGCTGCCGAACTGACGAATTCGCGAATCGTCTCTACACCCTGCAGGCGAGCCGCAACCACGCCGGTAGGCCGGTGCTGGAAATAGCGTGGCGGTAGTTTGAACAGATGATCGAACACTTCGGCCGCCAACACTGCATCGACCCGGTTGCCGGTGTGCAGAACCAGGTATTGCCGTACCCAGGTCAGGATGGCGGTGGCGATCATAAAGATCGCCATGCCGATGGCGATCGCGATCAAAGTGCTTTGCGTCTGGTGGACGATGACCTTGTCGATGATGGCCTGTGTGAAAAGCGGCAGGCCCAGCGCCAGCAGTTGCAGCACAAACGAAGCCCACAGCACGTCGCGCCAGACCTTGCGGTGTTTGAGCAGTTCCGGGACGAACCAGCGGAAACCAAACGAGGCTGATCCCGCTTGGGACTGATCGGGGTCACTGACTGCGTCAACCTGAGGCTGAAGCAACAAAATCTGCCCGCTAAAACGCGCTTCAAACTCAGCTAAGGGCTGGGTGTTCGGTTCGTTGGAGTTGGCGGCAATCCAGCTGATGTTGTGGGCGTCGGCCTTCACGAGGAGACCCAGACCCGGTTGACCCTCCACGGCGTCAAGCAAGAGAACTGTGGTGATGGAAATGCCGATCAGCTCCGAAGAGGTGACCCCGAGCAGGCGCACCTGGAAGCCCAGGGCACGCGCGGCCGTGACCAGGGTGGCCGCAGAATACGGCGGTGCATGTTGTTTTAGCAGTAGCTGGGGGTTGAAGGGCTTTCCGTGCAATGCACAGCTCGACCCCAGCGCCCAGAGCAACTCCCTCGGTTCAATGTCTTGCATCTGCCGCCCTCCCCTTCACAAATGAACCAGGGTTCTGTTTTTTCAAAAGCACACGTTTGACACATTTCGAAACGCCGCCAATCTACCAACAAAAGAAAACTACGTAACTTGCACCCCTGTCAAATATGACAGGGGTGCAAGTCAAATCCGGGGGTAAACACTTACCCTTCACCAGCGAAAGGTAAACGGCACGGTCGGGCGCGCTTTGAATAGTCATGCCTACGAGTCTGGGCGGCAGAAGGTACGTCGGCTGCAAAGCGACCGTCGCGCACGCTGTATTGGCATTCACCACTTCCTGCTGTATGCGAGTTGTAACCGTGCTTGCCTTTCTGAATGCGGGCGCCCGGAGCTGACATATAGTGCCTATGCAACCGTCTATCGTCCTCAACACAAATTCCCCACCTTCATGAAAACCAAAGCCGCTGTCGCCTGGAAATCCGGCGAACCCCTGACCATTGAAACCGTGGACCTGCAGGGACCGAAGTTCGGCGAGGTGCTGGTCGAGATCAAGGCCACCGGCATCTGCCACACCGACTACTACACGCTGTCCGGCGCCGATCCCGAGGGCATCTTCCCGGCCATCCTGGGCCATGAAGGTGCGGGCATCGTGGTTGATGTCGGCCCTGGGGTCACCTCGCTGCAAAAAGGCGACCACGTCATTCCGCTGTACACGCCGGAATGCCGCCAGTGCAAGTTCTGCCTGTCGCGCAAGACCAATTTGTGCCAGCTAATTCGCGGCACCCAGGGCAAAGGGCTGATGCCCGATGCCACCAGCCGCTTCAGCCTGGACGGCAAGCCGATTTTTCACTACATGGGCACCAGCACCTTCAGCAACTACACCGTCGCACCGGAAATCTCGCTGGCGAAAATCCGCAAGGATGCCCCTTTCGACAAAGTCTGCTACATCGGCTGTGGCGTGACCACCGGCATTGGTGCGGTGCTGTTCACCGCCAAAGTCGAAGCCGGTGCCAATGTCGTGGTCTTCGGCCTGGGCGGCATCGGCCTCAATGTGATCCAGGGCGCAAAAATGGTGGGCGCCGACAAGATCATCGGTGTGGACCTGAACCCTGAGCGTGAAGCCATGGCGCGCCAATTCGGCATGACACATTTCATCAACCCCAAGATGATTGAAAACGTGGTCGATGCCATCGTGCAACTGACCGACGGCGGCGCCGACTACAGCTTTGAATGCATAGGCAATACCAAGGTGATGCGGCAGGCGCTCGAATGCACGCACAAGGGCTGGGGCCGCAGCATCATCATTGGCGTGGCCGAGGCCGGCGCCGAGATCAGCACCCGGCCCTTCCAGCTCGTCACCGGCCGCAAGTGGGAAGGCTCGGCCTTCGGCGGCGCGCGTGGCCGCACCGACGTGCCCAAAATTGTCGACTGGTACATGGAGGGCAAGATCAACATCGACGATTTGATCACCCACACCATGCCGCTGGAAGACATCAACAAGGGCTTTGACCTGATGAAACGCGGCGAGTCGATTCGCGGTGTGGTCCTGTACTGAGCGGCCCGCCCATGAACACCCTTCAGCCGCTTCGCCACATCACTGCCGGTGTGCTGGATGTGGCCCTGTTCGAGACCGGGCCAGTGGACGGTCCGCCGGTGTTCCTGATGCATGGCTTTCCCTATGACATCCACGCCTATGCCGAGGTGGCGCCATTACTCGCCGCGCAGGGTTGCCGCGTGTATGTGCCCTACCTTCGCGGCTTCGGCGCCACGCGGTTTCGGGACCCTGCTACGCCGCGCTCGGGCGAACAGGCGGCCCTGGGCGCTGACCTGCTGGCACTGATGGATGCGCTGGCCGTGCCGCGCGCCGTGCTGGCAGGCTACGACTGGGGCGGCCGCGCAGCCTGCGTGGTCGCCGCGCTCTGGCCCGAACGCTGCGCCGGCCTGGTCTCGCTGAACAGCTACAACATCCAGAACATCGCCAAAGCCATGGTGCCGGACACACCCGCCAACGAACATAGCCTGTGGTACCAGTATTACTTTCACAGCGAGCGCGGCCGTGCCGGGCTGGCGGCCGACCGACGCGCGTTTTGCCGGTTGCTGTGGAGCCTGTGGTCGCCGACCTGGGTGTTTGATGACGCCAGCTTCGAACGCAGCGCCGCCGCCTTCGACAATCCGGACTTTGTGAATGTGGTCATTCAGTCCTACCGCCATCGCTTCGGCCTGGTGGCGGGCGACCCGGCACTGACCGGCATCGAGGCCCGCCTGGCGGCGCAGCCGGCCATCAGCGTGCCCAGCATCACCTTCGACGGCAACGACGACGGCGTGCGCCCCCCGGCCACAGCCGGGCAGCACGCCCACTTTTTTACCGGACCCCGTTCGCATCACATCGTGCCGGGCGCGGGACACAACCTGCCGCAGGAAAAGCCGCAGGTCTTCGCCGACGCGGTGCTCGAACTGGTGGAACAAGGCCAGATCGCATGAACACCGCCCCGGAACTCCTCAGTGAACATGCCTGCTTCGGCGGCGTGCAGCGTTTCTACCAGCACACCGCCCGCAGCATCGGCCTGCCCATGAAGTATTCGGTGTTCCTGCCGCCGCAAAGCGTGATCGACGACGCCGGCGGCACGGTGCCCGCACTGATCTACCTTGCCGGCCTGACCTGCAACGAGGAAACCTTCATGACCAAGGCCGGCGCGCAGCGGCTGGCCGCGACTTTGGGCCTGGCACTGATCGCACCGGACACCAGCCCGCGTGGCGCCAGTGTGTCCGGTGAAGCCGACAACTGGGACATGGGCCTGGGCGCCAGCTTTTACCTCGATGCAGTGCAGGCACCGTGGTCCAAAAACTACCGCATGGAGACCTGGCTCACCACCGAGTTGCTGCCGCTGCTGACGGCCACCCTGCCGCTGCACGCCAGCCGAATCGGCATCTTCGGTCACTCCATGGGTGGGCACGGCGCGCTGACGCTGGCGCTGCGCCACCCTGCGCTGTTCAAGTCGGTCTCGGCCCTGGCTCCGATCTGCGCACCCAGCCAGTGCCCCTGGGGCCGCAAGGCCTTCACCGGCTACCTCGGCGCTGACGAGTCAGCCTGGGCGGCGCACGACGCCACCGCGCTGATGGCCAGACTGGACGCGGCGCCCTACCCCGGCGGCATCCTGATTGATCAGGGGCTCGCCGACAAGTTTTTGTCAGAGCAACTGAATCCGCATCTGTTTGAAGCGGCTTGCGCCCGCGCTGGCCAGGCTTTGCAACTGCGCTGGCACGCGGGTTACGACCATGGCTATTACTTCATCAGCACCTTTGTGGCTGACCACCTGAATCACCATGCGCGTCAACTGTCGGAGTGACCTTCTGCGTTTTCAGAACAGGCTGGCCTGACCTGAAGCCGATGACGGCCTGAACTGGCTCAGGTCAAGCTCCACCCGCTGGCGGTTGAAGCCGAGTCGGTGGCAGGTTTTTTCAAAGCGCTGCTTGATCAGGTCAGCCCACAGGCCGCTGCCTTTCATGCGCGAAGCAAAGTCGCTGTCGTAGTCCTTGCCGCCGCGCATCTCCTGGATGCGCGCCATGATGCGGTCCGCGCGCTGCGGGTAATGCAGCGCCAGCCACTGTTTGAACAGCGGCGCCACCTCCCAGGGCAGGCGGATGACGGTGTAAAACGCCGTGCGCGCCCCGGCATCCCACGCGGCTTCCAGCACTTTTTCCATGTCGTCGTTGACAAAGGGAATCTGCGGCGCGACGCTGACCCCCACCGGCACACCGGCTTCGGCCAAGGTGCGAATGGTGCGCAGCCGCCGGTGCGGCGCAGCGGCGCGCGGCTCCAGCGTGCGGGCCAGTTCAGCGTCCAGCGTGGTGATGGTGACGTAAATAGCAGCCAAGCGGTCGACTGCCATGGGCGCGATCAAGTCCAGGTCGCGCTCCACGCCGCTGGACTTGGTCACCAGCGAAAACGGATGCCGCGCCTGCTGCAAGACCTCGATCACCGCGCGGGTCAACCGCAGTTCCCGCTCAATCGGCTGGTAGCAGTCGGTGCCCGAGCCGATGTTGAGCAGCTTGGGAACGTAGCTGCGTTTGCCCAGGTCGACGCGCAACATCTCGGCAATGTTGCGCTTGGCAATGATTTTCGTCTCGAAGTCCAGGCCCGGTGACAGGTTCAGGTAGCTGTGGGTGGGCCGCGCATAACAGTAGATGCAACCGTGTTCGCAGCCGCGATAGGGGTTCAGGCTGTAGTCAAAAAAAATGTCGGGCGAGTCGTTGCGCACGATGGCGCTGCAGGCTTCCTCGAAGCTGACTTCGGTTTCCAGCCGGGGGGCGCCTTCCACCACATCTGCCTCCAGCGTGCCCCAACCGTCATCCCAATCAGTCCGTGTGTCTTTCTCGAAGCGGTGCGCCAGGCGTGTGGCGGTGCCTCGGCCCTTGATGGCATGGACGGGGATGAGAACATCGGGCATGGCGGCAGTCAGAAAAAAGCTGTATGAATAACCAGTATATTCCTCCATAGCCACCCTCTGCAAGCAGCCGGAATTTGCTATTAATTTGATAGCTGCTTGCGGCCACCCGAAACGGAAGAGAGCCTTTTTTACTTGAAAATCCGGCAGCGCGGCTTACTGCGCGGCCAGCGCAGGCTTGAGCAGCGTGCGCCAGCGCGCGCCCGGTGATTCAACGCTGCGGTACAGCGCCTCACCGGCCAGCAGAGACAAGCCGAATGCGGCCAGCATGCCCAGCGCATTGGCAGCCAGTTGCCCCGGCCAAAAATGGGTCACCACCGCATTGACCAGCAGGCAGACCGGAAAGTGAATCAGGAACACCGAGTAAGAGATCTGACCCAGCCGCAACATCCACGCCCGCTGCAGCCAGCGTGCCGGCCAGGGGCTGCGCTGCATCCACACCAGGCCCAGCGCCACGACCATCGCCACCAGCAGCCGTCCCCGGAAGTCCAGCAGCAGGGCAACGGCGCCCAGGGCGACGATGATCAGCAGCCAGCGCGCCGGTTGCACGCTGCGGCTGGCCCACCAGGCCAGCATGCCCAGCGCATAAGCACCAAAGAAGTACAGGCCGGTCATGTCGAGCCCGGCGCGCCGGTTGAAGATCAGCAGCGACGCTGCGGCCAGCGCCAGCACCACCCAACGATGGCGCTCGCTGCGAACCAGCGTGAACATCAACACAGTCAGGGCGAACAATTGAAGGTCTATCGCCACATACCAAATGCCGGCTGACAGGGCCTCTTGGCCGAGCAGATCCTGCAGCAAAAACAGATGGCTCAGCAGTTGCCACAGCGTCGGCGCGCCGGGGACCCAGTCATGCTGCAGCCAGGGCCGAACCAGCGCCGCCACCACTACCGTGATAAGCACCGCCACCACCAGCGGAAGGGCCAGGCGACGATACCGCGTGAGGATCAGGCCCAGCGGCTACTGAAAGCGGGCCTTGCCCTCAGGTGCCAGCGAGCAGGCGGCCAGGAAGCCGCCGATCACCAAGAAGACCTGCACCGCCATGCGGCCGTAGGTATAGAGCCAGTTCATCAGCCACGGCGCGGCGGCGTGCACCACGTCGGACATCGGGCCGTAAAACGCCAGGTGATGCCAGACAATCAGCACGCAGGCCCCACCCTTGAGGCCGTCCACCCCCGGCAGGCGTTGCGCGGGCGTCATGGCCGAAACGCAGGCGCCTGACTAGCCGCAGACGCGCTGGCGCGCCTCGTCATACTCGCGCTTGAGCTGGACCACGTAGTCGGCCGTGCTCTGCACCTTGCTGATCGCGCCTATGCCCTGGCCGCAGCCCCAGATGTCTTTCCAGGCCTTGGACTTGCTGCCCTCGCCGCTGGCGAAGTTCATGGTTTTCAAATCGCCTTCGGGCAGGTTGTCGGGATCCATGCCGGCGGCAACGATGGACGGCTTGAGGTAGTTGCCATGCACGCCGGTGAAAAGGCTGGAATAAACGATGTCGTCGCTGTTACTGTCCACAATGGACTGCTTGTAGGCATCTGAGGCACGCGCCTCTTCGGTGGCAATGAAGGCCGAGCCGATGTAGGCAAAGTCAGCACCCATGGCCTGCGCGGCCAGCACGGCGCCGCCGGTCGAGATCGCACCCGACAGCGCAATCGGGCCGTCAAACCACTGGCGGATTTCCTGGATCAAAGCGAACGGGCTTTTGACGCCGGCATGGCCACCGGCGCCGGCAGCGACAGCCACCAGGCCGTCAGCGCCCTTTTCAATTGCCTTGCGCGCGAACTTGTTGTTGATGATGTCGTGCAGCACCACGCCGCCGTAGCTGTGCGCTGCGGCGTTGATGTCTTCACGCGCACCCAGCGAGGTGATGTAGATAGGCACCTTGTACTTGACGCACATTTCCATATCGTGCTCCAGCCGGTCATTCGACTTGTGGACGATCTGGTTGATCGCAAACGGCGCCGCCGGTTTGCCGGGATTCGCATTGTTGTACGCCGCCAGCGTTTCGGTGATCTCGGCCAACCAGTCTTCAAGCTGCGCTGCCGGCCGTGCGTTGAGTGCCGGCATCGCGCCAACCACGCCGGCGATGCATTGGGCGATCACCAGCTTGGGGTTGCTGATGATGAACAGCGGCGAGCCGATGATGGGCAGAGGAAGGTTTTGCAGGGTCTTCGGAAGTTTGGACATGGTTTGCGTCATCAGGTTAAGGGAAACTGTCATCCCGGACTTGATCCGGGATCCAGGTGGTGAGCATGCATGGATTGCGGGTCAAGCCCGCAATGACAAGCGTCAAAAAGCTTCCAATGCCAACGCCGTCACGCTGTCGGCACCGTCCACGATGCTGTCGCGCATGCCGGGCGCCTTGCTCAGCAGATGGTCGGCGTAAAACACCGCCGTGGTGATCTTGGCCTTCATGAAGTCCACGTCAGTGCCCTTGGCCAGTTCTTCCTCTGCCACCAGCAGCGAACGCGCCAGTTGCCAGCCGGCCACCAGGTTGCCGGCCAGCATGAGGTAAGGCACGCTGCCGGCGAAGACCGCGTTCGGCGAGGCCTTGGCGGACCCTTCAGGGGCCTTTACAAGCCCGTCGGCGACAAACTCCACCACATCAACAAAGGCTTCACGCGCGGCTTTCAGGCGTTTGGCGACAGCTTTCGCCGCAGCACCGCCCTGCTTGATCAATGCGGCTTCGGTTTTCTCGATCTGGCTGGCAATACCTTTGGCGGTCTGGCCACCGTCGCGCGCGGTCTTGCGCCCGACCAGGTCGTTGGCCTGAATGGCAGTGGTGCCTTCATAAATCGTCAGTATCTTGGCGTCGCGGTAATACTGCGCTGCGCCGGTCTCCTCGATGAAACCCATGCCGCCGTGCACCTGCACACCCAGCGAGGTGACCTCCAGGCTCATTTCGGTGCTGTAGCCCTTGACCAGCGGCACCATGTATTCGTAGAAGGCCTGGTTCTGCTTGCGCACCTCGGTATCGGGGTGGTGGTGCGACGCGTCGTAGGCAGCGGCGGCGACCGAGGCCATGGCGCGACAGCCTTCGGTGTAAGCGCGCATGGTCATCAGCATGCGCTTGACATCGGGGTGGTGGATGATGGGTGCGCTCGCGTTGATCGAGCCATCAACCGGCCGGCTTTGCACGCGGTCTTTCGCAAAGGTGACGGCCTTCTGGTAGGCGCGCTCGGCAATCGCTATGCCCTGCATGCCCACCGCATAACGCGCCGAGTTCATCATGATGAACATGTATTCGAGGCCACGGTTTTCCTGACCGACGATGTAGCCCACGGCGCCACCATGATCGCCGTACTGCAGCACCGCCGTCGGCGAGGCCTTGATGCCCATCTTGTGCTCGATGCTGACGCAGTGCACGTCGTTGCGGGCACCCAGAGCGCCGTCTTTGCCGACCATGAACTTGGGCACCACAAACAGGCTGATGCCCTTGACACCTTCGGGCGCACCGGTGACGCGTGCCAGCACCAGGTGCACGATGTTCTCGGCCATGTCGTGTTCACCATAAGTGATAAAAATTTTGGTGCCGAAAACCTTGTAGCTGCCGTCGGGCTGCGGCTCGGCACGGCTGCGCACCATCGCCAGGTCGGAGCCGGCCTGCGGCTCGGTCAGGTTCATGGTGCCGGTCCACTGGCCGCTGACCAGTTTTTCGAGGTACACCGCCTTGAGCTCATCGGAGCCGGCCGTCAGCAAGGCCTCGATCGCACCGTCCGACAGCAGCGGGCACAGCGCAAAACTCATGTTGGCGGAGTTGAGCATTTCGCCGCAAGCTGCGCCTATGGTTTTGGGCAGGCCCTGGCCGCCGAAATCCAGCGGGTGCTGCAGGCCCTGCCAGCCGCCCTCGGCATATTGTTTGTAGGCCTGCTTGAAGCCAGGTGTGGTGGTGACCACGCCGTCTTTCCAGCTCGACGGATTTTTGTCGCCTTCCCAGTTCAGCGGCGACAACACCCCCTCGTTGAACTTGGCGCACTCTTCGAGCACCGCCTGGGCCGTTTCGAAGCCGGCTTCTTCAAAACCCGGGATCTGCGCCACGGCATCAATGTCGGCCAGGTGTTTGATGTCAAACAGCATGTCCTTGAGGGGGGCTTTGTAGCTCATGTCTTGGTCTCCAGTTTGTTGTCATCCCGGCCCCGGATCAAGTCCGGGGTTTCAGCATCCACGGTGGCGCGCCAGCATGGATTGCGGGTCAAGCCCGCAATGACATTTATTCAGTCTTACAGCGCAGCAACCAACTCGGGCACCGCCACAAACAGGTCGGCTTCCAGTCCATAGTCAGCCACGCTGAAAATCGGCGCTTCCGGGTCCTTGTTGATCGCAACAATCACCTTGCTGTCCTTCATGCCGGCCAAATGCTGAATCGCGCCGCTGATGCCGGCGGCGATGTAAAGCTGGGGCGCAACGATCTTGCCGGTCTGGCCGACCTGCCAGTCGTTGGGCGCATAACCGGCGTCCACTGCGGCACGCGAGGCGCCCAGCGCAGCACCCAGCTTGTCAGCCAGCGGCGTCATGACTTCATTGAATTTCTCGGCGCTGCCCAGTGCGCGGCCGCCGCTGACGATGATCTTGGCGGCGGTCAGCTCGGGGCGGTCGCTTTTGGCGATTTCGCTGCCGACAAACACCGACTTGCCGCTGTCGGCCTCGCCGCCGACCACGTCCACTGCGGCAGAACCACCGGTGGCCGCGGCCGCGTCAAAACCGGTGGTGCGCACGGTGATCACCTTGGTGGCATCCAGGCTCTGCACGATGGCGATCGCGTTGCCCGCATAGATCGGGCGCTCAAAGGTATCGACCGCATCAACCTTGGTGATGTCGGAGATCTGGCCCACGTCGAGCAGCGCCGCAACGCGCGGCGCGATGTTCTTGCCTGAGGCCGTGGCAGGGAACAGGATGTGCGAATAACTGCCGGCCAGCTTGATCACCTGGGCAGCCATGTTTTCGGCCAGGCCGTGTTCAAAGTGCGCGCCATCCACATGGATGACCTTGGCCACACCGGCAATCTGGCTGGCAGCCTGCGCGGCGGGTCCGGCGTTGAGGCCGGCCACCAGCACATGCACGTCACCGCCGCACTGGGCGGCTGCGGTGACGGTGTTCAGGGTGGCGGGACGGATGCTTGCGTTGTTATGTTCTGCGATGACGAGAGATGTCATGAGGAGCTCCTTGAATTTTGAATCTTGTCATCCCGGCCCCGGATCAAGTCCGGGGTTTCAGCATCCACGGTGGCGCACCAACCTGGATTGCGGGTCAGGCCCGCAATGACAGCTTGCTTGTTAAATGACCTTGGCTTCGTTCTTCAGTTTGTCCACCAGCGTGGCGACGTCAGGCACCTTGATGCCGGCACTGCGTTTTGGCGGCTCGCTGACCTTGAGCGTTTTCAGCCGCGGCTTGACATCGACACCGAGGTCTTCCGGCTTGAAGTTGTCGAGCTGCTTTTTCTTGGCCTTCATGATGTTGGGCAAAGTCACATAACGCGGCTCGTTCAAGCGCAGGTCGGTGGTGATGATGGCCGGCAGGCTGAGCGACAGCGTTTCCATGCCACCGTCCACCTCGCGCATAACCACGGCCTTGCCGTCGGCGACGTCGACCTTGGAAGCAAAGGTCGCCTGCGGCCAGCCCAGCAAGGCCGCCAGCATCTGGCCGGTCTGGTTGCAGTCGTCGTCAATCGCCTGCTTGCCCAGAATCACCAGTTGCGGTTGCTCTTTCTCGACCAGCGCCTTGAGCAGCTTGGCCACGGCCAATGGCTGCAACTCTTCCGACGTTTCAACCAGGATGGCGCGGTCAGCACCTATGGCCATGGCGGTGCGCAGGGTTTCCTGGCACTGCGCGACGCCGCAGCTCACGGCGATCACTTCGGTGGCCACACCCTTTTCCTTGAGCCGGGTTGCCTCTTCGACGGCAATCTCGTCAAACGGGTTCATGCTCATCTTGACGTTGGCGATATCGACGCCGGTGCCATCGGACTTGACGCGAACCTTGACGTTGTAGTCGACAACACGTTTGACGGGGACCAGGACCTTCATGAGAGAACTCCAGAGTTATTGATTGACGTTCACGTAAAGCATTTGATTCTATGCTGCACATGCACAACATCGCAGGGGACCACGGTCTGCAGGGGGTCATTGCGCGGTTCGTAACCTAAAATAGAACGACCGTTCTTTTTAATTATAAAGACCAATGGGAACCGAATTAGAGCTGTCGACCCAATGCAGTGTTGCCCCGGCGACAATTTCCATCTGCCAATTAACCGACCTATCGGTCTGGTAATTGGGGTAAGTAGGGACAGACCGCGGTGAATCGCTGACATACAGTCACAGTTCCGGATGAAACAGCGGATTCACGCCGCCGAATCGTCCCCACGAGTAATCTGGTCAGCTTGCTGACCGTTCCGGAGCATTGAATGAAGATCAAACCCATCGCCGCCGCGCTGCTGATTGTCTGCAGCGGTCTCGCCTCCGCCCAAACCGTGTTGACCGTCTCCAGCTGGTTGCCACCCACTCACACCCTGAGCATGGCCCAAAAAGAATGGTGCGACCTGCTGGAGAAAAACACCACGGGCAAGATGAAGTGCAACATCCTGCCACGCGGTGTCACGGCTGCGCCGGGAACCATGGATGCCGTTAAAAACGGCCTTGCTGACTTGTCTTACACGGTCCACGGCTACACGCCAGGGCGTTTCGTGTACACCCAGATGTCCGAGTTTCCCTTTCTGGGCAATACCTCGGAGCCGATCTCCGTAGCCTTCAACAAAGTGGCTTTCAAGAACCCGCAATTCCTGTCCGAGCACCAGGGCGTCAAGGTCATCTCCTTTTTCACGCACGGCCCCGGCATCGTCTTCAACACCAAAAGGCCGGTCACCAACGTGGACGAGCTGGGTGGGCTGAAGTGGCGCGTGGGCGGCGGAATGGTCAACGAAATCGCGAAAACTCTGAACATGAACGTCACCCTCAAGCCTGCCCCCGACTCGTACGAGTTGCTGTCCGGCGGTGTCATGGACGGCACGCTGTTCCCAGCCGAGTCCACTGAGTCGTTCAAGATCGACAAACTGATCAAACATGCCACAACCTTTCCGGGCGGCCTGTACAACACCAGTTTTGTCTTCATGATGAACCAGGCCAAATACGACAAGCTCAGCGCCGACGAAAAGAAAGCCGTCGATGCGATTTCTGGCGAAGTGGCAGCCCGCATGTTCGGCCGCGGCTGGGACCGGGTGGACCGCCGCGCGATGGGGCTGATGCAGGCCAACAACGTGCAGATCGTCAAGGCCGACGCCAAATTCGTCGCTGACGTTAAAGCAAAAACCGCCCCGCTTGAGCAAAAGTGGGTGAAAGATGCCGAAGCCAAAGGCATGAAAGACGCCGCGAAGGTCCTGGCCGAATTCCGCGCCGAAATCGCCCGCCAGGAAAAATAAAACCTTCCTGCATCGCTCTGCAAGCGCGGCCTCATGGACAATGAGGCCGCGTTTTTTATGGATTGAGGCAAAGATTGAACAAGCTGATTGAAACGGTGTGTGGCCTGCTGGCTGCAGCCGCCCTGTTTGCCATCATGGCGTTGACTTTTTTCGATGTTGGCGGGCGCAAGCTGCTGTCCAACTCGATCACCGGCTCGCTCGAACTCACGGAGCTGCTGATGGTGGTGGTGATTTTTGCGGCCTTGCCGCTGGTGTCCTTGCGCGGCGAACATGTGGTGTTCGATTCGCTGGACCACTACCTGCCGCAAGGCCTGCGCAAAATCCAGCGCGCCCTGATGCAGGTCGTCTGCGCGGCGACCTTGCTGGGCCTGGGCTGGCTGATGTGGCAAGTCGGCGGCCAGTACCTGGAAACCGGTGAGACCACAGCCCAGCTCAAGATATTGAAAGCGCCGTTCATGTACGGCATGGCCGCCTTGTGCGCGGTAGCGGGCTTGATCCACCTGGGTCTGGCAATGCGGCCGTCTGCGACGGAAGAAGCCGGCGAAGGAGCCACGCTGTGACCGAAGCCCTGCTTGGTTTTGCCGCTATTTTTGTTTTGGCGCTGATGCGCCTGCCGCTGGCCTTTGCCATGGGCCTGGTCGGAATCGTCGGCATGGGCCTGACGCGCGGCTGGCTCCCGGCCTTGGCCAGCGCCGCGCAGGTGGTGCACGAAACCGGTTTTGCCTACACGCTGTCGGTGATTCCGCTGTTTATCCTGATGGGCAATTTTGTCGCGAAAGCCGGTCTGGCCCATGAGCTGTTCCACGCCGCCTATGCCTTCATCGGCCACCTGCGCGGTGGCCTGGCCCATGCCACGGTCATGGCCTGCGCGGGGTTCGGCGCGATCTGTGGCTCATCCATCGCGACTGCCGCCACCATGAGCAAGGTGGCCTACCCGTCGATGAAAAAACTTGGCTATAGCGACTCCTTGTCAACCGGCGTGATTGCCGCCGGCGGCACCCTGGGCATCATGATTCCGCCCTCGACCATCATGGTGATTTACGGCATCGTGACGGAGACCAACATCGGCAAGCTGTTCGCGGCCGGTGTGATTCCCGGCCTGCTGATCGCGCTGCTGCTGATGCTGGCGGTGCTGTTCATGACCTTCATGGACCCCGAGCATGCACCGGCCGGCGAAAAAACATCCTGGCCTGATCGCTGGAAAGCCCTGCGCGGCATCTGGGGCGTGCTGCTGTTGATGCTGCTGGTGTTGGGCGGTATTTACGGCGGCGTGTTCACCGCCACAGAAGGAGCCGGCATAGGTGCGGCGGGCGCTTTCCTGTTCGCACTGGCCAGGCGACGGCTGACGGTCAAGGCCACGCTGGAAGTACTGGTGGAATCGGCGCGAACCACCGCCATGCTGTTTACGCTGCTGATTGCGGCGACGATTTTCGCCAACTTCATGAACTTCACCTCCATGCCCGGCGACCTGAAAGAGTGGATCACCCACCTGGGGCTCCCGCCGGTGATGATCGTCGGCGCCATGATGCTGATTTACGTCGTGCTGGGCACCGTGATGGAAGAACTCACGATGGTGCTGCTGACGATTCCGCTGTTTTTCCCCATCGTGGTGTCGCTGGGTTTTGATCCGGTCTGGTTCGGCGTGCTGATCGTCATGGTGATTCAGATTGGTTTGATCTCGCCACCGGTCGGCATGAACCTGTTTGTGCTCAACACGCTGCTGCCCCGCGTCGGTCTGGGCAACATCTTCCGCGGCGTCTGGCCCTTTGTCTTCATGCAAATCGTAGCGCTGGGCCTGTTGCTGGGTTTCCCGATACTGAGCCTCTGGTTGCCGTCCTTCATGAAGTAAGGCAGCAAGGCGCGCCAGACTCAGGATGGCTTGGGCGCTGCTTCCCCTGGCTGCAGCCGGGTGTGAATGACCCGCTGCGGGTAAGGAATTTCGACATCGTTGTCACGCAGCGACTGCAAAATACCCAGGTTGATGCGTGAGCGCAGGTTCTGCTGGCCATTTTCCGGATCGGTCATCCAGTAGTTCAGGGTGAATTCCAGCCCATCCGCGCCGAAGTTCGTCAAGTTGACACCGGGAGCGGGATCACGCAACACGCGGTCCTGGCTCAATGCGGCTTCGGTCAACAAGTGCATCACCAGCTCCACATCGCTGTCGTAAGCCACCGAAATCACAGTGGACTGCAACACGCGCGAGTCGGCCAGCGACAGGTTTTCAATGCGGTTGCTGATGAACATCTCATTGGGCACGATGGACTCACGCCCGCCGAGTGAACGCACGACGGTATAACGCGCGTTGATGTCGGTGATCCGGCCCTCAAAGTTATCGACCCGAATATTGTCCCCAATACGCACACTGCGCTCGGCCAGCATCACAAAGCCGCTGACATAACTGGCCGCAAGCTTTTGCAAGCCAAAACCCACGCCGACGCCAATAGCCCCACCCAGGACCGACAAGGCTGTCAAGTCAATTCCAACCGCTGACAGCGCCACCAACAGCCCGACAAACACCAGGAATACACGGGTGGCGTTGCTCAAGGCTTTGCGCAGCGACAACTGGCCGCCAGTGGCCGACTTGAGCAAGCGTGACTCGATGGCGGCCGATACCCACAAGGCGATGAGTAGCACAATCCCTGCGGTCAAAGCGCCTTCGATCAGGGTGCGCACCGACAGCGTGGCGTCTCCTACCTTCCAGCGGATGTCGTCAAGCTCCTCCAGCACCAGAGGCAGCAAGCCGCTGACCCACAGCACCATGGCCAGCCAGGCGAGCCAGGAGATACTGCGTTCGAGAACCCGCACCACCGGTGCATCAACAAACACCACCTGCAACACCTTGACGCCCAGGCGAATGACCGCCAGCGCTACCAGCACCGGAATGGCGATCTTGAACACCGCGACCGGCATCCACCGCGGCAGCAGCATGAAGGAAACATAGGCCAGGCACAAGAGCAGCAGCGGAAACATCACGCCGTCGATGATCTGACGGCCGAACCAGATCGAACGCTCGTCGGGCAGGCCACTGCCGCGGCGTACCCCCCAAACCAGCAACCAGGCCAGGGCCACGCAGGCCAGCAACACGGCCAATTCCGTCAGCGCCGACGGCTGCGAGATGTTGGCAAGCCAGGCATCAAGGTCTTCAATGCGGGCGGTCGGTCGGGCTACCGTGGCCATTGCGGCTTCCTCTTGTCAATAAAGGCCTGCACACCCTCCTGGGCCACGGGGTGCACCATGTTGCAGGCCATGGTTTGCCCGGCCAATTGGTAAGCGGCGGCGATGCCGGTTTCGCGCTGCTGATAAAACAGCGCCTTGCCCAGCGCCACGGCCTCACGGGGTTTGGTCAGGATAGACACCACCATCTGCTCGACGGCAGCATCGAGCTCCTCCAGCAGCACCACCCGGTTGACCAAGCCGCGTGTGTGGGCTTCCTCGGCCGTGATGAAGCCGCCGGTCAGCAGCATTTCCATCGCCTGCTTGGCCGGAATGTTGCGCACCAGCGGCACACTCGGCGTGGCGCAGAACAGGCCCACGTCGATACCGTTGACGCCAAAGCTGGCGGGCGTGGCGGCAATCGCCAGGTCGCATTGCGCGACCAATTGGCAACCCGCCGCCGTAGCCACACCCTGCACCCTGGCCAGCACCGGCACCGGCAAGTTCTGGATGGACAACATCATGCGGGTGCACTGCGCAAACAGTTTCTGGTAGTAGGCCAGCTCGGGCTGCGCGCGCATTTCCTTGAGGTTGTGACCGGCGCAAAAAGCCTTGCCCTGCGCGGCGAGTACCACGATACGCGCCTGCGGGTCTGCAGCCACCGCATCGAACGCGGCCTGCAGCGCGGCCAGCATCTCTTCACCGAGGGTGTTGAAGGCGTCCGGGCGATTCAGCGTGATCCGATTGACACCGCGCGCATCGCGGCTGTGTATCACCGCATCGGTCATCGCTTGCATCGGCATGTTCACCGCAGGAATTACAGGTCAGCCAGCACGCGGATGTGCGCTTCCACGCTGCGCGCCAGGGCTTTAAGGTTGTAGCCACCTTCGAGCGAGGAGACGATGCGCCCGCCGGCATGGCGGTGCGCAACATCCTTGATGCGCTGGGTGATCCACGCATAGTCCTGCTCGTCGAGGCCGAGCTGGCCCAGGTCGTCGTCGCGGTGCGCGTCAAAGCCGGCACTGATGAAAATCATCTGCGGCTTGAACTCCTCAAGCCGGGGCATCCACATCGCCTCGATCATGTCGCGCACAGCCGCGCCCTTGGTGTAGGCCGGAACCGGGAGGTTGACCATGTTGTCGCCCCCCCGCGTGCCACCGTGCGGGTAGAACGGGTGCTGGAAAAAACTCACCATCAGGATGCGGTCATCGCCGCGGATGATATCTTCGGTGCCGTTGCCGTGGTGCACGTCGAAGTCCACAATCGCGACGCGCTCCAGGCCGTGCCGCTCCAGCGCGTATTTGGCGGCGATCGCCACGTTGTTGAAAAAACAGAAGCCCATGGCGCGGTCGTGGCAGGCATGGTGACCGGGCGGGCGCACCGCACAGAAAGCGTTTTCAACCTCGCCGGCCATCACCGCGTCGGTGGCGGCCAGCGCCGCACCGGCGCCGCGCAATATCGCATTCCAGGTAAAAGCATTCAGCGAAGTGTCTGGATCGATCTGGGCGTATTGGGGACCGCCCGCCAGCGCATCGTCGGCGAGCTGGTCGCCCAGGCCGCGCAGGGCGGCAATCATCATGCGGTCATGGCCAAGTTCGAGGTCACCCAGAGAAGCCAGGGGAGCTTCGCGCCGGTCCAGCGCATCACCCACACCGGTGATCAACAGCCGATCTTCAATCGCATCGAGCCGCTCCGGACACTCGGGGTGGCCCGGACCCATCTCGTGTTTGCGGCAATCGCTATGGGTGAAATACGCAGTGGCATTCATAACGGAAATTTTTGCGGTAAGGTTGATGGCATGAACGCGAAACAAAAAATTCAGGCGCTATTGAATCAGCTTAACACGGTCATTGTGGGTAAGCCCGGCCAAGTCCGGGACTGCGTTGCCTGCTTGCTGGCCGGCGGACATTTGCTGATTGAAGACGTGCCTGGTGTCGGAAAAACCACCCTGGCGCACGCCCTGTCGCGCTCCTTCGGCCTGCAGTTTTCTCGCGTTCAGTTCACCGCCGACCTGATGCCCAGCGACCTGACCGGTGTGTCAATTTACGAACGCCAGAAAGAAAGTTTTGTCTTTCACCCCGGTCCGGTGTTCGCCCAGGTGCTGCTGGCCGACGAGATCAACCGCGCCAGCCCGCGCACACAAAGCGCCCTGCTCGAAGCGATGGAAGAAAAGCAGGTCACCGTCGAGGGCGAAACTCGCCCATTGCCAGTGCCTTTTTTTGTCATCGCCACCCAAAATCCGCACGATCAACTGGGCACTTATTCGCTGCCTGAATCGCAGCTGGACCGGTTTCACATGCGCATTTCGCTGGGTTATCCGGACCGCGCCGCCGAGAGGCTGCTGCTGGGCGGCAGTGACCGCCGCGAGATGGTCGACAAACTCGAAACCCTGCTGACGCCACACGACCTGCTGGAGTTGCAGCAGGAGGTGCTGCAGGTGCATGCGGCCGAGCCGCTGCTCAATTACCTGCAAGACCTGATCGCCGCCACCCGTTCTGGTCAATGGTTTTTGCAGGGCCTGAGCCCGCGCGCCGGTATTGCGGTGATGCGCGCCGCCCGTGCCCAGGCTTTTTTGAGCGGCCGCGACTATGTGGCGCCCGACGACGTGGTGGCGGTGCTGCCGCAAACCGCCGCGCACCGGCTGGTGCCGGTCACCAGCGCCGGGCGCGGCGCGGTTGAGCAAGTGCGGGCCATGCTTGAGGCCGTGCCTTTGCCCTAACCATGACTCCCCCCCGAAGCGCCTTCAGCGCCTCCCCCCTGGGGGGGCGCCACCAGCGGCCCGGCAGAGCCGGATCCGCGCTGGCCCGCGAATGGAACCCTTTGACCCTCGTGCGCCGCGAGTTCCAGCAATGGTGGCAAAGCCGCCTGCCACTCAGCGACAGCATGCTGCTGACCCAGCGCAATGTCTACATCCTGCCAACGCGGCCTGGCCTCATGCTGGCGTTCACGCTGCTGGTGCTGCTGGTCGCGTCCATCAACTACCAACTCAATCTGGGCTACCTGCTGACCTTTTTGCTGGCCGGCAGCGCCATCATTGGCATGCATGTGTGCCATGGCACCTTGCGCGGCCTTGCTATGAATTTGATAGCGCCCCAGGCGCAGTACGCAGGGGCTGCAGCCATTTTTGACGTGAAGCTCACGAATACCCGCCGGTCCGCCCGCCACGGCATCGGCCTGAGTGTGCTGAATTCGGCTGATGCAAAAAGCGGGCTGCACTGGGCCTGGACCGACGTGCCAGCCGAAGGCAGCAGCACCGTTCAGGTGGCGTTCACGCCGTCCCGGCGCGGCCTGCACCGGCTGCCGACCCTGACCGCCGAAACACGTTTTCCACTGGGCACCTTCCGTGTCTGGACCCTCTGGCGGCCGGCGGCGCAGGTGCTGGTCTACCCGGCGCCAGAACGCCAGCCCCCGCCCCTGCCGCCCGGTGAGCCCCGCTCCGGCGCGGCCAGCGCCACCGCGCGCGTGCAAGGCAGCGGCGACTTCGACAGCATACGCAGCTACCGGCGCGGCGACCCGCTCAAACTGGTGATGTGGAAAAAAGCCGCCAAGGCCGACGAGCAGGGCAACGGCCTGGTGGTGCGCGACGCCCAGCAGGCCCAGCGCCACGAACTCTGGCTCGACTTTGTGCAGGCCGGTTCTCTGGACACCGAAGCCCGGCTGGCACGCCTGTGCGCCTGGGTGCTGCAGGCCGACAAGCTGGGCCTGCGCTTCGGCCTGCGACTGCCGGGGATACAGATCAAGCCCTCCAGTGGGGAGGCGCACAAATGGCAATGCCTGGAGGCGCTGGCTTTATGCTGAGCAGCGGTGGTGCCTCCAACAAGCCGGGTCTCGCCCCGGCGGGCGAGGCACTTTTCTTTGCGTCGCCAAAGAAAAGTACCCCAAACAAAGGCGACCCGATGGTCCGGGTCCCTCCGCTTCGCTGCGGGCAACCTGCGGTGCTCGCCGAAAACGGGGTCGAGCTCGAACTCGCTGCGCTCAGACAATCGCTCGCCCTGATCCGTTTTCGGCTGCGCTCCTCGGCCCAGCCCGACGGGTGGAGGAGCGAAAACCAATACCCCAATACCGGACCCCATCCGGAGTCCTTGAAGCGCGCAGCGCTTCAAGGACGGGAATCCCAACAGACCGCCATGTGTGCACGCGAGCGCAGCACACGCGGCCACATGAAGTCCCCCTCCATCGCCCAGCGGGGCGAGGGAGGGGCTAGGGGTGGGAGTGGGGAGTCAGACTTACTGTCCAGAACGGTCCACAGGCGCAACGTGATGCCGACAGGTTTTCGTCCCCGGGACAGCGGGAAAGCCAAATGCTAGCCCGCCTCCAATCCTTGCCCCGCGACAGCCGCGACACCCTGTTCCTGCTGGCGGTCATCGCCTGGGTGCTGCTGCCCCAGGTCAGCCACTTGCCCTGGTGGTGCAGCGCGCTGGCGGCGGCCATGCTGCTTTTTCGCGGCAAGCTGGCTTTTGGCAACCAGCCGTTGCCGAACAAGTGGTGGTTGCTGGTGCTACTGACGATGGCCGTCGGCGCCACGCTGTTGACCCACAAGACCCTGCTGGGCCGGGATGCCGGGGTCACGCTGATCGTGATTCTGCTGGCGCTCAAGACGCTGGAGTTGCGCGCCCGCCGCGATGCGTTTGTGGTGTTTTTTCTCGGCTTTTTCACCATGCTGACCAACTTCTTTTACTCCCAGTCGCTGCTGACGGCCTTCAGCATGCTGCTCGGGCTGCTGGGCCTGTTGACGGCGCTGGTCAACGCCCACATGCCGGTCGGCAAGCCGCCGCTGCTGCAGGCCGCCAAAACCGCCGGCTGGATGGCGCTGCTGGGCGCGCCGGTGATGGTGGTGCTGTTTCTGCTGTTTCCTCGGCTGGCACCGCTGTGGGGCACGCCGTCTGACGCCATGACCGGCCGCAGCGGTCTGAGCGCCACCATGCAGGTCGGCACCATCGCCAGTCTGGCGCTCGATGACAGCATTGCCATGCGGATTGCTTTTGAAGGCCGGCCACCGCCGCAGCGCGAGCTGTATTTTCGCGGCCCGGTGCTGTCCAACTTCGACGGGCGCGAATGGCGGTCGTCCTCCAGTTCGCTTTTCCCCTCCCGTTACAAGCTGGCCGACAACCTGAAGGTCGAGGGGCCACCCGTCTCCTACCAGGTCACGCTGGAGCCCACCAGCCATCCCTGGTTGTTTGTGATGGAGGCGGCCGGCGAAAGCCCGGTGGTACCCGGCTACCAGACCCGCATGAGCAACGAGTTGCAGTGGTTCACGAACCGGCCCATCACCGATATCGTCCGCTATCAGGTGCAGAGCCATCCGGTATTCCGACACGGGCCGGACAAGCAGGAGCTTGGACTGCAGGAGTTTGTCGAACTTCCACCGGGTTTCAACCCGCGCACGCTGGCGCTTGCCGCCGAGATCCGGCGCGATCCGCGCTACGCGCAAGCCGGCACCGAGGCGCTGGTGCAGGTCGCCATGGACAAGCTGCGCACCGGCGGCTACACCTACACGCTGGAGCCTGGCGTCTACGGTTCCAACACCGCCGACGAGTTCTGGTTCGACCGCAAGGAAGGATTTTGCGAACATATTTCCTCGGCCTTTGTGGTGCTGATGCGCGCCATGGATGTGCCAGCACGCATCGTCACCGGCTACCAGGGCGGAGAGCTCAATTCCGTTGATGGCTTCTGGGTGCTGCGCCAGAGCGATGCCCACGCCTGGACCGAGGTCTGGCAGGCCGGCTCGGGCTGGGTGCGGGTGGACCCGACCTCGGCCGTGTCACCCGGACGCACCGGCGCCTTCCAGCGGCTGGCGGCACCGCGAGGGGTGGTCGGACAGGCCCTGGGCAACCTCAGCCCGGCCCTGTCGGTCCAACTGCGCGCCGTCTGGGAGGCGGTGAACAACCGGTGGAACCAGTGGGTGCTCAACTACACGCAGGGCAAACAGCTGGACCTGCTCAAAAAACTGGGCGTCGAGTCACCGAGCTGGGAAGACCTCAGCTATGTGTTGATCGCCATCGTGGTGCTGGTGAGTGCGGCCGGGGCTGCCTGGGCCGGGTGGGAGCGGGTGCAGCACGACCCCTGGCTGCGGCTGCTGGCGCGCGCGCGCCGGCAGTTGGCCCGTGCCGGTCTGACCAGCAGCGCCGCCACTTCGCCGCGTCAGCTCGCGCTGCAGGTGCTGGAGCAACAGGGCAACGGGGGGCAGGCCATCCACGACTGGCTGATGCAACTCGAAGCCCAGCGTTATGCCCATGCCACTGCCTCAAGCTCGGGCAACACCCTGGCCGGCCTTAAAAAGCAGTACGCGGGATTGCGCTGGCCGGTTTGAGCCTCGTCTCACACGCGAGACCAAGCGCTTGCAGCCATACTGTGGCCCTTAACCGCCCCTTATTTCCGTGTTTTCAGGAACCGCCTTTTTCGCATGACCTCTTCGCTGTTTTCCGCGCTCGTCGCATCCCGTCGTTTGATTGCTCCTATTTTAATAGCTGCTTGCGCAGGCGGGACATGGGCTGCAGCCCCAAAAGACATAAAAAATCGCAAGCCTCCGACGCGCGCACCCAACACGCAGGCGCAGGCACAGCTATATGCTGATCGCGCCGAGGCCATGGCTTTTGCCGACGACCTGGCCAGCCGGCGCGATCTGGACCCGCAGTGGGTACGCCAGATACTGGGCCAGGCCCGCTACCTGCCAACCGTGGTGCGCCTGATG
>Ga0308009_10000602_pt1 | contig 25191 bp, 20 predicted proteins | sample Neamet127_FD_203134 | JGI IMG/M metagenome (GOLD analysis project Ga0308009, IMG submission 203134) | Marine microbial communities from water near the shore, Antarctic Ocean - #127 | ecosystem: Environmental > Aquatic > Marine > Unclassified | place: Southern Ocean | collected 2014-07-24
GAGCGTTAGGTTGAACATCTGAGTTAGCATTATTTGACCTATCCGTTGGCATCTGAATCATAGGCTGCAGATTCTGAGTGAGCATAGCCTGCTTAATTAGATCTAACATTGAAGTAGATAAAGGGTATTCATCAGTCTCTACGTCGTAGCAAAGGCTATCATCTGATTTCGTGTACTCTCCTATCTTTGTAGGATCCTGCCAAACACCCTCTACTTTAATATTTTCTAATAGTTCTGCCTCAGGGCCTAAGATATATACGAATCCATCTAGCAAAAATGCAAATGTCATTCGCTGAGTATATCTATTACTTCCTGCCCAGGGAGCTCTATTGTAAGGGATCATGTGGAAGTTGGCTGAGAGAATTCCTGTAGGACCAATAGCTGTAACCAAATTCTGGTGAGCAGTTTCTACCGAGCTAGGGATCTTCTTCTTAGACCTAACAATCATAACATCGTCTGAAAGGCCGCAAGTAGTTCCACTTACAGGCTCTACCTCTAGACAGTATATTAATTGTTTGATATTGTCAGATATACTCCTACGCTTATTAATATCCTGACGGATAAACTGAGCTCTTAGAGAATGTACCTGAAATTCTACTTGACGGTCTGAGATAATCTCATCGTCAGATTGAATCCCACCACGAATGATGTTCTTAATGTCGTAAACAATTTCTTTTAATAGTGCCATCTAGTCTAAATTTACTTGTAAGTGCCCTTCACACCCTTTACTTTTATTCCATATATACGCCTGAGCTTCTCTCATGGCTCCGTAGCCCATCACCTTATGCCAAGTATCGTTAGCACAAATACTAGGCAGGAACCTTACTTTAATCCCTCCTGTGTATGTGTTAACAATCTCTCTATGTTGATGACCACAGTGTATCTCTCTATATTTACATTTAGCAAATTTTACAGGTTGCTCTGTAGCCATTATGATAGGCATAACTGCAGGCTTTTCTTTGTCTCCGTGTGTAAACATTATAAGGTTATTCCCATACACATAGTACTTCCTAGACTCATAACTATTATCCACATCCACTACTGTAGAATCTCTATACCAAGATTCAATAACTTCACCTATGTAGAACATACGCTCGAAGTCATGATTACCTTGTATTACTATAACGTCTACTGGTGCGAATGCTGCTAAATAATCTATAGCTAACACTAGCAATTTCCAATATCCTCTAAAGGTCTCCTGCCATTCCTCAGAATCATGCTGAGGAGTTCCTTTAGTTGTTGCTCGACTATATCCCTCAGAGTTTAAACCGTCGTTACCAATAGGAAGTATAAACCTTTCTATGTTAAGTCCAGTTGCTTTTCGATGTAACTTCTTGACAGTGTCAAGGAATATACGATTAGCTTTCTCTTGGGACATCCCCGTTATCTTACCATAATGAAAATCAGGTAAAGATATTTCGTATGCTACTGGATCCCCTATCTTAAAGTCATAGACTGGATCTGGATGCGCGGGTACGTATTCCTGCATCTCTTTAAAGAACTCTTCTTTAAACTCAATTAAGTTTGAGGCCTGCGGTTTAGTTACCACAGAGAACCTGGAATCTCCCTTAACTGTTTGCCAGTGTTTAACCGACGTTACCTCTTTTTGATTTATACCTTTTTCCTTCAGGTGTATATCTAGTTCGGGAAGGTACGAATTATCAGCTGAACTGTAGTCTTTAGTGTCATTTTCATTAGAGTTTTTATCTGACTCCTGTCCTGACCACTTAAATCCCCCTGCGGAGTTTCTAGTTCCTAATAATACTTTTCGTATGCTACTGTCGTTTACTCCCGACTCTCGCATAGCTTCCATGATTGTTGCGTACTCCCCTACAATATTGCCTTGGCTATCAATTTGTAAAATCATTTCTTTTTTATTTTTTCAATACTCCTCCCTGCAAAATAAGCTCCGTACACGGTGATTAGTAAAGTTTGGTAGATTGGTTTATAAGCTGCGTCCATTACGAATCCTCCTAGATTACCATCTAAGAAAGACAGTACGACTAGGATTAAAGTTAAAAAAGCGAGAGCCAAAGGTCTTATGTTCTTGGATAACCAGTTGTCAGACTTCATGTCTGCCTCCCATCTCCTAGAAACTTGTTCCTGGGCATTCGCTTCAGCTTGCATTAGCACTTCCTCTATCTTTTGACGGGCAGCTAACTTCTCTTCTTTAGAGGTGGTTAGATTATCAAGTACATCTCCTACTTGCTTAATCACTCCACCTCCTAATAGGTCTAGTAGTTTACTCATGATAAGTCTGCGTATTTATATTTAGTATCATTGTCTTCATCCTTGTAGGCTTCCAACACTTGCTTTCTATTGCCTTCCTTAATCAATGATATATGTATCCAAGCAAAGTCGAATTCATTAATCATTTGGTCAAACTCAATACCGCTTTCTAATACCCAGTCGTAGATTTCTTTATTAGATATTTTACCGTCGCTCCAAAACTGTAAGTCCAAAGCTTCACCTTTACAATGCTGGCTTTTGCTACTCCCACCGATAGCCCTGTTGAGGGCTGGGTTGCGATAACCACTACTGATCCTGATAGGGCCAAGAGCTTCTCGCATAGGCTGAACAAGGTTAGTAATAATCCTTTGAATACTTCGTAGGTGTTCTTTGTTGGGACCATTATCTATCCCCAACCGTTTAGCTGCATTGCTTCTGGTAATCTCAGACAATACAAAATTATCGCTTAATCTCATCTATGTACACCTTTCTAGTTAATATTCCGTTACTTGCTATATAGAAACCTCTAACAGGTTTTACTTCTCTACCTAAAATATCGTAATAGTGAGTTGGGATGAAGGGCGTATTGTCAACCTCTTCTATTCCTATAGTCAAGCATCCTACATCTACTAGTTGCTCTTTGAATTCTTGAGGCCAAGTACCAAGAGAATCGATCCAATCTACATCAGATAAGAAATCATACTCTGTTTGACCTACATATAAGTATGCACCATTCCATCCGTCTCCATAAGAGTCCATCATGTTTATCTGGTAATACTCTGGCAATACAACCGCACCTAAATAAGGAGCTGTACCTTCTAATAATATACCACCATTACAGGTTAAAATCTGCCAAGTGATCTCATCAGGGTAATCCCCTGTCGTACATTCTACAAATACTTGTTGTTGTTGTGCGTTAGCGTTCTTAGATATACCTAGTATTACAAAAAATACTATGGCAGTAATAAGTACTAGCCTGCCCGCCTCAGTGAGTTGCTTTTTCATTATTGGAATTTGTTAAAGGTTATTTCGTCTATAACAGACTGAACTTCTTTTTTGGTAGCATTCAACTCCATCATAATGTTGGGGTTAAATCTGTTCTGCTCCACACCATTATCAAAGACAATAATGGTGGGAACTGAGGTTACTTTGTATTTACTCTGGAGGTCAGAGCTCTTGATAATACATACTCTGTACGAGGAGCAATCTTTTAGAGTCCCTAGGAATTCAACTTCATTTCCTTGATTCCATTCGACCCAAAATTCTACGACGGTAATTCCTTTAGCTGTTTTAGGTCCAAATGAACTAGAAGTAACAAACTCTTGAGCTACAATATTTGTAGTGAGTAGTAGTAGGAGTAGAAGCTTATTCATAAAGCTTTTGTTTAATTAGTTTCATGTCTTCTTTCATCTCCGAAACATCCTCCTGAGTATTCATGATAGTCTGACGTATCAACTTATCTTTCATATCGAACTCCATCCGTGTTATAACAGGGTCTACTGGTAAGGGCAACTCTCTAGCTTCCGCTATGTCGTTTTGCAGTGTAAACCACACCCCTACAAGTGTTGCTATTAAGAATGCTATACCTCCTAAAGTCTTGAGACTTATCTGTACTGCACTGTCTTCACTTAATTCTTTAGCCATCTATTAAAATATTAAATAATTTATTCCCGTTTGCATATTATAAGATCTTATATCCCAGTACTTAAGGTGTCTTCCTTCCACGAAGATACTAAAATGTTTGTTAAATTTAACACCAAACACCACACCAATATCCCATTCCGTCGTTACCCCAGGGTATGAGTAGGAATATTCACTCAAACCTTTGTGTGCAGGATACACAGAACCCCATGCATGCATCCAAGACTTGTCTGAATAATGATAATAATCGGCCCCGACAACCATAGAAACTTCTTGTTGAAGACCTAAATCATTAAGTTGCTGATTGTTATATTCGTTTACAGCATCCCCAAAATGATACGAGTAAAATTCAGGGTCTGACTCAGCGATAACTTCACCTTCATGTGTCCACACATGATTGTCATCATCAGTGTATCCAAACTCGTTAGCTAACTGCCACCAGTGTTTGTTCTCAGGTTTAGAGAACCATTCCTCTATTGGAGAGTATCCGTACACAGGGTGAGAACGATGGGCTACGCCTAAAGTAAGGTCGATATTACCAAAACTTTTACGTAGCCTAACCTCGCCCAGAGTATATTTAAGATTAATTAATCCATCATCCACATACGAAGCTTTCGATGTTAGGTGATCGGATATATATCTAACCTTATATTCTTGCTGTTTAAATTTCATCCCTCTATTACGAATAGATGAGTACTTAAACAAGTACTCTAAACCAGGTGCGTTAGATATTGTAGCGTAATCGCTACTCTCGTCTTCTGAACCAGTATAGAAATTACCTTTCTTTACTTGGTAATCAAAACGTGCTATCTTTCTAAGACCTACTGTTATGTTGTAGTTCGGCTCACTTACTTGCGTGATCTCTACAAGTTGCCCAGAGCCTGCAATCCCATCAACTATAAAAGCTTGATTCTCTGAGAATGGTGCTGCTGTAGACATACTAGCGTAGAACGTAGCAAACCTAAATAGAGAAAACCCCATCTGAGCATTAGCAACCGTGCTAACAAACAGTAATATGTATAATAACTTTTTCATTTCTTAGCAAATTTCTCTACCCCTGAGATACCAAAGCACCCCAAGACAACCCAAACAAAAGCTTCGTAAACAAACTCGTTTACTACTAGTTCAGCTCCAAGCCATCCCGTGACAAGATCAGCTACCATTATAAGACACATTATAGCAAACGCTATAAAGCCTACGATAGCTTTCTCATTCCAGTTGTTGTCGTTCTTGAATATCTCCATCCTTATAGTTTACGCTCTTTCAAATATAAAATCAAATTCTAGATCTGTTGCTGCGGTATAAGTATCGCTACCTGTTGCTATTCCCATTACATATATAGATCCTGAAACAGAATTTACATATAAATCTACACTTCCTTGAATATAAACCATCAAGTCAGTATAGTCTAAAACAGTAGTATCAGAACCATTTACATCTAATAATACAGCTCCAAAAGGATTTGCAGCTTTAACTAATGCATCAGTATTATCACCTCCTGTAGCTATAAATAAAGCTGCAGCTACATTTAAAGCTTCTACTGTAGGCTCGTTTTCAAAAAATACTAATGATACATCTTTTTTCTCATCATCTAAACAAAACATTTTAATTTGTTTTAATACAGATGTTCCATTACCAAGACAAGCTCCTTTAATTTCTGTTGGTTTAAAAAGCACATCCCCACTAGCATATGCACTAGTATCTAATGTAGGAACAACTCTTACAGTTTTATACTTTCCTTGTTTATTACTTATTCTTGTTAAGCCTTGGGCTAAATCTCTATTTCTGTCCATTTTATTTTATTTTAACATGTTTTACAATTACAAAGATCAGCTAACTTCTCTTTGTATATATTCACTTTAAGTTGATTCTTCTCTTTTATAGATGCCAGTAGAGATTTATACGTAGAGTATATGTCCACACCTTTATCTGTTCCTTCTGTATCACACCCCAAAAGAGTGGCGTCCAATACTGCGGACTCTATACAGGAAGTAAAGCCTCCTCCTATACAGGTGCCGTCATCAACCTCTGATCCTTGCAGATAGTTTATAGAAGCAGGGTCTGTACACCCATGCTTCTTAAGGATTATTTTTAATGCTTCAAAACTAGTAGCCATATTATACTTTTTTATGTGTTATTATGTCTCCGAACTCACTAAACAGTTTGTATGTAAGAGCTCCCTCATCTGGGTTGATCACTTTAATACCTACTTTAGTGTCAGAAATTACTCTGAATGTTTTAACATATTCCGAGGTAGGAGATAAAGTCTCTAAGTAACTTAAGGTGCTTCCTGTGTTAATATTTATAACCTCTACGATTGTATTTACAAACGCATCGTCTGGTCCGCCTGAAGTATTAACCTGTAAGATTATATCCGTAAACTCAGTATAGTCCTCTCTAACATAGCTTTCACAATACTCTGTTTGAAGAGTAGTACTGTCACAACCTAAAGTACAAGAAGAACTACCAAGATTTATCTTAACAGATCCCCCAGGTGTTGGGGAAGCCCCGTAGGTAAGAGCATGAAGAGATACTGTTGAAGTAGGTACAGCATAAGACACTGTAGTACTCTTTATTTCCAGGGAAACGTTTCTCCAAATATCATTATTATCAAACCCTATAGGTAAGAACCATAAACACTCTGAAGAGGATGGTAATTGTATCTCTTTATATATAACACCATTTACGGCTTGTCCTATGTTAATAGGTGAAGACTGAGAAATTAAACTACCTCCCTTAGATAGTAATACCCATTTAAGGCCATCTAAATTAAGTAACCCTTCTGTGTGGATTGTAAGTTCTATCCGTAGTCCTGATAAAGCCTCTGTATCATAGGCACAGACAGCGTCCACACAATTATGAAGTTCAGGGGAGTAATCTTCCACAGCGTTTATAGCACTTTGATCGCAACATACATCCACGGTGGTAGAGTTTAACGGTATACAAGTCCCGCCGCAAACCTCACATTCCTCATTAGCTATAAGCTCTCCAAATTCATTGGTAGTGAAGCTCCCTGGATTTTCAACCCCTGAAGACTCACAGCATATAGGTAATGGAGACTCTCCGTTACAGGGCACTGTGATAGGTATAAACGAACTAAAGTCTAATTCAAACTCATAGTATTTACCTGCAGCCTCATTATAAAGAGGAGTTACAGCATACACCTTGTGTATAGGTAAAACCTCAGGGCTACCTACACCAGTATTTACACACTCCCCGAACTCTTCGGTATCTATTAACCCTTCACTCCCTCCTGCCGCAGAGTAAACAGCATAACCAGACGGGTCAGTTATTGAGTGTATTTTGTCGAGAAATTCCCCGAAAACAATATTCGCCATGTCATCTGTCATTTCTAACGCAATATCCACTAATACTCTAAAGTAGTAAGTAGGGACATGTTGAGCTACAGAGCCTGTAGGAACATTAACAGTACTATACGAGGGGTTATTTATAAGCCCCTCAGTGATGTCTGCTCCTGTAACCGTGTACAATATCTCTGCGTTTTCAATAGGATTAGAGCACACTAAAGTAGTGTTACTTAAAGATATTACTTGGCATTTAGTTGTGACAGTAGGGGTGTCTAAAAAATAAACTTGTCCCTCTATGGTTTCCGTAGTATACCCAGAACTAAGCGTAGAAAAATCTAACTCTAAAGCGTCCGTAGTTAAAGCGTAAGGTATATCCATATTACTAAGAGCCACAGTTATAGAAGAGTTAGATGTTATAACATCTTCGTCTATTATCTCTCCCAAAGTTAAGTAAGTACACGGCCCTGGCACTACTGCATTTGGGTCGTAGTTAGTGGCTCCCTCATTAATACATCCTGTACAACTGAGGTTACCTCCATTACATACTCCACACTCATCTTCGGTGTGTCCTGAGCAGTCACATTCTCCTTCAGGTATGTCGTAACACCCGCATTCGTATATAATGTCTACGTCTTCCGCAGGTACACATTGAGTACATCCTGGTGAATTACTCTTTAAATAACCACATCCACACCCTTCTGAGCCTAGGGCATTCTGCACAGCAAAGAAAGGAAGAACACAATCTCCTGAGAAACAGTCTATTACCCTATCCCCGCAGCATCCATGCTCATTCAGTCCTTCAGTATCTCCCGCATTAGTAGACATATCGCCACATCCGTTTATAAAACTAGGGCCACTACAAACACCTGCAGCGTCTGTGTCTTGATTGTAGAAAGAGCCTGTGCTATAATCCCAGTACCCTAAAAAATCTTCGTCATACACACAGTTTATATTAGTGTCAGTGTTATTTAAAACCCACTCACTAGGTATGTTTAGGTCGTTCTCACAATAATACTTATATATAGCAGGATCCCCTAGGCCGTCCCCCTCTAAATCGAGGTAAAAGACAACTGGTTGAGTGGAGTTGCAATCGCAGGCCCCAGAAAGACCTCCCTCAGTAAATTGTAAATCTTCGGGGATGAGCCCATCACAGTCACATATACCCACGGGAGTATCACCAGAACATTCATTACAGTAACCTTCATTAGTGTTACCGTCACAGTCACACGCATCTTCCATAGGGGTATCACAATTACACCACCCTTCTATAACAGGCTCAGGTCCACACCCACATACAGCGTGAACTAAATCAGGGTTGTTAGGTCCTGGAGAGTCTGCACTATAATCCGAACATGTAACACAGTGAGTATCAGTTCCATTTTCTGTTATATTTTGTAAGCCCGTGCTTCCACTGCATTCACACCCAGTAGAAGGGAAAAAGCATTTAGAAACATCATGGATATAATTAGTGGTATTTCCAGCCATGTCTTCACTTGTGAGTCCATTACACGCGGTAGGCTCCTCTGATGCAAAGCAAACAGGCACTATACACATATTGAAGGACATTGCTGTCTGAGAAGCGGAGGGGTTTGCTACATAATTAGTAGCACCTTCTAGAGGGCAGTATTCGCAAGGCTCATAATCTACACCATATACAGTATTGTAAACAGCTTCTCCTTCAGCGTAACACCCACAATTATCATAAGCTAACGGCTCATCACATTCACACCCTTCTTCAGGGAATATACAGCTACCTGGCTGCCCGTAGGTAGCATCTGGGTCGTAGTTACACGCTGCTGGGGAAGTACAACCAGGGCGCATAGTCCCTAAGGGAACTTTAGGCCCAGAGTTTGAGGGAGTAAAAACAACTTTTGAATCAGCAAGATCTAAAGAAGCAGAGTATATCCCCAAACTCATATTATCGTCTGATAATCTTATAGAGGCGGGGGCGTGCCTAACTTCATCTACTGCGTTGTTTTGATTAATAAGAGTACCTAGGGTAGGTAGTACAGTACCATTATTAACAAAAGTTGTATATATATTACCATCTGCTGCTTTAAACATACCAGACAAATGGCTATTAGCTTTAAGGATAAGGTCTGTGTAATCATAAACACCCTCAGTATTTGATGTAAAGTTAGCGGGAACTTCTTGCCCTATAAAATACATATCATAGAAGAATTCCTGTACTATAGAGACATTCTCTGCTAGTATAGTATCATTAATTATATTTATTTTAACTATTTTAGAAGTGTTATTTGCTACATCTAACTCCTTGTCTCTCAATAACACATACAGCCATTCCTTATTTTGAGAAAACTCTATCCGTGCTATGTTAAAATTGTTCCCAACGGCTATAGCGTTGAATGCCCCTATAGCTTCTGTGGACATACTTTTAGTGATAGAAGGGATTCTAGATTCAATATTTACAATCTTAACCTCAAAATGATCCTCCAAGTAGAAACCTACAGCAAGAACCGACGCATCAGTGTACGCTGAAAAGCACGCACCTTCAATCTTATTTGAATCCCCAAACACAGTTGAGAAGTTTGGCATATTAGACGCATATGTACTTACACTTAGGTCAGTTCGATTGCTCCCATTAGTCCATATAGCATAAGCTACGGCTGCCCCAGAAGACTGGGAAAGCACCAAATTACCAGGTATGAACTCGTTCGTAAACGATAGACCCTTCACTAAGGTGCTCCCGTTAGGGAAGAACTCAGAGGCTGTCCCCATATCTATGTTGAGGGGAGGAAGAGTGGACTCCCCTCCCACAAACTCCACTAAAGATGTAAAGTGTGTGTACCTCTTCAAGCTATAGAGGCTTTCCAAAAGATCAACATCTGTCATAAGGGTGACCTCAAACTTATTCTCGGGTAGGGGTGTAATGGATATAGCGTTATCGGAGTAGTACTGTATTTCAGTTCCAATAGTAATTTCCTGCAAAACATTTCCCGCCCTATCCCACAATACAGCAGTATTACTAGAAGTTATAGCTGCGGTTAAGAGGATGTTTCCTGCAGTGTCATTTGCGGTAGCGGACCCGTACCATTCATCGTCTCCTGCAGCTAAAGCTGTGGAAGGTTCTGTAGGGGTGTTGGCATTTAAAACCCCCCTAGGGGTTGCTATAAAAGAAGATAACTCATAATTATTAATCGCAGTGTACTCTCCTGAGTCTATGCTAATATCATCAGTTTTAGATATAGCCCTCTCTATGTCGGAAGGCAGGTAATTCATAGCATGAAAATTATTATCTACAAAGTCCTCAGGTAGTGCGTAAAGGTTTAAAACTGCCGTATAGGTGTCTGCATTGCTCACCCCCATATAAGTGTCAGAGTCCTTACTTGTAAAAAACACGGAATCCCCCGAAACCGTAACCGAGGAAGCCCCTCCAGGTATAGGGTCAGGCATCATGTGGACGCTCTCACTTATGGTAGCCCCATCTAAGCTTGTTAAAGGGTATGTAGCTATAAAGGTGTCCATAGTATCAGGATCCCTAAGTATAGCGTATAAATAATTATTGTCTTTAGAGAAAGCCATTGAGATAGGTGTATACCCTCCAGAAGATATAACACCTGCGTCTGTAGGGTCTCCCCCACATATATGTAACTCTATACCCCCATCAGCAGGTCTTATTAAAAGAGGAGACTGAGAGTACATACGCATTAAAATTAAACCATGCTTAAGAGCGTAGGCAACGTTATAATACCCAAACTCATTCCCCTCATAAGCTGTTTCATCTCCGTAGAGGCCTAAAGAATCAGTACCTCCCACACCTATCGAAAGGTGCTTAGAATTCCCAGTATCTTCAAAAAGTTTACCCCCTATAACTACAGGCAGCTGAGAATTAAATTTACCGTGATTTGAAGCAGTCCCTGTCCCCATAACTGCAGTGGTTCCCTCTAAGGATAAAGTGGAAGTTACTGTATCCCATTTTTTACCTGATATACTGTATATACCATAGTTATTAGTGTCAAAAGAAAATCCTTTAAATGTACTTATTATTAGCTCACCTGAAGAAGCTCCAAGAGTACCCGAGCTATCCAGCCCTAAGGAGTATCTATGGTCGTATGTACCGTCTCCTACAGACACACCATTAGTCATTAGGTAGGCGGATGACGCGCTAGCGTCTCCATACACAGCAAATAAGGTACTACTAAAGGCATCAAAAAGAACTACAACCTCCTTATACCCTTCAGGGGTCCAAGACTTAAAAGAAGATAGCTTCTTAGATTCTACGGGGGTCATGTAAACCCCCAAAGCGTCGAACAGGCCTATCTCAACAGGACTCCCGCTTAAATCTTTGCTACCGAGAAAGTTTGCGTACTCCCCAAACCCCGCTACAGTACCCGCTGTAGTATCTGTAGACATAAGCCTTGTAGGCATTACAAGGGTCTTTTCTACATAATCCCCAAAAGACCGAAGTGTGTCGCAATCTAGAACTATATTACCAGCTTCGTCTAATAAATTAGCATTTACATCCACTTTATGTTTATACACCCCGTTATGAACCCCCACAAGAGAGCTTCCATACTTCAGGACTGCAGGGTTTCCCTCTGTTAATTGGGGGTCTAGGTAATACGAAAGCGCATCCTCCTCTTTAGGTGGGGCAGTAGCTACAGCCTCATATACAAAATTAAATACCTCTGCGTTTCCATACGAGTCTATTACCATGTAAAGAGACTCCAACCCCTCATCGCTATAAAATATACAAGAAGTAGTAGGAGTTATAGTAATAGGAAGTGTAACATCATCGTCCCCCACAACAAACGAGTACATACCCACAAAATGCCCCACGAAGACCCCTTGCTTAGTAGCACTTGCTACCCACGTACGCGCATTCTCTAGAGATACTACTTTAGGTGATATTAGCTGCTTTGAGGGCAAACAAGAGCCGTCATCAGAAGTACTCAAAGAGTTATAATTACTTGCCTTTATGTCTGTACACCCATACACAAGAGGTAATGAGGTTTTGTTGTTTCCGTACGAGGATGTTATTAATCCAACGGTGTTCGGGTTAGATAAAACTAAAGGGTTCAGGATAGTTCCTGTAGAGTCTATGTTTAGTTTAAATCTAACCATAAGGCTACCATCTAGTAGATTAGGGTTTAAAAAACTATCCCCCGAAGAGCTACTAACTCCCAATAATCTGCCTATACTGTACGCAAGGTAATTAAACATATTATAACCTTTAACAGCCCTAAGTGGAGCCCAGTCAGTGGAAGGGTCAATGTAGATTGAAGCTAAAGCTATATCTACATCTATACCCTTGGATAATCTTTTTGCCTCAATAGTTATGTCCGACTCTGTGTCTACCTGCTTAAAGGAAACCTGTAGGGCCCCTTTATTTCTACTATTTTTTTGGTAGACATTACTTAGGAGGTCTCCCCATAAGTTGAACGCGTTATGTAAATCTGTAGTGAAGTCTATATAAGACAACCCTGATTTAAAAGCACTTTCCCCTTTAGCAGAATTCTCTAACACACTCCCTAGGGAATACGTTATTATTATTTTGGAGTCTCCGTTTATTTTAGTTGCGTTCACAGCATCTAATAGAGGAGCGAAGGCTCCTTGAACATTAACTTTAAAAGCCATTCTATTCTATTTTAAAGGTTCCACTACAAATGAGTATGCGTAAATATCTGTACTTGCTGTCGCTGCTAGAGCGGTTATCTCTACTAAAATTTCTGAGGTCCAATCTAAATCTAGACTGTACACAGAGAAAGTGTCTGCCGCAATCCCATCAAGAAGTAAAGCTCCGTATGCTACCGCATACTTAGGGGCTTTCAAGATTGTTACGGAAGCTACAAAACTCTTCGCGTTAGGGGCAGTTGTGGTAGCGTTTGTAACCGTAGTTATCCCTCCTATAGATAGTTTTATTGTTTTTGTGTTAGCAGTAGCCGAAAAGTTACCCGAAGCTGTTACTTTAAATCCCTGCGCCACATCAAATTGGGTTAAATCTACAGCGGAACTAAACAGGGAGGAAGTGACACCAGCAGCAGCGGGTTTAACTAAACCTGCCTGTATTGAATTCCCTGATAACACCCCGTCAGTGTGTGTGTTGTTCTCTATATAGTAGTCTTTACCGTCGTTATATAAAGTTACAGCCTGATATTTATTAGATAGGGTTATAGACGCCTTACCATCTATAGTAGATTCTGAAGACTTAATTACTATATTCTTAGCCGTAGCTTGCCCGAACTCATCTTTAACTGTTAACTTAAACATAGCAGGGTTTTTTAAACTCTTAACGCTAGGTAAAGTCAAAGTTGTAGGTGTCTTTCTGTTGTCTATTGCAAGTATCCCCCTGTCATTTTCGGTCGCCGTGTACGAAGAAACCTCTATAAGGGTTCTGTTGTATAGACTACTATTATCTAAGTCTTCTTTATACTTTAAAGGAGTAACTGCTGTGTTGTCAGACACATACGAGTCCATATCAGAACTAGTGGCCACTTTAATTATACCTGAAGTACTCTCATTCGAAGTAGTTATATTAGTATTTAGTATGGCAAATTGATGCCCTACAGACCCTTGAGTACCTCCTTCAGAGTTTTCTATACAAATTAATAAATCACCAACTTGTATTTCAGGACCATCTTCTGCGAAAGCATCATAACCAACTTCAAATATGAAAGAGTCTCCAGCCCTTGCTGACGGGTATAATTCCCCTTTGTATCTTACTATATTCTTAAGAACCCCTAATAAAAGATTATCTGCATACTGTTTAGAGATTAAATCTTTAGGTGAAAACGAAGAGGGATGACGTAGGAAAGATAAAGGAGCAGTTAATTTTTTAACTCCATCATCCCTTAATACGTTATGAAACTCTTTGTCTACATATTCCTTAGTAGTTAGATGATTAGGCTCCGAGGGGTTACCCGCCTTTACGGGGGAAGTAAACACAGGAGAATTCTTGTTTATAGTCCTCTTAGAGATCTTATTTTGAAGACCTTGAATGTTACTTGCGTTCTGGGCAGATAAGCTCTCTATAGCGCCTAAAAAGGCCTCCTTAGATATATGCTTGGTTTTACCTCCTTGAACCACTACTATTAAATCGTTATTAGAACTAGAGGAAGCTTTAGGTAAGCTAGATATTTTAGTCATTTTGTTTTATTTTTAAAAGCTTTACAGCTCTATGTTCCTATTCTTTTCATCAGACAAGGTTACATCCCTATCTATAGTTATTCTATTATCTCTTCTTTCTACAGTTCTAGTACGGTCTACGATACTTTCTGTTATAAGTTGTTCTTCTGTTTTGTACACAATATCTAACTCAATTGCTATCTTATCTAGAAGATGTACAATCCTTTTGTACGATTCCTCTGTTTGGAGTACGGGGAAGGGGATAGCATCCACACCTCCCATTGCTGTGGTAGATGTTAAAGATATTGTACCTTGGTTTACAGTTACGATAGCGTTATTAAACGTCGAGGCCTGCTGAAAACTTAACTTTATAGATAGCGATGACCCTCGTGTAGCTGAGATCCCGTGAGGTTGTATTCCTGCACCACTAGTGGGGTTGTGTTTGTTTGTGTTTATCTTGGTCACTATATCAGTGATAAGGCTGCCTAGATTCTCGTATGAATCCAGAAAATCTGTAACACATAGAGGGACAGTTTTTCCTACTTTAGTTTCAAGAGAGAGTACTGCCTTGATATGCGAGGGATTAAATTCCCCGAAAGATACAAGCACAGGGGTTGGGCTTTTAGCTGCCTTACTCTTAGGGAGAGAAAGTACGTTACCTATGTAGTCTACCCACATAGATAACACGTTGAGCTTTCTTATCTTGCTTCTAGATTTATTACCAGAACCTAACCTCTCTAAAACCTTTAAAGAGTATTCCAGAAAAGCCTCCCTTACTTGAGAGTACCTAGGTAGTAGTATTTTAGAATTAAAAACCATTATTATAAAAATTTATTTGGTAAAGTTAATAATTTTATCTAAAGAAGCTTTGATTTTCATAACATTTTTAGCCTCTTTCTCTACTTTACTTTCTAAAGTAACTTTGAGTTGATTTCTAAAGTATAAAGGATTGTCTCTGTTTATCTCTGAGGAGTCTGTGTACTCATACAGAGTCCCGTCCAAATCCTTTATAAACCCTCCTACATAAGAAACCCCCAAAAGAGTAAATAGTACATCCTCTAATAGTATTTTTCCTATTATGAAATACCCAACAGCGGTTGGAACTATAGGACTTCTAGAGTCGCCCCTACTACCACCTAAAGTTACGTTCCCCTCCGTACAGCTAAGTGTGTATGAATCATCTTCTAAATATCCCTGCAGTTGCTGTGTGCCCTCTCCCGCCTCAAGTATAGCGCAGTTAGCGAGAGTTACAGAAGGGTAACCGCATAAGTCATTATTCTCTATGTTTACACAACCTCCTGTAAGGTTTTCAGGCCCGTCAAGCTCCGACGCATAAAGCCCCTCAGGGCAACTATACCTGTAAGGTAACAGTTGGTTAAGGGCGGTAGCGCTCCAATAGAAAGAATTCGTCCCACTAACCAGTGTACCAAGGAAGTCTACTGCGCCACCTCCAATACTCACAACTTCAGCTGGGGTACCCTCTAAAGTTATATCCTTTGAAGAGTCGTAAAGGTTACATACAGGAGTATCTAGATCATTACATATATAATTAACATGTATAGGTCTAACTTCCATACTATAATAAATACAATGAGAACCATCGTCTATGTTTGCTGAGCCGTTATAATTTACCGCGGAATTATCCATACATCCTGGTATAGCTTCTATACATATATTAGTACTTATAGTTGCAGCGGGGTCGTAATTTAGTGCCTCTGGATCTGTACAACCACCCTTGTAGGTGGAGACATCGTAGTCTACCAAAAACTGAACAGCATCATCCATAAAGGTCTGCGCATTAACATACGTGGAGGGATGCTCTAACGGAGGTACTGCAGAATTGTATCCCACAAGGTTGGAGTAGTTTATAATATCCACTAACATCCCTGCAGGAGAACTCATAAAGTCAGACACTGTCTGTGCCTGCCATACAGATAAGTGCATAGGAATAGTAGATGGTGTATCGTAGTGCATTATATTTAACACATAATTAGCATCTAAGGTTCCATAAAGAGTACTAACATCGTGCATCCCCCCTGCAGACCTTCTATAGTACGCACTTAAATCCGCGTTTCCCCCAGAAGTAACGCAAGCGCCATAGAAACATCCCGATACACTCTCCCCATACGGGTAGTTATCTGTCTTTTTGAAGGGGTTATATAAGGGAGACGAAGTGTCCGTAGTTCCTATAAAAAAATATCTAAGAGAGATGGTGTGTAAATTTGCACCAAGAGACCTAATTATACTGTCATCATCTATAGCCCCTATTTTAGTGTTGTTTATCTTTCTTGTACCTTTAATAGCGTAGGGTATTACGCTATCTTTAGTAAACCCTATATACACAGAAAAGTTAGGAACTAGTACAGGGTAAGGACTTTCATCCCCAGTTAATGATATAAACCATCTTTCCTTCGTGAATACATCACCCATTCGTATATTAGACCCCACAATATCTCTCTTGGCGGTATCCTCTATAGATAAATCTGCAATTGCTTTAAACGCATTTGAAAGTATTAGAGTCCCATCTGAGTCCATCACTGTGTATGTATGCTCTTCGGTTACTCCTCCATTAGATACGGTATTGTAGGATTGTGGAGTATATAAGCAGGGGCAGTTGGTTTCATTAAACATATCCTCAACAAGTGTATCCTCAGGGTATTTAGGATACCTAGGGTCGTACCATCCTAAACCAAAACCAAACCCTACATTAAACCTCGAAGAGTCAAACCAATCGCATACAGGGTTATATATATTTATCCTAGGCCCTTTCCTATTAAGTGGTACCTCCTGTACGGGGGCAACATATTCAGGTAAATCGTAAAGCGCCTGTTTTATTACGTAAGAAGAAGAATGAGCTGAGTACCAACTCCCTTGAGTAGGAGATTCAAGCCTAGGGTGCGGTGTAAGCACCTGTGTTATAGGGTTATAAGTCCAAGCACCATCACCAGATCCATGGAAGCCATAATTAACATCCTCCTCAAATAAATCAGGGAGGACTTCGTATATCATATCGTACTCAGCGGAAGCTGCTAAAGCTATCGCCTGCTCCTCCGCATAAGTACCTTGACGGTTATCTCCGTAGAATATAGAAAAAGATGCTCCCGAAGCACTCAGTGATGGGGAATTCCCTTTGCCCGTTATGACGGAGTGAAAGTGGATAGGGTACACAACGTATGCAGTCTTATAGTTAGGGCTAATACTAATTATAGTACCTCCCTCTCCAATAGCGTCTCCTGCTTTATATAAAAGTGTAGGATCTATAGGTGTGATAGGTGTGATAACCTCTTTCCGAATAAGCCGAAGATCTCTAGGGAAAGAATCTCCCGCGTTATAATATTGAATCGTAATCTCCCCACTAGTTGGGTGAATACCCACCAGAGTTACCTGATTGTATCCGTTTGAGTTACGCTGTGTTGTGGAGGTTATGTGAGAGTTGTTAGAAAAGACAAAATCGTCTGTCAGACTTACATATTCTACTAATTCATCTTTTGAAGGAATGTACCAATCTGAGTAGCCTCCGTACGTATAGTCTAGTGCAGTATTAGCTGCCGTACTGTACTTATCACATCTTTCTAGTAAATCTAAAGTATTCTGATAACCAGTACCTAAATCCTGGGAGGTACTACTTGTCATGGGGACGTCTCCGCATCCAATAATCTGAGGGGCACGGTAATCATCTTCCCTCGCTATTAAATAATACTCCTGATCAACCCCCTCAACAGTCTCTGTTCCAGTATAAAAAACAACTCCTCCATCAGTAATATCCCCAAGAGCAGGTAAGGATCTATTACCAGAACTCCTCCCTAGAGCTTGTGTAGGGTTTATTAGGAATTTTTTCTGCCCGTTAACCTCTGTGTAACTACCTCCCCAAAGGGTAGGTAGGGCGGACATCAAATTACTTACATACGAAGGGACTCCCCCAGTAACTGTTAGAGGTCCTCCCGTATAAGTAGGAGCTATACGAATAGAGTCTTCTACAAACTCAGGCAAGTAATTATTTACTATATTTTCTATAAAGGTCTTCTCGTCTGAGGATATACTCTCAAAAGAGTCCCCCGCATCGTTGTAAACAAAGGGAGGTACAAAATCGTAATCAAATTCGTAACTAGAGGTACTTGCATTGTTGGAGTGGGTCCTGTACTCACTTAGGGAGAAGTCCATATCTTTAAACTCACGAGTCATAGATAAGGAGTTCCACGAGTGTTTAAACCCAAAAGCGTGTAAAGCTTCGTGAGCTATAAGGTGCCCCAAAAACAACTCTGAGTGTTTCATCCCGTAGGCACGTATATGTGGGTAATAAGTATCCGATAATAGAGTACCAGAGGCTGAATCTCCTGCAAGACCTCCTTGATATACTCCTGTGTTTGAGAATGTATGTATGCAGGGTATTTTACTGTTTGTGCCAGGGGATAAAAACCTGGAAGTACCTACGCCTGTTACGGTTTCAAAGAAATCTCCTGGGGTGGCGTGGGGACTACTATTCATGAGCCCTGCCTCCATATCTCTTATGGCAAATAATTTTTCAGGGTTGTTTGCGTGGTCTCCCCCCAGTGATGCGTCGTACTTATAAAAAATAGCGCCAGGAGTCTCTATAAACATATAGTAATCCTCCTCTGCCGCTGAAAGAGCGGTAGTAGCTGCTGTTAACGCAGATGCGGTAACCTCAGTGCCTCTTGCTTCGTCTTCCAGAAAAGCTTCCTCGTACGAAACCCTTAAGACTAATATCTCCTCCTCTGTAACTGTAGAGGTAGTGTAGTTAGGTATCTGTATTCCTCCCTCATGTGCGGGACCGTCCACAGGTTTGAAATACCCTGTACCAGTGTGAGCTGGTATGAAAGGTAGTAAGTCTTTTTTAGGCACTCTATCAGCTGCTACGAATCTTATACCCGCGTCTATACCGTGCTCAGGGTTGTCTATAGGGTTTGTGTACCCTAAACTAATCGCGGGCTCTGACATTGCAGATGTAGCAGGCTCCCCTCTAAATATACTGTTAGCATCTGTAATGGCTCTGTCTACTTCAGCTAAACTTTCCTCTATAATCTCAGGGGTCAATACTCCTGTATATACTGTATGAAAAAGTATTGGGACAATAGTATACCCCTCCACCCTTCCAGGCATCATTCTAGGAGTGTATTCAGCTACTTGTCTAGGCTCTATTTTCTCTTCTATTCCTTGAGTTCTAATGGGAGGCTTAGATTCTCCAAATGTAAGTGGGGCATTCTTTTGTATTTTTTTAGGAACTTGAATGCTTCCGATACTTTTATTCTTTCTAGCCATCTTACTTGGTTGGGATTAGTTTTTTAATAGAGGATAATAATTTATTGAAAGATAGTGTTTTATTTCCAACATCTCCTAAGGGAATTACTATAGTCCTAGAAGGTGTATTTGAGACACTCCCCTTAGAGTTTATTAGTCTAGGGTCTACATTCCCCACTGGAGCGCAGGGATCAGTAACTGTTGGAGGAATCGCGTAAGTAGAGTTACTAAGTATAGTCATCAAAACACCAGGGAGCAACCCTGCAGCCTCCTCGTTGTAATACTGCAACTCACAGTTAGCATGCATCCACATTGCTTGGGCCGAGGTAAACCTTATAGAGGGTCCCCCTAACTCTGTATCTATTATTCCTGACCGCTGTGATAGGGTCATATGAGTTTCTGCTGACTTGAATATAGTATCCCCATCAGCGGAGCATGGGTTTGCTTTTCCGAACTCCGATAACCTCACACCAGACTCTCCAGAAGGGGTAGGCTCTGTATCAGGGAGGTCATCTATAAAAGCCCCTCCCATATTTAGGGTATCCGAAAGGACCTGCCCTGACCCACAACTACTTCCTGGTGCGTCAAACTCTGTTTTAGGGTGAACTAAACCTAGCATATGCCCTAAAGAGTGGGCTAAGGATCTTCCTCTGTCTCTAAACCCCTCAATATTCCCTGAACCTCCTTTAAAGGTGTATGCAGGGTAATCGACATCTAGAGCATCTTTTGAAATGTAATTGTACCCAAAGTTTGTCTCTACGTCGGTAGGCTCCCCCTTTACATGGGCATCCCCGTTTGTATCGAAATAAGATCTTCCTAGCCCAGAGAACTCTACAGCACAATTGTAAATAGGTAAGGTGTCTAACTGCTCTGCTACATAAGGGTGCTCGGAAGATATGTATACAGAGGAATCTTTCCCTGCAGGCTGTGGCCCAGCTTTAAGCCTATTAACTACGAATATATTTAGGTATCTCTCCCCTTCAGGTATAGACCACCTATAAGTGGTGTAAATAGACTCTAAGGTCACCCCTGGTGTTTCTATATCAGCCTTAAAGTCAGGCGTTATAGCTACCATATCGTTTCGGTAGGTGTGTACAAACGAGCCATCAAATCCTGTAATTGCTCTTGTTTCTGTCACATTATTTCCGTCAATTATATTTAGACCTGGAACAGGCATAGCCTGACCTTGGGGGTTTATTTCCGCAGGGGCAAAGGATATACCTGTACCTTCAAACCAGTAATTTACGTGTCTTAGTATATAAGCAGGATCAAAATCTAAAACCCCTGAAGGGTATATATCTACTCCTCCGTGTGTGAGGACATGGAAGACTACAGGAAATACTTTACTCCCTGGAGTGAATTCAGGGGAGTTATGTATCGTACCCATAAAAGTCCTATATATGGATCCCATTGCTACATCCTCGTCTATCCCTTTTTTTAGAGAGAGATTGAATCCGCATAAATGTTTTGACAATATATCAGAAGTATTCATTTATTGTATGTTTTCCAGATTCTCTAATAAACTTTTAGCTAAAATAGCTCTCTCTTTGTCACTTTCATTACAGTCTTCACACCCTAATCCTACCTTAGATAACATTCTATCCACATCTTTCGATATATTACAGATAGAATTAAACTGTGTAGGGGTTGATACAGTAGTCCCAACTTGAATAACAACCTGGTATATACCATCTTCTACAGACTCTGCTAGGGAGTTAAATCCCTCAGGTACTTCTGTTAACTCGAAGCTTAGTTGGTTTGCTAATTCAGTGGATAGTACGTGAGCAGGCAAAGATATTTTAAAACCTTCTACACCATCTTCAAAAGGGAAGACTATGTAGTTAATCAAATCACTAATAGCTACAGTAGTATTATACTGAACGCCATTAATAAAGTGATGTGCTTTAATATAAAGTCGTAACTCTTCTACAGATACAAAAGGATCTATGTTTATACCTCCCCAACCTCCAGGGTTGTTCAGGATGTCGTAAACACCAGTAGAGTCTTCTATAATAATGTTTCTACAGTCGTCTGTAGTTGAGATATTAAGTTTTAAATCTAAAGCCATTTTTGGGTATTAAAAAAGGGCAGACAATACGCCTGCCCTTTGGTTATATAAGTAAGTTAATTACTATTAGTCAATCCATGTTACTCCAAGCGCAGTGTTTGCATCTGAAGCTGCTGTAGAAGCTGTAACAAGAGCTATAACTATTTGACATCTACCTGATCCTCCTGCCGCTACTGCGTGATTCGGATTAGCTAAAGCAACGTCTAAAGATACAACACCATACTCTATTGTAGAGTCTGTATACATAGTGATTAAGTCTGAATTATTTGAAACACCATGACGGTAAGGAGCACCTGATGCGCCTACGCCAAACCATTCTAATTCTGCAACTTGTCTACCATTACCTTTACCTGGGTCTGGAGCAGTTGAAAGAGTTGAAAGTGCAGCTCCAAATCCGTCTAAAGTAGCATCAAAAGATACAACAGTATCTGTATGAAGACCTAAAGACCATGTTTGCTCTAAACCTGTAATATAAAATGCAGTGTTACTAGATTTAGTAACACTTACCTTACCTGTTAAAGCTCCGTCAACGTTACCAATCTTAGCAACAAACTTATCCACAACTTCCCCTGCAGTTACTGTATCACCAGTTACGTACTCAAAAAAGTGAAGATCAGATTGCTTAGAAAATAACTCTACGTTATTTTTGAAATTTAATCTTAAAGTGTAACGAGTATTGGCTACATCGCTAACTGCTGAAATAGTAGTTACTTGCTGCTCTCTAAGAACTGGTATTGCACCAGTTATAGTTGCGTTTGCAAATTTACATAAAGGAGAATATCTCCAACTTCCACTAGCATCTTTTTGGCCTACTCTAAAGTCTCCTACAATCTCTGCTCCGAAATCGTCTCCGTTTTCATCAACAATGATTACATCCCCAGCAGCTGCACCAGTTGCATCGGTTGCTTTGGCATACGCTCCTGCGTGATTTCTACCTACAAATACATGTAGTGAATTATCTGTTTTAAACATTTGTTTCTATTTTAAAAATTAATTAATTAAATCGTGACTGCTGCTCCGCCTATCCACTTAACGTAAACCCCAACTTTAGGAGTTCCTGTCATTGAAGAGCAATCTTCTTTTGTACATACGTGGAAAAAAGTTACTGCAGTTCCTCTGTCAACTTTTAAGTTTCCAAATACAGATTCACCAACAACTCCTGCACTAGATGCATCTACGTCAGCGTCTGGAAGAGAAACATTACCTGCAACATCTGCACCTACAATCTCTGTACCTGCTGAAGCCGCATCAGCAGCTATTGCTGCGGTGTGAACCTCAAGAGCTACATCTCCATGGGCAGAAGTTGCAATCTCTACAACAGTCATTGCTGCTTCAAGAATAACGCATCCTGCAGGAAGCTTTTTAGATAAAGACACAGATACGTCATCCTCATCAGATGTAGATAAACTAACTACCTCGTATAACTCATGAACTCCTACTCCCGATGTAGCCGCACTTGAGATTGATCTACCGATCATCCCTGAAGCTTTATGAGAATTTAAGTCTCCAACTATGTTCTGAGCATTTGCATCAGATTGACTGATGTGATCCCCTACAAGTACATTAAAGTCTTGTGCTCGAACGGGGGTATTGCCAACCGATCCTACTTTATTTTTAGCAGGGCCTACGTTAGCATTTGTTATTTTTGCTGTTCTTGCCATTTTATTTTATTCTAATTCGTTAAGTTCAATTTTACTTGACTGGTATCTCGGGTCCTCTATATTTTCAAGAGCTTCAACAACAGCCATTCTTACAACCTCTCTGTGTGTATGTAAAGCTAGGTCGCAGTTTTTTTTCGCACTAGAAACACTACTCACAACTGTAGGATTTTTTAGATACCTAAGGTAGTATTTAGTTACAACTCTATTCTCTCCACATATTAACTCAATTTTATCTCCCCCATGATCCAATCTGTATACAGTATTGTTATCAGGTTTGTTAAATGGGTCGTCTATTATTTTGTTATATCTGTCGTGAGAAATAGGTGTTACCCCTACTCGCTTAGTGTCTGTGCTATCCTCTGTATTATTTATAGTGGCCTCTTCATTTATAGCATGCCTATATACGTTTGTAACGTTCGCTATAGGTAAGCTAAAAAATTTACCATTAGGTTTGTTTGCAGAGGTAAATGTATTAGGGTTTATGGTATCCGCAACTATTAAATTACGTAAATCATCTCTCCTCTTTTGATCCTCTTCAAAACCTGTACGCCTAGCATTATTCCCAAACGCACGCTTTGATACAAACTTTTCGATGGCCGCGTTTAAAAACCTGTCTATCTCTGGATCAAGGAAAGATGGGGAACTGCCCCCATCTGCCTTGTCCATCAATAACTTAAATTCACTATGCATTGCATCAATGTTCATACTACTTACTTATAGAAAGTTTACCTTTTAAGTCAATATACACTTCCTGATTGTCAGGATTCTGTAAATACTCTACAGTCTGCTCTCTCGTAAATCCTACAACGTCTCCACCTGGTAAGGTGAACTTAGTACCACTTTTAACCAATATTCTTTCTGTTAAGCAGTCATCAATGAATGCTCTCATTTCGAATGTCGGGTCATCAATAGTGTCTAGGAAGTCTTTAGGATTATCGGTTACAATCTTATCAAGCTGTGCTTCGATAAAATCTATAGATGCAGAATCTCCTGCACGTTTCCCCATTACCTTAAGAACATTACCCATCTCTGTTGTGGACATGTTACTAAATCGTTTGTAAGCCTTACGTTTAAGTTTAGACTTCTTATTTTCTACCTTGGCTTCTTGCTCGACCGAAGTCATTATGTATTCCGCGAATGGAGAGTCGAATCGCTCTAATTCCGAGTTCGCAACGCGCTGATGCGCTTTAAGCACTAAGTAGACTAACTCATCATCTGGGTTGTCCATTACAAGTTGCTTTCCGTCTTTAGGTACGTCTATGAAAAATTTATTCCAATAGTCACCATTGTATCTAGAAAGTGTTCCTGAAGACATATTCATCTTCTTTTCAAGGCGACGTTCGTCTGCCTCTGTAAGCCCAGTATTCAGAATTCCAGTTCCACGCTGAGATTGAACTGTCAATCTCTCAAAACATCTAGAGTAACGAATACTCCCGTCGTGATCGTCGGGAAGCCATCCGTGCTTCTTGATTGGTTTTAACGTTACTTTATCTAAAACTGCATTAGAAACACCATCTCCCTCCATCGCTATAGTGGTAGAGGTGTTACCCTCTACCGCTGAAGCCTTCTTTGCTTTCGCCATCTTTTGTGCTTTCAAATTAGTTCTTTATTTTTAAATTGTAGAGTTGTAGATTAATTCACAACACGACATAGGGTTTGCGATAAGTACACCTTGTTGCGCTTGTGCGAACAATTGGTAACCATCTACCGAAGACGCTGATCCTTTTGAGAACGACGTGTTAGGTCCTAGTGGTGATGTAGATCCAGCTACGTGCCACATAAGTTCCTTACGGCCCTTAGGATATACTCTTTTGATGTTCTTCTCTCCACCTGACGTACCCATGTTAAGGATAGTGTAACGGTAAGATTCAGTATAACCACCTTTTGGGTGCGGAATACGGTTACGAACTTCGTTATCATATAATGGTAAATGTACTAAAGT
>Ga0308009_10000603_pt1 | contig 25179 bp, 23 predicted proteins | sample Neamet127_FD_203134 | JGI IMG/M metagenome (GOLD analysis project Ga0308009, IMG submission 203134) | Marine microbial communities from water near the shore, Antarctic Ocean - #127 | ecosystem: Environmental > Aquatic > Marine > Unclassified | place: Southern Ocean | collected 2014-07-24
CACTGGCATGGCTCATGGCCCAGAACAGACCTGCCAGCGTCATGTCGATCACCACCAGCGTGGCGGTCAGGAACGCCACCTCACCATGCAACAGACCAAAACCCGAATCGATGTAGCGCGAGAAGACGTCCAGAAAGCGGTCGATGACCGACAGGTCGTTCATGGTGCTCAGTCCTTCGCCGGGGATTCAACGCGCGGTACAGCCGGCGGCGCCGGTTTCGGCACAGGATCGTTCGCGTAAGGCGACTTGCCATCCCCCATGAAGCGCCGCCGCGTGGCCTCGGACACCGCCCCACAGACGGCATCACCCACCTTGGCATGGTCGGCCTTGCACTGGGCGCGAAGTTCTTTCAAACGCTCGGGATTCGCGACCAGTGATTCGACCGTATCGGTCGGTACCGATTTGCCGCAGGCCGCGACCGACAACGCGAAGACAATGACAAGAAGCTGCTTCATGGTGATCCCCTCAGTTGCTGTAAAAGTTGACCGTGTACGGGGTGTAAGGCGTGCCCTCCCCCTGGAACCGCCGACGTACCTCTCGCGCACGCTCCTGCACCGCCACCTGGCGTGCTTGCTCCAAGGCAGTCGCCCGGTCCTGCGTGATCTGAAGCTGTTGCGCCTGGATCGCCTGTCGAGACTGCAAGGCCAGCAGTTGATTGGTCGCTTGCGTGGCCTGCAGCGCACCGACAGCGGACTGGCTGCGGTTCACCAGGTCGGTCAAGGTCTGTTCGTCTGACCTGAAGTTCTGCACCGCTTGGGACTGCACCTGGGTCGCGGTGCGCAGCGCCTGCAGCGAGTTGCGCCAGCGTTGACGCGCGTCCAGCGCCATCTGACCGCCTGAGCTAGATGCGGAATACGCATTCGGGTAAAGCCGTGAAAACTCCCCATCCATCTGCGACACGTTGAACGCCATCCCCTGCGCCTGCTGAATCAACTGGTTCGTCGCGGACAAAGCGGACCGCAAGTCAGCCAGTGCGCTGAAATCCAGACCCGTCAGATTGCGAGTCTGGTTCATCAGCATCTGCGCCTCGTTCTGCAATTGCCGGATCTGGTTGTTGATCTGCTCCAGCGTGCGCGCGGCAGTCAGGATGTTTTGGGAATAGTTGGAAGGGTCGAACACGACCCACTGAGCCTGTGCAACGGGCATGGCGGTCACAAGTAAAGCAGTGGCAACGGTCAGCAAGGTCTTCTTCATGATGATTTCTCCTGAGCGATTGAGGGTGCGGACGGAAACGGTGGAAAGACGAAAATGAAGGAATGAGGTCCGCAGCCCAGTCCAGACCTCGATGGCGCAGCCAGGTAGCTGCGAAGTCCGCAGGTGGGACGGATGTCGACACCGCATCCATGGCACGCTGATCCTCCGGCTTGGCCGCACCGGCAAACGCCAGCGCCACGGGCCCGAGCCCCAAGTCAAAGACCCGGTTGCCCAGCCGCGACTGGTAGTAGTAGTCCCGTTTGGGCTGCGCCTGCGCGACGATGTCGATCTGTCGGCTGTTGAGTCCAAAACCTTCGTAGATGACGCGAATCTGCGGATCGGTGGCCTGCGGATTTGGCAGGAAGATACGGCTGGCGCAGCTCTCAATGATGGCCGGGGCAATGGCGGAATCCTTGATGTCCGCCAGCGACTGCGTCGCAAAAATCACCGACACGTTCTTCTTGCGCAAGGTCTTGAGCCATTGGCGGATGCGGGATGCAAACACCGGGTCGTCCAGGAACAGCCAGGCTTCATCCAGAATCAGCAGGGTCGGAGCCCCATCAAAGCGCTCTTCGAAACGCGCGAACAAATAACCCAGCACGGCCAGCATCGCTGCCTTGCTGTGCATCAGCTCTTCCATCTCGAAGCCCTGCACGTCAGCGGTGCCAAGCCGGTCTGAATCCGCATCGAGTAGTTTGCCGTGCGCGCCGCCCAGCACATAGGGCTGTAGGGCCTGGCGCAAGGCGTTGGATTGCAGCAGAACCGACAGGCCCGTCATGGTGCGCTGATTGACCGGCGCACTGGCCAAGCTGTTCAAGGCAGACCAGACCGCATCCTTCTCGGCCGGACCAACGGGGACGCCTTCGTGAATGAAGCGCCCTGCTATCCATTCCGCCGCCCAGGCGCGATAGCCGTCCTGGTCAATACGCGCCAGCGGCTGGAAAGCAATAGTGTTGTCTGCCCCCCCATCGTGGCCCAGATCGTAGTGCTCGCCGCCCAGGCCGAGAATGGTGGCGCGAATCGAGCGGCCCATGTCGAAGGCCAGGATGCGCGAACCGGCATAGCGACGGAATTGCATGGCCAGGGTAGCCAGCAAGACCGACTTGCCCATGCCGATGGGACCAACCACCAGCGTATTGCCCACGTCGCCGATGTGCGTGACCAGCCGGAACGGCGTTGCGCCATCGGTGCGCGTCACGATCAGCGGTGGCCCGTCCAGATGCGCATTGCGCTCCTGCCCGGCCCAGACAGCGGACACCGGCATCATGTGGGCCAGATTCAAGGTCGATACGATAGGTTGCCGTACATTGGCGTAGGCATGCCCCGGAATCGACGACAGCCAGGCGTCCACTGCGTTCAGGGTCTCGCGGATCGTGACAAAGCCACGGCCCTGGATGGCTCGCTCCGCCGCGCGCAGCTTCTCGTCAGCAGCCGTGGCATCCGCATCCAGCACCGTGACTGTCGCGGTGACGTACCCGAATGAAACCTGGTCGCTACCCAGTTCCTGCAAGGCCGCATCGGCATCCGTCGCCTTGTTGGACGCATCGGAATCCACCAACGGACTTTCCTGCTGGAAGATGGTCTCGCGCAACAGCGCCACGATGTTCTTGCGCTTGGCAAACCACTGGCGACGCAAGCGTGTCAGTTCTTTCTCGGCCTCGGCTTTATCCAGGCACAGGAAACGCGTACTCCAGCGGTAGGCAAAGCCCAAACGGTTCAAGTCATCCAGCAGACCCGGCCAGGTTGAGGTCGGAAAGCCACGCACCGACAGCACACGCAGGTGCTGATTCCCAAGCATGGGAGCAAGCCCACCGGTCAGCGGTTCATCGGCCAATAGCGCGTCAAGGTGCATCGGCACCTCGGGCACGGCCACCGGATGTCGGCGCGTGGACACGCAGCCGTGCAGGTAGGTCAACGTCTGGCCATCGTCCAGCCAGGAAATCTCGGGCATCACGCCTTCGAGCAATCCAAAGAAACGCTCAGTCTCGGACACGAACGATTCCAGGCGCGCTCTCCAATTGGGCCAATCCACGCCCTCGGCCCTGGTGTTCTCGTACAGCAGCTTGGCGGCACGGGCCTGAGACTCCTCCGGCGGCATATACAGCAGCGTCAGGTGGTAAGCGCTCTCGAAGTGACTATCGGCCTCCCCAAAAGCCGCCCGGCGCTCTTCATCGACCAGCCAGGACAATGGCTCAGGGAAAACCGACTCCGGGTAGTCCGCCGCCTCTCGGCGCTCGGCTTCAACAAATAGCGCCCAGCCCGAACCCAATCGGCGCAGCGCATTGTTCAGCCGCGCGGAGGTCGCGACCAGTTCACCCTGCGTCGCGCTGTCCAGGTCCGGCCCCCGAAAACGCGCTGTGCGCTGGAACGAACCATCCTTGTTCAGTACAACACCCGGCGCGACCAACCCAGCCCAAGGCAGACAGTCGGCCAGCAATGCGGGGCGCTTGCGGTATTCGGCGAGGTGCATCATGGTGCGTTCTCCATGTCCAGCCTCACACGTCCAAGAGCACACGGTGCTTGACGTGCCGCGCGAAGACCTGCATGAATTGCGGGTCCAGGCGCGCACCCCAGACCGCCAGTGAATGGCCGATGATCCACAGCGCGATACCAGGCAACCACAATTGCAAGCCCAGTCCCACCGCAGCGGCCAGCGTGCCATTGGCAATCGCCACGGTGCGCGGCGCGCCCCCCAGCAGGATGGGGTCAGTCAGGGACCGGTGCAACGGCACCTCGAAACCGGGGGTATTAACAGTCTCGGCGCTCATGCCAACACCGCCCCACCCGAGAAGCTGAAGAAGGTCAGGAAGAATGAGGACGCGGCAAACGCAATCGACAGTCCAAACACGATCTGCACCAGTTTGCGAAAGCCCCCACTGCTGTCGCCAAACGCCAGCGTCAGACCCGTGGTAATGATGACGATCACCGCCACGATGCGGGCCACCGGTCCTTGAACCGATTCGAGGATGGACTGCAGTGGCGCCTCCCAGGGCATGTTTGAGCCGGCCGCAAAGGCAGGCAAGGTAACAGACAGCAATAGCGCCGTGATGCCGGCTGCCTGAAGGACGGGTTTTACGGAAATGCGTGAAGTCGTCATGACAGTTCTCCGGTGATGGTTGGGGTGGGTGATGGGACGGAAGGAAACGAAGGCATCAGATCGGTGCTGAGCTGGTAGCTATGGCTGTCAAAGCCGACGACCCGTGCAATCTCCTGCACGCGCCGATGCCGGCCTCGACCAGCGATAAAGACGATGACGTTGACCGCCTCGGCGATCAGCGCACGGGGAACCGTGACAGAGACTTCCTGGATCAGTTGCTCCAGCCGCACCAATGCACCATGGGCGGAACCGGCGTGCACGGTGGCAATACCGCCGGGGTGCCCGGTTCCCCAGATCTTGATCAGATCCAGCGCCTCTCCCCCGCGTACTTCGCCGACCACCACACGGTCCGGGCGTAGCCGCAGCGTGGCGCGTACCAGGTCGGCCATGGTGCTGACACCCGGTTCGGTACGCATACTCACGTGGTCGTCGGATCTGCATTGCAATTCCACCGTGTCTTCGAGAATCATGACCCGGTCGCCGGTATCAGCAATCTCGTCCAGCAGCGCATTGGCCAGTGTGGTCTTGCCTGTGCTGGTGCCGCCACATACGACGATGTTGAGCCGCTCACGCACGGCAGAACGAAGAAACTTCGCCTGGGCCTCGGTCAGGACACCGTCTGCCACGTAGTGGTTCAGCGTCATGATGCGCAGCGCCCGCTTGCGGATCGCAAATGAGGGCGCCCGCACTACCGGGGGCAGAACCCCCAGGAATCGCTCCCCGGTCTCGGGGAGTTCGGCCGACAGGATGGGCGCCCCGGCATTCACCTCTGTCCGCACGTGTGCTGCCACCAGGCGGATGATCCGCTCGGCCACGGCTGGCGGCAGCGTCGTGCCGGTGGGGGCACGGCCAGAACCCAGGCGGTCCAGCCACAATGTGCCGTCCGGGTTCAGCAGCACTTCCACGACTTCCGGGTCTTCCAGCGCTGCCGCAATCTCCGGCCCCATGGCCGTGCGCAACATCCGTATGCGGCGCTCTAGGGAGACGGCGGCGCTGCCGCTACCGTCACTGTGCTCCACACCGTCTCCACTTTCCCTGTCAGGCTTGCGAATCATTGCTTATCTCCCCTTCCTTGTGTTCTGGTGTGGTCGCCTGCGAAGCCAAGTCATCTGGCGCAACCTCTTCATGGACTTCCCGGACCAGGCTGCGCCCGCGCTGGATGTGGCGGGCGAGTTGTTCGATAAACTGGGCATAGCGGGCTCGGCCCTGGGCGCGGGCCGCGTCCTGCTGACCTTCTGGCACGGGCAGCGAGACTGTCAGGAAGTAGCGAATGTAGAGCGCTACCGTTTCGATCAGAATGCCTTGATCTCGCTCCAGCCGGTCGAATTGGCGCGAGAGGCGGTCTAGCCGCTTACCTGTGGCCGCCTCGCGCTGGTCGGCTGCATCGGGTGAAAGGAACGACGCCAGGGCCGCCGCAATCACTGCTGACTTCGACACGCCCTTGTACGCGGCGAGTTGGTCCAGCCGCTTCGCGTGGTCCGGTTCAATGAAGACATTGAGACGGGTCCGACTCATAGTGCAATCCCGTCATCCGGGTCTAGTGCTGCGAGTCGTGCATTGCGCTGCAATGTCTGGTCTGTATCCCCTGAATTCCCTATATCCCCTATATCCAACCCATCCCGCCTGTCCCGTTTCAGGCTGTGCGGTTGCAGCGGCATGTCGCCCTCGTCATCGAGCACCAGCAGGTCGTCAATGTCCATCAAGGGCTGGGCATCAAACGCAACATCCAATACAGGCTTGAGCTGATGGCCGCCTTCGTCGGCAAAACCGCCTGACTGGTTTGCGGTCAATGCCTCGGACACGGCCGGGATCGCCAGTACACTCCAGTCGTCTGGCCGCGCCGTGGGTCTGTCTGCGTAGCCGTCCAGCGCAAGCACTGGCGGTGCCAGCATCCGAACCATGAAATTCAGGTCCTGGTAGTAGCGCAGCTTCGCCGCCTTGATCGGCGGATGGCCCGACACCATCACGACCTCCTCATCGGGCGGCAATTGCATGACCTCGCCCGGCGTCAGCAAGGGACGTGCAGTTTCCTGGCGCGACACCATCAAGTGGCCCAGCCACGGAGCCAGCCGATGCCCGGCGTAGTTGCGCTGCGCCCGAAGTTCGGTCGCTGTTCCCAGGGCTTCGGAGATCCGCTTGGCGGTACGTTCGTCATTGGTCGCGAACGCAATGCGCACGTGGCAGTTGTCCAGGATCGAATGGTTCTGGCCGTAGGCCTTGTCGATCTGGTTCAGGGATTGCGCGATCAGGAAGGCACGCAGGCCGTAGCCCGCCATGAAGGCCAAAGCCGACTCAAAGAAGTCCAGGCGGCCCAATGCCGGAAATTCGTCGAGCATCAGAAGCAGCTTGTGTTTCCTGGCGATGCCGTCCGAACCATCCAGAGATTCGGTCAAGCGTCGGCCAATCTGATTCAGGATCAATCGGATCAATGGCTTGGTCCGACTGATATCAGAAGGCGGCACGACCAGGTACAGAGATACCGGGTTTTCCGCGGAAATCAGGTCCGCGATTCGCCAGTCGCAGCGCGAGGTAACTTCTGCCACCGTCGGATCACGGTACAAACCGAGGAAGCTCATGGCGGTAGAGAGAACACCCGAACGTTCGTTGTCGCTCTTGTTAAGTACTTCGCGAGCTGCTGAGGCAACCACCGGGTGAGTGACGTCGCCCAGGTGCCGTGTCGTCATCATTCTGTGCAGCGTGATCTCGAATGGGTTGGCTGGGTCGGACAGGAAATTGGCGACGCCGCGCAGGGTCTTGTCGTCACCAGCGTAGAGCACGTGCAGGATGGCGCCGACCAACAGGGCATGCGATGTCTTCTCCCAGTGGTTGCGCCGTTCCAGTGCGCCTTCGGGATCCACCAGAATGTCAGCGATGTTCTGTACGTCACGCACCTCGTGCATGCCGCGCCGGACTTCAAGCAGCGGGTTGTAAGCTGCCGACTTCGCATCGGTGGGGTTGAACAGTAGGCAGTGCGAGAAGCGCGAGCGCCATCCGGCAGTCAGAGTCCAATTCTCTCCCTTGATGTCGTGGATGACGGCGGAGCCGGGCCATGACAGAAGCGTTGGCACCACCAGGCCGACACCCTTGCCAGAGCGGGTTGGCGCGAAGGCCATGACATGTTCAGGCCCTTCGTGTCGAAGATAATCACCTTCCCTGGTCCGTAACCTCCCAAGGAACACGCCCGTCGGCTGGGTCAAGCCCGCTGCCCGAATCTCTTCCGATTCGGCCCAACGGGCTGAACCATAGGTCGTGACGTGTTTCGCAAGACGTGAGCGCCAGACGGCCATCGCAATGGCAGCACCGGTTGCGAGCAGTCCGCTGGATGCGGCGATGATGCCGCCTCGCAGGAAAACGTCAGGTGCATAAGCGTCGAAGAAGTACCACCACTCGAACAGGCTCCATGGGTGATAGATCGAGGTGCCGAACAAGTCGAGCCACGGTGGGCCAAGCGCCGCCTGGTGGCCCAGAGCCACGGCAGTCCACTGTGTTGCGGCCCATATGCCACCTAGGGCAATGCAGAGTACTGTCGCGATCTGTCCGAACATGACTCCTGTCGGCATGCTTCCCTTTTATGCGTTGATTCCAAGTCCGCGCCCCGCCATAGGGGCAGCACTTAGGCAAGTCTCGCTTCAGAGGGCCACCCCGCACACCCATGCTGGAGTAGCGCAGCACACGCAGTCGAAAGGAGATTCAGGATCCATCCGGCATGCAACGTCTGGCATCATCCTGTTCATAACCCCGGTCTGCGAGCCAGGGCTCAGACGACCGGTGACTACCTAATAACTTCGACCATAGAGAGCTAGATACCGACTTTCTAAATTCGGGGTAGGGAGAATTAGCCAAGATCGGCTAAGCGGTCCGTACCCGCCGTTTCGATATAGGCTTAACCCAAGCCCGTATTACCGATTTGTGTGATCTGTCGCGTACTGAGATAAATCAGCCGATTAAGGGAATCTTCGGTGATTTCTGCTTGGAAAAAATTCAAGTTCAAAATTTGCAAATGGCTCTTCCAACTGCAGCCCAGCCAAATTTAAATCTCCTTAAGCTGCTTTAAATTGGATGCCTTTTAATTGTTGGTGCCCCGCTTAAACCCGTTCAATAATCATCGCGATGCCCTGCCCCACACCTATGCACATGGTGCACAGGGCGTAGCGGCCACCGATACGGTGCAATTGGTTGACTGCCGTGGTCACCAGCCGTGCACCACTGGCGCCCAGCGGATGACCTAAGGCTATGGCTCCACCATTGGGATTGACGCGCGTGTCGTCATCGGCTAGCCCCAGGTCACGCAGTACGGCGAGACCTTGCGCAGCGAAGGCTTCATTAAGTTCAATTACATCCATTTGCATCAAACTCAAACCGGTGAGTGCCATCACTTTACGCGTAGCGGGTGCCGGGCCAAAACCCATGATGCGAGGGGCCACGCCCGCCGTCGCCATGCCGACAACGCGGGCGCGTGGCATGAGGGCGTAACGCGCGGCGGCGCCCTCGCTGGCCAATAGCAGCGCGCACGCACCATCGTTAACACCCGATGCGTTTCCAGCCGTAACGGTGCCGTCAGGGCGCACTATGCCCTTGAGCTTGGCCAGCATATCCATCGACGTTTCACGTGGATGCTCGTCTCGGCTCACGATGACTGGGTCACCTTTTTTCTGGGGAATTGTCACTGGCGAAATCTCGGCATCGAAAAACCCGCTTAGCTGGGCGCGTATCGCGTTGAGTTGAGAGCGTAGGGCCATGGAATCTTGCGCCTCGCGTTCAATGCCAAAATCGTCGGCAACGTTTTCAGCCGTCTCAGGCATGGAATCAACACCGTAGCTGGCTTTCATCAACTTGTTGATAAAGCGCCAGCCAATGGTGGTGTCATGGATCGCATTGCTGCGGCTGAAGGCGCTTTCGGCTTTTGGCATGACGAAGGGTGCACGGCTCATGCTTTCAACGCCCCCGGCAATCATCAGTTGAGCTTCACCGCTTTTGATGGCTCGCGCAGCGGTGCCTACGGCATCCATGCCAGAGCCGCAAAGCCGATTAACGGTTGCTCCCGGCACATCCAGAGGCAGGCCCGCCAGCAGCGCAGACATACGGGCTACGTTGCGGTTGTCTTCACCTGCCTGATTGGCGCAGCCGTAGACCACGTCGGTAACAGCCGCCCAATCAACGCCAGGATTACGTGCCATCAGCGCCTTGAGTGGAATGGCCCCCAGGTCGTCGGTACGCACTGAAGACAGCACGCCGCCGTAGCGGCCAAAGGGGGTCCGGATGGCATCGCAGATGAAGGCTTGAGACATGGCAATCACTATTGAGGAAGGTTAAACAAACTGGTGGCCTCGAGGTCCAGCACCTCTATGCCCGCTGCATTAAAAAGCTGCCAGCGCCAGCGCAAAATTCCCAAGTGAGTTTGCCCCCTGGAGCGCCGCGCTTCCAGCACGGTGGCGCACAGCAACAGATGGTCACCGGGCCGCACTGGGTGTGGCCATTTCACATAGCTCAAACCAGGTGATGCAAAGGATTCAGAACCATGCAGCGCCGCATCGGCGATCAGCCGCATTGCAATGGAACAGGTATGCCAGCCACTGGCGATCAGGCCGCCAAAGTAACCTTTCGCAGCCGCTGTGGCATCGGTGTGAAACCATTGCGGGTCATAGGCATTTGCGAATTGGCATATTTCGGCGTCACTGACGACGTAAGGTCCAGCCTGTATGGTTTGCCCGACCTGGAACTCGGTGAACTTCATTCTGAGCCAAATCGGGGGGCGCGCTTTTCACTCAGTGCGGCGAAGCCTTCGCGGGCGTCTGAGCCGGCAAACCCGAGCATCTCCAGCGCCAGCGAGTGCTCAAATGCAGGCCAAGCAGCTCGCAGCCAGTGGTTCAGGCTGCGCTTGGTGAAGGCTAATGCAGTAGGGCTGCCAGCGGCCAGTGTGCAGGCCACCTCACGCGCGTTGTCCAGCAGCAGGTCGTCGGGTACGGCCAGGCTGACCAGGCCAATGCGTTCAGCCTCCAGGCCGTTGAGCGTTGAGCACATCAGCAAGTGGTACTTGGCGCGCGCCATCCCGCATAACAAAGGCCAAATAAGCGCAGCATGGTCACCAGCGGCCACGCCCAACTTTGTATGGCCATCAATGATTTTGGCTTTGTGGCCGGCAATGGACACGTCAGCCAGCAAGGCCACCGCGGCGCCAGCGCGACCGCGGCGCCGTTGATGGCGGAGACGATAGGCAAATCGCAGTCGATCATGCTTTGCACCAAGGCCCGGCCTTCGCGCATCACTCGCAGACGTGCTGCTTCACTGCTGAGCATGCCTTGCACAAGATCTAGCGTGCCGCCCGCGCATAAGCCCTTGCCAATGCTTCGCACAAGGATGCAGCGTACACCCGGCACGGCCGCCAGTTGCGCCCACACCGTGCCAAGGGCTGCATGGCCTTGCGCGTCCATGGCGGGCATCTCGCCAGCGGGGCCAAACACCAGCTCGGCGACGCCGTCGTCGCCGATTTCTGCATGCAGGTTGGGTGCAATGTCGATGCTGCGGCGCATCATGCGGCCTCCTGCCAGTCACGCTGACGCAACCATGGGCTGACGCGATAGCGTTCGCCACGGTAATGCACATCGAGAGCGTCTAACCAACCCACAACCGTGCTGGACTTGCATTGGGCCAGCCACTCGAAAGGCCCGGCCGGGTAGTTGACGCCGAGCTTCATGGCGGCATCAGCACCTTCGGTTGTACACACCCCTTGCAGTACCGCGTCAGCGGCTTCGTTAATCAGCATCGCAAGGGTGCGCGCAACGACCAGACCCGGCGCATCAAGCACCCGCTGCGGGCTGAAGCCCAGCGCCTGCAGCCAGCTTGCCGCAGCAGCGTGCCAGTCCTCAGAGGCTCGCGAAGACGCGGCCCATGCGAGCGCAGAACCGACGCTATCAGAAAGTGGCCAGTCAAACACCGCCACGTCGAATCCTATTTGCGAAGCACATCGCCCATCCGTCAAGCGCAGTTGCGCGCCGTCTACCTCCAGCCCAATCCAATCGCTGCGTTCGTCACGCGCAAACGCGCGGCCCGCTTGCGCCAGAGTGCGGCCCAGGCGCTCGGCCACGAGGCCCACGCCATGCACGCATACCACTTGCGCGGCTGGCAGTGGGCCGGGCACAAAGGTTGCGCCCGCCGTGCTGACGGTTTTAAGGGAGCCCTCGGCATAGTCGTAGAAGCCGCGCCCTGATTTGCGCCCAAGAAAACCGCCATCAACCAGCTCGCGCTGCACCAGTGAAGGGGTAAACCGTTTGTCGTAGAAATTGGCTTCGTAAACTGCGCTGGTAACTGAAAAATTGGTATCGTGACCAATCAGGTCCATCAACTCGCATGCCCCCATGCGAAAGCCTGCCCCGCGCAGGCAGGCATCCAGCACTTCAGGCGTCGCGGCCTGCTCTTGCAACAACGCAAGCGTTTCAGCGTAATAGGGCCTGGCAATCCGGTTGACGATGAAGCCGGGTGTTGAACGCGCATGCACTGGCACCTTGCCCCAAGCCCTGGATAACTCAAATATGGCAGCGGCCACTGCCGGATCAGTCTGCAGGCCAGACACCACCTCCACCAGCTTCATCAGCGGTACGGGGTTAAAAAAGTGCATTCCCACCAGCCGCCCCGGGTGCCGCAATCCGTTGGCAATAGCCGTGACCGAGATGGATGAGGTGTTGGACGCAAGCACGCAATCGACAGCCACGATGGACTCAAGCTGTTTGAAAAGCCCGTGCTTCACGTCGAGCTTTTCGACAATCGCTTCAACCACCAGTCTCGCGGTGGCCGCCGCTTCCAGCGAGGTGATAGTTTCGATACGCGACAGCGTTTGTGCCATGTCCTGCACGGTGAACTTGCCTTTTGTGACCAGCGCCTCCAGGCTCTTAGCGAGCCTGGCCTTGGCCTCTGCGGCAGCGCCTTCGCGGGCATCGTAAAGCATCACGGCATGGCCGGCTTGGGCGGCTATCTGGGCAATGCCCACACCCATCACCCCAGCACCTACCACCAGCAGCGGCACCGCATGGAGACTGTTTGTCGTCATTGTGGAATCCAGTTGGCAGGTCGCTTGTCCAAAAAAGCGGTGAAGCCTTCCCGGGCCTCGTCTGTGCCGCGCACGCGGCTAATCGTTTGTGCAGTCAACTCGCGCACTTCGCTGGTGATCGGTCCCACTTCCAGTTGCCCAAAGAGCTGTTTGATCTCGCGGTGCGCGTTGGGTCCACCGGCAAGCAGTTCCGTAACGGTGGCATCCAGCGCCGCGTCAAGCGCATCTAGCGCCACCACCTGCTGTACGAGTCCGATGGCCAAGGCCTGGTCGGCAGTAATGCGCCTAGTAGTCAGTGCCAAATGCCTGGCTTGGCGCCTGCCCACCGCGTTGACAACATAGGGACCAATGACTGCTGGCAGGATGCCAAATTTGGCTTCGCTGACGGCAAAACTGGCATTGTCGGCAGCGATAGCGATGTCACAGGCACACATCAAGCCGACCCCACCACCCAGTGCCGCGCCCTGGACCCGGGCCACGGTGGGCTTGGGACAAGCCTCAATGCACGCCAGCATGCCGGCAAAGCGGCGCGCATCGTTCAAGTTCCACTCATGGGAGGCAGTACTGGCGCGTTGCATCCATTGCAGGTCAGCGCCGGCACTGAAATGCCTGCCTTCGCCCGCCAACACGATCACGCGCACTACCGGATCAGCTGCAAGCTGGTTGAAGGCCGTTTCCAGTTCGGCGATCATCGCCTCGTCAAAAGCATTAAACACCGACGGACGGGACATGGTGACTTGAGCTACGCCGGTGGCGCGGAATGAAATGATCAGATTTTTCATCGCATGAATGGGCTGGCTCCGAAAGGCGCTTGACGTCTCGGTCGACAAAATAATATTAACGAAACCCGGCTCAGTAGGTTTCAAGATGGAGTCGACCTTCCTTTTTCATTGCCGCGCCCACCGCTTCCCACGTCAGGCCGGCCTGCTGCGCCACATCGCGCAGGGCCAGCACCACGCCCTCCTCCATGCTCTTGAGTCCGCACACATAGAAGTAGGTGTTCGGATCTTTCAGCAAGCCGCCCAGGTCAGCGGCGCGCTCGCGCATCACATCCTGCACATAGCGCTTGGGTTGCTCCAGCGTGCGCGAAAAAGCAAAGTTAATGTCGATGAAGTCCTTGGGCAGGGTCTGCAGCGGCCCAAAATACGGCAACTCTTCCTTGGTGCGGGCGCCAAAGAACAGCATCAGCTTGCCGCCTTCGAACTTGCCTGATTGACGCAGTCGACGACGCCACTCGGTCATGGCACGCATGGGTGCGCTACCCGTGCCAGTGCAAATCATCACGATGTTTGATCGCGGGTGGTTCGGCATTAGGAAGCTGGTGCCGAACGGGCCGATCACCTGCACCTTGTCGCCGATCTGCAAGTCACACATGTAGTTCGAGCCGACACCGCGCACCGCGTTGCCCTGATGGTCTTGCAGCACGCGTTTGATGGTGAGTGACACATTGTTGTAACCGGGTCGCTCGCCATTGCGCGGGCTCGCAATCGAATACTGTCTGGCATAGTGCGGCTTTCCCTTGTCGTCGCTGCCAGGCGGCAAAATGCCGATCGACTGCCCTTCCAGCACAGGGAAGGGCATGCTGCCAAAGTCGAGCACGATGTGGTGGGTGTCGTATTCCTTCCCCACTTCGGTGACACGCACATTACCAACGACTGTGGCCGTGATAAATTTCTCGGTCGCCTTGGCGCCATACATATTGGTGTAGCCGTGCGCCGCCGACCAGGGCGGCAAGGTGGCACCGTACTGCGCACTGTTGAAGGCCGTCTCACCAGTGACCGCAGCCGGCAGCGAAGGCGTCACCGGCTCGATCTCTGGCGTCGCATCGACGGCCACGCCCTCGGCCGCCAGTTCTTCCGGGGTGAGCTCGGACGGAAGCTCATCCCAGGTCAGTTGCTCGTCAGACGTGTAGGCCTTGAGACGCGGCATCGTGCGCCAGTTGTCGATGGAGCCGGTCGGACACGGGGATATGCAGGCCATGCAGAGATTGCATTTATCGGCATCGACCACGTAGTTGCGTGAATCATGCGTGATGGCCTGAACCGGGCAGATGGCTTCGCAAGTGTTGCAGCGGATGCAGATTTCAGGATCAATCAGGTGCTGCTTGATAACGTGTATTTCGGTCATATCCATGACGGTTTCCGGTCATCGGCTTGAAAGGCAAACAGGGGCTCAATGGCCCCCCTGCATGATCTTCGTTGCTGGGGAAAGTCAGTTAAAGCGAACGTATTCGAAGTCCACCGGCTGACGATTGATGCCCATGACAGGCGGTGCAATCCAGTTGGCAAACTTGCCTGGCTCGACGACGCGACCCATCAGACTGGCGACGTAAGCGCGATCTTCGTTGCTGGGCAACCATTGGCCCACCGAGGCATTCCATTCGGCGTCGGATACCACGCGGCCGTCCGGCGATATCTTGACGCCTGACAGTGCGCCGATGTTGCGGTGAAAAGCCTTATGGGGCACCCTAAGCTTGACGGAAATCCCCGCTTTTTCAAGCACCTTGTTCCAGCGCTCAACCCCGGCCACCGAGTCCTTGATGTAATCATCGCGCAGCACTTCATTCAGCGCATTGAGCATCGGAACTTCCTTTTCAACCAGTTCTCCGTTGCGCGCTTCGAGCACCTTATAGGTTTGGCCCTTCAGCGCGTGGTCATCCACGCGCTTGCCTTCTTCGTAGCGGCCTTTCAGGCCGGTGCTGTAGAAAGTAGCGGCATTGCTAGACTCATCGGCGCCGAACAGGTCAATCGTGACGCTGTAATGGAAGTTGATATAGCGCTGGATGGTCGGCAGGTCAATCACGCCGGCGGCGCGCAGCTTGCCCACGTCGTCGGTCCTGAGTTCGTTCATCTTCTGCGAGGTTCGCTGGATGACGCGGGAAATGCCGCTTTCCCCGACGAACATGTGATGCGCTTCTTCGGTCAGCATGAACTTGGTCGTGCGGGCCAACGGGTCAAAAGCACTTTCCGCCAGCGCGCACAACTGGAACTTGCCGTCACGATCGGTGAAATAGGTGAACATGAAGAAGCTCAGCCAGTCTGGCGTGGCTTCGTTGAAGGCTCCCAGGATCCGCGGATTGTTGGCGTCCCCACTGCGACGCTCCAGCAGGCCCTCAGCTTCATCGCGGCCATCGCGGCCAAAATGCTTGTGCAGCAAATAGACCATGGCCCACAGGTGGCGGCCTTCCTCGACGTTGATCTGGTAGAGGTTGCGCAGGTCATACATGCTGGGAGCTGTCAGACCGAGGTGGCGCTGTTGCTCGACAGACGCCGGCTCGGTGTCGCCCTGGGTAACGATGATGCGGCGCAGGTTGGCACGGTATTCACCAGGAACGTCCTGCCAGGCTTTTTCACCCTTGTGATCACCAAAATGGATGGTGCGATCGGTTTCGCCCGGGTTGAGGAAAATGCCCCAGCGGTAGTCGCGCATCTTCACATGGCCAAACTGGGCCCAGCCTTGCGGGTCCACGCTCACGGCAGTACGCAAGTAAACGTCAGAGTTAGTCGAGCCTTCGGGCCCAATGTCATCCCACCAGCTAATGAAATTTGGCTGCCACTGTTCGAGCGCACGCTGCAACGTGCGGTCTTCGCTCAGGCTGACATTGTTGGGAATCTTTTCGCTGTAATTAATGCTGGACATCGTGGTCTCCAAAAAACAAGACTGATTCGGGGGATGGGTTCGGTTGCGGTGCGCCACCCGGACTCGCGCCGCACAACGGGAGCTGGTGCTCTAGACGCGGTTCCAGTCAAACTGGGCCTTGTCGCCCTTGCCATAGACCTTGAGAGCGCCCTTTTCCCCAACGGCATTGGGGCGCTGGAAGATCCAGTTCTGCCAGGCGGTGAGTCGCCCAAAGACACGGGTAAACATGTTTTCAGGGCCGTTGAAGCGCAGGTTGGCCTCCATACCAGTAAGGGCATCAGGGGACATGGCCACGCGCTCTTCGACGGCGATACGTACTTCGTCGGTCCAGTCGATGTCGTCGGGATTTGACGTGACCAGGCCGAGAGCGAACGCCGCGTCCGCATTAAGCGACAGGCCAATGCTCGCGCGTACTGCGTCCAGCGCGGGCTGCTCGTTGTAGAAACGGCGGCCCAGACGGCTCTGCTCCGTCACCATCGGGTACAGGCTGAAATTCGTCTCGCCCACGGTGATTTTCGGTGCGCCCGACTCGTCGTCCGGCAGCGCCAAGTGGTAGCTGCGGTCGCAGGCTAAAGCCAACTCGAGGAAAGTACCGGCAAAGCAGGAGCCTGGCTCAATCAGCGCGAACAGGCTACGCGAGGACACATCCAGACGGCTGAACGTGCGGCGCAGCAGACCAATGGTTTCACGCACCAGCCAGTGGTTTTGATGGGCCAGCAAGGTGGCGTCCATCGCCAGCACCGCAGCCGGATCGCCCTGGGTCTTGATTAGCCAGGTGCCGATGTCCAGCTCGTTGGTGCGCATTTGCAGGATGGCATCTTCCAGTTCGCGTGCCATCTGCAGCGGATACCAGACAGCACCCGCGGCTTCGATGCCGGCCAGGTCGGCGGGCTGGGCGCCGGTGGGGCCCTTGACGGTCCAGGTGGCGGTGCGCTTGACGCGGTCAATGTCGACGACAACGTTCGGGTAGCGCAGTGCATCTGCCTCGATCACACACGCCACCGGCGGCAGCATGACACCTTTGCCATCGGCAGGCCGGTCACTCTTGGCGGCCAGTTCGAGCGCTCGTTCCCGCACTTTTTGGGCGAAGGCCTCCGGCTTGGCGATATCGTCCACCAGGCGCCAGTCCTTGGCCTTCTGGCCGCGCACGCCCTCGACACTGGTGCAGAACAGGTCTGCCAGGTCGTGCCGCACGTGTTTCTTGTCAGTGACCCGCGTCAGGCCGCCGGTGCCAGGCAACACGCCCAGCAACGGCACCTCGGGCAAGCTGACCGCGCTGGAGCGGTCATCCACCAGGATGATTTCATCGCAAGCCAGCGCCAACTCATAGCCACCCCCGGCACAGGCGCCATTGACGGCGGCAAGGAACTTCAGGCCGCTGTACTTGGAGGAGTCTTCCAGACCATTGCGGGTCTCATTGGTGAATTTGCAGAAATTGACCTTCCAGGAATGACTGCTGACGCCCAGCATGAAAATGTTGGCCCCCGAGCAGAACACCTTCTCCTTGGCACTGGTCACCACCACCGTGCGAACTTCCGGATGCTCAAAACGAATGCGGTTAATCGCATCATTCAGCTCAATATCGACGCCAAGATCGTAGCTGTTGAGCTTGAGCTTGTAGCCAGGCCGCAAGCCTGCACCTTCATCAAAGTCAGCCGTCAGCGTAGCGACAGGACCCTCAAACTTTAGCGCCCAGTGTTTGTAGCGACCGGGGTCAGTTTGATAGTCAACGCGAGTGCCATTGTTCACATCATCTCCTCAAATAAGCAAAATAGTGCATGATTAGAATTCATGCAAGAACTATAATGCCTATTTCCAAAAGATGTCAAGCAGTTTTATGCATGTCTACCTATTTTTCAACAACCGGGAGTTCAAGCGCATTGCGAACCAGCTTGCGCAGCGCAGCAGAGCTCGGCAACAAGGGTTGCGCGCTGGTGTTCAGGGTGAACTCCGCCTTGGAATAAAAAGGAGCCCGACCGGCAAGAATGTCTTTCAAGTCTGCCATCGCCTCCTTGTTATTGGCCATGGGGCGAAGATCCCCCTGCTCCATCACCCGCCGCATATGGTCCTCAGGCGTGGCCTTCAGCCAGACCGTTGTGCAATGGCTTAACAGAAGATTAAACGTCGCCGGATCAGACACCAGCCCGCCAGGCGTTGCGATCACCGCCTCCGGATAGATCTGGATAGTTTCCTCCAGCGCGCGCCGCTCGTAGCGGCGGTAGGCGTTCATGCCATACAGCGCCTGGATCTCAGAAACACTGCAGCCAGCGAATTTTTCAATTTCCCGGCTCAGTTCAATAAATGGAAAAGCCAGGTCGTCGGCCAGCAGTTGCCCCAGTGAGGACTTGCCGGCGCCGCGCAGCCCAATCAATGCAACACGCGGACTACGTATGACATTGCCGCCGCCGGTACCAAGCATTTCTCCGATCACAATGCGCACACGCCTGAGCGTCGCATCGTCACGCTGCTCGAGCAGCTCACGGATCATCAACCACTCGGGGGATGTGGTGGTGCGGTCACCAATAATCTCAGCCAAGGAACACTGAAGCGCACCGGCCACCTGCAGCAGAACCAATATCGAGGCGTTACCCAAGCCATATTCCAGGTTGGCTAGGTGACGCTCGGACACGTCGGCAGCCAGTGCCACCGCTTTCCGCGTGAGCCCGCGCCGCGCGCGCAAAGCCGCTACCCGCTTCCCCAAGATCACAAGAAACGGGTTTTTACCCGCCGCCGCCCCACCGCTCAGGTGCCCGGCGTCGGGCTTCACCGAGTCAAAGTCAGTGGCCACATCGCTAAGTGTTAACCCTGATTGATGCAATATATTGCTTGACATGGGATTTTTGAGGATTTATTGTTCGTCATGCACAATAATTCATATTACACCTGAGCGCAACACAGTTGCAAGCAGAGAGATAGACATGTCACCCACACACTTTCAAGAAAATATCGCAGAACTCACGGTTCAGCTGGCTGGGCGCTCTCTTGATGCCAGCCTGCAAGCCTGGCTGAATGCCGAACACGGCCCCGGTAGTATCACCTACGAACGCCTGAAACAGGCCTGCGAAACCGGGGTCGCGGCGGGCTGGCTGTGCGACCGCGAAGGAGGAGGCATCCGCTACGGCCGCATCTTCAAGCCCTCGGTCGACCTGCACGGCTTCTCGGTCGACGTGGTCGACATGACAGACATTGCCGGGCCGCACCACAGCCACCCGAACGGCGAGATCGACTTGATCATGCCGGTCGAAGGCGATGCGCAATTTGATGGCCATCCAGCAGGGTGGCTGGTCTGCCCGCCGGGCAGCGCCCATCGACCCACCGTGTCGAACGGCCGCGCCCTTGTGCTTTACCTGCTGCCCGAAGGCCGCATTGAATTCACCCGCTAAAAACCTGCCATGACTCAACTCCTTTCCAACTTCCTCTGCGGCCGCTGGCAGGCCGGCAATGGCGGCGGCACGCCCCTGTTCGACCCGACGCTTGGCTCCGAACTCGTGCGCGTAGACGCCACCGGGCTTGATCTCGCAGCAGGCTTTGCGTTTGCACGCGAGCAGGGCCGCGCAGCGCTGCAGCGCCTGAGCTACCGCGAGCGCGCCGCTATGCTGGCCGCCGCGGTTAAGGTGCTGCAGGCCAATCGCGATACCTACTATGACATCGCCACGGCCAACAGCGGTACTGTGAAAAATGACTCGGCGGTGGACATTGATGGCGGCATTTTCACGCTGGGCACCTACGCCAAACTCGGCGATGCGCTCGGTGACCGCCGCTTCCTACTGGACGGCGAAATGACACGGCTGGGCAAGGAAGACTTGTTTCAGTCCCAGCATGTACTGACACCCACACGCGGCATTGCGTTGTTCATCAACGCCTTCAATTTCCCAAGCTGGGGTTTATGGGAGAAAGCTGCACCCGCACTGCTGTCGGGCGTGCCCGTCATCATCAAACCGGCCACCACCACGGCCTGGCTGACCCAGCGCATGGTGCAGGACGTGGTGGAGGCGGGCATCTTCCCGCCCGGCGCACTGTCGGTGGTGTGTGGCAGCTCGGCCGGCCTGATGGACGCGCTGCAGCCCTTTGATGTGGTGTCGTTCACGGGTTCCGCCGAAACAGCGGCCGTGATCCGCTCGCACCCCGCCGTGACGCAGCGCTCGGTGCGCGTCAACATAGAAGCCGACAGCGTCAACTCCGCCCTGCTGCTGCCGGGTGAGCTCCCCGGCAGCGCGGCCTTTGATTTGCTGGTCAAGGAAGTCGTGCGCGAAATGACGGTCAAATCTGGCCAGAAATGCACCGCGATTCGCCGTGTCTTTGTGCCCGATGAGCTGTATGGCCCGGTGGCCGAGGCCATGGCTGCACACTTGGCCAAAATCGTGGTGGGCAACCCGCGCAACGAAAACGTTCGCATGGGTGCGCTGGTCAACCGTGCGCAACTGGCCAGCGTGCGCGAGGGCTTGGCGCATCTGCAAGCCAAGGCTGACGTACTGCACGATGGCAACTCGCACACGGTGGTCGATGCCGACCCTGCCATTGCCTGCTGCGTCGGGCCCAACCTGTTGGGTGCGCGGGATGCCGACGCGGCCGACCGCATCCACGACACCGAAGTCTTTGGCCCGGTGGCCACGCTGATGCCCTATCGCCACGCGGCGGGCGACCTGGCCCATGCGTTGGCACTGGTGCGCCGTGGCCAGGGTTCGCTGGTGGCGTCGCTCTACGGCAGTGATCCAGTTGCGCTGGCAGCCACCGCACTTGAGCTGGCCGACAGCCACGGTCGCGTGCATGTGATCTCGCCGGATGTGGCGCAACTGCACACCGGCCACGGCAATGTCATGCCGCAATCGCTGCACGGCGGCCCCGGCCGCGCCGGTGGCGGTGAAGAGCTGGGCGGCATCCGTGCGCTCAATTTTTACCACCGCCGTACCGCTGTGCAAGCCAGCACCACCGTACTGGCCGCCTTTTAAAACTGTCAGACTGATCTGAAAAATCAAGGAGACAAATTTGTCCCCCAGCTCTCCCGTTGCGCCGCTCGGTCAACGCTTTAACTTTGCGCAGCATCTGCTAGGGCGCAACTTGGCCCGCCCGGCCAAGCCAGCCTATATCGACGACCAAGGCAGCCTTAGCTACGGGGAGCTGGCCGAGCACATTCGCCGGCTGGCGGCAGCGCTGCTGGCCTCAGGCGTGCGCCGCGAAGAGCGCGTGCTACTGCTGATGCACGACTGCAGCGACTGGCCAGTGAGCTTCCTCAGTGCCATGTATGCCGGCATCGTTCCGGTGGCCGTCAACACGTTGCTTACTCCGGACGACTATGCCTACATGCTGCAGCACAGCCGGGCCCAAGCGGCCATCGTGTCCGGGGCCTTGCTGCCCACGCTGCAGGCGGCCATGGCGCAAGGAGGTCACGAGGTCAAGACCGTGATCGTCTCTCGCCCGGACGCGGCCTTGCCCAATGGCGCCGTGGCACTTGACACCTTGATAGCACAACATGCGCCACTGGCCGAAGCAGCGGGCACCAGCCCGGACGATCCCGGCTTCTGGCTATATTCCTCGGGCTCCACCGGCAGGCCCAAAGGCGCGTTGCACAGCCATGGGAATCCCTACTGGACTGCTGAGCTCTATGGCACGCCAGTGCTCCGCCTCACCGAAAATGATGTCTGCTTCTCGGCGGCCAAGCTTTTCTTTGCCTACGGCTTGGGCAATGCCTTGAGTTTCCCCTTGAGCGTGGGTGCCACGACGATCCTAATGGCCGAGCGGCCAACACCGGATGCAACCTTCAAACGCTGGCGGGGTGAGGTGGGCAGCATGCAGCCAACGGTATTCTTCGGTGCGCCCACCGGTTTTGCCGGCATGCTGGCCTCGCCTGCGCTACCGGCTAAAAAAGACACCGCACTGCGCCTGGTCTCCTCGGCCGGCGAGGCCTTGCCCGCCGAGCTGGGCGAGCGGTTCACCGCCCACTTCGGGGTCGAGATCGTCGATGGCCTGGGCTCGACCGAGATGCTGCATATTTTCCTGTCCAACCGCCCGGGTCAGGTGCGCTATGGCACCACGGGCTGGCCGGTGCTAGGGTACGAAGTCGAGCTGCGGGATGACGACGGTCACCCCGTGCCCGATGGTGAAACCGGTGACCTCTACATCCGGGGCCCGAGTTCGGCACTCATGTACTGGGGCAACCGCGAAAAGTCGCGCGAAGCCTTTCAGGGTGCGTGGACCAAGAGTGGCGACAAATATGTGCGCAACGCTGACGGCACGTACACCTACTCGGGCCGCAGCGACGACATGCTCAAGGTCAGTGGTATCTACGTGTCTCCGTTCGAGGTCGAAGCCACGCTGGTGCAGCACCCGGCGGTACTGGAGTGCGCCGTGATCGGCAAAGAAGATGAAGGGGGATTGACCAAGACCAAGGCCTTTGTCGTTGTCAAACCGGGCCATCAAGTCGACGCGGCCACGCTGCAGGCGTTCGTCAAAGAGCGGCTCGCGCCCTACAAGTACCCGCGTTTCATCGAATTCATGACCGAGCTGCCGAAAACGGCCACCGGGAAAATTCAGCGCTTTCGCCTGCGGGAACTGGAGCGCAAGGCATGAGGGCAGCGCAGCCGCTTCAAACAATCATGAGCGCCATTGAGTTTGTCGAAATCGATTGGGCAGGGCGGCCGGTGCGCATCGAGCATCAATGGATCAATGCCAGGAAACAGGATCGCCCCCTGGTCGTGTTCTTGCACGAAGGACTGGGCTCTGTAGCGATGTGGAAGGACTTCCCGCAGGCGCTGTGCGATGCGGCCGATATTCGTGGCCTGGTGTATTCGCGCCCCGGCTACGGACGCTCGACACCCCGCGCAGTCGGGGAGCGCTGGAACGCCGACTTCATGCACGCACAAGCGCACGAGGTGCTGCCCGCGTTACTTGAAGCGCTGAACGTCAAGGAAAAACCCTGGCTGTTAGGCCACAGCGATGGCGGCTCCATTGCATTGCTGTATGCATCGCGTTTTCCGGGCTCGGTGGCGGGCCTGGTGGTTGTCGCGCCGCACCTTATGGTTGAAGAGTATGGCCTGGCAAGCATCCGCGCCGCCCGCGAAGCCTATGCCACGACCGCCCTCAAAGAGAAACTGGCGCGCTACCACGATGATGTTGATTCCGCCTTCCAAGGCTGGAACAACATCTGGCTGGACCCCAGCTTTTTCAGCTGGACCATCGAGGCCGAGCTGGCTTCCATCCGTTGCCCGATTCTTGCCGTGCAAGGGCTGGGCGACGAGTACGGCACGCTGGAACATATTCACGGCATTGCGCGCCGTCTGCCGCAAACGCAGCTGCTCGAACTCGCTAAGTGCGGGCATTCACCCCATCGCGATCAACCTGTGACGTTGATCCACGCCATCATGGAATTCATCGATCAACACCCCTGCGCTGCCGCTTCTGCGGCGTAGACCCGCACTTCCCGCATCCCCGCATTCATCGCCCTTATTTACCAATTCCAACGGAGACATACCAGTGAAAAAACTTTCGACCTCTTCCCTCTTGAGCCTGTCCTGCGCCTTGCTCGCCGCATCAGCCGCTCAGGCCCAGAGCAACGACAGCATCAAGGTCGGCCTGATGTTGCCCTACACCGGCACCTTCGCCCAACTGGGCGTTGCGATTGAAAACGGCTTCAAGCTGTTTGTGCATGAACAAGGTGGCACGCTGGCAGGCAAAAAAATTGAATTCTTCAAGGTCGATGACGAATCCGATCCGTCCAAGGGCATCGAAAACGCCAACAAGCTGGTGCAGCGCGACAAGGTGGATGTACTGGTCGGTACCGTGCACTCTGGGGTTGCCATGGGTATGGCCAAGGTGGCCAGGGACACCAAAACCCTGCTGATCATTCCCAATGCGGGTGCAGACGTGATCACGGGCTCTTTGTGCGCGCCAAACATCTTTCGCACCTCATTTACCAACTGGCAACCAGCCTATGCGATGGGACTCGTGGCTGCCGAACGCAAACACAAAAGCGCCGTCACCATCACCTGGAAGTACGCGGCTGGTGAAGAATCCGTCAAGGGTTTCAAGGAAGGTTTTGAAGCCAAGGGCGGCAAAGTCACCAAAGAACTCAGCGTGCCTTTCCCTAATGTTGAGTTTCAAGCCATGCTGGCTGAAATCGCAGCGGCTAACCCGGATGCCGTGTACACGTTTTTTGCGGGTGCTGGAGCGGTCAAGTTTGTTAAAGATTATGCCGCCGCTGGCCTCAAGGGCAAGATACCTTTGTACGGCGCAGGCTTTTTGACCGATGGCACGCTGGATGCGCAGGGCGACGCGGCTACAGGTCTGCTCACCACGCTGCACTATGCCGATGGCCTGGACACGCCCAAAGACCGATCGTTCCGACTGAGCTACGCCAAAACCTACAAACTGCAGCCCGATGTGTATGCGGTGCAGGGCTACGACGCAGCTCAAATGCTGGCTGCCGGACTAAAAGCCGCCGGCGGTGACTTCGGTAAGCGCGAAGCGCTCATCAAGGGGATGGAGCAGGCCAAAATCGACAGCCCGCGTGGAGCCTTCACCCTGTCAAAAGCGCACAACCCGGTACAGGACATCTACTTGCGCAAAGTTGAAAACAAAGAAAACAAAATGATCAGCATTGCCGCAAAAGGCTTGGCCGACCCCGCACGCGGCTGCCGAATGTAATTCGGCATGACGTTTGCCAACTTTCTCATCCAGCTGCTCAACAGCGTGCAATACGGCCTGCTGCTGTTCATGCTGGCGGCAGGCCTGACGCTGATCTTCGGCATCATGGGTGTGGTCAACCTCGCGCATGGCAGCTTCTACATGCTGGGCGCCTATCTCGCCTGGTCCCTCAGCGCACAGTTCGGCAGCCTGACGCTGGCGATTTTCGGCGGTGCCGTGTTGTCGGCGATTTTTGGGCTGGCGCTCGAATGGCTGTTGTTTCGCCACTTCTACCACCGGGATCACCTCGACCAGGTGTTGCTGACCTTCGGCCTGATTTACATCTTTGAAGAGTTGCGCTCCATCCTCTGGGGCGACGATGTGCACGGTGTCCCGATTCCCGAGCTGCTCAGTGCCTCGATTCCGCTGACCGACAACCTGTCCTACCCGGTCTACCGCCTGTTCATGTCGGCCGTGTGTATTGCCCTGGCGGTCGGGCTCTACCTCCTGATTTCGAAGACGCGCCTGGGCATGAAGATACGTGCCGGCGCCTTCAACCGCGACATGGCCGGAGCGCTGGGCATC
>Ga0308009_10000604_pt1 | contig 25176 bp, 22 predicted proteins | sample Neamet127_FD_203134 | JGI IMG/M metagenome (GOLD analysis project Ga0308009, IMG submission 203134) | Marine microbial communities from water near the shore, Antarctic Ocean - #127 | ecosystem: Environmental > Aquatic > Marine > Unclassified | place: Southern Ocean | collected 2014-07-24
AGCGGCGATCAACACCAAAGTTGGCCTTGCATTGCCTGTCGCGCCGCGACAATCTCGCTCCCGTCACGGCCGCAGAGTCTCATCCTGATCGCCGCTACTGTCTCATCCAGATCGCCGCTCAATACTCAACGCCGTCGAGGGCTTCTTCGCCAGGCTCACCAAACGACGCCTCAAACGAGGTGTATTCCACTCGCTCGTCGATCTTCAGGCCGCCATCAACCGCTTCCTGGCCGAGCACAACGAGAGCCCAAAACCCTTCGTCTGGACCGCCGATCCTGATAAAATCATCGCCGCCGTCAGGCGCGGGCACCAAGTGTTAGATTCGATCCACTAGGGAACCCCTGAGCAAGTAGGCCTTGCAGAGGCAATGATGGAATGATTCTCTTCGCAAAAGGAGGGCCGCATGAAGCAGGGTCGTTTTTCAGGGATTGGGATTTCACGGCCACGCAAACAGACGCGGCTGGCGGTATTTCTGGATCAGATGGCGGCTGTGGTTCCGTGGGAGCGGTTCGAGCAGTTGATCATTGCGCATTACCCGGTGGTGGGGCGGGGGCGTCGTCCTTATCCGTTGCGGTCGATGCTGAAGATCCATTTCATGCAGCAATGGTTTGGCCTGTCCGATCCAGCGATGGAAGAAGCGCTGTGGGAGACGCCACTGTTGCGGGAATTTGCAGGGCCTCGACTTCGAGGGCGTACCCGACGAGACGACGATCTTGAAGTTCCGGCATTTGCTTGAGAAGCATGAATTGAGCAAAGCGCTGTTTGACGAGATGACGGCGGTTTTGACCGAGCGCGGTTTGCTGTTGCGCCAGGGCACGATCGTGGATGCGACTTTGATCGCCGCGCCGCCATCGACCAAGAACCGCACGAAGTCGAGCGATCCCGAGATAAAGCAGACCAGGAAGGGCAATCAATGGTATTTCGGCATGAAGGCGCATATCGGCGCAGACGCGGCTTCGGGCTGCGTGCATTCGGCCGAAATGACATCGGCCAATGTGCATGATAGCGTGGCGACCGATGCCTTGCTTTACGGCGAGGAGGAAATTGCCTTTGGCGACAGCGCCTATGCCAGCAATGAGCGTTCGCTCGAAGCCGATCGAACCGAAGCCGACGTCGTCTGGGCCACGCCCTTCAAGCGCAAGAAGGGCCAGGCCCTGACCGATGAACAGCGCCGGATCAACCGGCTGACGTCTTCGTTCCGCTCCAAGGTCGAGCATGTCTTCCGGGTCGTCAAGCGCCAGTTCGGCTACACCAGGACCCGTTATCGCGGACTGTACAAGAACAACCAGCAGATTTTCTGCCAGCTCACCCTGGCCAATATCTACATCATGCGCGAGCAATTGGCCTGAACTGCACGATAATTGCGCCCGCAGAACGGGAAACGGCCCGGAAAACAGCCAAATACCGACGGAAATAGGCCGAAAATCCACAATATTGGCCAAATTCGCGCACCGCAAGGAGAGCGGCGCGGCAAAGCTCACCGTTGACGCCGCACGACGCCCAATTCTCTACCTGCGCAGAGGTTCCCTAGATATCGCCAGTGGTTGGGCGAGCGAGGATCGAGGGGGTCGGCCATCGGGTCGAGGTATCCACCAACGGAGCGCTTCGGAAACAACTCGTCATGAGATGGCTCGACCCATTCCCAGCCGTGATATTCCATCCACGCCGGTACAAAGCGCACTCCAAGAACCATCAAAGCGGTGAACGGATAGAGGGCGATATTGAGATAGCCGGCCACCGCGGTCGAATAAGCATCGTCGAGAACTGGGCTCCAATAGGAGGCGAGTTTGCCCGTCCAATAGATAGCGATGCTGGCCCACCAGAGTTTCGCATACCAGGGGCGCCACAGCCAGGCCGATGCTCGGGGCCGCGACCGCACAGCACTCGCGTCCAATTCTGCCTGTTCGCTCATGACGTCGACTGGGCCCATGCCGGATCCTTTCTGCCGTGGAGAATACCATCGGCAAGGAAAGATTGGAATCCCGTCATGGCGAACTTCGGCTCCAATTCACGTCCTATGGTCATTCCCTTGGCGAGCGGCCGACCGCCCTTTCCCACTTCTCTCCTCACCCTGGAGTGGTCTGTTGTCGAGTTGCCTGATCCTCGGAGACAGCATCGCGATCGGTGTCGCCGCAGCGCTGCAGATCCTTCATTTCGGAGGGTGCGATGTCCTGGCGCGGAACGGGGCCTCTGTCGGGTCGATAGCGGCAATGGCACCTTCAATCGGGTATCGCCAGGTCGTTGTCTCAGCAGGCTCCAATGATCGTCTGAGCCCGTCGCGTGCACGCGACCTTGTCACACTGCGACGTAAGCTGTGGGGCGCAAAGGTTACGTGGATATACCCTCGGCAGCCGACGCCTGCATGGGATGTGTATCGCGTGGCGCGGCGTTTTGGCGACCGGACGGTCGATATAAAAAGCGCCGGCTCGAGGGACGGTGTCCATCCGCGAAGCGATATCGCGGTGGCACGCGCAATCCTTTTCCAAGCGGACCGGGCTAATTTTCAACAGTCGCGCTGGCGATCGGTGGGCGGGACGATGCGATAACGCCATCAGCGTTGACGTTACCTGCCCTGTTAGCGCCGAAGGAGATCGGTGAAGGCGATCTGTCCATCAAAGAGCGCCCGCACGATCAAATAGGCGCGCTGCGCGTTACCATAAGCCCGCCTCACCCCCTCGACATGTTCATGGGCGGTCGATCGCGATACGCCGAGAATATTGCCGATCTCCCGGTCGGTCTTTCCCCTTCCGACGAGGACAAGCGCTTCCATCTGTCGCGGCGTAAGGTCCGGTACAACGGTATCCTCGAGCCTCAATTTCTTCCGCATGATCCGCCTGGCTGCTTCGAATGCAAATGTACCGCACAGTTGGGCGATTGGCAGTGCGTTTTCGTGGAGTTGGTCGAGCGATCGCGCCGCGAAGGAGCATGTTCCCTGATATTCACCGGGCAGATGCACAGGCACCGTGAAACCAGCGCCAAGGCCGAAGCCGATGGCTTCCGAAAGAATCTGCTTGTGACGGGGCGTCAGACGGATGATGTCTCCGACGTCGTGCCACGAGAAGCCATTGACGGTCTTGGTACTTGCAAGATGGATAGGATCCTCCGCGAAATATGCGCGCTCGAGGACATGGGATACCCAGTCTTCGTTATAGGTCGATAACCGGATTGCTCCTTGCGGCGGGCACGTCAGGTCAACATGGTGGCCCATCGCAAACTGCGAGAACCCGAGCATATTGGTGACCCGCCTTAGGGCTTCATTTAAATCGTCTTCGGTCAGAACCGAGCGAAAGGCCTTAAGGAAGTGGTTCAGATCCAGTTTGGTCAACATAACGGCAGACCCTTCGAAAAGGAGGAATGCCTCTCGAGCCCTCTCCTGAACCGTGTACTTTTGAGCGAAAATCTCTTTCGTTTCGTCGCAGGCCGAGTCTTCCCGATACCGCTAACTACATGTGTTGTTCGCTAATTTCGACCAACAGCTCAAGGAACGTGGTTATCTCGCTATGGGCGGTCAGATCGTCGATGCGACACCGGTGGCCGCGCCAAAGCAACACCGCGCCAGGATCCAGACCCTTTTTGATCAGCTATCGGGCAGTGTCGAGTTCGTGTTTATCTGCCCGATGTGGGGAGCTTCGCTATGAAGCTCTGCCGGGCGCCGGATGCCGATCCAGGTCGCCTCCTGCGGTACCTTCGTCCAGCGATCCCACCTGCAGTTCCTTCACGACGATCTCGCGGATGGCTGTCTTCAGCAGCTTCCCGGTCGCGGTATGCGGCAGCTCCTCGACGACCAGCACATCGTCCGGAATACTCCATTTGGGGATCTTACCCGTGTACAGTTCGACCATGTCCTGACGTGAGAAATTCATCTCCGGCTTGAGCTGCACGATGAGCACCGGGCGCTCGCCCCAGCGCTCGTCCGGCTTGCCGACGACAGCGGCCTCTTTGATGGCCGGATGGGCCTGGGCAATATTCTCCAGCTCGATCGAGCTAATCCATTCGCCGCCGGATTTAACCACATCCTTGGTGCGGTCGACGATCTGGATAAAACCATCGGCATCCATGGTCACGACGTCGCCGGTGTCGAACCAGCCCTCGGCCGCGTGCGCCGGGCTGATGGGGCTGTTGTAGTAGCCGGCAGCGACCCAGGGGCCGCGCACGAGCATCGAACCGAAGCTCTTGCCGTCCCTCGCGATCGGCTCGCCATCGGCGCCCTTGATGCAGAACTCCATGCCGAAAAGCGGCCGTCCCTGCTTGGCCTGCAGCGCCAGTTTCTGTTCGGCCGGTAGTCCTTCGTGCTTCGTCTTCAACGTCGCGGCGAGGCCGATCGGACTGGTCTCGGTCATCCCCCAGGCGTGCCGGACCATGACACCCTTGTTCTGGAAGCGGCTGATCATGATCGGAGGCGAAGCGGAACCCCCGATCGCGACGCGCTTCAGACTTGTGAACGATTGGGCGTGCGAGTCCATCCAGTCCAGCAGTGCGAGCCAAACGGTCGGCACACCGGCGGTAAATGTCACGCCTTCCTGCTCGAACAACTCATGCAGGCTGGCGCCGTCCAGCCTCGGCCCCGGCATAACAAGCTTGGCGCCGACCATCGGTGCCGCGAAAGGGACACCCCAGGCATTGACGTGGAACATCGGCACGATCGGAGAGGCCGAATCCAGGGCCGAGAGTCCCAGCACATCGGGCAGCGCGCAGGTCATGGCGTGCAATACGCTGGACCGATGGCTGTAGAGCACGCCCTTGGGCTCGCCCGTAGTCCCGGAGGTGTAGCACAGGCCCGACGCAGTATTCTCATCGAGATCCGGCCACTCGTATTCGTCCGATTCTCCCGCGATCAGTGTCTCGTAGCAGACGAGACCGGGAACGATCTCGGATTTCGGCATATGGGCTTCGTCGGTCATGATGACGACGGCCTTCAGGTCCTTCAGCCTGTCCGCCAGCACTTCGAGGATCGGCAGGAACGACAGGTCCGAGAAGAGGATCCTGTCTCCGGCATGCGCAATGATATAGGAGATCTGCTCTGGGAAGAGGCGCGGGTTGATCGTGTGGCAGACGAGGCCGGATCCGGACACGCCATAATAGAGCTCCATGTGCCGATAGCCGTTCCAGGCCAGTGTTCCGACCCGGTCGCCGTTTTCGAGGCCGAGGCGTCCGAGGGCATTGGCGAGCTTCTGCGCGCGCCTTGAAAGCTCGGCATAGGTATAGCGGTGGATCGGCCCTTCCACCGTGCGCGATACGACCTCCGTGTCGCCGTGATAGGCCGCCGCGTGTCGCAGAATCGACGACACGAGCAGCGGCGAGTGCATCATCTGTCCAAGCATCACATTTCCTCCCAAGGAATTTCTGATCAAAGCAGTTCGGCTTCGATATCCATCAAAGACGCTGCCCCGCTGATGATTGCCGCCTCCAGCCAGAGCGTCTGCGGCAGCACCCGCTCTGCGAAGAACGTCGCGGTCGCCAGCTTGCGGCGATGAAGCGGAGTCTGTCCGGTGGCCGCCTTGGCCGCCATCCGGACCCACACCCAGCCGAAGGCCACGAGTGCGAAAAGGCGCAGATAATCGGCGGCGGCAGCTCCGGCCTCCGCGGGCGCGGCTCGCGCCGCGAGAAGGTGGCGCGTCGTGGTTTCCAGGCGGCCGAGCGCCTGGGCAGTGGCCTTCGTGATGACACCCGCTGCGGGTAAATCCGCAGCTGTACGCAGATCCTGCTCGATGAGCGCGAAAAAGCGCGAGGCCAGCGCGCCATCCTCCATCGGCAACTTGCGGCTGACGAGGTCGAGCGCCTGAACGCCGTTGGTGCCCTCGTAGATCTGCGTAATGCGCGCGTCTCGGACGAACTGCTCCATGCCCCATTCGCGGATGTAGCCGTGGCCGCCGAGCACCTGCTGCGAGGCCACGGCCGTCTCGAAGCCGAAATCGGTGAACGCTGCCTTCACAACCGGCGTGAGCAGTGCCACGAACCCGTCGGCTTCCCTGCGCGCGGCCTCGTCAGGATGCCGGGCGGCGATGTCCATTTGCATGGCGGTCCAGATCGCCAGCGCCCGGGAGGCATCGGCCAGGCTGCGGCCGGTCAGCAGCATCCTGCGTACGTCGGGGTGTTCGATAATCGCAACGGGACCGCGGGTGCCGTCTGAAGAACGGCCCTGAAGGCGCTCGCGTGCGTAGCCCGTGGCCTTCTGGTTCGCCGCTTCTGCGATGCCGAGTCCCTGGATGCCGACAAAAAGACGCTCGGCGTTCATCATCGTGAACATGGCGTTGAGGCCGCGGCCCGCCTCGCCGACGAGCCAACCGATCGCGCCGTCGTAGTTCATGACGCAGGTCGGCTGCGCGTGAATGCCCATCTTGTGTTCGAGCGACCCGACGGACATGTCGTTGCGCGCTCCGAGCGAACCGTCCTTCCCGATGAGGAACTTCGGAGCCAGGAACAGGCTGATGCCCTTGACCCCCTTCGGCGCGCCCGGCAAGCGCGCGAGGATCAGGTAGATGATATTGCCGCCGAAGTCATGGTCGCCGGAGGAGATGAATATCTTCGTGCCCTTGATCCGATAGGAGCCGTCGCCAACGGGCTCTGCCTTCGTTTTCAAAAGGCCGAGGTCGGTACCGGCCGCGGCTTCGGTGAGCGCCATTGCGCCAGTCCATTCGCCGGAGATCATCTTCGGCAGATAGGTCGCCTTGAGGTCCGAGTTCGCGTGGCGGGAGATCGCCTCCACCGCGCCTCGGGTGAGCCCGGGGAACAGGCCGAAGGACAGGTTCACTGAGGAGATCATCTCATCGACCAGTATCTGTACGACGCGCGGCAGACCCTGGCCGCTATATTCCGGATCGCCCGAAAGACCGGCCCAGCCGGCCTCTACGAATGCCCGATAGGCTTCGGGAAAGCCCTTCGGCGTGGAGACGGCCCCGTTTCCAAGCCGGCAGCCCTCCTCGTCGCCGGACCGGTTCAACGGTTCGAGCACGCCGACGCAGAACTTGCCAGCCTCATCGAGAATCGAGACAGCGAGGTCCGCGTTGACGTCTTCGTGGCCCGGCAGCCTCCGCATCAGGCCGTCGAAGTCGAAGACCTCTCCGAGCAGGAAGGTTATGTCGCTGACAGGCGGTGCATAGGATGTCATTGTTCTGTCTTTCTCTCGTCAGTTGCGCAGCGGCTTGCCGGTCGCAAGCATGTGCTTCACGCGGGCCACTGTCCCCGGCGTCCCGCACAGGGCGATGGACGCGCGCTTTTCCATCGCGGTAATCTCGTCCTCGCCGACCGGCTTCAGCGGATCGGCGCTGACACCGCCCGTCAGGGTGTCGATCAGGGCAATGCCAACGACCCGATCATGCGCTGTGGCGCGACCGGCGATCCCCTCGCTATCCAACAGGTTGCGAATGGCGGGCGCTCCCGATAGACCGGCCAACGCGATCTTCGGCCTTTCCGGAGCCGAGTAGCCGGGCACGAGATCCAACGCCTTCCGCTTCGCATCGGCGAGCAGTCGGTCCCGGTTCATGGTGATACCGTCGGTTACCCTCAGCAAACCGAGATTGCGCGCCTCGAAGGCGCTCCCGGAGACCCTGGCCGATGCGATCAGATTGAAGGCGGCGATCGCGGGCGCCACAGGGCCGTGCGGTGCGGCTGTCAGTGCGTACTGCCTGATCAACATCTCCTTGCAGCCGCCCCAGCCGGGGACGACGCCGATCTTCGTCTCGACGAGACCGATCGACGCCTCGGCATGCGCCTGGATTGCACTGCAATGGAGCAGGATCTCGCAGCCGCCGCCGAACGCCATCGCCGCGAGTGCGCCGACGACCGGGAACGGGGCATATTTGATCGCCCTGAAGGTAGCGTGACCCCGATCGATGAAGGCATTGCCAGATGGGCCGCGATGCCGGAACCCATAACGCCCGCGCCGATCACGGCGGCTTGGGCAATCACCCTCATCAGGCCGCTTCCAGGACCATAGCGATGCCTTGTCCTCCCCCGATGCACTGGGTGGCCAGCCCATAACGTCCGCCATCGCGCTTCAGCACGCTCGACGCCTTGCCCACCAGACGCGCGCCCGTGGCGCCGAGCGGATGACCGAGCGCGATGGCACCGCCATCCCGGTTGAGACTGGCCGGATCGATCCCGAGATCGCGACAGCAGGCGAGGACCTGCGCGGCGAAGGCCTCGTTCATCTCCACAACGTCGAGGTCAGCCACGGAGATGCCGGCTCGCTTCAAGGCCTTTCGGCTCGCCTCGACAGGTCCGATGCCCATGATCTCTGGAGCACAACCCGTAATCGCGTAACCCGCCACACGCGCTAGCGGATCGAGCCCGTGCCGCCTGACGAAGTCAGCGGAGCAGACGAGCGTCGCGGAGGCGCCATCGGTGAGCGGCGACGAGTTGCCAGCGGTAACGGAGCCGTCGACCTTGAACGCCGTCTTCAATCCGGCAAGCTTCTCCGCATCCGTTTCCCGCGGACAACCATCGGAAGCGATATCGCCGACCGGGGATATCTCGGCAGCCAGCCTGCCGTCCGCCCGCGCCGCCAGCGCTTTTTTTTGGCTTTCGAGCGAATAGGCATCCTGCACCTCGCGGGAAAGGCAGTAGCGTTCCGCCAGGGTCTCCGCGGTAAGACCCATGTTGAGGAAGACGAGCCGCTGAGCATCCGTCCAACCGGGGTTGGGTTGAGGATTGAAACCCATCATCGGTACGCGGCTCATGGATTCGACACCGCCGGCGATGAAGGCGTCGCCAGCTCCCATGGCGATCGCGCCGGCGGCCATCTGGATGGCCTGCATGGAAGAGCCGCACCAGCGGTTGACCGTGGAGCCGCCGACCGATTGCGGCAGGCCGGCGGTCAGCGCGGCGCAGCGAGCGATGTTGAGCCCCTGCTCACCTTCCGGAAAAGCACAGCCGAGATTGACGTCCTCGATCTCGTCGGCCGGGAATCCCGCTCGGGCTACGAGCGCCGCGATGACGCTGGCAGCGAGATCGTCGGGTCGGACCGGGGCGAGCGCCCCCCTGTAGGCCGGAGCGAACGGCGTGCGCAGATAATCGACGATATAGGCTTCGGCCATTCCGGTCTTCCTTGATGTGTTAGTTATCGACCATCAGATCTGGGGCATTCTCGCGCCGTTGATGGCATAGGCATGGAGGACAGTTGAGCGAAGTAAGCTGCGAGATCATCAACGGGCGGTCCATCATCAGACTCGACACTCGGATTTCCCCTTGAAATTCAGACCGCCCGTTAAGAAGCGCCCGATCGAATCTAGAACCGGTAAGTTACTCCGACGCTGGTCAGGACCGGGTCGATGTCCAAACGGGTCCGGACAGGCGCTCCACCCAGTGAACCGGTGGCGTGCGTGGAGAAGGGAACGTATCGAACGTCGGCGTTCAGCATCCATTCTGCGCCAAGCTCATACCGAACACCCACCTGAGCCGCAGGCGCCCAACTGTCGTCAATGCTGAAATTAGCCAAAGCCCTGTCACGCGCATTCAGAAAGATGATCCGTCCGACCCCCACTCCCAGATAGGGATGAACCTTGCCAAGATTGTTGAAATGGTACTGGGCCGACAAGATGATGGGTCCATAGTTGACTTTGGCCACTGTTCCGAGCGGCTCAAGCGAACCGGCGCCGTCAATTTGCGCGGTCGGTGGTACGCCGAGAAACAAATTTCCGGCAATATTGGGCGTGACGAAATATCCGATATCAGCGGTCACCGTCGTTGCGTCTCCGATCCTCACATTCGAGCCGGGGACATGCCCTCCCGCCAAGGTGATGTCGGGCGCATTCTCACTCACCAAGACCCGGGTTGCATTCACACTTACTGCCCACCGCTTGAAATCTCCCGAGTCCTGGGCCCACGCAGGTTGAGGGGAGGCACTCAAGACGGCGAGAGCGGCGGTGTATTGCGCAAGCCTTGTATAGGTATGTGCTGCATTTTTTCTCATGAAATTATCCTCCCTATGGGCCGCCACTATTCTGGATCGGCATTTTTTGATGGATCTATACGGTTCCAACTGTCGTCCTATTTCTGCGACGAGTTAGCGGGCTGCCTCCATGTCGGTGCTGAGTGCGAGTTTCGTTTCCCCAAGAATGAGCTCGGCAGCTCTTTCCGCAATCATCATCGTCGGGGCGTTGGTGTTTCCGGCGACCAGCGTCGGCATCACCGAGGCGTCGACGACGCGAAGACCTTGCACGCCACGCACCCGGAGAGACGGATCGACGACCGACTGAGGGTCTCGTCCCATCCGGCATGTTCCCACAGGATGATAGATCGTCTCCGCTCGCCGACGGATATCCGCCACGATATCCGCCTTGCTCTGGACCGCTGGCCCAGGGACCAGTTCGGTTTTCGAGAAGGCCGCCATTGACGGCGCCGACAGAATTTGCCGGCCGATCTTCACCGCCGCGACCATGGTCTCGATGTCTTCGGGGGCAGAGAGATAGCTTGGATCGATCAGCGGATCGTCGAGCGGGTTGGGGCTTGTGAGCCCGATGCGGCCCCGACTCTTGGGGAGAAGATCGCAGACATGCAATGTATAGCCATACCCGAACGCAATTTCGCGCCCATGGTCCTTCAAAAGCGTGGGGAGAAAATGAAACTGTAGATTCGGCCGACTCCGCGAAGGTGTGCTTTTGACGAAGCCGCCCGCCTCGGCGACGTTGCTCGTTAAGAAGCCCTTTCGGAGGAAGGCGTAAGAAAACGCTCCGGACAGCGCACGCGGGATGAATGACGGTGCGATGCCGATCGGTGTATGGTCGTTCGCCTCATGCATGATTGTGATATCGAGGTGATCCTGAAGATTCTTTCCGACTGCCGGAAGGTCGACGACCACCGGAATACCGAATGCGTTCAGCTCGGCTGCGTCGCCGATACCGGAAAGCAGCAGTAGTTGCGGGGAATTGACGGCGCCGCCCGAAAGAATGACCTCACCCTCCCTGGTTCGCACATCGACGAGTTTGCCCCCCACGGCATAGGTCACGCCGACCGCTTTGCGGTCCTCCAGAATGATCCGGGTAGCCCGCGCGCCCGTGACTATCCGTAGATTGGGCCGGCCCTTGGCTTTGGAAAGAAAGGCGCGCGCGGAACTCCAGCGCCGGCCTTTGTGCTGGGTGACCTGGTACAGGCCGACGCCGTCCTGCGTCTCCCCGTTGAAATCGACGGCACGCGGAAACTGGGCCTGTTGTCCAGCCTCGACGAAGGCATCGCTCAAGGGGTTGCGGGTTCGCAGGTCACTGACGTGAAGCTCACCGTCGCCGCCATGAAACGCGTCGGTTCCAAATCTTTCGTTGGACTCCATTGCTCTGAATAGCGGCAGTACATTGTCATAAGACCAGATCGGATCGGCTGCCTCGCCCCACGAATCATAGTCATCCCGGTGCCCGCGAATATAGACCATCGCATTGATCGAACTCGATCCGCCAAGGGTTTTGCCGCGCGGCCAAAACAGCCGTCGACCGCCAAGATTGGCCTGTGGCTGTGTTTCGAATGCCCAATTGAGAGTCTTGCTCTTTGCCAGCAGCGCTATCCCGATGGGCATGTGAATCAGCGGGCTGCGGTCGGACGGGCCCGCCTCAAGCAGACAGACCCGCGTCCTGGGATTGGCTGACAACCGCTCCGCCAACAAGCATCCGGCAGATCCCGCTCCAACAATAATATAGTCAAACATCCTGATCTCCAGACGGCAGCTACCGACGCCGCTCTCTTGTTTCTCGATTCAACCCAAAAAGCGGACGGTTAGATTGATCAGCTTCTTTACGGCCGGGGTGTACGGCGGGAATAGAAGGCGCAGGACAGAGAATTTGTCTCTCAGAACCGCACGTTCATGGGAGAAGGCTTTGAAGCCGTAGAATCCGTGTGCCGTGCCGATACCGCTGTTGTTCACACCGCCAAACGGCAGGTTGGGATGCAAGAATTGGACGACATTGTTGTTCACGCAGACGCCACCTGAGCTGGTACTCAGTATGATATCCTCGCGAACGGCGGCGTCGTTGCTGAAGACATAGATGGCAAGCGGCTTTGGACCCGCGTTGATCGCATCGACAACGACGCTGATGTCATCATACTCGATGATCGGAAGAACCGGACCGAATATTTCTTCCTGGGAAATCGCCATCTGCGGCGTCGTCCCGCCGAGTATGGTCGGCGAGAAATAGTTCTGGCCTGGATCTCGGTCTCCGCCTTCCAGGACGGTCGCGCCGCGCGATGTGGCGTCATCGGCCAAGGCAGTCAGGCGCTCGAAATGCCGCCGGTTCACGATTCGGCAATAGTCCGGCCCGGTTTTCTGCTGGCCGTCCGTTTGCCCGTAGACCCGCCTGATCTCGAGCCGCAGCGCATCAATCAGCGCCGGGGCCTGGTCTCGAGCGACATAGACATGATCCGGAGCGATGCAGGTCTGGCCGTTATTGGCGAACTTGCCCCAGACGATCTTGCGAGCGGCTTGCTCGATATTCGCGGTCGAATCGACGATGGTCGGGGACTTGCCCCCGAGTTCAAGCGTCACGGATGTTAAATGTTTCGCCGCGGCCGCCATCACGATCTTGCCGACCTGGGGACTGCCCGTGAAGAAGATATGGTCGAAGGGCAGATCCAGCAAGGCCTGCGAAACCTGGACGTCGCCCTCGCAGACGGCAACCAGATCCCGGGGGAAGGTTTGCTCGACGATGTCCCTGATCAGGGCGGACGTCGCCGGCGTCAGTTCGGAAGGCTTGATGATGGCGGTGTTTCCGGCCGCAAGCGCGGACACCAGCGGCCCGAAACTGAGATTCACCGGATAGTTCCACGGGGAAATTATCAGACAGACGCCCTTGGCCTGATAGCGGACCTCGGCCGCGATTCCGAACATCCCCAAAGAGCCGTGAACCCGGTGCGGTCTCAGCCAGGATCGGAGGTGGCGCCGGGCATGCGATATTTCCTGATAGACCGGGAACAGTTCGGTCAGACGCACCTCGGATTCTGGCTTCCTGAAATCCGTGTAGAGAGCTCGGATAATCTCGTCTTCCCGGGTCTTCATCGTTGCCTTTAGTCGCGACAACATAGCCAGTCGCGCTTTTAGCGTGAATTTCGTCCTGTTCTCTACGGCCGATCGGCGGTGCGATGAGAACAGGGAATCGATCTCGCCGTCGCCGTCGGGATGAATCGGTGCCGCGGTGGTCGCGGTGACTGCATGAACGTTCACTCGGCCCTCCTCAAGGAATTCGCAAGGTTGCAAAGCGGGAAGACAAGTGTCCGCCCGAATGAGTCACCGATAAAGGTCATAATCTTCCTTGGTCGCGCCGCAGTCCGGGCAGTACCAATCGGCGGGTACATCTGCCCAACGGGTGCCAGGTGCCACGCCCGTATCGGGATCACCGAGGGCCTCATCGTAGATATGGCCGCAGGTCACGCAGTGCCATTTCGCGAACGGCACGGTTTCGACGGCACCTGACGGTTCCGCCTCCTGGTCGCCCTTGGTCATCGTTCGGCTCCGGAACCAGATTGAGGCCCCCCCCCCTCGTCTCCGACCTCGCCCGAGTCCAGAGGGATGAAATCGGCTTTGTCGCGCACTGCGCAATCGGGACAGGCCCAATCCTCGGGGATTTGCGCCCAAGACGTATTGGGCGGGAATCCCTCGTGGGCCTCACCCCTAAGTTCATCGTAGATGTAGCTGCAATCGGGACACTGATACCGCGCCATGGCGCCTTGTTCCTTTTGTCGACTTGAGTTTTAAAAACCTTCGGGACAGGCCGCTGACGAGGATGCGATCGCGCGGCACGCCCTTTTCAGGACGCCATCGCGGCCCGCGACTGCCGGCCGAGGAGACTCGGAACGAGCTCCTCGGCTAGTCGCCAAGGCAGGCGACTATTCGGCGGCCGCCCGCGTCGGCCGGTGTGAAGCAGCACCAAACTTGCGTTCGATCTTCTTCCTGCGCGCGCCGTCGATCTGAATCTTGCCAAGATCGCCGTCAGCCCATCCCACGACGCGGCGGTCCATGACAGATCGGAACACAGGCGGAATCAGCGCCATGAAGAACATGCCGGGGTAGCCGCTCGGCAACTCCGGCAGGCCCTCAAAGTCCCGGAGCGACTGATAGCTGCGGGTCGGGTGGGCGTGGTGATCGGAGTGCCTTTGGAGATGGAACAGGATCAGATTGGAGGCGATGTGATTGCTGTTCCAGGAATGCCGGGGCTGGGCGCGTTCATAACGTCCGTCCGCCATTTTTTCGCGCAACAACCCATAGTGCTCGATGTAGTTAGCGCTGGTCAGCTGCCACCATCCAAAGGCGATCTGGATAGGCAAGAACACCAGCAGCTTGGGGTCGGGTCCGAACGCCAGCAACAGGGACGTGTAAAGGACGATTGTAATCAGCAGCGGCGGGATGATTTCGTTGTCCAGGCTCCAGATTCCCTTGTTCAAGCGCTCCAGCCGCACCTTTTCCAGATTCCAGGCGCGCTTGAAGGCGCCCGGAATTTCGCGCAGCGAAAATTTATAGATGCTTTCTCCCATCCTGGACGTAGCGGGATCCTCGGGGGTCGCAACGTCGCGATGGTGGCCTTTATTGTGCTCGATGAAGAAATGGCCGTAACCCACCACGGCCAGAACGATCTTGGCCATCCAGCGGTCAAAGGCTTCCTTCTTGTGTCCCAATTCATGGCCGGTGTTCAGAGCCAGGCCGTTGACGATGCCCAAAGACAGCGCAAGCGCGACAACTTCCCACCAGGACATCGGCTTGGTCACCACCCACCATGCCGAGACGATGAGTGAGGCATAATGCACTGGGACGGTAAGATAGGTTAGAATTCGATAATACCGATCCGCCTCAAGACGAGCCACCGCGGCCTCGGGCGGGTTATTAGGATCATTTCCAAACAAGACGTCCATCGCCGGGATAACGGCGTACCAGACGACCAGCGTAAAGGCGTAAAACACACTCCACCCGGTCACGCTGACAAGGTAGAGGCCAATCAGCGGCGCCGCTGGCCAGACGACCGACAACATCCATAGATAGCGCTTCCTGTCGACATAGCGATCAGGCGCGGTATAGGGAGACGGATCTCGTGCGATGGTGCTCATCAGGTACTCTCCTCATCTCAATGAAGACACACTTCACTGGACTTATTAAATCGGCTCTCATTGCCCGTTCCCACCAAATTGGATTCATCAAGGTCACGGAACAACCCCACTAAAGTGTGGTTTTAGTCGGGTGCCTCTAAAATCCTGCAGCCTTTAACCGCGTGAGGCGATTCACTGCCACCGGCGAGAGCGGGAGGCAGCGATGGTACAGCACGGTTTCTTCGATGTGGATGAGCGGCTTGCGGCATTGTCGGCGGCGGGCGACCCGCTGGACCGACTGAGTGCGGTGGTAGACTTCGAGCTGTTCCGGCCGGTGCTGGATGCGGCCCTTGCGCGGTCGGATCGCAGCACGAACGGTGCCTCGCCCTGTGACGCCCAACCCGTCAAAACCTCTGTGCAGAGGTACTAGCGGACTACCTGTTCTCGGGGCGCCGTGCAGCCGGTGCGCTACAGTAACGCACCGGCTGAAACAGTGAACGGAGACGCCGGTTTAGTGCTGCGATTGCGGGGTGCGCACGACCAAGCCTTCGAGATCGCCGGACACGGTGATCTGACACGCCAACCGCGACGCGGCGGTGACACCCTCGACCATCTCCAACATCGAGCGCTCGGCCTCGCCGATTTCTGGCAGTTTTCCCGCCAGCGGACCCTCGATGTAGCAGTGGCAGGTCGCGCAGGCGCAGGCGCCACCGCAGTCGCCGTCGATGCCGGGCACTAAGTTGTCGACCGCCGACCGCATCAGCGACTGGCCGTTTTCGGCATCAACGCTGCGCTCGGTTCCGTTGAATTCGATGAAAGTGATCTTGGTCACGTTGTAACCCTTTTAGTGTTGATCCGCATCATGCGGAAATTCGAAAAAATTGGGGATGCGGCACTCGGCCGCGTATGAAATCATACCGCCAGCGCCTTTGCTTCGATGCTGTCGTCACCCAACTGCTGCGGCGACGGCGCCTTGCGGTCCCAGATCCAGCGCTTGGCCAGGGTGAACTCGGCCGGCCGGTTGACGGCGTCGACAGCCAGTAGCCGCCCGTCCTTTAGGTAGAACGCCGCAAACGAGCGCATCGCCATGTTGCCCCGGATCACGACCTGGTCGTAGCCCTGACTCAGACCGGCGGTCTGCAGCTTGAGTTCGTACTGATCGGACCAGAACCACGGCACCTGGTCGTACGCCAGCGGTTTACCGCAGATGTCAGCCGCCGCCGTTTTGGCCTGCTCCAGAGCGTTGTGCACGGATTCAAGACGCAAGCGCCGACCGTACAGGCGGCTCGGATGGTTGCTGCAGTCGCCGACCGCATAGACCCCCGATGCCGACGCCCGGCAGAACGCGTCGACGACGATGCCGTTGTCGCAGTCGATCCCGGCCGCCTGCGCCAGCTCGACGTTTGGCAGCAGGCCGACACCGGCGACGACCAGATCGGCCTCGATCCGGTCACCCGCCGTCGACACCACCACCGCCTTGCCGTCCCGGTCCTCGATCGCGCTGACCGCGACACCGGTGCGCAGATCCACACCAGCACCGCGATGAACGTTTTCGAAGAAGCCAGCGACCTCCGGGCTGGCGACGCGCGCCAGCACCATCGGCGCCATTTCCAGGACGACCGGCCGCAGCCCGTGCTTGATCGCGACTGCCGCCACCTCCAGACCGATGTAACCGGCGCCGACGATGACGATGCACGCGCCCGGAACGAAGCGGGGACGCATCGCGTCGACATCGGCGATCGTGCGCAGATAGTGCACGGCCGGGTGATCCGCGCCCGGACACGGCAACGGCCGCGGCCGGCCGCCGGTAGCCAGGATCATATGATCGTACGTCAGTTGCCCTCCGTCCGACAGCGTCAGGCTACGGTGCCCGGCGTCGAGGCCGGTCACCTCGATGCCCAGACGCACATCGACTCCCGCGCCCTCGTAGAAGGCGGACGGCCGCATCAGCAGGCGCTCGCGCGGCAACTCGCCGGCGAGGTAGGCCTTGGACAGCGGCGGCCGCTGGTACGGCAGGCTCTGTTCGGCCGTGACGAGGGTGATGTCCCCGTCAAAGCCACCCTGCCGCAGGCTGGCCACCGCCTGCCCACCGGCGTGCCCGCCGCCGACGATCACGACGTTCGCGCTCATTGCGTCGATCGCTCAGGCATTGATCCGGACCGGCAGCGCCTCGAAGCCCTTGACGAAGGTCGAGAAAACCCGGCGCGGCTCGCCCACGACCTCGATCTGCCCGGGCTTCGGCCATCGCTTGAGCGTTTCCTCCCACAGCACGCGCAACTGCATCTCCGCGAGGCGATTGCCGACACAGCGATGGATGCCGAAGCCGAACGACAGGTGATGACGCGGATTGGCACGGTCGATGATGAACCGGTCGGCGTTCTCGATCTCGTCGCCGTCACGGTTGCCCGAGACGTACCACATCACGACCTTATCGCCCTTCTTGATCTGCTTGCCGCCGAGTTCGAAGTCTTCCAGCGCCGTGCGGCGCATGTGCGCCAGCGGCGTCTGCCAGCGGATGATTTCCGATACCATCGACGGAATCAGTGTCGGGTCCGCGCACAACTTGCGGTATTCCTCCGGATTCTCATTGAGCGCGAGCAGGCCACCGCTCATCGAGTTGCGGGTGGTGTCGTTGCCGCCGACGATCAGCAGCACCATGTTGCCCATGAACTCTTCCGGGCTCATGTTGCGGGTGTTTTCCGAGTGCGCCAGCATCGACAGCAGATCGGGCTGCGGATCAGAGTTCGCACGCTCGTTGAACAGCTTGGTCATATAGGCCCCGCACTCTTGGATCTCCTTGATGCGCTGCTCTTCGGTCTCGACCCCGCAGGTGCCGAGTTCGCAAGTCGTGACGTCTGACCAGTGCGTCAGCTTGGTGCGATCCTCGAACGGGAATCCGAACAGCGTCGCCAGCATCTGCGCGGTCAGGTTGATCGAGACGCGCTCGACCCAGTTGAAGGTCTCACCGACCGGCAGCGCATCGAGTGCATTCTGGGTGCGCTGACGGATCAGGCCTTCGAGCTTGGCGAGGTTTTCCGGCGCGACGATCGGGGTCACCGTCTTGCGCTGCACGTCATGCTTGGGCGGATCCATCGCGATGAACATCGGCAGCGACGCCGCCGCATTGTTGTCCATGATCGTGATGCCGCCGGAGCGGGACGCGGACGAGAACACCTTGTGGTTGGTTTCCACGCTCATGATGTCCTTGAACCTGGTGACCGACCAGTACGGCCCGTACTGGCTGTCATTGCAATAGTGAACCGGATCTTCCTTGCGCAAGCGCTCGAAGTAGGGCCACATCATGTTGTCGCGGAACAGCGCCGGATCGGCGACGTTGATCCTGTCCAGCGGAATCGAATATGCATCGGCGCGATCGGCGGTCGCAGCAGCCTGAGTCATCTCCTGGTCTCCTTCTGAGTCATCTCTAGTCTCCTAGTCTTCTTTTTGGGCGCAGCGGCGGGCTTCGATACCAGCAAGGTGCTGGCGCCGGTTCGGTGGACGGATTTCATGCGATGGTGCTCATCCGGCGTTCTCCTCATCCCATTGGAAGACACATTCACTGTGTTCTAAAATCAGTTCTAATTGACAGTCCTCAGCGAATGGGGTTCGGCAAGGCACGGAACAACCCCACTAAAGTGTGGTTTTCAACCCCTCCCCTTCAGGCCCCCTTATGCTTGGAGCAGGCTCGCAGGCGCGGCGGGTGCTTTGACATCGCGCGCGAGGCGCTCGGTTTGGGCGAGAGGGCTTCTGTGAGCCGATCGGACGCGCATGTGGTGATCTTTGGCGCGGGCCACGCCGGGGGAAATGGTCACCGCCCTGCTTCGTCAATATTGGTTTGAGGGAGCCGTAACGCTGGTCGGCGAGGAACTCATCGCGCCTTATCATCGCCCGCCGCTGTCCAAAGCGTGGCTCCGGAACGTCCCGGCGCCGCATCGCTCCCCTTGAAGCCGGTGGAATTCTGCGCCGGACACGGCATTGGCCTCCGACCTGGTGTTCGCGCGGAAAAGCTGACGCGTCAAACCAAGGCAGTTCATCTCTCGACGGGCGAAGTCCCGAGCTGGGCAACCCGCCTTCGCCCTGAAGGAGATCGCGGAGATCGCAGCCTAACTAACAGCCGGAGATTGAAAGTTGATGACACGGACACTGCCTTGAACGCATACGAACGGCGAGTGAGGGCCTGCGGTCGGCCAACCCAATCGGCCCAAAGCCCACACTAAAGAGTGGTTCTGGATTGCACACGGGCGGCCTGCTGCTATAGTTCCGCCCCGATGACGCATGTAAAAACAGACACAGCATCTGCGAAAGTGAGAGGCATTCGAGCGGATGAGCCTGCGTCGACTCATCCGCTCGGATTTGAAATGCGGCCTCGGGAGACCGACTCTAGCCCGCGACAAAGGGCACAGCCTCCCACAGGCTCTATCAATGAGCGAGTGGCGTCGTTGGCCTCCGGATGCCTTTCGCGCCCTCGCCTCTTCGCTGCCGAAAAGCCGACGCGCTGCTATCTCCTTCGCGCGCCTCAAGGTTACGGAAAGACTGTCGCGATGGCACAGCATTGGGCCGATCGTCGGCAAGCCTGTGCTGCGGCGGCATGGGTTTCCATCAAAGAATGCCGGGGCGATCTGCAACTCCTCGCGGACCGTATCTGCGCGCAGCTCGCCGCTACCCAAGAGGCCGGCGGCCACGACACGCCGCCCCCGCCGCGGCCGAGAGAATGTCCTCGCAGCCTCTATGACCTCGCCACTTGGCTATGGGAGACCAAGGATCGACTAGGATCGAAGGTTCTCATCTGTTTCGATGATCTCGAATTTGATCTGCATTCGATAGACGAGATCGAGGCCTTCATGCTGGCGACGCCAGCCGAAGTGGAATTCATCGCGGCAAGCTCGGCAGACATCGGCTTTGCGCGCATGAAAGCGCGGCGAGAAACCCACGAGCTAAGACATGACGCGCTTGCCTTCAATTTCGACGAAGCAAAAGCAGTCGGGCTCACCGAGGAAAGGCGAGCAGCCTCAGAAGTTGAAACTTATTCGCTTTGGAAGCGCACCCAAGGCTGGCCAGAGATATTCTGCCTTTTGATGCAAGCAGCATCGGAGAACCACTCAACCAATCGCCTTATAGTCAACAGCATCACAGGCGTAGATATTGACTTGGATAAATATTTCCGGAGCACAATACTACACTCACTTCCGAATGATATTCGAGAATTTTGTCTCTGCGCCTCCATTCTTGGATCGGTATCAGCAGAATATTTCAACCATGCGTTCCAACGAAACGATGCGGCTTATTTTATAGACAAACTTTCCACCGAGCAGATGCTTCTCCAGCCTCTGGACCGATCGCAGACAGCTTATGAGTTCCACCCTTTGCTTCGCGAATTTCTAGAGCACAGATTCTCGGTGGAGAACCCCGGCTTGAAGCCGAACCTGCTCGCCCGCGCCGCCCAATGGCAAAGACAAAACAACAACATTCGCGACAGCATCAATCTCTCCTTACGCGCGGGTGAGAACGAATCGGCCGCTGATGTTGCGTCTGAAAATATGATGGATATTGCTCTGCGGGAAGGCGAGATAGATCAAATCCAGTTTTGGCAAGGCAGTTTTTCCGCTGCTGTCATTTCGGGTTCTCCAACAATCGCCCTTGGCCTGGCCTGGGCCCAGATTTTTAGTCACGACCACCGGCGGGCGAGTGGGCTGTTGGCCGATTTGCGGGCCACGGAACTTAGCGGTCTTGATCAACAAGTACGCCGACAAATAGAGTGCTGGTGCGACCTCATCGAAGCCATCGGAGAAGCAACCGGCGACAATCTGTCGGAAAGTCGGCGGCAGTGCGAAGCCTGGATGAAAGTCTATAACGAGGCGGACCTCGTCAGCAAAGGTGCTGTGCTCACCTGTCTTTGCTTCCTTGCGGCCAGCGAGCACCGGTTTGGTGATTTAAGGACACTGTCCTTGGAGACGTCATCGGTAAACAACATCGCGGATCACCACTACGCACTGGGATGGCTTTACGGCGCCATGATTCTCGCCGAGCTTTCAAGAGGAGATATGCGCGCAGGTGCTGCCTTACTCAAAAAAGCGCGCGGTGACGAAAATGCTCAAATCAACACGACCCCTTTCTCAGTAAACCTTCTGAACACGCTGGAACTAGAAATTCAGTACGAGGCGAACCAACTTGACGGCATAGAAGCACACGTCGACGAGATTCTTGATTTTGTACGGCGGCATGGCATTGTCGATTTTACATTCTCGGCCTATCGCACCGCTGCAGCAATTGCCCGCTGCAAGGGCAATCCAAAACGTGCTGCCGAGCTTCTTAACGAGATGCGCGTGATAGCGGGAGAATCTGGTTTCGTCCGGCTTGAGGTCCTGGCGCGACTGACGCTCGCGGATATGTTCGTTGCAGAGAGCGCGGAGCAGGCGCTCTCCACCTTGCCGAACCACAATCACCCAATTTTTCTCTCGACACATGGACCGTATCTCCGCGCACGGCAATCGCTTACCGAAGCGCGCATTGCGGCGCGACAGGGGAAGTTTCACCTTTCCAACCGCTTTGCAAACGTCGCTCTAGACCATGCACGCCGATTTGAACTTGGCCGGCTGGAGGTTGCGGCGTTACTTTGCACCGCCGTTGCTTGTGCCGGGACAGGAAGATCGGCCGTGTCTGAACAGCGCGTAGCCGACGCGATCGCCATTGCTTCGCGACTTGGATGTTATCGCACATTCCTCGATGAACGGTGGCATCTGGAAGCGCTTGGACCCATCTCGACGCCACTGTTGAATCTCATTCCGAGCGAGGAGGAATTGGGGCGTCGAGAACCCGCGCCCGGCGACTATCGCGTCCGCTCGCCGAGAAGCACAACTTCGGTTGTGCTCACGAGAAAGGAACTGGCGATGCTTCAAAGGATAAGAGAAGGCCTCTCTAATCGTGATATCGCGTCCAAGCATCGCATAAGTGAAGACACCGTCAAATGGCACATTCGCAATCTATTTGCCAAACTGGCAGTCAAGAACAGAGTCCAAGCGCTGCTGGAATCGGAGAGGCTCGGAATTCTACAGTAAAACTACCCGCGACCATGAGCGCTACACGATTTCAGAGGTCGTTCCTTCGCCAAATCACCCTCCGGTTCCGCTTCGCTCCACCTGCAGCCAACACTGGCGAGGGAGACAACGATGCGCTAACACTTAAGCGGGACCGCCCGGTGGAGGCGATCAAAATGCGGGCTGTCGGGTCGGGCGCAGAAATGAGATCACCTATGAATGAACCAAGCCGAGCGATCTTCAGAACAACCGATGGCCTCGACCTCGCCGCAGATATGCATGGTCGGCCAACGCGCGGCTCAGTACTCGTGGCGCACGGCGGCGGCCAGACACGGCATGCCTGGGCCAAGACGGCGGCGGCGCTTGCGGATCGGGGCTGGGAAGTGGTCACGCTCGATCTTCGCGGCCATGGCGAGAGTGGCTGGTCACCGACGGGCGACTACGGGATTCGGCGGTTCTCGGAAGATCTCGCGGAGGTCGCGCGCGCGATGGGTGGCCGTCCGGCGTTGATCGGCGCGTCGCTCGGCGGTCTCGCCGGACTGTACGCGGAGGCCGAGATCGCGCCCGGGGGTTTCAGCTCGATCACCCTGGTCGACATCGTTCCGAACATGGACCCAGACGGCGCCGCCAAGGTCATGGAGTTCATGAACGCCCATGTCGCCCAGGGATTCGGCAACCTTGAAGAGGCTGCAGACGTCATTGCGGCCTATCTACCTCACCGACCGCGGCCAGCGGATCATTCTGGACTGGCCAAGAACCTGCAGCAGGGCGATGACGGGCGGTTCCGCTGGCATTGGGATCCCGGCGTTGTCTCTGGCATGCAAAGCTGTCGATCCCTGCGGGATGCCGACGCGTTCCAAGCCCGATTGACCGGCTTGACGCTTCCGGTGCATCTCATCAGGGGTCGGCTGAGCGAGTTGGTTTCTCGGGAGGCGGCGGAAACCTTCGTCGCGCAGCTTCCGAACGGAAAGTTCACCGATGTCGCCGGCGCGTCGCACATGGTAGCTGGTGATCGCAACGACGCCTTTCTCAGCGCCGCGGTCGGATTTCTTGAGCGGCTGGACCGGCAGACGCGAGCCTATGACGGCTGAAGCCTTACCGAACGTCTTCGCCCTGACTCCTCTCGACCCGAAATTCAGAGCCGATCCCCATGATGCGCTCAACGACCTGCGAACATGTTGCATCGTGAATTGCGATGAGGTTCGTCCTCCTCGTGTGAGGATCGGCTCGGCCCACCCGAGCAACCCTCGGATCACCAGTGTAGGGCGAACCACCTCTAACAACGTAACCGACCGGTTGAGGCCGCCTGCCTTGCGGTGATGTGAGCGCGTAAGGGACGTCCATAAGGACGTCGTTATGGACGTCCTGAGCCAAAGCGAGGGACGGCGGTGGAGATATTGGGCCGGGAACGGCGTCGTCGGTGGAGCAACGCGGAGAAGCTCGATATCGTCGCCGCTGTGGGAGTGAACGGAGAGACGTTGGCGCGCGTCGCGCGGCGCTACGATGTGTCGCGAAGCCAGATCTATCAATGGCGCCATCTGTTCAGGAAGCGGGGGTTGCTACCTGCGGCGGACGGACCGACCTTCTTGCCGGTCGATATCGGGGTGCCCATGCTAAGCGCGGAGCCCGTGCTCGATGACCGGGTGGTGGTCTCGCCCTTGATCGTCGAGCTGGAGATGGTCTCGAGCAGCCGGTCAAAGGTGTGGCGATAGGCGTCGCGCGGAAAGAGCTGATCGCGGTAGACGAGGCTGAGCAGCGCCATAGGCTTGCGGCGCAGCGCGTGGATGACATGGCGATAATCGACGACATGGCCATGTTTGCCGTTGCTGCTGGCGCGCCCGCGCACCAGCGTGATGAGCGGGGTGCCGCCGATGAACAGGTCGAGACGGTCGTCGTAAAGGCGGACCCGCAGCCGGTGCCCGATCAACCGCGACGGCACTGTGTAGAACACTCTTTTGAGCAGGAAGCCGCCTGAAGAAGTGACGATGACGATGGTCTCCTCATAGTCGCAGGTCCGGCGGCCCGGCAGCGGTTGCAAGGCGGGCCGCTCGGCTTCGATACGCTTTGCGCTGCGGGCATTCTTGCGGCTGACGATCTCGTCAATGAAGCCGCGATAGGCGGTAAGATCGCCGGGTCCTGCGCCTCTCTGCCGAGACCCGCTACGCCGCGAAAAGCTGGAAGCACGAGCGCCGCGTTGTCGCCCGGATCGAAGCCCGCACCATGGGCATGGACATCCGCACCGTCGTCACCTCGTTGACCGCGCCCGGCCCGGAGAACCTGTACGAGGTCTATTACTGCGCACGTGGCAATGCAGAAAACCTGATCAAGCTGCACAAGAGCCAGCTTTCCAGCGACCGGACCTCGTGCCGGTCGGCCAACGCCAACCAGATGCGCCTAATCCTGCACACCGCTGCCTACTGGCTGATGTGGCGCGTACAGCAAGCCATCCGCAAAAAAGCCGCGCTCGCCACGGCCGAGTTCGCCACAATGCGCGTGCGTCTCCTCAAAATCGCCGCCCGCGTCATCGAAACATCCACCCGCATCCGAGTCGCGTTCGCTTCCGCCTGCCCAGATGCCGACTTGTTCCGCACCATCGCCAACGCGCTTAAACCTGCGCCACATAGTCGACGCGGCGGTGCCGCCGAACACTCGAACCCTGTCCGTAAAACCTGCAAACCTGTCGATCCGCCGCGATGAAATAGACGCAACGACGGAGTACAGCCTGCTTGGGCCTATGTCCCTGCCGAAAGCCAGACCGAACCAGTCAGCGCACCCTCACGAATAAGAGAGGTTAGTCCGGTTAGCAGGGGAATCGGGTGAAGGCATCAAGCGGCGATGAGACCTGCGAGGAAGTCATCGTCCCATGCGGCGATTTTGCGTCGCGATCGAAGCGAATCGCTGGTGTTGGGCAGTCGCAGGAGATTGGTCGCGATGTGCTTGATGGTGGTGAAATTGGCGGGAGCGTTGTCGGTTCTGACGCGGCATTCGTCATCACGGAACACCATATCCAAAACCCAGTGCATGCGAATTCCGACCGAAGCGGGCCGGGTAATCCGATGCGAAGCGGGCCCGCATTCCAACGTAAAGTGGGCCCCCGTTCCGATGTGAAGCGGGCGGCCATTCCGACGCAAAGCGGGCCACCATTCCA
>Ga0308009_10000606_pt1 | contig 24995 bp, 24 predicted proteins | sample Neamet127_FD_203134 | JGI IMG/M metagenome (GOLD analysis project Ga0308009, IMG submission 203134) | Marine microbial communities from water near the shore, Antarctic Ocean - #127 | ecosystem: Environmental > Aquatic > Marine > Unclassified | place: Southern Ocean | collected 2014-07-24
CAGGCACGGTGTCCATCACCGGCGCAGGCACACTGGGCACGGTGGGCATCAACGCCCAAACAGGAGGAGCCACGGGCCTAGGCGCGGGCGGCACGGTTGGCTCAATCACGCTGACGGGCAGCAACGCAGTCGTTGGCGCGCTCTCCACGGCAGGCAACGCCAACGGCAATGGCGGGTTGGTCAGCATCACCAGCACAGGCACCTTGAGTGCAGGCGCCATCGCCACAGGCGGCGGCACGGTCAACGCCCTCAGTACCCTGGACGGTCGCAGTGCAGGCAACGTCACATTGAACGCCTCAGGCCAAATCACAGCCCTGGGCGCGATCACCGCCAGCGGCACGGCAGGTGTGGGCACCAACCAGAACGGCGGCGCAGGGGGACAAGTCCGCGTCACGGCAGTTGGCGGCATCTTAGGCGCCCCCACCATGACAGCCAGTGGCGGCGCAGCGGTAGGCACAGGCAACGGCGGCAACGCCGGGCGCGTGGAGGTGGCCAACAGCGGCACGGGCAACATCACGCTAGGGGCGCTGACGGTACAAACCGGCAACGCCCCCGGCGCAGGCACGGCAGGCACCTTCAACGCCACCAGCAGCGTGCAGATAGACAACACCGCTGCTAACGGCAACTTGACCACCGCAGCGATCATCACCAGCGGCGGCACCAAAGCGGCAGGTGGCAACGTGGTGCTGAGTGCCACCAACACCGGCACACTGTCAACAGGCAACGGCACCATCACCACCACAGGCGGCACAGCGGTAGCCCAGGCCGGACGCAACGCAGGCAACGTCACCTTGAGTGCAGGCGTCATCAACCTGGGCACAGGCGGCATCAGTGCCAGCGGCAGTGCAGGCGTAGGCACCGACCTGGCAGGCGGCGCGGGCGGCGCGATCAGCCTGACCAGCAGCGGCGCGATCACCGCTGCGGGCCTCACAGCCAGCGGCGGTGCAGGCTCGGCCATCAACGGCGCGGGCGGTGCAGCAGGCACCATTGCTGTGACCAACAGCTCCACCACAGCAGGCGCGATTGCTTTGGGTGCCTTGACGGCGCGAACCGGCGCAGCGGCGGGCACAGGGCTGGGCGGCACGGCAGGCAGCATCAGCGTGACCAACAACGCCGCTGGGCAAGCCGTCACCACAGCAGCGCTGCTGACCACAGGCTTGGCCAAAGGCGCAGGCGGCAACATTAGCGTCAGCGCCGCAGGCTCGGGCGCGCTCAGCACAGGCGGGGCGGCCATCACTGCCACAGGCGGCGCAGGCATCAACAGCGCAGGCGCCAACGCAGGCAACATCACCTTAAGCGGCGGCACCGTCAATCTGACAACCAGCGTCCTGACTGCCACAGGCGGGGCAGGCATTGGAACAAGCTTTGCAGGCGGCAGTGGCGGTGCGATCAGCGTGACCAGCAATACGGGCGGCATGAGCAGCACAGTCGCAGGCGGCATGACGGCCAATGGCGGTGCAGCGTCCGCGGGGTCTGCCGCAGGCGGCGCGGCAGGCACGATCAGCGTGACCAACGCGGCAGCCAGCGCGGGCGCCATCAGCCTGGCAGGCTCGGGTGGGCTGAACGCCATCACAGGCGCGTCAACAGGCACGATAGCAGCGGGCGCTGCGGGCAGCATCACGGTCAACAACAACGCCTCCCCTGCAACTGCGACCACGTTGGCTAACTTGAGCACAGCGGGCGCTGCCAACGGCAATGGCGGTGCGGTCAGCATCACGACCACGGGTACGCTGGCTCTGGCCGGCGTCAATGCCAGCAACGGAGCAGGCGGTACGTTGCGCGGCGATGTAACCTTGCTTGCGGGTGATGCCATCACCCAGTCCGGTGCGATTGTGACGCGCAATTTCAGCGCGACTACAGCCAGTACGGCTGGCGCGGCGATTACCCTGAACAGCACGGCCAACGATGCTCTCACGGCAAACCTGCAGGTCAGAAATGGCACAACAGCAGCCATCGGCCCCAACAACGCCAATGCTGCAATTAGCTATGCAAATTCCACTGCACTGGTCGTCTCAGGCATCAACAGCGGGGCGGGCGGTATAGCAGGGGATGTGACGTTGCTGGCGGGTGGCGCGTTGACGCAAACAGGCGCCATCAAAGCGGCAACGCTCACTGCGACCACCGCCAACACCACAGCAATAACCCTGACCAACACAGGCAACGATGCCACCACCGTTAATTTGCAGGCACGCACGGGTACGGTCGCTGCACCTGGCACTGTCAACGCCAATGTGGCCGTTCAATATACCGATGCCAACGGCTTCAACATATCGGGCATCAACAACGGTGCGACAGGAACAGCAGGCGCGGTAACGCTGGTAGCGGGCGGTTCTGTCACGCAAACCGGGGCAGTCAACGCCGGGTCACTTTTGGCCACGCTGACGGGCGGCACCAGTGCATTGAACCTGGGCACGCAAGCCAACAACATCACGCAGCTCAATGCCATCACCACACCCGGCGGCTTCACGCTGACCAACGGCAACAACGCCGTCACTGTGGCGGGCAACATTACGGCCACCAACAACGCGGTGTTGATAGATACCGGCACAGGCGCCTACAACCAGAATGCCAACATCGATGTCAGCGCTGGCACGGGCGCCATCACCGTGATTGCCGACAGCTTGAACATCAACACCGTCAATACAGACAGCAATGCTTTTGCAACGTCTGGCGTGCTGACCCTCAAACCCAAAACGGCCGGGCAGGCCATGTCACTGGCAGGCGCTTCAGCGTTTGACATTTCGACCGCAGAATTTGCCGCGTTTTCAGCCGGCGCTACCGGCCCCATCGTGTTGGGCGATACCGCAAGCACAGCCGCACTGACGATTGGTGCTGCCGTCAATCTGGCAGGTAAGACCTTGACGTTGAATGCCGGCTCCATAGCTGATACCGGGGTGCGAACGATCACCGCACAAAATGTCACGCTCAATTCAAACGGCCTGATAGGCACCAGCAGTGCTGACGGCATAGACATTGCCGCCACTAACCTGAGCGTCAACACCACAGGCAACGCCAATGCATTCGTACGCACGGGCGCAGTCAACCTGGGCGTGGGCAGCAGTGGCGCCAGCCTTGGCAGCGGCACGCTGCACCTGGTGGCTACGGGAGCCGTCACGCAGTCGGCTGCCATCACTGCGGCTGGCCTGGCACTGACCGGTACTGGCGGCGCCTACACGCTCAACCATACGGGCAATGCCATCGCCACCTTGGCAGCCAACACAGGCAGCGTCGATTACCGGCAAGCCGGTGCCTTGACGATTGCAACTGCAGCAGGTGTGGCAGGCGTCACCACAACAGGCACCACGCGCATTGAGACCACCGATGTCGCCGCCAACCTGACGCTGAGCAATGCAGTTAGGTCGACTGGCGCTACGGGTGATGCAGTCATCCTCAAAGCGGGCAGTTCCAACGCTGCCGGGGTTAGCACCGGCGGCCAGCTAATCAACAACGCTGGTGCCGCAGGCATCGTAGCCGACGTAGGCCGCTACCTGGCCTACAGCGGCGACCCACTCACCACAACCGAAGGCGTGGCAGGCTACGCCAAACGCTACAACGCCGATGCCGCCTTTGTACCCGCTGGCACAAGCAGCACCTTTGTTTATCGCATCGCGCCAATATTAACCGTCACCGCCAACACGGGCAACAAGGTCTACGACGGTGCTGCACCCACACTGACTTTTGGCACAGTTGGCCTGATAGATGGGGATACGGCTGGCACGGCTTTAACAGGTGCCTTGAGCCGAGCTGGTGGTAAAAACGTGCTGGGTGGCGATGCTGTGACGATTGACACGCTGGCAGCCCAATTGGGTTACAGCATCGCCACTTACACAACTGCCAATTACAGCATCACCGCCAAAGCCCTGAGCGCCACTGCCAGCGCGGTCAACAAAGTTTATGACGGCAAAACCACCGCAGCGGCGACGCTGGCGATTGCACCAGCAGGATTTGTAGGCGCAGAGACCGTCAGCGCCACAGGCGCAGGCACCTTCAACAACAAAAACGTCCTCAATGCCAACCTGGTCACCGTGAGCAGCACCACGCTGGCCGACGGCAGCAACGGCGGGCTGGCCAGCAACTACAGCCTGGCCGCAGGCCAGACGGCAGCAGCGAACATCACCCAGCGCACCCTGGTGGTCGGCGCCACAGGCCAGAGTCGGGTGTACGACGGCACGACGGCAGCCGGGGTCACCTTGACGGACAACCGCGTGACGGGCGACACCCTGACACTGGGCAATACGCCAAGCAACTTTGCTGACAAGAATGCAGGCATTGGCAAAATCATCAATGTAAGCGGCATCAGCGTGAGCGGTGCCGACGCAGCCAACTACACCTTCAACAGCACGGCCAGCACAAGCGCCGACATCGCGCGCGCGCCAATTGCCGCAGTTTCTGGCATTACGGCCAATAACAAAGTGATCGACGGTACCACCAGCGCGACGCTAAACACCGGTGATGCCGGTTACGCCGGCCTCATCAGCGGTGATGTGCTCACGGTGGCCACAGCCTTTGGCAACTTTGATACCCCGGCGGCAGGCTCGGGCAAGACCGTGTCCATCGCTGGCCTCACCTTGGGCGGCTCATCGGCGGGCAATTACACCTTGGTCAACAAGATGGCTACGACGACAGCCAGCATTATTGACCCCTCCAAACTGGGCAGTATTTTTGTGCCGCCACCTCCGCCGACACCGCCCCAGGTTTTTGCCACGACTGGCCTGACGGTAACGTTTGCGAACGCCCTGCTCGAGCGCGCCCCGACGGAATCCGGTGGCAGCGGAACGGCTTTCACGATGATGCGCGAACCGACAGGGCAGCAAGCGGGTAGCGCCTCTGTCGCAGTGACCAGCGCGCTGGACGGTTCGGGCAGCGGTTTCCGGTTCTCACTGCCCGCTGACTTGTTTGGAGGTGCTGCCCCGCTGCAGGCAAGCACACCCACCGGTGGCCCGCTTCCCGCGTGGTTGCGCTTTGACGAGAGCACACGGTCTTTTATAGCGACTGGCGCTCCGGCAGACGCCCTGCCCCTACAGGTTCGGATAAGCGCGGGCGGTCGCTCGATCATGCTGACTATTTCTGAGGCGCAGGTCGGCGGACCGTCGCGTGGCGTGGTGGTTCAGCATCGGAGCCCCGTACCAGCCGACAATCCGGGCTGACGCTGATGCGCGGTTCACCGGCCATTCGACGGTGGGCCGGCGATCTATTCGGCTTGCAAACTAGGCCTTTATGGCGCAAAATGCGCCATAAAGGAGCCCACCATGACCGCCACCAGCAACTTTGCATCCGTCAAGCTTCCGCTCAGCCTGGTTGAGCAGGCGCGTGAAGCAGCCCAGCCCCTGCGCCGATCGACGGCTGGTCAGATTGAATACTGGGCCACCTTGGGCCGGGTGGTCGAGCATTCCGGCCTGACGGTTCAAGAGGCGCAGACCGCCATCGAGGTGTATGAAGCTGCTGCGCGCAAGGCGCGGCCCAAAGCACCCCATGGGGTAGCTGACAAGAAACCGAAGGTGCCGGAAACGCTGGATGCTTTGACCAAGCGCTTGATAGAGATCAGCAGCAATGGCACGTTGCAAGCCCATGTTCGCAGGATCGTTGAGGAAAATCGGCAATTGGCGGGGCACCGGGCTGCTGCTTGACCCAGCCGATTTTTCACCTTCTTGCAGGCCCCAACGGAGCTGGCAAATCCACCCTCTACCGCGCCTTGGTTGACAGCGGCACCGTCGCTCCCGAACTGGAGTTTGTGAACGCTGATCTGTACGAGAAAAGCCATTTGCAAAATATCCTGGACTTGCAGAAGCGGTCCAAGGCAGCGCGCGATTGGGCCGACGCGCGACGCAAAGCATTGCTGGAGGGCAAAATTGGATTTGTGAGCGAAACCGTTTTCTCACACGAGTCCAAACTCAGCCTTGTCAGCCACGCGCAATCGTTGGGTTACCACGTCGTTCTCTACGTCGTGTCAGTGAACAACCCACAGCATTTGCTGGCGCGGGTGAGGCAGCGTGTTCAGGAGGGTGGTCATCATGTTCCGACCAGACGCATTCTTGAGCGCTACCCGCGCACCATGGCCAACCTCAAGAAGCGGTCCGTTTGGCGGATATTGCCTTTGTCTACGATGCTGCCGAGGCAGAGCGCGGGGCCCACGCGCTGGTGGCGGTGTGCAAGGCCGAACAAACGACTTTACTAGTGAAGAAGTTACCGCCGTGGGCGGCTGCGATGTTGGCTATGGATTGAGGGCCTCCCGCCTGCCTCATCAGCCCCGCATCAGCGCCTCAATCTCATCAGCCTTGACCGGCACGCCACGCGTCAACAACTCACAACCCTTGGCCGTGACCAGCGCGTCGTCTTCAATCCGTATGCCGATGTTCCAGAACTCTTTGGGCACACCCTTGGCAGGGCGTACATAAATGCCGGGTTCTATGGTGGTCACCATGCCGGGCCGCAGAATGCGCGAAGGCTTGCGCATCACGGTCTGACCGAGCGCGTCTTTTTCTTCGCGCAGCTTGCTGCCGGGCTCGGTGTAGTCGCCGCAGTCGTGCACATCCATGCCCATCCAGTGGCCGGTGCGGTGCATATAGAACTGGCGGTAGGCGCCGGAAGCCAAGACATCCTCGACCTTACCGTGTTTCTTTTTGTCGAGCAGGCCGGTGTCCAGCATGCCCTGGGCCAACACGCGCGTCGCGGCATCGTGCGGGTCCATGAACCGTTTGCCCGGTTTGGTCACCTTGACCGCAGCGTCTTGCGCGGCGAGCACGATGTCGTACAAGGTGCGCTGCGCCGGCGTGAACTTGCCGTTGGCCGGGAAGGTGCGGGTGATGTCGCTGGCGTAGCCGTCGAGCTCGCAGCCGGCGTCGATCAGGCACAGGTCGCCGTCCTTGAGTTCCGCATCACCGGCGCGGTAGTGCAGCACGCAGGCATTGGCGCCGGCGGCGACGATGCTGGTGTAGGCCGGCCACTGCGAGCCGTGGCGGCGGAACTCGTGCAGCAGTTCCGCCTCCAGGTGGTATTCGCGCAGGCCGCCGGGGACCGGCTTGCGCAGCATGGCGGCCGAGGTCTGCATGGCGCGCACATGGGCGCCGGCCGAGATTTTTCCGGCGCGCTTGAGGATGGCGACTTCATGCGCGTCCTTGAGCAGGCGCAATTCATCGAGCACCTTGCACAGGTCGTGCTGGCTTTGCGGGCATTCGGCGCCAAAGCGGATGCGCGCGCGCACCTTGCCCAGCCAGCCATCGACCTGCGTTTCCAGGCCGGTATGGGTGGCAAACGGATACCACACGGCTTTCTGGTTCTGCAGCAGCAGCGGCATTTTTTGTTCCAGCATATCGATGCCGAAAGCCACGTCCACACCCAGCGCAGCAGGCGCAGCCTTGGGGCCGAGCCGGAGGCCGTCCCAGATCTCGCGCTCCAGGTCCTTGGGCCGGCAAAACAGTGTGCTGCGGCCGTCGGCGCTGATGACCAGCCAGGCGCCGGGCTCGCTGAAACCGGTCAGGTAATAAAAGTAGCTGTCATGCCGGTAGGCAAAGTCGCTGTCGCGGTTGCGCGCCAGTTCGGGCGCGGTCGGCAGCACGGCGATGCCGCCACCGGCGGCCTTCAGGGCGCGGGCAACAGCGGCGCGGCGTTTTTGGTAAATAGTCATGGATGGGTATTTCAGCGTGTGGTGTTCAATTCGGCCAGGCGTTCGGGCGTACCCACGTCGGTCCATGGACCTGAATATAGCGCTGCCGTGACTTTGCCATCCAGCATGGCTTGGCGCAGCAGCGGTGCCAGTGCGGCTTTATGGCCGGCCGGCGTGTCCCGGAACAGCGCGGGGTGATACAGGCCGACGGTGCTGTAGGTGAACTGTTCGGTAGCGCGTGACAGCGCCAGACCGCTTTCGCTGATGCCGAAATCTCCCTTGGGGTTGTGCGGCGGATTCGGCACCAGATAGATATGGGCCAGCGCGCTGGAGGCGGCGAAGCGGTGCGCGTCGGACACCGGAAAGTCAAACTCCGGCATGAAGACATCCCCCGCCAGCAACCAGAAGGGCGCGTCCTCCAGCAGCGGCAGGGCCGTCGCGATGCCGCCTGCGGTTTCGAGCGCGCCGCCAAACTGTGCGCCCTCGTGCGAGTAACGAATGCGCAGGCCGAAGGCGCGGCCGTCACCCAGCGCGGCCGGAAACTGCGCTTCCAGCCAGGCGGTGTTGATCACCACGTCTTTCACACCGGCGGCGGCTAGTTTTTCAAGGTGCCAGGCGATCAGCGGCTTGCCCTGCACCTGCAGCAGCGGTTTGGGCGTGGCGTCGGTCAGCGGGCGCATGCGGTCGCCGCGACCGGCGGCCAGAATCAGGGCTTGGAGGGTCATGGTGCTGTGGATTATCTCCTTTTATGCATCAAATCGGCCTCTGGCCCATGCGTGACGGGCGCAAGCAGCTATTGAATTCATAGCGACCCCAAAATGCCCGGCGCATAGCGGCGGACTGTGGGTTGCAGCGGGGCGCATCCCGTAAAATCTGGGGTTTTCCCGTGTTCGCCGGCATTGTTCATTGCCAGCCGGACGCGGGAGCTGCCCCCACGCCTCACCCACCTGGACCCCCAACAAATGGCTGACACCTCCTCCTCCCTCATGGCCAACGCCATCCGTGCCCTGGCCATGGACGCCGTGCAACAGGCCAATTCCGGCCACCCCGGCGCGCCCATGGGCATGGCCGACATGGCGGTGGCGCTGTGGGGCCGCCACCTCAAGCACAGCCCGCACAACCCGAACTGGTTTGACCGCGACCGTTTTGTGCTGTCCAACGGCCACGCCTCCATGCTGATTTATGCGCTGCTGCACCTGACCGGCTACGACCTGCCGATCAAAGAGTTCAAAAACTTCCGCCAGTTGCACAGCAAGACCCCCGGTCACCCCGAGTACGGCTACACGCCCGGCATTGAGACCACCACCGGTCCGTTGGGCCAGGGCCTGAGCAATGCCGTCGGCATGGCGCTGGCCGAAAAGCTGATGGCGGCCGAGTTCAACCAGGCCGACCACAGCATCGTCGACCACCACACCTATGTGTTCATGGGCGACGGCTGCCTGATGGAAGGCATCAGCCACGAAGCTTGCGCGTTGGCCGGCGCCTGGAAGCTGAGCAAGCTGGTGGCGCTGTACGACGACAACGGCATCTCCATCGACGGCCAGGTCAGCCCCTGGTTCATCGACAACACACCCGTGCGTTTTGCGGCCTATGGCTGGAACGTGATCGGCCCGATTGACGGCCATGATGCCGACGCGGTGGACCGCGCAATTGCAGACGCCAAAAACAGTGCCGACAAGCCGACGCTGATTGTCTGCAAGACCCACATCGGCAAAGGTTCGCCGAATCGCGCCAACACCGCCAAAGCCCATGGCGAGCCGCTGGGCGCCGAAGAAATCAAGCTGACGCGCGAAGCACTCGGCTGGACCCATGCACCATTTGAATTGCCCAAGGAAGCTCACGAAGCCTGGGACGCCAAGGCCAAAGGCCTGGTGCTCGAAGCCGCATGGGACGCCAAATTTGCCGCCTACAAAGTGGCGCATCCCGAGCTGGCCGCAGAATTTACCCGTCGCATGAAGGGCGAGCTGCCAAAGGCTTTCTCGCAGATCGCGGTGGACACCGTGGTCGCTGCCCACACCCAGGCCGAGACGGTTGCTTCGCGCAAAGCCTCGCAGATTGCGCTGGAAGCCTTCACCGCCGGCCTGCCTGAAATGCTGGGCGGCTCGGCCGACCTGACCGGTTCCAACCTGACCAACACCAAAAGCACGCCCGCATTGCGTTTTGATCTGGCCGGCGATGTGGTCAAGACGGACAGCGCGGAAGGTGGCAAGGTTATCGGCCGCCACATTAACTACGGCGTGCGCGAGTTCGGCATGGCCGCCATCATGAACGGCATCGCGCTGCATGGCGGCTACATCCCCTACGGCGGCACCTTCCTGACCTTCAGCGACTACAGCCGCAATGCCATTCGCATGGCCGCGCTGATGAAAATCCGTGTGGTGCATGTGTTCACGCATGATTCCATCGGCCTCGGCGAAGACGGCCCGACGCACCAGTCGATCGAACATGCCGCCAGCCTGCGCCTGATCCCGAATCTCGATGTCTGGCGCCCGGGCGACACCGCCGAAACCGCCGTGGCCTGGGCCGTGGCGCTGCAGAACAAAAACAAGCCGACCGCTCTGCTGCTGAGCCGGCAGAACCTGCCCTACGCACCCAAGAACGACCTCGGCGAGATCAGCCGCGGCGCTTATGTGTTGTCTGAACCGGTCGAGGTGGGCCTGAACAAAAAAGCCCAGGCCGTGATCATCGCGACCGGCTCCGAAGTACAGCTTGCACTCAAGGCGCAGGAGTTGCTGGCAACCCACAAGATCGCCGTGCGCGTGGTCTCCATGCCCAGCAACACCACCTTCGACAAACAGTCCACCGCCTACAAGTTGCAGGTGCTGCCCGAGGGCCTTCCGCGCATCGCGGTCGAGATGGGCGTCACCGACGGCTGGTGGAAGTACGGCTGCGCTGCGGTGGTCGGCATCAATTCCTACGGCGAATCCGCTCCGGCTCCGGTATTGTTTAAACATTTCGGCTTCACGCCTGAAAACGTGGCCGACACCGTGCGCAAGGTGCTGAAGAAATAGACGCAGAGACAAAGCTGTCATCCCGGGCTTGACCCGGGATCCATGGCCGCTATGCATGGATTGCGGATCAGGTCCGCAATGACAATCCAGAGAATTTCAACTTCCAGGAGCAAAGCAGATGACGATCAAACTAGGTATCAACGGCTTCGGCCGTATCGGGCGCAACGTGCTGCGCGCCGCCGTTCAAAACTTCAGCGACATCGAGATCGTCGGCATCAACGACTTGCTGGAGCCCGACTACCTGAAGTACATGTTGCAGTACGACTCGGTGCATGGCCGCTTCAAGGGTGATGTCTCGGTCGAAGGCAACACGCTGATCGTCAACGGCAAGAAGATCCGCCTGACCCAGGAGCGCGACCCCGCCGCCCTCAAATGGAACGAAATCGGCGCCGACATCGTGCTGGAGGCCACCGGCCTGTTCCTCGACAAGGCCTCCGGTGAAAAACACCTGGCCGCCGGCGCCAAAAAAGTCATCTTCTCGGCCCCGTCCAAAGACGACACGCCGATGTTTGTCTACGGCGTCAATGACAAGACCTACGCCGGCCAGGCCATCATCTCCAACGCCAGTTGCACCACCAACTGCCTGGCGCCAATTGCCAAGGTGCTCAACGACAAGTGGGGCATCAAGCGCGGCCTGATGACGACGGTGCATGCAGCGACGGCCACACAAAAAACCGTGGACGGCCCGAGCAACAAGGACTGGCGCGGCGGTCGCGGCATCCTGGAAAATATCATTCCTTCGAGCACCGGCGCGGCCAAGGCCGTTGGCGTGGTGATTCCCGAGCTCAACAAAAAGCTCACCGGCATGTCCTTCCGCGTGCCCACCTCAGACGTGTCGGTGGTGGACCTGACCTGCGAGCTCAACAAGGAAGCCACGTTGAAAGAGATCTGCGCCGAGATGAAGGCGCAAAGCGAAGGCGCACTCAAGGGCATCCTCGGCTACACCGAAGACAAGGTGGTCGCCACCGACTTCCGGGGCGACGCCCGCACCTCGATTTTTGATGCCGACGCCAGCATCGCGCTGGACAGCACCTTCATCAAGGTCGTCGCCTGGTACGACAACGAGTGGGGCTATTCGAACAAGTGCCTCGAGATGGTGCGGGTGGTGGCGAAGTAAAGTCCCCTTGCCTCGCCGAGAAAGCGCCTCTGGGCGCTTTTTTTGCGGACGAAAAAATGCCTGGAAGCGTGAGGGATAGATTTTTATCTATTCATCGAAGCAGACAATATTTAAATATCTGTCTATGATGAGTGAGTAAATTTATCTATTCATTAATTTATTCATAATGCCCGTCTCCAACCCCGCTAACTTGGTCCTCGATGCCTTGCGTTCACTCGGTGGCGTGGCCACCAGCGCTGAACTGCAGGCCCAATCGGGCATGAGCCAGCCGACGGTTTCACGCGCCCTGGCGCCACTGACGCAATCGGGCGAAGTCCGCACATTGGGGGCCGGGCGGTCCAGGCGTTATCTGCTGCCGCGCACCATTGAGGATGTGGGTCGCGAGATACCGATCATGCGCGTGGACGCTCAAGGCGTGGTGACTTCGTTTGGGCGCATGTTGCCGCTTCCCGGCGGGCGTTTCTGGGTGAACGAGGCAGATGGTGTCAGCCAGCCGCACGGTGGCCTGCCCTGGTTTTTAAGCGACATGCGGCCTCAGGGATTCATGGGCCGTACGTTCGCCATTGCCCATCCCGAGCTTCAGCTGCCAACCGACGTGCGGCACTGGAGCGACGACGATGCATTAAAGGCGCTGGTTTTGTTCGGGGACGATTTACCCGGCAACCTGATCGTCGGCGAGCCATCTTTTCAGCGTTATCACAGCCTGGTGCGGCGCGCGTCCCGTGTGGAGTCGTACACAGACTATCCCGGCCTGGCAGAGCAAGCCATGCAAGGAACGCTTCCGGGTTCTTCGGCCGGCGGCGAGCAGCCCAAGTTCTGCACTATCACCCATGGTCGCCATGTGCTGGTGAAGTTTTCACCCGCAGGCGATTCGCCGGTGAACCAGCGTGTGCGCGATCTGTTGGTGTGCGAACACCTGGCGCTTCAGACTTTGGGCCAGGCAGGCCTGCCTGCTGCTGTGACGCAAATTTTTTCAGCGGGCGGGCGGACCTTTCTGGAGTCAGAGCGTTTCGACCGCACACCCAAAGGCCGGATTGGCATGGTATCGCTGGAAGTTTATGACTCCGAATACGTTGGAAAGATTGACAACTGGGCAGCGACCGCCAATCGCATGGTCGAGAGCCGGCTGCTCACAACGGAAGATGCCGCGAATCTGCGCCTTCTGGAGGCGTATGGCCTTTTGATCGCCAACACGGATCGGCACTACGGCAATATCTCGCTGCTGCTGCGCGACGACGATTGGCATTTGTCGCCCACCTACGACATGCTGCCCATGCTGTATGCCCCCGTGAATGGCGAACTCGTGGAGCGGGAATACACAGATCGAGCGCTTTATCCGACGGCGGCCACCTTGGCGGAGTGGCCGCGTGCAAAAGACCTCGCCGCAGCGTTCTGGCTGGCCGCTGCGTCGGACCGCATGATTTCTGCGGGTTTTCGCGCCATTGCGAAGAAGAATTACCGAAGCCTCCAGGCGCTTTAGCGCTGCGAATGTCCAGGTCCCCAGGCACCCCAAACCGGCCCTGCCGCAATCAGCGCAGCCGGCCCAGCAACCCGGCTTTGACCGCCGGCCATTCGGTGTCGAGAATGGAGAAATAAACCATGTCGCGCTTGCGCCCCGACGCCGCAATCAAGTGTTGGCGAAAAATGCCTTCCTCGACCGCGCCGATGCGCGCCAATGCCTGGCGCGACTGCTGATTGAGCACCTCGGTCTTGAAAACCACCCGGATCAGCTTCAGGCTTTCAAACGCGTGCGTGAGCAGCAACAGCTTGGCCTCGGTGTTGGCGCCGCTGCGCTTGCAGGCGGGCGACAGCCAGGTCGCGCCGATTTCCAGCCGCCGGTGCGCCAGCGCGATGTCCATGTAGCGCGAGCTGCCAATCACCTCACCGTCGCTCTGGCGGACGATGGCAAAGGGCAGGCTCAGACCGCGTTGCTGATCCTCCAGCGCCTGCACCACATAGGTGTGCATGTCGTGTTCGTTGTTGATGGCCGCAGGTTGCAGGCGCCACAGCTCGGGGTGCAGGCCAGCCTGTGCCAGCGCTGGCACATGGGCCAGTGTCAAAGGCTCCAGCCGGATGTATCTTCCAGCCAGCGTGACAGGGGAGATCGCCAAGGCCCGCCTCCGTCAGCGCGCCAGCACCAGGGTCAAGCTGACCACGGCGATGACGGCCACCAGCGCTGTCACACCGGCCAGCGCCAGCAGGCGCACGCGATTGGTCTCGGCGCGCCGGATCAACTGGGTGTTTTGTTCGGCCAGCGCCTTGATCAGTTCGGACGATGCGAGCATCTGCTCGTGTAACTCCTGGGTGGCGTCTTCCAGTGCCAGCACATGGGCCTGCAGCGCGGCGATGGCCTGGCCTTCTGGCGACAACTGCACGCCAGTGCCGGTGTTCGCGGGCGGGGCCGGGGGCGGCCTCCTACCGACAGTATTCCAGAGTTTTTTGGCGCCATCGGCGACCTTGGGCGCATTTTTGATCACGTCCGACCAGGGAACCATCTGCAACACCGCCAGCCAGCCAATTGCCATAAACCACCTCTTGTGAAACTCGGCGCCGGTGATGGTCATCGGCGCCCACCCGCAAGGGCATTACCAGTTTACTTGTCCGCATCACTGCGCCGGCAGCGCCGCAGGCAAGGCCTTGTCTCAGGCGCTGGAAGATGCCAGCGTTTCTGCCGGCCGCTCCTCGCGCCCGCCCGGATGCACAGCAAAACGTGACGGGTCGCGCCCGTGCACCGGCGTGTCGCTGTCAAACGACCAGCCGCCGAACTGCGTGCGCTGGTAGTCGGCCATGGTCTGCGCAATCTCTGCCTGCGTGTTCATCACGAAGGGGCCGTACTGCGCCACCGGTTCGGCAATCGGTTTGCCCTGCAGCAGCAAAAATTCGCCTTCGGCATCGCCGTTGACCAGTTCCACCGCCACATCGGCGCGTATCTCGATGGCCGACGGGCTGCTGATGGCCTGGCCGCCGATGTTGACCGAGTTGCCCTTGAAGAAATAGAGCTGACGGCGCGTGTCGGCGCCCGCAGCGGCTGGCAAGGTCCAGCGCGCGCCGGGCGTCATGCGCAGGGTCCAGATCGCAACGTCGGCCTCCACCTGCGCGGCCCAGGAGTCGGGTGGCGGCGCAAGCGGTGTCACAGGTGCGCCGGCATCCTGCAGACGCCCTGCGATGACGGCGATGTCGGTGGTGCGCCCTTCGGCGTCCGTGGCCGTCAAGCGCGGAATGTTCTGCGACCAGAACATCGTGAAGTGCGGCTCGCTCATCTTGGTTGCGGCCGGCAGGTTGAGCCAGATCTGAAACAGCTCCAGCGGGTTGTCGTTTTGCTCGTCAAGCAGCGGAAACATCTCGGCATGCACGATGCCCTTGCCGGCGGTGAGCCACTGCACATCGCCGCCGCCGAAACGCGCGATGGCGCCCAGTGAATCCGAATGGTCAATCAGGCCCTTGCGCACGATGGTGACGGTCTCAAAGCCGCGGTGCGGGTGCGGCGGAAAGCCGGGCACCTTTTCACCGTGGTACATGCTCCAGCCGTCCTTGCGGCTGAAGTCCTGGCCGATCGCGCGGCCGGCCAGCGAGGCCGCCGGACCCATGTCGGCGTTGCCTTTTGGGTAGGCGTCGTCGTGGTAGGCGCAGAACAAAAACGGGTCCATGGTCTCCCACGGAAAACCGAGGGTCTTGACCTGAAGGACAGGGTTGTTGGCGGAGCTGGCAGACATGACGACGGGCCTTTCTGGCGTAGGGAAACTCAGTTCATGCAGATGGGTTTGTCCGCCTCGGTTTCAAGGGCCAGCTCGCCTGCGCTGCTGCCGATTCGGGACACACGGCGGCGCGCCCGTCCTACAGCCTGCGTGCATGGCGAGGCCTATGTTCAGTGTTCGTCCTTTGTCTACCCAGAAATCCTTTTAGGCAGTTCATGGCCGAGACAGCAAAAACTGTCTGCGCACAATTTCGGGCGCATTTTTCGCTCACTTTCCTAAGGACTCCCCATGAAATATTCCATTCTTCTTGCCGCACTGCTTGCTACCCTGGGCCTGACCGCCTGCGAACGTACCGTTGTGACACCCACGCCCGCCGTGGTCACTGTTCCAGGCCCGGCCGGTCCAACTGGCGCCACTGGATCTACCGGCTCCACGGGTTCAACGGGTTACACCGGCGCGACCGGTGCAACCGGCTCCAGCGGTGGCGCCACCGGGGCCACGGGCGCGACCGGCGCCACGGGATCTACGGGTGCCACCGGAGCGACGGGTGCTACCGGTGACACCGTGGTTGTAGTGCCAGCCAAGTAAAGGCTTGCATAGACGCCGTCTCTCGACGGCGCCCGATGCAAAAAAAGGCGCCCGTCACGCAAGTGATGGGCGCCTTTTTTGTACAGGCCCTGCGTGTTCAGGTCTTGAGTTTCCAGCCCGTGCGAAAAATCCACCACACCGCGCCCAGGCACAGCGCCAGAAAGCCGAGGATGGCGGCCACGCTGATGCCGACGTTGACATCGGCCACGCCGTAAAAGCTCCAGCGAAAGCCGCTGATCAGGTACACCACCGGGTTGAATAGCGCGATCTTTTGCCACAGTGGCGGCAGCATGTTGATCGAGTAAAACGCGCCGCCCAGAAAAGTCAGTGGCGTCACCACCATCAACGGCACGATCTGCAGCTTCTGAAAGTTGTCGGCCCAAAGCCCGATGATGAAACCGAACAGGCTGAAGGTCAGCGCCGTCAACAGCAAAAAGCACAGCATCCAGAACGGGTGCGCAATGCTGTACGGCACAAAAAGCCGCGCCGTCGCCAGGATCAAGAGACCCAGCAGCACCGACTTGCTCGCGGCCGCGCCCACATACCCCATCACCACCTCCATGGCCGACACCGGCGCTGACAGCAGCTCGTAAATCGTGCCCGACCATTTCGGCATGTAGATGCCGAAGGCGGAGTTGGAGATGCTTTCGTTGAGCAGCGACAGCATGATCAGGCCGGGGATGATGAACGCGCCGTAGCTGATGCCGTCGATGTCGCCCATGCGCGAGCCGATGGCGGCGCCGAACACCACAAAATACAGCGAGGTCGAGATCACCGGCGAAGCAATGGATTGCATCAAGGTGCGGAAGGTGCGCGCCATTTCAAAGCGGTAGATGGCGCGGACGGCGTGCCAGTTCATGCGGCCTCCTTGGGGGTGATGCCGGTTTGATCGCCGGCATGGACCAGGCTTACGAAAATATCTTCCAGCGAACTCTCGCTCGAATGCAGGTCCTTGAAGTCGATGCCCAGCCCAGCGAGCCGCTTGAGCAACTCGCCGATGCCGGTTTCCTCCTGCTGCGTGTCAAAGGTGTAGACCAGCGCGTGGCCACCGTCTGCCAGCTCCAGCGGCAGGTCGGCTAACGCTTCAGGCACAGCCTGCAGCGGCGCGCGCAGTTGCAGCGTGAGTTGCTTTTTGCCGAGTTTGCGCATCAGCACCGCCTTGTCTTCGACCACGATCAACTGGCCTTTGCTGATGACACCAATGCGGTCGGCCATTTCTTCGGCCTCTTCGATGTAATGCGTGGTCAGGATGATGGTGACACCGCTTTCGCGCAGCTTGCGCACCATCTCCCACATGCCCTGGCGCAATTCGACATCGACGCCAGCGGTTGGCTCGTCAAGAAACAAAATCTGCGGCTCGTGCGACAGCGCCTTGGCGATCAGCACCCGGCGCTTCATGCCGCCCGACAGCGTCATGATCTTGCTGTCTTTCTTGTCCCACAGCGACAGGTCACGCAGCACTTTTTCAATGTGTGCCGGGTTGGGTGGTTTGCCAAACAGCCCGCGGCTGAAACTGACGGTGGACCAGACGGTTTCAAACGCGTCGGTGGACAGCTCTTGCGGCACCAGGCCGATCTTGGCACGCGCCGCACGGTAGTCGCGAACGATGTCATGTCCGTCAGCCTTCACCGTGCCCGAGCTGGGCCGGACGATGCCGCAAACGATGTTGATCAGCGTGGTCTTGCCGGCGCCGTTGGGACCCAGCAGGGCGAAAATCTCGCCGCGCTGGATGTCAAGGTCCACCGACTTGAGGGCCTGAAAGCCCGAGGCATACACCTTGCTAAGCTGTTCAATCGAAATAATGGTTGGCACGGGTCAATCTCATGGTCAAAAAGGCCTTTAGCCCATAGCTGGCGGGCATTTTAGGCTATCAAAATAGGAGCATCTGCGCGCTGCCGGGGCAGCAGCAACTTCACGCGCGGGTAAGTCGCCGCCGTGAAGCGTTCCAGGCGCCATCGGCTTGTAGGGTTGGTGAGTGTAGCGTCCGTCCGTTTTTGCGATTGACGGTGATCACATTTCGGTTGCGCACAGGTCGCCGGTTATTGTGGGCGGGTTGCCCCAGTCGTCTTATTGCAGGGCGTGTATCACTGCTCTGATTCCGTCATGACCATCCAGGGCACGCCGAACCGGTCGGTCAACATGCCGAAGGCAGAGGTCCAGAAGGTTTTCGCCAACGGCATCTGCACCGACCCGCCGTCGGACAGCGCGTCAAACAGCCTTTTTGTCTCCGCGTCGCTGGCGGCACTCAGTGCCAGCGTGATGCCTTTGAACTCGGCTTTCCCTGGCGCGCCCATGCCGTCGTCGGCCATGAGCGCGCTGTCACCGACCTTGAAGGCCGCATGCATGATCTTCTGCTCATGGCCGGGCGCACCTTTCATCTCGGGGTCGGGGCTGTCGCTCCAGCGCATCAAGGTGGTCACCTCGGCGCCGACGTGTTTTTTGTAGTACTCCAGCGCCTCTTCGCAGCGGCCGGCAAAACTTAAATAGGCTTGAACTTGCATGTTGGGTTCCTTTTGCGGTGGATGGGGCAAGACATTTTCTGAACTCGGCCTCACAATTGTGGACGCCGTACACAAAAGATTAACAAACATAATGGACGCTGTCCACATAAAAACGTAACAAGCCATGAACCGCCCGTCCGAGCCCCCGGCAGCCCCTGCCGCCCGCAGCACCTACCGCCACGGTGACCTGCGGCGCGTGTTGCTGGAAGCCGGCATCGAGCTGGCGCGCGCGGGTGGCCCCGACGCGGTGGTGCTGCGCGAGGCCACGCGCCGCGCGGGCGTGGCGCCCAATGCCGCCTACCGTCACTTTGCCGGCCGTGACGCCTTGCTGCAGGCGGTGCGCGCCGCCGCCCTGTCGGCGGTGGCCGCTGCGATGGAGGCCGAGTTGGCCACCCTGCCCCTCGACTTGCCGCCGACCGACTTCGCGCGCGCCAGCGTGCGCGCCGTCGGCACCGGCTACCTGCGCTTCGCCCTGGCCGAACCCGGCCTGTTTCGCACCGCCTTTGCCCGTTCCGACGTGTTGATTCAGGCCACGCCAGCGTTGCCCACAGCCGGCGCCAGCGGGCTCAACCCCTTCGAGCTGTTGGGCGCGGCGCTGGACAAATTGGTGGTGGCCGGCGTGATGCCGCCCGAGCGCCGGCCGGGCGCCGAGTTTCTGGCCTGGTCGGCAGTGCACGGTCTGGCCATGCTGGTGATTGACGGCCCGCTCGCCGTGATTGCGCCACAGTTACCGCAGGTTGGTCAGCGTTTGCTGGATATGGTGGAAAAGGGGCTGTAGCCGCAGTTCTATGCCAAATCGGCCGCCAGCCCATATGGAATGGGCGCTGACAGCCCCTAAATCAGGAGCATCCCGTCCGGGAGCGTTTTTTTTAGAGCGTCTTCTTCGGCACAAACCCAATCACCAAGCCCCGCGCCGTCACCGTGATGGCGCCGGGCTCTAGCCCCAAGCCGTCGGCCAGCATCAGGTCTTTTGGTTGCAGCTTGTGCAGCACCACTTCGAGCAAGGACTGCTCGGCCAGCGACGGGCCGTAGGCCTGCAGTAGCGCGGCGGGCCCCGGCGGCAGGCCGGACAGGCTCAGCGTGTTCACCTTCAGTTTGTGCGCGCGTATCGACTGGTCGCTGGCTTCGTAACGCAGCGCAAAGTCCACGTCAAAGTTGCCGGTCCCGCTGCGTGACAGCGCCGGGCCGGCGGCATCGACCACCATCACGGTGCCCAGCCGGTTCTGCTCGGGCAGCAGGCGCAGGCGTGGCGGCTGCAGCGTCAGCGCCAGCAGCCCGCCCACCGGGTAACGCATCGGAAACTTCTCGGCCACCGCCTGCTGCAGTTGCGCGCTGGTCACGGTGTAGCTCGGCTGTGCGTGCGCCGTGGTTGCGGCCAACACAAGTGCGGCCGGTAGGGACAACAGCCACTGTCTGCGTTTCATGGGTTTCCTTCCAAGGGACAAGCGTGTCTGACGATGACTGTGCATCAATCGTTCCCTGCAAGTCTGTGCGGTTTCTTCCCGGATGCACGCCAGTCCACATCTGGTGGCGCAAAGACATCTGCCACGTACATGACTACACATGCGCATTACCGCCGCGCCGCTTAATAAACGCTTGCGGCTGCACCTGGCCGTCCACGCAGGAAACACCATGACGATCAAGACAACTTTGCTGCTGATTGCCGCCGCAGGCCTGACTTGAGCGTGAAGCGCATGTAAAGCCCATGTCTAGGGTGCAACGGTGTGTGAGCAAGGTCAACAGCGTGCCGCGCTGTTTCGTTGAACATCTGGCCATGTGACATCAACCTGATGGACACCAACCACATTCAAAGGACTTCCATGAACAAATTACTCGCCACCCTGATGACCACCTTGATCGCCGGCGCCGCATTTGCGCAAACTGCAGCGCCCGTTGTGCCTGCCGTGCCTGCCACGCCTGCCGTCGTCAAGGCCGAGGCCAAAGCCGAGAAGTCCGTCGCTGCCGCTGTGAAAAGCGAAGCCAAGGTCGATGCCAAGGCCGACGCCAAGGTTGAAAAGGCAGAAGCCAACGCCGCCGAAAAGAAAACCAAGGCCCTGACCAAATCTGCCACCACCAAGGCCAAGGCTGATGCAAAAGTCGTCAAGGCCGATGCGGAAGACAAGGCCAGCGCCATGGCCAAAGCTGAAAAAACCGATGCCAAGGCCGACCTCAAAGCCGACAAGACTGTGATCAAGGCAGACACCAAGGTTGACACCGTGCGCATCAAGGCCGCAGGCGACAAAGCCACCGCCAGCGCAGAAACCGCCGGCGTCAAGGCACAAGCCAAGGCCGACGTGAAAGCCGCTGGCAGCAAGTAAAAAATGCTCCAGAGGCTTGCGGGTCAGTCCTGCAAGCCCCTTTTAAAAGACAGGCCTCGGCCTGTCTTTTTTTGTGCTTTATGGTCATGGCAACGTCGCAACTCCCGACTCCTGTATGGTCGGCGCATGCGACTCTTCTTCACCCTTGTGCTGCTCACCACAGCCACGTTTGCCGCAGCGCAGACAGCAACAGTCAGCAACCCGCAAGACGCGCTGGCCCTGGCGGTCCGCTCGCAAGCTGTGCTCAATGAATACGTGATCGGCGCCATCGAGCCCGAGGCCATGAAGTACGCCCAGCGTTTGCGTCTGACGCAAGCCGCGTTGGATGGGCAGCGAAAGCAGTGGCCCACCGTGAGTGCCGGGCCTGATTCTTGGGACAGTTATCGTGCCTGCAAAAACGCGCTAGAAAAAGCCTCTTATGTGGCCGGGCTTTCGGCAGTAAAGGCCGTCAGCAAGCTGGACAACACGGTCTTCAATGTCGAGAAAGCCAAGCTGCAGCAGCTTCGGGCTGACTGCAAGCGTCAGATCAGCAGCGGCACGGGCAGCGCCGCCGCGCAGAAGTAAACCGCTCAGCGCCCCACCACCGACCAGCCCGCCTTGAGGTTGGCCTTGTCGTTCTCATACTCCCACGCGGTGCCGCAGCGGGCGCACTGGTATTTGGTGACGGTGACCAGCGCGCCGCCGCGCCGCTCTTGCCGGTTGTTGCCCTGCACCAGCTCCGGGTGGCCGGGCGCCTTGCGCCAGTTGCGCTGGATGCCGGCGCAAGAGTCGCACAGCGTCATTTTCTTGAGTTCGTTCTGGCGCTTGATGTCGTCGGTCATGGTCGGGCTCTTGGTGTGGGGTGACGCTGGCCCGCTATGGGCTGGGCGTGATGGCCTCCATTGTCGCGCCTTGAGTGCCTGCTTGTCGTTGCGGGCTCGACCGCAATCCATGCCACGCGTCATACCGGCGGGCCGGATCTCCCCTGATGTCCAAAATGCAAGCCAAATCAGCCTCCAGCCCATATCTGGCAGGCGTAAACAGCTATCAAAACAGGAGCGCTAAGGGTGTGCCAATACACGCAGCCGCTGGTGCGCCGCGTCGTCACCGTCCACTGGCAACTGCTGCTTGGCCTTCAGGTAGTGGTCGGTGAACACGTCGAGGTAAGCCGCCAGCGTCTCGGCCGCATGCACCTCACCGGCCAGCGCCAGGCACAGCGCCGCCACTTCCGAGGTGCAGAAGTGTTCGTCGCGCTGCGAGCGGCGCAGCTTGTAGTTGGAGAGCTGCTCGCTCTGCAAGCTCAGCACCGGCAGCTTGTCCAGGTAGGGGCTTTTGCGAAACATCTTGCGTGCCTCGGGCCAGGTCGCGTCGAGCAGCACAAACAGCGGGCGTCTGCCGGTGTTGGCTGCCGGGAGTTGCACCTCGGTCACCACCCGCTCAGCGGCTACAAACTCGCCGGGAAACACCAGATAAGGCTGCCACTGCGGGTCCATCAGCAGGGCCACCAGCGCCGGGTCCACCTCGGTACGCGCCCAGCCAAAGGCAAAGGTGTCGGCCACCACATCAGCCACCAGCCAGCCCGTGTTGCTGGGTTTGAGCGGCTCAATGTCGGCCATGAGCAGGCACACGCCCGCGCGCGCAGAGAGGAGCGGACGCAAGGCACACAGGCAGTGGCTGGGCAGCAGCCGGCAACCGGCGCAGCGTTCTCCGCGCGGGCCGCCACGCGCGAGAAAGGGTTTGGCGCTGCGCGCGAGGCGGGCGGTGCGCAGGCGGCTGACCGCGTGAGGGCCTGAAGGCGAAGGCATGTTCATTCGACGGCCGTGTTGGCCGCCCGCCCGGTGTAGCGGATCAGGCGGCAGGCCGATGCAGCACACAAAGCTTGTTGCCATCCGGATCGCGCAGGTAAGCCAGGTACAGCTTGCCCACAGCGCCATCGCGAAAGCCCGGCGGGTCTTCACAGGTGGTACCGCCGTTGGCGATGCCTGCCGCATGCCAAGCGTCCGCTTGCTCTGGCGACTCCGCCTTGAAGCCGATGGTGCTGCCGTTGCCGTGACAAGCCGACTCGCCGTCGATGGGCGTGGTGATGCCGAAGCTGCCCGTCTTGCTGCGGTAGAAATAGCGGTTCTTGTTGGCCACGCCGGGGGCGATGGCCAGCGTGCCGAGCACCGCGTCATAAAACTTCTTTGAGGCTTCCAGGTCGTTAACACCGACCATCACATGACTGAACATTGTTTTCTCCGTGGGCGCCCTGATGCGGGCAAAAATTGATCTGTGGGCATGGTACTTGAGTTGACTGGCGGCCCCATTCACCGCGCATGACATTGCGAACAGGCTGCGGGCGGCCGAAACCACCCGGTGTGCGGCGCAGCAGCACGGCATACGTTGTGAATGAAAAACGGCTGTAGCCCTTATGCAGCAAGCGCAAGTAGCTATGAAAAGCAGAGCAAATCAAGGTTGGCAAAAAGCACCCAAATACTGTGTAAAAATACAGTATTCAACACGCGGCATGCTGCTGCCGCTTCAAGGGGTCGCCATGAAAGTCTTGCCTGCCAGCTTTGACGGTCAGTCCATTCGCCGCGTGTATGACGAAGCCACCGAGACCTGGTGGTTCTCGGTGATTGATGTGGTGCAGGTGCTGACGCAGCAGCCGGACTATCAAACTGCCCGCAAATACTGGAACAAGCTGAAAGAACGGCTGGGTAAGGAAGGCAGTGAGTCGGTGACAAACTGTCACCGACTGAAATTGCCCGCAGCAGACGGCAAAAACTACCTCACCGACGTAGCCACCGCCGAAACCCTGCTCAGGCTCGTTCAATCCGTCCCCAGCCCCAAAGCCGAACCCATCAAACTCTGGCTGGCCAAGGTCGGCTATGAGCGCATGCAGGAAATGGCCGACCCCGCCCTCTCGCTCAACCGCGCCCGCCAGACCTGGCAGCAGCACGGCCGCAGCGACAAATGGATTGCCCAGCGCATGACCGGGCAGGAAACCCGCAACAAACTCACCGACTACTGGCGCGAACACGACATCAATGCCGGCCAGGAATTTGCCATTCTCACCAACATCATCCACACGGAATGGAGCGGCGTCAGCGTCAAAGACCATAAGGCCGTCAAAGGCCTGAGCAGCCACAACCTGCGCGACCACATGACCGAAGCCGAACTCATTTTTACCGCACTGGCCGAGCTGTCTACCCGCCAGATCGCTGAAACGATGAACGCCAGCGGCTTGCCCGAAAACACCACCGCAGCCAAAGCCGGCGGCGGCATCGCCAAGCAGGCGCGCAAACAACTGGAGAGCCAGACCGGCAAGTCGGTGGTGTCGGGGCAGAACTATCTGGCGCCGAAAGCGGGTAAAGCGATCAAAGCGCCAAAGTAGCCCAGTGCGTCCGTGGGCAGCGCTTTTCTTGCTCCCTCGCCCTTTGGGAGAGGGTGGGGGTGAGGGCCAGCGACATATTAAAAAGCACTGGGGTCTTTCTCATCGCCCACAGCCTCACAGGCACGAAGGAGCAAAACGGGAGCAGCGTTGTTCCAGCGCACGGCCGAGGAGGTCACAAACTTGAGGTCACAGTTGGTGACCTCAAGTTCTGACTATAACGGTTGCCGCTATGCGCCCTGTGCGCAATCTTCGATTGCAAGATGGAGGACCTGCCCCTCAGATCAGCACTGTCAAGCAGGCCGGTGCAGCGCGCAGAGCTTGTTGCCATCTGGGTCGCGCAGGTAGGCCAGGTAGAGCTTGCCGGTCGGGCCGTCGCGAAAGCCCGGTGGGTCTTCACAGGTGGTGCCGCCGTTGGCAATGCCCGCCGCATGCCAGGCGTCAACCTGCTCCGGCGACTCCATCTTGAAGCCGATGGTGCTGCCGTTGCCGTGGCATGCCGGTTCGCCATTGATCGCGGTGCTGATCGCAAAGGTGCCGGTCTTGCTGCGGTAGAAATAACGGTTCTTGTTGGCGACGCCGGGGGCGACGCCCAGCGTGCCGAGCACCGCGTCGTAAAACTTCTTTGAGGCTTCGAGGTCGTTAACGCCGACCATGACATGACTGAACATTGCTTTGTCTCCGTGGGGTACCTATAGACCCGGCACGATTTATAAATGAACTTTTGATGATTTTCGAAGTCAACAGTTCATGCAAAAAGAAGATGCCCGCAAGCAGTCGCGAGAAGTACTGCATGAGCGCCGCAAGCAA
>Ga0308009_10000608_pt1 | contig 24992 bp, 20 predicted proteins | sample Neamet127_FD_203134 | JGI IMG/M metagenome (GOLD analysis project Ga0308009, IMG submission 203134) | Marine microbial communities from water near the shore, Antarctic Ocean - #127 | ecosystem: Environmental > Aquatic > Marine > Unclassified | place: Southern Ocean | collected 2014-07-24
TTACAGAGTTACGCGACGAGTCAGATAAGGATGGCATGCGCATTGTTATCGAGCTGCGCAAGGGCGAGATGGGCGATGTCGTGCTCAATAATTTGTACTCGCAGACACAGATGCAGTCGGTGTTCGGTATTAATATGGTCGCGCTGGTCGATGGTCAGCCACGTTTACTAAACCTGAAGGAGATGCTCGATTCCTTCATTCGTCATCGCCGTGAGGTGGTCTTCAGGCGGACTAGTTATTTGCTGCGAAAGGCCCGAGATCGTGGACATATCCTAGAAGGGCTTGCTGTAGCGCTTGCCAATATCGACGAAGTTATCGCGCTGATTAAGGCCTCGCCAACCTCGGCAGAGGCGAAAGTAAAACTGCTTGCCAGACCCTGGAAATCCGACAGCGTGTTAGAGATGTTAGGCGAAGTCGGAGCCGATGCTTGTAGACCCGAAGGCTTGGATCCGCAATACGGCCTTAAAGATAAAGAATATTTTATTAGCCCGGAACAGGCCCAGGCAATTCTAGATTTAAGATTACACCGCCTTACTGGACTAGAGCACGAGAAATTAATAGGTGACTATACTGAGCTGCTCAAGCAGATTGCTGAATATCTAGATATTTTAGGGAATGAGTCTCGACTCTTAGGTGTGGTTCGCGATGAGTTGGAAGCGGTAAAGAAAGAGTATGGCGATGAACGCCGCACTGAGATAGTAGGCTCGCAACTCGACCTTACTATGGAAGACTTGATCTCCGAAGAAGATAGAGTCGTTACCATTTCTAAAACTGGCTACGCGAAGTCTCAGCCACTTGCTGACTATAGTGCGCAAAAGCGCGGCGGCACAGGCAAGGCTGCGGCATCGGTTAAAGACGAAGATATTGTTGAGCACCTGCTGATCGCTAATACCCACGATACGCTGCTTTGTTTTAGCAGTCAGGGCAAAGTCTACTGGCTAAAAGTGTTCATGATCCCAGTGGCAAGCCGTACTGCTCGCGGTAAGCCTCTCGTTAATATCCTTCCCTTGGAAGAGGGCGAGCGCATCACCAGCATGCTCCCGGTTAAGGACTATCCCGAGGACGAATTCGTGTTTATGGCCACATCCAACGGCACAGTTAAGAAGACTGCACTCACGAACTTTTCCAGACAGCGCAGCGTGGGTCTAAGAGCTATCGAATTGGATGAGGGCGATGAGCTAGTGGGCACGGCAATAACAGACGGTTCTAAAGATGTAATGTTGATTAGTAGTAGCGGCAAGACGATTCGCTTCAACGAAGATGATGTTCGAGCAATGGGACGAACGGCTAGGGGCGTCAGAGGCATTAAGATGGCTAACGAATATAAGATGATTGCCCTTATCATTCCCGATCCTACTAAGCAGATTCTGACGGTTTGCGAACAGGGCTATGGAAAACGAACTCTAGTTGACGATTTTCCTGTCTATGGTCGCGGGGGTCAGGGTGTTATCGGCATCCAGACTAGCGATCGAAATGGGCCTGTAGTCGGAGCAGCGCAAGTGTCTGAGTCCGATGAGATCATGCTGATATCGGATAAAGGTACTCTAGTTAGAACTCGAGTCACCGAGGTATCTGTTCAGGGCAGGAATACTCAAGGTGTCCGCCTGATCCGTCTTAAGGATGGTGAAAATCTCGTAGGCCTCGAGCAGGTTGATGAGCCTGAAGAAGTAGAGGAATTGGAAGCCTCTATTGATGATCAAGCAGAATCAGTTGAGGGTTCTGAGCCTGCCGCCGATCCAGATACGAACGAGTCTGAATAAAACTAGACCACCAGTCATACTGCTCATCGAGAAATTGTGGACAGTTCGTATTGCTTAAGAAATTTCAAATTAACAAAAACTAATTGTCATAGGTCTATGAGTCAAAACAGCGACATAAACTCGACTGGCAAGATTGCCTATCTAGGGCCGGAAGGAACTTATTCGCAGTTAGCAGCACTTGAGTTCTTTGGGTCAGACGCGCAGCTATTGAATTGTGCGTCCATTGACGACGTCTTCGCTGCGGTCGAGAAAAAGGAAGTAGCCTATGGCGTTGTGCCTGTCGAAAACTCCACTGAGGGCGCGATAAATAACACGCAAGATTGTCTTATAGACAGCTCGGCTAGCATAGTCGGTGAGCAAATTGTATCTATTGAACATAGTCTGCTCGTTCTAGAAAATACATCTAAATCGGATATAAAAAAGATTGCCTCGCACAAGCAATCTCTCGCGCAGTGTCGCAACTATCTGGCAAAGAATTTTCCAGAAGCTGAACAGGTCGAATGTCCAAGTAATGCCGAGGCTGCTATTCGGGCGCAATCGGATTCTGGCACTGCAGCTATAGCGAGTGAGTTGGCGGGTCGGCTGTACAACTTGCAAAGCTTGGATCAGCGAATACAAGATAAGTCCAACAATCGCACGCGTTTCTTGGTGCTAGCATTGGAAGATACGGCTCCTACGGGTTCTGACAAGACGAGTATTTTGGTGTACACAGAGAATAAGCCTGGTGCATTGTTTCGCGTGTTAGAGCCATTCGAGAATTTTCAGTTAAGTCTAACGAAAATCGAAACACGACCTTCGAAGAAAGAAGCTTGGGAATATGTCTTCTTCATCGATTTCGAGGGCCACGCGCTTGATGAGGCCTCGAAAAAGTTGTTTGCCACTCTAGTGCAGGCCGGGGTGGAAGTTAAGATGCTAGGCTCGTATCCACTCTCTAAATAGAATTCAAATATACCTTGCAACGATCTGATCAACCACAGCAATGAACGATATTAAGAACAAAGTAGTGCTAATTGTCGGTCTGGGAATGATTGGCGGTTCCATCGCGCGTGGACTAAAGAAAGCAAATCCAAAACGACGAATAATTGCATGTGATACAGATGCGCAGGCTTTGCAGCAAGCTCTGGACGACGGTGTCATTTCCCAGAGTGGCGAGCTGGCAGCTCTATGTCCGCAGGCAGATATAATTATTCTTGCCGTGCCGCCACTGACCGTTTGTGAGCTTCTGCTAGAGGTGCTGAAGCATATGGCTTCAAACGCCATCATTACCGATGTGGCAAGCGTCAAGTCGCATATTTTTACGTCAAGCCAGCAATTTTCGGAGAAGGCGCTCGCGAAATTTGTGCCCGCACATCCTATCGCTGGTTCCGAGCAGAGTGGTTATTCAGCGGCGATAGATGACCTATTCGAGCAAAGAAACGTAATCCTAACGCCGCACGCAGGAAACTCGCCAGACTCCGTTGCCACTATTAATTCACTGTGGAGAGAGCTAGGTGCAAACGTCCTAGGAATGACGCGTGTAAGGCATGACGAGGTGCTCGCTGCGACTAGCCATCTCCCGCATTTGCTCGCGTATGCAATCGTTGATGTGCTCCTGAAACAGGAGCAGAGTGAAGATATATTCCGCTACGCGGCAGGGGGGTTTGCTGACTTTAGTCGACTTGCGTCTAGCGATGCTAAAATGTGGTCCGATATATTTGTTGCGAACTCGGCTGCAGTCGAGAAAGTGCTCGATGACTATATACAGAGCCTTTTGGATTTCAAGAAGGCGATACAAAAACAGGAGCACGGGAAGTTAGAAGAATCATTTGGAGCGGCAAAACAAGCGCGCGAAAATTTCATCAGTCAGCATTTTAAGCCAAAGAAGCAAGAAGAAATGATAAGTAATCAGCTCAATTTTAATGTCCTACCTGGCGGGCAGGTGATAGGGTCAATTCGTGTCGCTGGCGATAAGTCAATTTCACATCGTTCTATTATTCTCGCGTCGATTGCAAATGGCATAACATGTGTTACCGGTTTTCTTGAAGGAGAAGATGCGCTTAATACGGTGGCTGCATTTCGCGAGATGGGTGTAACCATAGTCGGGCCTGAGAATGGGGGGCTTACTATTTACGGCGTCGGTAAGAACGGACTGCAAGCGCCGCGTAGGTCTTTGTACATGGGGAATTCAGGGACGGCGATGCGTCTATTGGCGGGTCTTTTGGCTGCGCAATCTTTTGATAGCGAGCTAACCGGCGATGAGTCGCTCATGGAGCGGCCGATGAATCGTGTTGCCCAGCCGCTTCGTGCTATGGGTGCAAATATTACGACGGGAGATTCTGGCACTCCGCCTCTAATGATTCGCGGATCAAAATTAAAGGGCATTATCTACGAAATGCCGATTGCCAGCGCTCAGGTAAAGTCTTGCTTATTGCTCGCAGGACTATATGCCGAGGGTGAGACTAAGGTCCATGAGCCGGCCCCTTGTCGTGATCATACGGAGCGGATGCTGCAAGGTTTCGGCTACAGTGTTTCTGTAGACGCAAATGAGGGCACCTCTGCGGTCACCGGCGGTGCCGATTTAGAGGCCACCCAGATCGATGTGCCTGGGGATATATCTTCTGCGGCGTTCTTTTTGGTCGCTGCTGCTATAACGCCAGGGTCAGATCTTACGCTTCAACACGTCGGCGTGAATCCGACGCGTATTGGTATTATAAATTTGTTGCGGGATATGGGGGCGAACATCGAAAGCAGCAATGAGAGGCTTGTTGGTGGCGAACGGGTTGCCGACCTGCGTGTTCGCTACCAGCCGCTGAAGGGCATTGTTATTAGCGAGGCTCAAATACCTATCGCGATAGACGAATTCCCAGTCTTATTCGTTGCCGCTGCCTGTGCTGAAGGAGAAACCTTACTGCGCGGAGCGAAGGAGTTGCGTGTGAAAGAGAGCGATCGACTCGATGCGATGGCGCAGGGACTGGAGAAGCTCGGCGTTGTCGTGGAAACTTTCGACGATGGCATTAAGATTACTGGTGGGCAGATGGGCGGTGGGGCTGTAGACAGCTTCGGCGACCATAGAATCGCCATGGCCTTTACCGTAGCAGGCCTACGATCAGAGTCGCCTATCGATATAGCGAACTGTGCGAACGTTGCCACCTCATTCCCGAATTTTGTACAACTCGCGGCAGAAGTTGGCATTCAGGTATCCGCCCAGAAGTTACCAAAAGTAACTAGCTAAAGAGTCTTTGATGAATAAAGCGCCCGTTATAGCAATCGATGGGCCTTCGGGCTCTGGCAAGGGAACAATATCCTCGCGTGTAGCTGAATCTCTGGGCTTTTCCTTGCTCGATAGCGGCGCGCTCTATCGTGTTTTGGGTATTGCCTGTGATCGGCATGGTATTGACCTCACAGACTCACTAGCGGTGGCAAATCTTGCTAGAGACCTAGATATACAGTTCGGATTAAGAGGTGAAGGCAGTGTTTGCGTAGATGGAGAGGATGTTAGCCTCGCAATTCGGACCGACCTGGGTAGCGACATGGCATCCAAAGTTGGAGCGATTGAGGAGGCAAGAGAGGCACTTTTCCAGCGTCAACTGGCATTTCGAGAAGCACCTGGGCTGGTTGCAGACGGCAGGGACATGGGGACTACTGTATTCCCTGATGCGACCCTCAAAATCTTCCTAACAGCCAGCTTGGAAGCGAGGGCGCAGAGGCGATACAAGCAGTTGATAGGTAAGGGTATTAATGCTACTCTTCCCGCCCTTTTGCGAGACCTAAAAGAGCGAGACAGACGCGACAGTGAACGAACCGTCTCTCCCCTCAAGCCCGCTGAAGATGCTATCGTTATAGATACCACGGACTTGACTATCGAGCAGGTAGTGAAACAAGTCTTGGAAAACTACCCCTGGCATAGTGGCAAAACGTAGTAAGAAAAGTGTTGTAAATTGTTTCTAGGCTGCATCCCCAGAATTGGCAGTCTTGGAATTTAACTTAATCACCCCGTGAAACTGGTACGCGGCGAGTTGCTATTCACACTAACTGTGTTTTGTAACTTATTGAAAATATTGGAAATATTAATGAGCGAAAATTTTGCAGAGCTATTTGAACAATCCCTAACCGAAATAGACATGAACCCAGGTGCCATCGTAACCGGCACCGTTATAGAAATAGATTCGGACTGGGTAACAGTCCACGCCGGCCTCAAATCTGAAGGCGTTATTCCCCGCATTGAATTCCTCGACGAGCAAGGCAACTTCTCTCTAGAAGTTGGCAACGAAGTTAAAGTTGCGCTTGAGACTGTAGAAGATGGAACCGGTGCTACTAAACTATCCCGTGAAAAAGCCAAGCGTGCTGAATCCTGGATGGAGCTTGAGGCTGCGCACGAGAAGAATGACATCGTAACCGGTATTATCAACGGTAAGGTGAAAGGCGGTTTTACTGTCGATTTGAACAATATAAGAGCCTTCCTACCAGGATCCTTGGTCGATGTTCGACCAGTCCGAGATACGCTGCATCTGGAAGGACAGTTACTCGAATTTAGACTGATTAAGCTTGATCGCAAGCGCAACAACGTCGTGGTATCGAGGCGCGCGGTTCTTGAGTCTGTGAGCACAGAAGAAAGAGATGCTCTTCTCGAGAAGCTACAAGAAGGTATGTCCGTTAAGGGTATCGTTAAGAACCTTACTGACTACGGTGCCTTTGTTGATCTGGGCGGTGTTGATGGCCTACTACACATTACGGATATGTCTTGGAAGCGTATCAAGCATCCAAATGAGATCGTGAATGTTGGTGACGAGATCGACGTTAAAGTATTGAAGTACGATAGAGACCGAAATCGCGTCTCTCTTGGACTTAAGCAACTGGGTGAAGATCCTTGGGTTGCTATCAAGGCGCGTTACCCTGAGAAGACTCAGGTTAAGGCCATTGTTACTAATCTTACAGACTATGGTTGTTTCGCCGAGCTGGAAGAGGGTGTTGAAGGTCTAGTGCACGTGTCTGAAATGGATTGGACTAACAAGAACATTCATCCTTCGAAAGTTGTTAATCTTGGTGATGAAGTCGAAGTTATGGTCTTGGACATTGACGAAGAACGCCGTCGAATCTCCCTTGGCATCAAGCAGTGCTTCCAGAATCCTTGGGACGGATTTGCTGAGAACTTTAAGAAGGGCGATAAGATATCCGGCAGCATTAAGTCTATTACCGACTTTGGAATCTTCATCGGGCTGGATGGAAACATCGATGGTCTGGTGCATCTTTCAGATATTTCTTGGGATGAGCCTGGCGAAGAAGCTGTGCGCGAATTCAAGAAAGGCGACGAGATCGAGACTGTTATCCTGTCTGTCGACCCAGAGCGAGAGCGTATCTCCTTGGGTGTGAAGCAATTAGAAGACGATCCGTTCATGAACTACGCTGGCGAATTTGAGAAAGGCAGCATTGTGAAGGGCACTGTTACAACAGTAGAAGCGAAATCTGCGATTATCACGTTGAAAGAGGGGGTTGAAGGTATGTTGCGCTCCTCAGAAATCAGCCGCGATAAAGTGGAAGATGTTCGTACTGTATTGACAGAAGGTTCCGAGATCGAAGTTAAGATCGTTAGTATTGATCGCAAGAATCGTATGCTTAGCCTCTCGGTTAAGGCGATTGAGATCGATGACGAGAAGAGCGCGATTAAAGACCATAAGACCGAAGTCGCTGACGTTTCGCCGGGCACTATTGGTGATCTGATCAAGGCTGAAATGGATAAAAGCTAGAAATAATTGCTTTCTCCTGCATCGTGATCAGCACTGTTAGATCGCGATGCAGAAGAACATTCTAGATTTATCAATACTTTGCGTCATTTCCTGATTCAATCTGGCTAGATGTTTGTGTTAGGCTGGGACACCTGAAAGCAAAACCGTAATACGAACCGTCGGTCGTACTAGGACAGGGGATAATTATGACTAAATCTGAACTCATAGATCGCATAGCTACCAAGCAAACGCAACTTTCTTCGAAAGACGTAGAACTCGCGGTAAAGGCGGTTATTGAATACATGTCTCAGGTCTTATCTGAAGGCGAAAGAATAGAGATTCGAGGTTTTGGTAGTTTCTCGTTGCACTATCGCGTTCCACGCATTGGGCGAAACCCAAAGACCGGAACGCCAGTAGCTTTGAGCGGGAAGTACGTGCCTCATTTCAAGCCAGGCAAGGAACTGCGCGATCGAGTTAATACCAGTATGCTGACAGAACAGTACAGTTAGATACAAACTCTTGGCTTTTGCATTTTACGCGGCATAGCCATTGAGGTTATGCCGTTTTTGTTTGTACTAGACGAAACCTAGTCATTACTACGAATTCGATACTATTTCGAGCTCAATACAAAGCTTCAAGCCTGGATGATTTCTCCGATGCGCCAGCTTACTCAATTGCTTTCCGGTTTTTTCCTGCTGCTCGTGTTCGCAGTTAGTGTCACATTTACTTATTACAATTCAATCCCCGTAACCATAGGTATCGGTTCATGGCAGATCCAGCCCCTGCCGGTGTCGGTCTGGATAATAGGCGGGTTTGTATTTGGTGGATTATTGGGACTGCTCCTTGGGTTAGGCCTGTTTAGGAATTTAAAGTCGCGAGTAAAAATCCGCAGATTAGCGAAAGCGCTCCTTGAGGCGGAAGAGGAAATCTCGAATCTCCGCTCATTGTCGCTACGCGATACCAAGAAGTAGCAATCGGGTTATTATGGAAAGTTTTACGTTCTACTTGCTCTTACTTACAGCCATCATCGCAGGGTGGCTATTAGGTAGATTCGGCTCTTCAAAATCTACTCACACAAAAGCTTCAAGCTCGGACTTGTTTCAAAACTACTTCGTAGGACTAAATTATCTGCTCAACGACGAGCCTGATGAAGCGATAGATACCTTTATCAAAGCTTTGGAAATAAATAGCGAAACTATCGAAACGCACTTAGCGCTTGGCGCTCTTCTGAGAAGGAGAGGGAAGGTAGATAAGGCCATTAATGTGCATCAAGCGTTGCTCGCCAGACCCAATCTAGAGCGCGGTTTTTCCAATTCGGTCCGATTGCAGCTAGCACTCAATTATATTGCAGCTGGATTGCTCGATAGGGCCGAGCGCCTCTTAAAAGAGGTGCTGGACGATGGTGGAGAAGCCAAATGGGATGCACTTCGACAGCTGATCACGATCTACCAGACAGAGAAGGAATGGGAAAATGCAATAGCCTGTTCATCTGCATTGCTAAAAAATACGCAGTTTAAAAAAGACCCCGCATTGCTAGGTGGAGCTGCTCACTACTGCTGCGAAATCGCGCAGCAGCACCTTCATAATAATCAAGACGCTCGAGCTAGATTGCAAATAAAACGCGCATTTACATTCGAGCGCAAGAGTATTCGGGCAATGCTCTTACTGGCGGATATCGAACAACGTGAAGGAAAAACTAAAGCGGCTATAAAGGAGTTGCTGCGCGTGCGAGCGGCAAAGCCACAATTCATATCGCTATTACTTGAGCCATTGGCATCTTGTCATGAGAATCTCGGGTCAAGAGCTGACTTTGAAAAACTGCTTAGGGCAATGGTGCTAGAAGACTCAAGCACCGAAGCGGCGCTAATGCTCGTCAAGATAACTAGCGCAAGCTCGGGAAACGTTGACGCTATTAGCCTGCTCAGGGAGCATCTCGAACATTCTCCATCTTCCACTGCCTTGATTGAGCTCCTAGGATTGCAATTGGATGAGGTCGGTGAGAATGTTGCTAGTAGTCTAGAGCCATTGCTGAATCTAGTGAAAGCACAGGCTCAGGGAAGTCCGGAGTACCGCTGTCATCACTGCGGTTTTGAGACTAAGAACTTTTTTTGGATGTGTCCCAGTTGTAAACAGTGGGACAAGATTAGTCCCATTAATGATCTGTAGGCTCGGCAGGTAAGTAGTGCTTCTAAATAGTCAGTTTCTGACTACAATTTTAAAACAGTAAGTAGTATCGGAGTGCCTGTGGAAAAAAGAATAATAGTGGCTCTAGATTTTAATGCGGCCAAGATTGCTCTCAACCTAGTTGATAGCCTAGATCCCAAGCTTTGCCGCCTTAAGATCGGTAAGGAATTGTATACGGCCTGTGGTCCTGACTTGCTTAAGCAAATACAGAACAGAGGCTTCGAAGTATTTCTCGATTTGAAGTTCCATGATATTCCGAATACTGTGGCAAAGGCGGTGAATGTAGCCGGAAACATGGGAGTCTGGATGCTGAATGTTCATGCTTCTGGCGGCCAAGCTATGATGGAGGCGGCGAGAGAAGCCTTGCTCGAATTTGGAAGCCAGCGACCAAAGCTAATCGCGGTCACCGTACTAACTAGCTTAGTTCAGCTTGATCTAAACCAGATAGGTATCGACTCTAGTCCAGAAGAGCAGGTGAGCAAACTGGCATTGCTTACTCGCGATGCAGGTCTAGATGGCGTTGTCTGTTCTGCCGCAGAAACGCGTCTGCTAAGGGCACAGCTACCCGAGGAATTTTTCCTTGTAACGCCCGGCATACGTCGTGCAACTGATGCTGTCGGTGATCAGAAGCGTGTGCTCGGTCCTGCAGATGCCGTGCGCAGTGGAAGTAACTATCTTGTTGTTGGAAGACCCATTACTCAAGCGGATTCACCCAACGAAGCTCTATTAGAATTTAATTCCGCCATAGCTAGCGTTAGCTAATTTCTTTACTAAGCTATAGAAAGCAGCCAAAGCTGTTTTTACTTAACTATCTTTACTTTTTTTTGTTAATTTTAGCGATAAGGAAATTACTATGAATAGACTAGCCATTCCTAGATTGACTATGGTCGCTGTCCTGTGCGCATTCTCAACAGTTGGCCTAGCGTTTGAGTTCCAGCCCGATAGCACGCAGCAAATTCAAATGTTGTATATTAATAGCGCCGAAGCAGCGGCAATAGCTGCAGCGTTAGATGGTGTTGGCCTGAATTAGGCGCAAGAAATTATTGCCTACCGTGAAATGTTTGGCAGCTTTCATTCAATGGAAGAGCTGGCAGATGTAAAAGGCATCGAAGTGGCGACCGTTGAGAAGAATAGGCAGCGCATAATAGTCTTCAATAAGTAGTCGTTATGCTCGATAAGGCACTTTCACTATGTTTTGAAAGTACATGATTTTATTACTGAATATTTCTTGAGGCTCGTTATAATGGTGGCTCCACACTGATTGCCGACAGGCTTGAATTTGATGTCGTTATTGCTGTTATGTAGCCTACTTTTTCTCGGTTCTGCAATCCTAACGGGTCTATTTCGCTGGGCAGCTCAAGGGATCCGGCTTATAGCTGTTCCTGTCTCCAGAAGCGCTCATTCGACGCCTGTTCCAGTCGGAGGAGGGGTATCGATAGTAGCTTTGATTCTCTTGGTTATTGCCTACTGCTATTTTACTGACCAAATCCCTGCAAATGAGTTTGCGGCCTTAATGGCCGGCATTTTAATCGCAGGTATTGGTATCGTGGACGATATTAAGCAGTTGGATGTGCGTTGGCGCATTCCGGCTCAGTTCCTAGCCTCAGCCTTCGTAGTCTATTCTCTGGGAGATGTGCCGGCCATAGATTTTGGTCTCTTCGTCTTTTCAGAATCGATCTTGCTGAATGTATTGGCGGTATTTGCATTGGTTTGGTTGCTAAATCTTTACAATTTTATGGACGGGATAGATGGTATCGCAGCAACAGAATTGATCGTTGTAAACTTAGTGTCATTAATAATTGTTATAAACAGTGATTCTGTTTTGACTCTGTTATCCGCGAGTTTTGCTGCTGCCGCAGGAGGGTTCTTGCTTTGGAATTGGGCGCCAGCCAAAATATTTATGGGGGATGTGGGTAGCAGCTTTATTGGATTTACCTTAGGGGTGATGGCGCTATTGTCACTGCACCATGGCAGTATGATTGTATGGACTTGGGTCTTGCTATTGGGCGTATTTATTGTAGACGCGACTCTAACCTTGTTAGTTCGCTATAGGAGTAAACAGCGCTGGCACGAAGGGCATTCCTCTCATGCCTATCAAAATGCAGCGAGGCACTACAAGAGTCACGCGAAAGTGACGATAGCCATTGTATTGATAAATCTTTTTTGGCTCGGGCCGCTGGCTTGGTTGTCTATGCAATACCCCAAAATGGGGCTGGCCATAACGGTATTAGGCCTGATACCGTTGCTGTTACTAGCGAAGCGCTTTGGTGCGGGGCGTGAGAATTTCTCATTCTAGACGAAAAATACTCAGCGACCTACCAGGTAGCTGATTAGTTGATTGAAGGATAAAGAGGGTACGCCATGAATCTTTATACGATTCCATTATCACGCTCTGTGAAGCAGATCCTAATAATGATCGCCGATGCGCTTATGATAGTGCTAGCGCTGGTGTTCTCTTTTGTATTGCTTGGGAAGGACTTCTTCGATCAAGATCAGCGATTCTATTTTTATCTTTCTCTAGCAACGACGTTCAGCATTCTGGTCTTCATCCGCATTGGCCTTTACAGGGCGCTGGTCCTGTATATGGGTTTGCAGAGTGGCTTTCTGATATTGCAGGGAGTTACGGCAGCGAGTTGCCTGCTTGCTGCTGCCTATTTTTTCGCAAAAAATCCGGAATCTTCAGATCTATCGATCTTGCCAATCTTCTGGATGATTGCCTTGTTGCTAATCGGCGGCACCAGATTTTTTGCCAAAGTTTTTTTGCAGAGCCTCATTCAAAACTTCAGACCCAAAGAGCCCGTAATCATTTACGGCGCTGGTAGTTCAGGCATGCAACTTCTCGTCGCGCTTCAAAATGGTGATCAATATCTACCGGTCGCATTCGTCGATGACAGTCGCAATATGATCGGTAATACGGTGCACGGCATTCGTGTCTATAGCCCTAACTCTTTGTATGAACTCATTGAGAGTTTCTCGGTCCGTCAGATATTTTTAGCAATTCCTTCTGCAACCCATGGCGAGAGAAAAGAAATCTTGAATCGGTTGGAACACCATCCGGTACATGTGAAAACGGTGCCGGATCTGTTTGATATGGTTTCTGGGAAGATGGGTGTCGATGAGATTCGAGACATCGATATCGAGGATCTCCTAGGGCGCGATATCGTTCCTCCCAACCCGGAATTATTGGGAGCCTGTATTACGAGACAATCGGTTATGGTAACCGGAGCAGGTGGTTCAATTGGTTCGGAGTTATGTCGTCAGATCATAGCAATTAATCCGTCGCGGTTAATTCTATTAGATACTTTCGAATTTGGGCTCTACAAATTAGAAGCGGAACTCATAGAGAAACTGCAGAGCATCGAAGGTGGAGACAATATCGAGATTGTTTCCTTGCTGGGCTCGGTCGGAAATAGCCTGCAAATGGAAAACGCGATCAGGAGCTTCAAGGTCGATACCGTTTATCACGTAGCGGCCTACAAACAAGTGCCGATGGTTGAGAAAAATGTTGTGGAGGGCGTGCAGAATAATATATTTGGCACCCTTGTCTCAGCCCAGGCGGCCGAAAAGTTCAAGGTTAAAAACTTTGTTCTTATTTCAACAGATAAAGCTGTGCGGCCGACGAATTTTATGGGAGCTACCAAGCGATTTGCAGAGCAAGTGTTGCAAGCGTTGGCAGCGCGCGATAGTGACACAAAATTCAGCATGGTGCGCTTCGGTAACGTACTAGGGTCTTCAGGTTCTGTAGTGCCGTTGTTTCGTCGACAAATCGGCATGGGCGGGCCGGTAACAGTTACGCATCCAGAAGTAACTCGATATTTTATGACGGTACAAGAGGCGGCACAGCTTGTGATTCAGGCCGGCTCGATGGCGACTGGCGGGGATGTGTTTGTTCTTGATATGCACGAACCGATAAAGATTATCGACTTGGCGAAGAAGATGGTTCACCTGATGGGTTTTGAGGTAAAAGATGAAAACTCCTACAGAGGTGACATAGCCATCGAATACACCGGTCTACGACCAGGTGAGAAGCTCTATGAAGAGTTATTGATTGGTGAGTCGGTCACTGGCACTGGGCACCCAAAAATTATGCGCGCAAAAGAAGAGACCTTATCTTGGGACGAATTGGAAATTTTGCTGAGTAAGCTAGAGCTTGCTTGCAAGCAGATTGACCTTAAAGAAATACGCAAGCTACTCATGAAAGCGGTAGTTGGATTCGAGCCAAAAGATAAAGTCAGCGATCCGCAATGGGAAGATCGAGAGGAGAAATCGTTACAGACTGATGACCAGAGCTCGAAAGTCACACCTCTGTTTAAAGGCTAAACGACTTCGATGATTAGCTGAGGCATCATTAGGTAGTTAGGTGCAAAAAAGTCCGAATTATTCGGACTTTTTTGTAAGCACCAGAAAAGGCTACTGGCGTTTTGCTGAGGTGATAATTACCGGTTCAGTTGGTACATTTTGATAGCCTTTAACTGTGCCCGTCTCTACTTTTGCAATAGCATCAACTACGTCCATTCCCTCGGTTACTTCGCCGAATACCGCATAGCCGAATCCTCGAGATGTCTCATTTGTATGATTTAAATTGTCATTGTCAACGAGGTTGACAAAGAATTGGGCGGTAGCGCTATCGACAACATTCGTTCTGGCCATCGCTAGCGTGCCACGATCATTTGGCACAGAGGCTGACGCCTCGTTCTTAATAGCGTCATAGGTAGACTTCTGCACCATGTCGGAACTAAAACCACCACCTTGAATCATGAAGCCTGGTATAACGCGATGAAAGATCATGCCATCGAAGAAGTTATTGTCGGTATAGCGTAAAAAATTTTCGACAGAGGCTGGGGCCTTGTCCGCCCAAAGTTCTATCGTGATTGTGCCTTTGTTGGTCTCTATGACAACGATCGGGTTGTCCTGAGCCACGGAAAGTGAACTCATCATCAGAGGGATGATAAGAAGTAGTGATAGTAAGGTTTTTCGCATAAGGTGCCTCCAATGTAGCGGATATGCCTGAATTTCTGAGCCGCTAACTATACATTAATTTGCCCAGGCTTAACCACAGGTGAATTGTAGTCGCTGTAAAGGGGCTGATAGTGTCTATAGGCGTGGGATTTATATCAAAGTGACGTCCATAGTCTCTTTTCTTCTATATATGAAATATTTTTTAGACCAGCAAGTTGGCAGCTATCTACCACTTGTCAATCGCCTACATGGGATATAAGAGAGTAAATAAAAGGGCATGGAAAAGGGATGCTCGAAAAAAGAATAGGGCTCAGAAAGAGAAAACCCGCGTAGCTGTTGGGCTACACGGGTTTTTGTTTGGCTGCCCAACCAAGACTCGAACTTGGAACCAAGTGATTAACAGTCACCTACTCTACCATTGAGCTATTGGGCATCATCTGTGTTCGCACTATCTTGCTGATACGAGTATAGCTACGAACCGCGCGTATACTAATGAGAAAAGCTCTATTGGTCAATACTCACTGACAGTGAAGTCCTCTTCTGTCTTAATTTCAGAGGCTGTTGTAGTCTTAGGGGTTTAGCTTCAGTCGGAAACTCCCAATGGCAAGCCAGTTTAAGCTTCACTCAAATTTTAACCCTGCAGGCCATCAACCCCAAGCCATCGCGGGCCTCATCGAGGGCTTAGAAGACGGCTTGCATGCCCAGACTCTTCTCGGGGTCACGGGATCTGGTAAAACCTTCACAGTCGCCAACGTCATCGAACATATGCAGCGGCCGACCTTGGTTATGGCTCCTAACAAGACGCTTGCGGCGCAACTCTACGGTGAATTTAAAGAGTTCTTTCCAAAAAATGCGGTCGAGTACTTCGTATCCTATTACGACTACTATCAGCCAGAGGCCTATGTGCCCTCGTCGGATGTTTACATAGAGAAAGATTCCTCGATTAACGACCATATTGAACAGATGAGGCTCTCCGCGACCAAGGCGTTGCTCGAGAGAAGTGATGTAGTGGTGGTGGCGACAGTCTCGGCAATCTATGGTCTAGGGGATCCGAAGTCCTATCTAAAAATGGTGGTTCATCTCGATCGGGGTGAAAAGGTAGATCAGCGCAATCTGATCAAACGACTTACAGAGCTGCAGTACACTCGCAACGACATGGAATTGCGGCGTGCGACTTACCGGGTTCGAGGCGATGTGATCGATATCTATCCGGCGGAATCCGAGCGCCATGCGATTCGAATAGAGCTGTTCGATGATGAGATAGAGAAACTTTCATTCTTCGACCCCCTAACGGGAAAGCAGATCAAAGAGGTGCCGCGATTGACTGTCTTTCCGAAGTCTCACTATGTGACTCCGAGGGAAACGCTGCTGGGTACGCTCGATGATATTAAAATTGAGCTAAAGGAGCGCCTGCAACAACTGCGTAGCAACAATCGTCTTGTAGAGGCGCAAAGGTTAGAGCAGCGCACGAAGTTCGATCTGGAGATGATTCAGGAGTTGGGCTACTGCACTGGTATTGAAAATTATTCTCGTTATTTGTCGGGAAGAGGAGCTGGCGCACCGCCTCCGACTCTGTATGACTACCTGCCGAGTGAAGCTTTGGTCATCGCTGACGAGTCCCATGTCTCGATTCCGCAGCTAGGCGCTATGTATAAGGGCGATAGATCACGAAAAGAGACGCTTGTGGAATATGGTTTCCGTCTGCCTTCGGCTCTCGACAACCGACCGCTGCGCTTCGAGGAATGGGAAAACCTCACACCACAGATCATCTATGTGTCGGCAACACCTGGCGTCTACGAAGAGGAACATGAGGGAAACAGGGTGGAGCAGGTCGTAAGGCCAACAGGTTTAATCGATCCCCAGTTAGAAGTGCGCCCCGCCGTCACTCAGGTAGATGACCTACTATCCGAGGTGCGCCAGGTAACCGCGAAGGAGGAGCGCGTACTCGTCACTGTGTTAACGAAACGGATGGCGGAGGATCTTACTGACTATCTCGCCGAACACGGTGTACGAGTCAGGTATTTGCATTCCGATATAGAGACTGTAGAGCGCTCAGAAATATTGCGCGACCTGCGCTTAGGTAACTTTGACGTACTAGTCGGAATTAATTTGCTTCGAGAGGGCCTGGATATTCCCGAAGTCTCGCTGGTAGCGATTCTAGATGCGGACAAGGAGGGTTTCCTTCGCTCGGAGCGGTCCCTCATTCAGACTATAGGCAGGGCCGCTAGAAACCTCAACGGCAGGGCTATTCTCTATGCCGATCGAGTTACGGGTTCGATGGAGCGCGCTATGGGAGAATCGGAGCGACGTCGCAACGTACAGCTCGAATACAACAAGGAACACAACATCACTCCAGTGGGTGTTAAGACGAAAGTGTTAGATATTATGGAGGGGGCTTACGCTAGCCCGACAAACAGGGTGCGTAGACGAGATAAGGGTCCGGCGGAGAAGGGCGGCGCCTTTGCGCGCATCGATTTCAATGATCCGGTGGCCGTTACCAATGAAATAAGCCTGCTAGAATCGAAAATGTATGACCTAGCAAAGAATCTCGAATTCGAGGAAGCGGCCGATACTAGGGACAAGATTGCGCAGCTGAAGAATCAACTGTTAAAGCAGTAACTTAAATGCTTATTTTGGCACAAAGCCATCGACACATTGCCCCGTGGTTCCGTATAATCGCCAGTCTTTTCTATCGAGTGAAATAGGCGCGTAGCTCAGCTGGTTAGAGCGCTGTCATGACATGGCAGATGTCGACGGTTCGAATCCGTCCGTGCCTACCATTCGTTAGAAGTTCGTTACTACAAATAATTGTATAGCAGATTTGGTAGATTGGGCGATATGCTTTGATCTAGCCAATGGTCATGGTGATTCTGAAGGTCTCCTCTGCTTAATGGAAGTAATATGCCCAAAATTACCCTACCAGATGGCAGCGCACGGGAGTACGAGAACCCGGTTACTGTAATGGAAGTTGCGGAATCGATCGGCCCCGGACTGGCAAAGGCTGCCCTGGCAGGTCGCGTGAACGGAGAGCTCGTTGACTCCTCCACTGTTATATCCAACGACTCAAATTTGGCGATTATTACTGAGCGTGACAGCGATGGCCTAGAAGTAATTCGCCACTCCTGCGCGCATCTAATGGCTCAGGCCGTCCAGCGTCTCTTTCCAAAAGCTCAAGTTACTATCGGTCCAGTAGTCGAAGATGGCTTTTTCTATGATTTTTCCTTCACGCGTGCGTTTACTCCTGAAGATTTGCAGGCGATTGAGAAAGTCATGGGGGAGATCGTTAAAGAAAATCTCACAGTTGAGCGCTCTGTCATGAGTCGTGATGAAGCGGTTGCGATGTTTAAGGAGATGGGAGAGGACTACAAAGTCCAGATCATCGAATCTATTCCGGGCGATGAGGATCTTTCGTTCTATCGACAGGGTGAGTTTATCGACCTCTGCCGCGGTCCTCACGTACCAGCTACAGCTTCTTTTAAAGCATTCAAACTCACCTCGGTGGCCGGAGCATACTGGCGCGGCGATGCCAGCAACGAGATGTTACAGAGAATACACGGCACGGCCTGGGGCTCCAAGAAGGACTTGAAGCTCTTTTTGCAGCGCCTAGAAGAAGCCGAAAAGCGCGATCATCGCAAATTGGGCAAGCATCTAGACCTCTTTCACTTTCAGGAAGAAGCACCTGGCATGGCGTTCTGGCATCCAAAGGGCTGGTCTATTTATCAGACTGTACAGCGCTATATGCGAGAAGTTCAGGATAAAAACGACTATAAGGAAATTAATACACCACAGTTAGTAGACTATTCCCTCTGGGAAAAGTCTGGACACGCGTCGAAATTCGCTGATGAAATGTTTAGCGTCGAGTCCGAGAATCGCATGTATGCGATCAAGCCGATGAACTGTCCTTGTCATATCCAGGTCTTTAATCAGGGCTTGAAGAGCTATCGTGATCTGCCGCTGCGTCTGGCTGAGTTTGGGTCATGTCACCGCTATGAACCTTCGGGCAGCATGCATGGCCTTATGCGTGTGCGTAGCTTCGTTCAGGACGATGGGCATATCTTCTGTACCGAGGAGCAAATTCAGGCAGAAGTCGCGGATTTCATGACTTTGTTATTCGCTGTCTACAAGGACTTCGGATTTGACGAGGTGATTCTGCGGCTCTCGACTCGCCCTGAAAAGCGTGTTGGTTCCGACGAAGTTTGGGACAAGTCAGAGCAGTCCCTCAAGGATGCGCTAAATGCCACTGGTTTGCCTTGGGAATTAGTGCCGGGCGAGGGCGCATTTTATGGTCCTAAAATCGAATGCTCGCTGAAGGATTGTATGGGCAGGGTGCAGCAGTGCGGAACTATTCAAGTCGATTTCAGCACCCCAGGCCGCCTCGGAGCACAGTATGTGGCAGAGGATAGCAGCAAGCAGGAGCCGGTCATGCTGCATAGAGCAGTTTTGGGTTCTTTTGAACGGTTTATTGGCATTCTGATCGAGCACTATGCGGGCGATATGCCTGCTTGGTTAGCGCCAGAACAGGCCCTGATTTTGAATATTACGGACAAACAGAGCGATTATTGCCGAAATTTCGAAGAATCCTTGAAAAATAAAGGCTTTAGAGTGTCTGCGGACTTGAGAAATGAGAAGATCGGCTTTAAAATCCGCGAGCACACTTTACAGAAGGTTCCTTATCTCCTAGTAGTTGGTGATAAAGAGGTAGAAAAGGGGACTGTGGCAGTGCGTAAGCGCGGTGGTGAGGACCTGGGAGCGATGACATTCGATGAGTTTTGTACGCTCTTAAATCAGGATGTCGCTAACTTTGGCCGTAGCGCGTAGCAAGGCCACACAAAATTTTAATAACATCGAATACGAGGAATAAGCGTTCGCGCATATCATGAGGAGCAGTTCTAAAAAGCCAATCATTAATGAGCATATTGAAGCTGACCAAGTTCGCCTAGTTGGTGAGGAGGGAGAGCAACTCGGTATTAAGTCATTAGAGGACGCGCGAGGGGCTGCGGCCGAAGCCAAACTTGATCTGGTGCTTATTGCACCTGACGCGGACCCACAAGTCTGCAAGATCATGGACTATGGTAAACACGTATTCGATCTCAAGAAGGAAAAGGCAGCTAATAAGAAGAAGCAGCGTCGAACGCAAGTTAAAGAGATAAAATTTCGACCAGGGACGGAAATAGGGGATTATCAGGTAAAACTACGCAACCTGATACGTTTCCTAGAAGATGGGGACAAGGCCAAGGTATCACTTAGATTCCGCGGCCGGGAAATGGCCCATCAACATCTTGGTATGGAGCTAGTCAACAGGATCCGAGTGGATCTCGTTGAATACGGCACCGTAGAGCAGGAGCCCAAGATGGAAGGCCGGCAAATCATTATGGTTTTAGCACCGGTCAAAAAGCGCTAGCGAGATTTAGGGTCAGCCTCCAATGATCCGAGTGGATCATTGGAGGCTGACCTTTTGATTGTTAGGTATTCATTAAAAGCATCCAATAGTTACTGATAAACATTGGAGCAAATGCGGAGTTATATGTAATGGCTGGAAAACTAAAAACCCACAGTGGTGCTGCGAAGCGGTTTAAGAAAACTGCTTCTGGTTACAAGCGCAAGAGCGCCTATAAGAGTCATATCCTGACTAAGATGACGACGAAGCGAAAGCGTCAGTTGCGCGGGACTACTCCTGTGCATGCTGACAATATGCCAGCAATTAAACGCATGCTGCGCAAAGTCTAATCACAAAATTAATCAGGAGAATTTAAAATGGCTCGAGTAAAACGCGGCGTCACAGCAAACCGACGTCACAAGAAAGTATTAAAGAAGGCAAAAGGTTATTACGGTGCACGAAGCCGTATCTTCCGTGTTGCCACCCAAGCAGTTACTAAAGCAGGGCAATACGCCTACCGTGATAGACGGGTCAAGAAGCGGGTCTTCAGAGCGTTGTGGATCACGCGCATCAATGCGCAGGCACGCGAGAATGGCATGAGCTACAGCCAGCTTATCGCTGGGCTAAAGAAAGCTAATATCGAAGTCGATCGCCGTGTGTTGGCAGACCTAGCAGTACGCGACAAGTCAGCATTTAATGCAGTTGTAGATCAGGCGAAAGCTAGCCTCGCAGCTTAACTCTTCTTGGGTAAGTGGCTTATGGCAGATACTGACTCCCTACTTGCAGAAGCTCTGCAAGCAATCAAATACTCTAGTGATGAAAATTCTCTAGAGTCTTTGCGTGTTCACTATTTAGGAAAGAGGGGAACACTGACGGCCCTATTGAAATCGCTTGGTCAATTGCCAGCCGAAGAGCGTCCAGCAGCTGGCGAGCGTATTAATATCGCCAAGGTCGAAGTCCAGCAAGCTATAGAGATGCGAAAAAGCTCTCTGGTAGAAGAAAGCCTCAATGAGCAGCTGAGTAGCGAGGCTATTGATGTAACTCTTCCTGGCAGGCGTCAGAGTCAGGGTGGCTTACATCCGATCACGATTACCATAGATCGTATTACTTCAATCTTCGAAACGAGTGGATACGATGTCGCTGAGGGTCCGGAAATAGAAGATGATTATCACAACTTCGAAGCTCTAAATATTCCGAGCCATCACCCGGCTCGCGCAATGCACGATACGTTTTATGTGAGCCCTGGCACTGTCCTTAGAACTCACACATCGCCGGTACAAGTCAGAGTCATGGAAGGTGGCAAGCCGCCATTTAGAATGATCTGCCCAGGCCGTGTCTATCGCTGTGATTCAGACCTGACACACACGCCGATGTTTCATCAGGTCGAAGGTTTGCTAATTGATGAGAATGTGAGCTTCGCTGATTTGAAAGGCACAGTGATCGATTTCTTGCATGCCTATTTCGAAGAAGATATGCCAGTCCGTTTCCGTCCTTCCTATTTTCCGTTCACTGAGCCGTCTGCTGAAGTAGATATGGGTTGTGTCAGTTGCGCGGGAAAGGGCTGCAGAATCTGTGGTAATACCGGTTGGCTGGAAGTAATGGGTTGTGGAATGGTGCACCCAAGAGTACTTGAGATGTCGAACATCGACACGATAAAATATAACGGCTTCGCATTCGGCATGGGTGTCGAACGATTGGCGATGCTGCGCTACGGCGTAGGGGATCTTCGAACCTACTTCGAGAACGATCTTAGATTTTTACAACAGTTCAATTAGCAAATAAGTTCAAAGTGTCGGCCTAAGATATGATATTCAGCGAACAATGGCTTCGAGAATGGATAAGCCCAGAGCTCGAAACGCAGCAACTAATAGATGAGCTCACGATGGCTGGCCTGGAGGTCGATGGCTCAACGCCGGTTGCGCGTCAGTGCAGTGGCATAGTCGTGGGTCTAGTTGAATCAGTCGAGCCGCACCCCGATGCTGACAAGCTGAGCCTGTGTTCTGTGTCCGATGGAGAAGAGTCGTTTCAGGTAGTTTGTGGCGCTCCGAACGTTCGTGCAGGTCTAAAGGCGCCCTTCGCTAAACTTGGCGCTAAAATCATTGAGTCATCTGACGCGAAGCCATTCAAGATTAAGAAGGCAAAGATACGCGGTATCGAATCGAACGGCATGCTCTGTTCCAGCGAAGAGTTGGGCTTAGAAGAAAGCTCCGACGGATTGTTGGAGCTTCATAAGAATGCCAGTGTGGGCGAAGATATACGCAGTTCTCTAAAGCTAGATGACACGAGCATTGAATTAGATCTGACCCCCAACCGTGGTGACTGCTTGGGTATGATCGGTCTCGCTCGAGAAGTGGGCGTGATAGCACGGCAAGATGTAACGCCTTTAGACTTCCCAGCCCCTATCGAGTCAATCATCGATAACTTCGAAGTTAGGATCACTGCCAAAGATGCCTGCCCCCGTTATCTAGGGCGAGTTATCAAGAATATTAATCTCAATTCTGAATCGCCTCTGTGGATGAAGGAGAAACTACGCCGCTCTGGGCTGCGAAGTATTGCCCCGGTAGTTGATGTAACAAACTACGTGTTAATGGAACTTGGCCAGCCCATGCACGCATTCGATCTTGAGAAGCTGGAAGGGAATATTGATGTTCGTTTTGCGAAGCAGAACGAAAAGTTAGAGCTACTCGATGGAAAAGAAATAGAGCTGACCCCTGAGACCTTGCTCATCACCGATGCATCGAAACCCATCGCCATGGCTGGCATCATGGGGGGCATGGCTACTGCCGTGAGCGATCAGACTCAGCATGTATTCCTAGAGTGTGCATTCTTTGCGCCGTTGGCGGTAGCCGGCAAGGCTAGATCCTATGGTATGCACACAGATGCGTCACACCGCTATGAGCGGGGCGTCGACTATCAGCTGCAACGAACTGCAATGCAGAGGGCTACACAGTTGCTTCTGGATATTTGTGGTGGCGAAGCAGGGCCGATAACCGAAGCGATCGGCAATCTCCCTGAACCTATCGAAGTTAGCCTGAAGCATAGCTCTATTAGTAGCCTGCTCGGCATTCAGATGGATAAAAAAGAGGTCAGAGACATCTTGGGCAGACTAGGGTTCGGCCTCAGCGCAGACGACGGTGAGGTATTGCGTGTTTTGGTCCCTTCCTACCGCTTCGATGTCAGCATTGAGGCGGACCTAATTGAAGAATTAGCTAGAATCTATGGCTACAATAACCTGCCGCAGACGGGAGGTCTTGGCAACCAAAGCCTGAGCTCAACGCCTGAGTCTCACATCGCGCTAGGCCAGATTCGACAGCAGCTTGTAGCTTTAGGCTATCAGGAAGTCGTTACCTACAGTTTCATTGAGCCATCTCTTGCCGAGACACTGTTTCCAGATCAACCTAGAGTTTCGTTACAGAATCCGATATCCGCCGATATGGCGGTGATGCGCACGAGCATTTTGCCAGGACTACTCTCGACGCTGAAATACAATGAAAACCGCCAGACTGAGCGCATTCGAATCTTCGAGTCAGGGTTGGTATTCCAGTCGTGCGGTGAAGAAATTAAGCAGACTGCGATGCTGGCTGGCTTAGTCTCTGGAAGAAAAATGCCAGTTAATTGGAATAATAACAAAGATTTATCTGATTTTTATGACCTAAAAGGTGATGTAGAGTTATTACTCGCTCTGGGCCTGGAGCTAGATAGGTATACGTTCGAAGCAGCAGAGTACGCCTGCTTTCACAGTGGGCAATGTGCCCGCATAGTCAGAGATGGTCAGCTAGTGGGGCACGTAGGTGCTCTGCACCCTGCAATGCAGCGGGAAATGGGCATCACAGGCAACTGTTATATGTTTGAAGTAGAGCTAGCACCTCTGCAGGAACGCCGATTACCAGCCGCAAGCGCACTTTCTAAGTTCCCAGAAGTGAGTCGAGATTTGGCTATCCTGATCGACAGCAACTACGCAGCAAGCGAAGTTCTGGCGAATGTACGTGTAAATGCGGGTGAGCACCTAACTGATCTGCGAATATTTGATGTTTATCAAGGAGATGCAGTCGCAAAAGACAAAAAAAGTATCGCTTTGAGCTTGACGTGGCAGCATCCTTCGCGCACTCTAAGCGAAGACGACATAAATACAATAATAAGCAAGTGCGTCAACGGGCTACAAGATGCATTTAATGCAAATTTGCGAAATTAGTTGGGGATTTTGATATGGCGGATGGAGCACTAACAAAAGCCGATATGGCTGAACGCCTCTTCGAAGAACTAGGGCTTAATAAACGCGAAGCAAAGGAAGTTGTAGAGCAATTTTTCGAAGAAATTCGCCTTTCCTTAGAACGCAACGAACAAGTGAAGTTGTCCGGCTATGGCAATTTCGATTTACGAGATAAGAAACAGCGACCGGGCCGCAACCCAAAAACTGGCGAAGAGATTCCAATTAAGGCCAGACGTGTAGTGACATTCCGTCCAGGACAGAAATTAAAGGCAAGGGTAGAGGGTTATGCTGGAACCGAAGAATAATGACGAATTACCTCCAATCCCTCCAAAACGCTACTTCACTATCGGTGAGGTAGGTGAATTATGCGCGGTTAAGCCGCATGTTCTGCGCTATTGGGAGGCTGAATTCCCTTCTTTAAAGCCAGTAAAACGCCGCGGTAATCGTCGCTACTATCAGCGTAAAGATGTAATTTTAATAAGACAGATCAAGAGTTTACTGTACGAGCAAGGCTATACTATTGGCGGCGCACGACAGAAGATGAGTGATAATCCTGAAGAACTTGCGAAATCCAACGTCAGTGTCAGCGAGATCAGATCTCTGGTCAAAGACTTGGAAATCGTCATAGCGCGTTTATAGGCGTTTCCGCAGTTTTAAATCTGCAGTAATCTTAAGTCAGATTCAATTTAGAGCGCAGCGCAGTTTGGTAGCGTACTACACTGCTGGATGAGGTAAGCGAATAAGATGCCGCTGTGAGCCAGTTGCTAAGGTTGAGAAAACAAATTATCGGGGCGTAGCGC